>WNFM01217695.1_pt1 | contig 14756 bp, 14 predicted proteins | sample 5400271 | NCBI WGS metagenome assembly WNFM01 (sample SAMN13153352, study PRJNA577476) | soil metagenome | isolation source: 60 cm saprolite on Douglas fir-dominated hillslope | place: USA:California | collected 2013-09-17 | reverse complement strand
AAGACGAGCTGAACGCGCTGCTCCTGAGTCGGAGCACCGGCAGCTGGCGACTGAGCGGGAGACAGCGGCAGAGAGAGTCGTGGGGAAGAGTCGCGGCGAAACTGCGCTCGCCGGGTCATGAGCGACCGAGCGACCAGGGGCCCCGCCGCGCGCTTCTTAGCGTGGCGGGTGGGAGCGAGGCGCGGTGAGGGGAGGGGCGCGAGAGCGACCCGGACCCGTGCCCGGCGGAGACACACCCCTGCCGCGCTTCACGCTGAGATTCACCGACCCGTTGACCGCGTTGACGATCGCTATCGCAGCCTGTAGGATCCCTCCGCACCGGAACAACACATATGAGGAGTCCGACATGAAATCGATCCGGATTTTGATCGGCGCGGGAGTTGCAGCAGGGCTGTTCGCGGGCGTGGCATGCGCCGCCGGCGCGACGGACAAGGGGAAGGCCTCCGGAAAGGGACAGGAGAAGCAGGCGGTCGCGACGATCGCCTCGAAGAGCGACAGCCATGTCACCGGCACGGCCCGTTTCAGCGAGGCCGACGGCAAAGTGACCCTGAAGCTCGAGATCGCCGGGGCTGAGCCGGGGACGCATGCGGTCCATCTGCACGAGAAGGGGGATTGCAGCGCGCCCGACGGCACCTCCGCCGGGGGACACTGGAATCCGGCGCATGTCGATCATGGCAAGTGGGGGACGATGCCGTTCCACCGGGGGGACATCGGGGTCTTCGAGGTGGGGTCCGACGGCAAAGGGTCGCTGACCCTGAGCACCGACCTCTGGACGATCGGCGGTGCTCCGGAGAGCGACGTGCTGGGGAAGACGGTCATCATCCACGCCAAGACCGACGACTTCACCACCCAGCCGACCGGCAATGCCGGCGGCAGGATCGGTTGCGGGGTCGTGGAGCTGGCGAAATAGCGGGGCCCGCCCGGGCTCTCAGCGGCCGGTGACCCAGTCGATGACCCGCAGGATGGCGCGGGAGCAGACCGGGCAGAACCGCTCGGGGTTGCGGGTGAACATGATGCAATCGGTCGAGGAGCGGTAGAGCCCCTTGCCGCGATAACCCGCCCCTTCATAAAGCCCGACCTTGCCTCCGTAGGGGGGCCGGGCGAGGAAGGGGCGGGTGAAGTCGAGCTCCTCCTTGAACAACGCATTCATCTCCGCCTCGGGGGCGTGCCGGGCGCGCAGCGCCTTGCGGCGCGCCTGGGCCGGCGTCTCGAACGCTTCGTACTCTTCTTTCCCCCAGGGAGTCGGAAGCGGCGTGCCGGGCGCGATCAGATCGTTCCACTTCAGCCCTTTCGGGTCGAGGAAGGCGGTGATGTTCGGCTCCCAGGGCTCGACGGTCGGAGCCGGGGTCTCGTAGGCCACCTCGGAGGTGTAGTACTCGTCGGCGAGCGCGGCAAAATGGTGCCCGAACTCGTGCACGAAGACATACGGGGCCGAGCCGCTGCCGGTGGCGCAGGTGGCGAACAGGTTGTAGATCCCGCCGCCGCCATACTTCTCGCCGTTGATCAGGATCTCGACGAACTCGTACGGCGCCTGCGCCGCCGCCTCGCGCAGCGTCTGGTTGTCGAGGGTCAGCGCGTAGCGCTCCGAGCCGAAGATGTCGTAGGTGACGTTGAGGGCGCTGCGCCGGTAGACGCCGTCGCTCGGGCGATCGACCCCCGAGTCCTCCGACGGAAGATCCAGCGCCCTCACATTGAAGTCCTGGCGGCGGGCGGCGAACGGCTGCGTCGCGAACAGGATCGGCACCAGACGCTTCACGTCGTCGTGGAATTTCGGCATCTCCGCGGCGCTGTAGCCATCGCCGAGGATCAGGAGATCGACCTTCGAATCGGAGGGACCGTTCTCCATCACGCTCCAGACCTTGCCCCGGCCCGAGACCGGCTCGCGACGCACCTCCTGCGCCGACGGGTCGACGGGGAAGTCGGCGGCGGCGCGGAAGAGTCCGTCCTCGCCGCGTCGCAGGAGCGTCACCTGCACCGGACGGCGTGGAAACGGCAGGCGGAGCGACTCCTGGAAGGAGCGCCGCTTGCTCGCCGCTTCGTCGGTCAGCCGCCATTCGGCGAAGATGCTCGAGAAGCCCTGCGCGAACAGGACCCGGTTGGTGGCGCGATCGCGGACCTCGAAGCGGTACTCCCCGAGACCGAGAGGATCGATCATGTTCGAGCGGCTGCCGGGCCAGGGGCCTTCGCGACGCAGGCCATCGAGGGCGAAGTCTTCCTCTTTAGCAATGCCGCCATGCTGGTAGTCGATCCGGAGCGTGGCGCCGTCGGACCAGTCGTCGAAGGAGGATGATCCGGACGCTGCCGGTCGCGAGGAAGCCTCGTGCGTCGCGGTCTCGCGCGACGCCGCGGCGGCCTCGAGACCGCTCGCGCTCGAGGCGGCCGCGAGCAGAAGGCAGCCCGCCAGCGTGACGAGGGGTCGTCGACCCCGCGGCGGGCGGGCGCCGGCCGGGGGAATACTTCCGATCGCTCCGATCATGCTGGACCTCCCGATGTTCCCCCGGGCTGCGCGCTTCCCGGGACGGAGCGCCAATCTACCGGGTCGCCCCGGCCGCGTCAACGGGACGGAGCCGCCCGCGGCGGCGCGCCGACTTGATCGGTCGGCGCCGGTCATGTAGTCTCTCGCGCACCATGACAGATCGAGCCCTGCCCGACCCGCGCGCCATCCTGAAGGAGGCCGAGGCCCAGAGGCCGTTTCTCGTCGATCTGGCGCTGCGGATCTGCCGGGCGCGCACGGTCGACTACCTGCCGGAAGACTTCCCCGGCGGCGGGCCGGACGGGATGGTCTCCCCGGGCGAGGAGGGGAAAGTCACGGCGATTCTGGGCGAGGAGCTGCAACGGATCGGGGTGCCGTTCACCACCCACGCCAAGGTCCCGGGTCGCGACAATCTGCTGGCCTCGGTCGGCCGGGGGAGGCCGGGGTACCGGCAGCTCCTGGTGCTGCTGCACACCGACGTCGTGCCGAGCGGGGCGCCGTCCGACTGGACCTTCGCGCCGTTCGAGCCGTTCGAGAAGAACGGCAAGCTGTTCGGCCGCGGCGTCCTCGACGACAAGGGGCCCCTCGCCTCGGCGTTCACCGCGCTGCGGATTTTGAAGACCCACGAGGCGTCGATCCCCGGCGCCTTCATCTTCGGCGCGGTCGCGGACGAAGAGGTCGGGGTCGGAGTCGGGCTTCCGCACCTGATCGAGCAGGGGCTCATCCGCTGCACCGACGCGATCATCCCAGACATCGCCGGCAACATGAGAGAGATCAACGTCGCCGAGAAGGGACGCGCCGTCTTCAAGGTGCGGGCCAGGGGGAAACAGGCGCACGCCATGGAGCCGGCGCGCGGCGTCAACGCCATCCATGCCCTGGCGCGCTTCCTGACGGCGGTCGAGCGCCTCGAGCTGCGGCACCGGACCCACCCGGCGCTCGGAGGGCCGACCCTCAACGTCGGCCTGGTGCGCGGCGGCGTGGCTCCCAACGCCGTGCCGGCCGATGCCGAAGCGACGATCGACGTACGCTACGTTCCGGGTCAGACGGCCGAGGGGATCCGGGGCGAGCTGGCGGCGCTCGCCGAAGCCGCGATCGGAGGCGCGTCCCGTCTCGCCGGCGCGAAGATCGCCATCGAGATCCAGCAGGATGCGGCGCCATGCGAGGTCTCTCCGGAGTCGCCGATCGTCACCCGGATCCTGCGTCACGCGCCCGGCGCGCGGGTCACCGGCAGCGGTGGCGGCACCTTCGCCAAGGACCTGGTGCAGATCGGGATCGATGCGGTCGGATGGTCGTGCGGCGACGAGGCGACCTATCACCAGCCGAACGAGGAGATCGAAATCGAGCAGCTGGTCACATTCGCCGGACGGCTCGCCGTCCTGGCGCTCGAGCTCGGCAACGAGCGGACGAAGCCCTGAGATGCGATCGAACGACCTGACCCCCGGAGGAGCCCGTTGATCTCGACCGCGGATTTCAAGAAGGGACTGGCGATCCTGGTGGAGGGCCAGCCCTACGTCATCATGGAGTACAGCGTTCAGACGCCGTCGGCGCGCGGCGCGGCGACCCTGGTCCGCGTCAAGGCGCGCCAGGTGATCACCGGCCAGGTCTTCGATCTCACCTTCAAGTCTGGCGACAAGCTGAAGGAGCCGGACCTGGAGCGCCGGAAGATCAATTTTCTGTATGCGACCGGCGACGAGTTTCATTTCATGGAAGAGGAATCGTACGAGCAGTACCATCTCGGCCGCGACACGCTCGGCGACGCCGTCCGCTGGCTCAGCGAGGGCACCACGCTGCGCTCGATCGTCTTCGAAGGACGCGTGGTGGGCGTCGAGCTGCCGCAGTTCGTGGAGATGCTGGTGACCGAGACCGGTCCGGGCGGACGGTCCGACATGGCCAGCGGCAAGGTGACCAAGAGCGCCACGCTCGCGAACGGCACCGAGATCCGCGTGCCGGTCTATCTCGACGCGGGTGAGACGGTGGTCGTCGACACGACGACCGGCGATTTCGTGAAACGGGTCGCGAAATGAAGCGCGACCGGGGAGGGGACCGATGAAGCTGTCGCGCAGGAACGTGACGCGGGTCCTGGCCGGGCTTCCCCTGGCCGGTGTCGCCGGCCTGGGGCCGCTGCGGGCGCTCTACGGCGCTGCGGAAGCCCGCGCGGCGGAGCAGGCCGGGACGGCCCAGCCGACCCCCGCCCCGCAGGCGACTCCGGGCGAGCCGGAGGAAACGCCGCTCGCCCGCTTCCTCTCCAAGCAGGGGGACGACCTGAGCGGCGACGAGAGGCGCCGGGTCCGGAAGCAGGTGAGCCAGACGGAGCAGGCGCTGCGCGAGGTGCGCGCCTACGTGCTCGGCAACGACGTGCCTCCGAGCGGAAGCTGGAAGCCGCTGCGATCGAAGCGGGCGGGAGGCGCGCGATGAGGTCCGCCGGGATTCTCGACCACGACGTCGCCGGGCTGTCGCAGCTGGTTCAGAGCAGACAGGTCTCCCCGGTCGAAGTGACCAAGGCCTGCCTCGATCGGATCGATGCCCGCGACCCGCAGCTGCATGCCTTCGTCACCGTGACCCGCGATCTGGCGCTGCAGCAGGCGCGGGAGGCCGAGCGCGAGATCGCGCGCGGCTCCGTGCGCGGCCCGCTGCACGGAGTGCCGTTCGGCGTGAAGGATCTGGTCGCCACCAAGGGAATCCGTACCACCTGGGGGGCGCGGCCCTATCAGAACGTCGTTCCGGATCGTGACGCCGCCATCGTCGAGAAGCTGCGCGCGGCCGGCGCGATCATGCTCGGCAAGCTGGCGATGATCGAGCTGGCGGGAGGTCTCGGCTACTCGACCCCCGATTCCTCGCTGACCGGGGCGGCGCGCAATCCCTGGAACCTGGATCGCTGGACATGCGGCTCGTCGTCCGGGTCGGGCGCAGCGGTCGCCGCCGGTCTCGTGCCGTTCGCCATCGGGTCGGAGACCTGGGGGTCGATCGTCTGCCCGGCCTCGTTCTGCGGCATCTCCGGTCTGCGGCCGACCTTCGGCCGCGTCTCGCGCCGCGGGGCGATGGCGCTCTCCTGGTCGCTCGACAAGCTCGGCCCGCTGGCGCGCAGCGCCCGTGATTGCGAGACGATCCTGCGCGTCATCGCCGGGCACGATCCGGACGACCCCTATTCGGCCGACGAGCCGTTCGGCGCATCGTCCGACCCGGCGGCGGCCCCTCGTCTTCGAGTCGCCTGCCTGCGGCCCGACTTCGCGAAGGGGGGCGACCGGTCGGTGGAGAAGATCTACAATCAGGCGCTCGCCGACCTGCGCAGGAGCGGTCTGCGCCTCGATGAGGCGGCCCTGCCGGATCTGCCGTTCGACAGCGTCACGTCGGTGATCCTGGCGGCCGAGGCGGCAACCGCCTTCGAGGATCTGGAGCGCTCCGGCCAGGCGCGCAGCTTGAAAAGCGCCGATGCGCCGCTGGCGTTCGTAGTCGCGAGGGCGGTGCGCGGCGCCGACGTGGTGAAGGCGCAGCGGATAAGAACCCTCTGCCAGCGGGCGATGGCCGATTTCTTCGGGAAGTACGATGTCCTGCTCTTCCCGGGCGAGATGACCACGGCGCTCCCGGCCGACAAGGATTTCTCGGATGCCTCCTGGCCCGACCCGGCCGGGGCGGCCGGCAACCTCTGCGGCCTGCCGGCGATCGCGGTGCCGTGCGGCTTCGCCGACGACGGCCTGCCGGTCAGCCTGACCGCCATGAGCGGCGCCTTCGAGGAGTGGAAGGCGATCTCGCTGGCGCGGAGCTACCAGGCGATCACCTCGTGGCACACCCGGAGGCCGCCTGACGCCACGGCGGCCTCCTGAGGGAGGAGCATGGACCCGCGCGGTAAAGTCGCGCTGATCACGGGGGGGGCGCGGATTGGCCGGACGATCGCGGCGGAGCTGGCGCTGCGCGGCTGCGACGTGGCCCTCTCGTACAGGGGCTCGCGCGGCAGCGCCGAGGAAAGCGCCGAGGAAGTCCGGGGTCTCGGAGCGCGCGGGGCCGCCTTCCAGGCCGACCTGTCCCGGCCGAGCGCGCCGGCCGCCCTGGTGCGCCGGGTCCGCAGGAAGCTCGGCCGGCTCGACATCCTCGTCTGCATGGCCTCCCTGTACGAGAAGACTCCCTGGGAGAAGCTCGACGAGACCGTCTGGCGAGCCAATCACGACGCCAACTTGAAGAGTGTTTACCTTTTGACGCTCGCCGCCGCGCCGCTGCTGCGCGCCGGGAAGGCGGGGCGGATCGTGACGTTCGCCGACTGGCTTCCGGTCAGCGGCCGCCCGCGTTACAAGAAGTTCCTGCCGTATTACGTCTCGAAGGCGGGTGTCGTCGGCCTGACCGAGAGCCTGGCGCTCGAGCTGGCGCCGGCGATCCTGGTCAACTCCGTCGCCCCCGGGCCGATCCTGAAGCCTCCCGGGTTCTCGGCGAAGGCCGACAGGCAGGTGCGGGAGGTGACGCCGCTCGGCCGCTGGGGCGGCCCGCTCGAGATCGCGCGCGCGGTGCTTTTTCTGATCGAGACCGAGTTCGTCACCGGCGAGTGCCTGCGCGTCGACGGCGGCCGGCACCTTTATTGATCGGTATACTTTATTGACCGGGAGCGCCTCATCACGATGACCTTCTTGCGCGGTCGCGCCGGGCTCCTGGTCTTCGTCACGGGAGGTGGAGGAATGTCGCGGAGATCGATCGGCACCCTGCCGGGTCTGGCTCTTCTGGCTTGGGCGTTCCCCCTGGCGGCGGCGACACCGCCGGCGGCGGCGCGTCCGACCCGTCCTGCGGCGCCGCCGGCCGTCTCCCGATCCGAATCGGGCCCCGCCGCCGAAGCCCGCCGTTTCCTGGACTTTTACGGGGCGATCGACCTGCCGCTCTATCGCGTCACGCAGGAGGCGCAATGGATCGCCACGATCGACGTGACGAGCGAGCATGACGGCGCGCGCGAGGCGGCGGGAAAAGCGTTCGCGACCTTCCTCGGCAACCGGGCGGTGGTCGAGCGCGCCCGGGCGCTCTTGAAGAGTCGCGACGCGCTCGCGCCCCTGCAGGCGCGCCAGCTGGAGAAGATTCTCCTGGCGGCGGCCGAGGCGCCCGGCACGATCCCGGAGATCGTCGCGGCGCGGGTCGAGGCCGAGAGCCGCCAATCGAGCACCATGGACTCGTTCCAGTTCTGTCTCGAGCGCTCCGCGGACGGCTGCCGCAAACCGACGACCGCGCTCGAGATCGACGACGTGCTGCGGCGCTCGCGCGATCTGAACGAGCGGCTCGCGGTCTGGAACGCCTCGAAAGAATCGGGCGTCGCGCTGCGCCAGGGGCTCGCCGAGGTGCGCGATCTGCGCAACAAGGTGGCCCGCGAGATGGGCTACTCGTCGTTCTTCGGACTTCAAGTCGCGGACTACGGCATGACGGCGCCCGAGATGATGACGATGCTGCAGGGGTTCCTCGACGATCTGCAACCGCTCTACCGCGAGGTGCACTGCTTCACGCGCGCCACGCTGGCGGAGCGGTATCATCAGCCGGTGCCGGTCGCGATCCCGGCGCACTGGATCGACAATCGCTGGTCCCAGAACTGGCCCGGCATCGTCGAGGGGGTCGATCTCGATCCGCTGTTCAAGGGGAAGACCGCCGAGTGGGTGGTGCGGCAGGCCGAGGCGTTCTACGTGTCGCTCGGGTTTCCCAAGCTGCCGCCCGGTTTCTGGAAGAGCTCCGACCTCTACCCCGTCCCCAAGGACAGCACGCGCAAGAAGAACACGCACGCCTCGGCCTGGGACATCGATCTGTCGGGGGACGTCCGCTCCCTGATGAGCCTGGAGGGGGACGCCGATTCCTTCGCCACCGCCCATCACGAGCTGGGGCATATCTATTACTACCTCTCCTACGATCGGCCGGGGGTGCCGCCGGTCCTGCGCGAAGGGGCGAACCGCGCCTTCCACGAGGCGATCGGCGATTTGATCGGGATGGCCGCCGTGCAGATCCCGTACCTGCGCCAGGTGGGGATCCTGCCGGCCGACCAGACGATCGACACCGGGCGGTGGCTGCTGAACGAGGCTCTGGAGAAATCGGCCGTCCCGTTCCTGGCCTTCGCGGCCGGCACCATGTCGCACTTCGAGCATGATCTTTACGAGGAAGACCTGCCGCCCCGGGAGTGGAACGCCCGCTGGTGGGACGACGTCGGCCGCTTCCAGGGCGTCGCGCCCCCCGCCCCGCGGGGCGAGGCGCTCTGCGACGCCTGCACCAAGACGCACATCAACGACGACCCGGCCCAGTATTACGATTACGCCATCGCCACGGTGCTCAAGTATCAGCTGCACGATCATATCTGCCGCGCCATTCTCAAGCAGGACCCGCACGCCTGCAATTACTACGGCAGCAAGGAGGTCGGCGCGTTTCTCAAAGGGCTGATGGAGAAGGGGGCGACCGAGGACTGGCGCCGGCTGATCCGCGAGGCGACCGGGTCGGATCTCAGCACCAAGCCGATGGTCGCCTACTTCAAGCCTCTCCTGAACGAGCTTGCGAAGCAGAACGCCGGCCGTACCTGCGGCTGGCACTGAACCGTCCACCCTTTTCGAACACGGAGGTCCCACGCGATGAACAGAATGACCCTCTCGCAGCGAATTCTTCCGGGCCGCGCCCGACGCGCCGCCGGCGCGATCCTCGTCGGCCTGCTCTTTCCGGCCTCGGCCCTTCTGGCCGCGCCCGAGAACTACAAGATCGACCCGGAGCACAGCGCCGTCGGCTTCACGATCCGCCACCTGTTCAGCAATGTGCCGGGGCGTTTCACCAAGTTCGAAGGGAAGATGGTGATCGACCGGGATGATTTCACGAAGAGCTCGGTCGACGTGTCGATCGACGCCGCCAGCATCGACACCAACGAGCCGGCGCGCGACAAGCACCTGCGGAGCGACGCCTTCTTCGACGTCGAGAAAAATCCGAAGCTCACCTTCAAGTCGACGAAGGTTCGCGTCGTCTCCAAGGACAAGCTGCAGATCGACGGGAACCTCACCATACGCGGGACCACCAAGCCGGTCACTCTCGATGCCGATGTCCTCGGCTTCGGCCCCGGATACGGCGGCGGCTTCCGCGGCGGCTTCGAGGCGCACACGAAGATCAACCGGCAGGACTATGGCGTCGCCTGGAATGATGTTGTCGAGGGCGGCGGCTACGTGCTGGGGAACGACGTCAACATCACCTTGAATGCGGGAAGAAGAGCGGCGACAAGGCACCCGCCCCGAAGCCCCCGTCGGGCGGCCGCTAGGCCCCGGCCTGCCCGCCGGCGTCGGCGTTACGCGCTCTCAGGGCATGACATCCCCGCCGGCGGCCGTGATGCCGCCGGCGGGCGCCAGAAAACGGCGGCAGAGATCGGAGGCGCTGCGCACCTGCGTCCCCATCTCCGCCGCCGGCATCTCGAACGGCGCGAAGATCACCATGAAGATCGATCGCGTCGCCTCGGTGACCGACGTCCGGAGAGAATCGGAGGTCGGGTTGCCGAACGGGCCCTCCTGGTCGGCCAGCAGGAGGCGGCCGTCCAGGTGGACCTCTTCCTTCCGTATGCCGGCGTAGAACTCTCCCGGGCCTCCGGACCGCAGCGTCACCGCGCCCCGGATCCGCTCCGCGTCGTACAGACCGATCGGCAGCAGGAAGCGGACCGCGCAGAGATTGCACAGGTCGACCGCGTTCAGGATCCGCGGGAACGGCTTCCCTTGCAGGATCCGGCGCAGCAGCGCCTCGGACGAGGGGCGCGTGCGGGTCGGGTCGATCCCGAAGCGCCGGTAGAGATCGCGCGCCGGCCGCAGCCCCGGGATCGCGGCCGGCTCGAGGCCGGCGTGGCGCGCGGCGAGCTCCCGGCAGGTCGACGCGATTTCCGCCTCGAGCGGCTCCCCCGACGGACCGACGGCGACCGGGGCGGCGCGCACCAACCCGAGCCGCACCGGATGCGGGAGATCGCCCGCCAGCGTCAGAGGGATCGGCTCGGGGTCGGGGCCGCTCATCGACCCGATCCTACTCCAGGGACTGCGAATCTCATGGCGCCGCCGGCGGCCCGGGCGCGCGCGTCAGAGGCGCCGCCAGCCGGTTCGTTCATGCCGGGGAGGGAACAGCTCGGGATGGACGATCTCCGCGAGGATCTCGAGCGAGTCGATCAGGCGCGGACCGGAGCGGTTGAAGTAGGCGTTTCCATCGGTGAGGAAGATCCGTCGATCGCGAGCGGCGCGCAGGGCGGAGAACCCCGGTCGGGCGAGGAGCGGACCGATCTCCGACCCGGTCCGCTCCAGATCGAATCCGCAGGGCATCACCACCGCGACCTCCGGGTCGCTCCGCCGCAGATCGTCCCAGGTCATGAAGGGAGAGTGCCGGCCCGCCTCGCCGAACAGATTCGAGCCGCCGGCGAGAGCGACCAGCTCGGGAGTCCAGTTGCCGGCCGCCATCAGCGGCTCGATCCACTCGATGCAGGCGACCGACGGGCGGGTCGAGGCGGTCGCGGCCCGCGTGGCGATCGCCGCGGCCCGCTCGCGCAGCCGCGCGAGCAGGGCGACGCCTTTCCCGGGAAGGCCGAGCGCCCGCGCCACCCGGTCGATATCGGCCCAGACATCGTCAAGCCGTGCGGGGCTGCACGACACGATCCGGGGCCGCCCGTCGATCCAGTCGCCCACCGCCCGCTCGACGTCGTCCAGGCTGACGGCGCAGACATCGCACAGAGACTGTGTCAGTATCAGGTCCGGTCGCAGCGCGCGCAGCCGGTCGCCGTCGACCCGGTAGACCGACAAGGCCTCGCGCCGCTCCTGCCGTACCAGACGGTCGATCTCGGCGCTCGTCACCGAGGTGGCGAAGCGCGGCGCGGTCAGGACCGGCAGGCCGCGCACCGAGGCGGGGAAGTCGCACTCGTGCGAACGGCCGACCAGCATCTCCTCCAGGCCCAGGGCGCAGACCATCTCGGTGGCGCTCGCCAGAAGCGAGACGACGCGCGGCGGGCTCACCGGGCCGCGGCAGGCTCGCGCATTCGCGGGTCGAGCCGTCCGGTCAGCGCCAGACCGCCGAAGAGCGCCGCGGTGTAAACCAGGTCTCCCAGAAGAGTCGGGCCGAAGAACGGCACGCCGGCGATGAAGCAGGCGGCGAGACCGGCGCCGGTCCTCGGGTAGAGCGACCCGGCGGCCCAGACGCCGAAGTTCGATACCACGAAGAAAATCGTCGAACCGAGAAGCGCCGCCACCGCGAGCGGCGCGGGGCGGCGGCGATCCTGGAGCCGCCGTCCCAGTGCGGCGATGAGCAGCATGCCGAGATAGATCCCCGGCATCTGGTTGTGGAACCCCAGGACCAGGTCGCTCAGGAAGAGCGCCAGCAGAGGAACGAGGAACGCCTGCCGCCGCAGCGGGAGGCAGGCCCCTCCGAACAGCGCCAGCGCCGTCACCGGCGTGAAATTGGGCGGATGGGGCAGGAGCCGCGAGGCGGCGCCGAGGAGGATCAGACCGGTCACGACGCTGGAGCGGCTCGCCAGGTTCGGAAGCTTCATCGCGAGACTCCTTTCGCGCGACCGGGGGCGACGAGACGGGTCTGACGGGGGGCGGCGCGGCGGGCGTCGACCCGGAACGGCGCCGGGATGGCGCCCGTGTAAAGGAGATCAAAATCGACCGCGGCATGCAGTGAAGGGAAGCCTTCGGTATAGGCGGCGATCCCCAGGGTGTCGACGAGGAAGGTCGGCTGGATCGTTCCCAGCGGCACCGTGACGCTGGCGCCCGCGACCCTCTGGAAGAAGATCCCCTGGCTCGGCCGGTAGACGGTCAGGCCGAGCGAGCGGTTCGCCGCCGTGTACTGAAAGTGGCAGAGAAGCGGCGTGTCGAGCGGCAACGACAGCTCGGCCGACTGGAAGGCGAAGTTGAAGAAGGCGTTGTCCCCCACGTTGCCGCCGGCGACGCTCGGCGAGAGGAACGGCCCGCCGAACGGAGTGACGTTGGCGAAGTAGTCGAATTCAACGAGGTCGAAGCTGTCGGAGGGGAAGCCGGTCCGGTTGAGGCCGGTCGTATGGCTGTTCCAGAGCCCGAAGGAGATCTGGTCGAACCCGTCCGGCGACGCGTCGAACCCCTGAGAGCGGATCGTCAGGATGGCGCCGAAGGAGAAGTTGTCGTCGAGCGACAGGACGGCCCCGATCGGCGTTCCGATCCTCCCCGCCGGCAGCGTGGTGTCGTACAGGACGCGCAGGGTTCCCTCCCGATCGCCGGGGAAGTGGGACGGTGCGTCGGCCAGGAAGGCGAAACGGCCCGCGACCTCCCCCTCGGAGAAGAAGGGGTTGAGGGCGCCTCCCGTGAGCGGGTCGGCGGCGAAGCGCTCCACCACCGCGGCGCGCGCGGGGACGGCGAGCGAGCCCGCCAGGATCAGGGAAAGGGCCAGAATGACGGTCTGTCGCGCGGTCGGCATGGCATGTCCTCCGTGGAGCCTCACAGGCTCCGGGTGAGTGTGGCGATCGAGAATGGCGGCAGCCGCGCCGGCAGGGCGGCCAAGAGCCCCCCGGTCGCGGCGTCGAATATCAGAACGTGCGGGTCGAAAAAACTGCCGACGGCGACCAGGAGCAGGCCGTCGCCGTCGTAAGCGATGTCGTTGATCGGATCGGTTCCCGAGTAGAGGGTCTCCAACACTTCGCCCGTCGTCGGGTTCCAGGCTTTCAGAAAGTTGCGGAACGAGGCGTCCGCGACGACGGCATACCCACGCGTCGCGGAGGCGACTGCGAGGGCCGTGATATTGCCCCCCAGCGCATCGTCGTCAACCACGAGGCCGCGCGAGGTCCGCGTGATCGGGTCGATCGCTTCGATCCCGCCCGTCAGAGCCCGCGGAAGGATTCCCGGAAAGATGCCGGCGAGACCGACGTAGATGAGCCCGGTCTCGGGAGCGTAGACCAGCGACTCGAATGGGTTCTGCCCGGCGAGATCGATGACGTCGATCACGGCGCGCGAAGCAGGGTCGATCACGGCCACACGCCCGTTCATGAAATGAGTGAAACTCCGGTCAACGTCCTCGAGGGTGACGTAGACCAGGTTGTCGTGAAAAAGCGCCTGGTCGGCGCGCGGGGTGTGGTCGGGATTGAGCGCGAAGGGCGTCAGGTCGATTCGGTCAAGGATCGCGCCGTCGTCGAGCGATACGACGGCCACATCGTTGAACGATGGCCCATAGCGTGTGACAAGCGCGATCCCTGCCCCCGCCGGGGCGGCGCCGGGGGTGCCCGGTGGCAGCACGACCACGTCGTGAGGGTTCGCCCGATCCCCGAGGGCGTACTGGAAGGCCGCCTTGAAATCGCCGAAGGGATCGAGCCCCTCGAGATTGTCGTAGGTGTCGCGGTTCACCACGAACGGGCGGCCATCCTCGACCCGGGCGACCGGGTCGGCGCTGATCAATTCGAGCGCGTTGTCGACCATGAAGGTCGCTTCGTTCTTCATCGTGATCACCGCCGCCTCGCCGGTCACCTGGAGGTCGGTTCCGGCTACGAGGTAGCGCCGCCGCTTGATCGCCAGGAAGGTGCCGGCATCGTCAGTCCCGTAGAGGGTGGCGTTCCCGATCACGCGGCGACGGTCGTCGGCGAGCGAGCCGGCGAGTTCGACGATGAGGTCGGCGTTGCCGACCCTGATCGGACCGAAGAGACCGGTATCGAGGTAGCCCGTATCGAAGGTTCCTTGCAGATCGAGCGGACCGGGGAGGGAGAAATGCTGGGTCACCCCGCCGGCCACGACCGCATCCACCCGCGCCGTGGCCTGGAAGGGAGAGTCGGCGTCCCTGACGCTTTCATCGTCGAACTCGATCTCGAGATCAAGCTCGACGCCCTGGTAGGGCATGCCGGAGATGATGAGGGTCGTCTGCGGGTAGAGCACGGTCGCGTCGTAGATCGGGTTGAGTCGCTTCCCCGGGCCGGGGAGGATGCGCGACCGGATCGGTCCGGCGCCGCCACAGGCGACCGTCAGGGCCAGCAGGAGAAGGGGGATCAGTAGGTCCACGTGAGTCTCCCTTCGAGGCATCGTCCGGGAAGCGGGAAGCGCGCGACGTCGTCGTTGCGGTCGTTTCCGACATTCTTGATCTCGACGGTCGCCTGCAGTCCGCCCTGCAGACGGCGGCGATAACCGACATCGTGCAGATAGCGAGCTGGAAGGGCATAGCCGGGTGTGGCATTTGGGTCGGTGAAGTTGGCGCCGACATAGGTGAAGGTATAGGTGAACCGGCCCGGGCCGATATCGAAGTGGGCGCCGGCGCTCAGCTCGTCGCGTGGACGTCCCGGAAGCGGCACGCCCCGTTTGAGATCGCGGGCCCATTGTCGCGTAGCGTTCAG
>WNFM01103301.1_pt5 | contig 14759 bp, 10 predicted proteins | sample 5400271 | NCBI WGS metagenome assembly WNFM01 (sample SAMN13153352, study PRJNA577476) | soil metagenome | isolation source: 60 cm saprolite on Douglas fir-dominated hillslope | place: USA:California | collected 2013-09-17 | reverse complement strand
GGAGCACATCATCGGCATGGACGACGTGGCGGTGCAGAAGTTCGCGCCGGATGGGAAGCTGCTCTACACCACGTTCATCGGCGGACCGTCCGGCGAAGGCACGTCCATCAGCATTCGCCCCGACGACCAGGAAAGCTACTCATCGCAACGACGGCCGGCTCGGAACAGGTTGCCCTTGACGCGCCCCGCCGCATGCAACGGCAAGTGCTGGGGAATGCTCATCGTGCGTCTGAACGCCGACGGCACTCTCGACGAGTCGCGATTCGTGCCCGATGTCGCACCCCGGCTTCTCAGGATCGGGCGCGACCTCATGATCTACGCCACGGGGCAGGACAACAACGGCGTGCTCCGAACGGCGGCGTCGAGAAGCGGCTTCGCAGCCGAGGGCTCGGGCTACTTCGTCGCCAAAGTGGACCCCTTCGCGTCCAAGCCGATCCTATTCGCCAGCTACCTGGGGGATCTCGCCGCCATTCGCGCGTTGACCAACGACGCCTTGGGCAACGTATACATCGGCGGTCAGGTTTGCGGCACCTTCGTCCCGGGAAGTGGGTATCGCGGTGGCTTCGGCCCATGTGGCGGCTTCGTGCTGAAGGTCGATCCGAGCCGGAAGGGGCCGGCGTCCGTCCTGGGCTCGGCCGTGATCGGAACAGGGATCCAAGGGAACATCAGCGCGCTCGCGATCGACGACGCCGGCAACGTCTACGCGGGCGGGAAAGCGACGGCCTATTCCAGCGACCCGCCCTTTCCGACGACGGAGGGCGTTCTGCGGCCGTTACGGCTATCAGCGAATGCGGGCTTCATCTGCCGCTTCGACCCCAACCTCGCGGCGCTGACGTGGTCGAGGCTGATTGGCGGCGGCGCGGTCGGAGAGAGCGAGGTGCTCGGCCTCGCTGTCAGCGGCGACGGCCGCGTGTACGCAGCGGGCGCGACGACCGCGCTGGACTTTCCGCTTATTTCCGCTCCGGCGTGGCCCGTGGCCCCGGGCACCGGCTGGCGTCTCTTCGCGATCCATCTGGACGCGCAGGGCAGGAAGCTCGTCTGGTCCGTCGTCCCTAGCCCGCATTTCTCACACCCTCTCGTTGCGAGGACGCAGAGTGTGGCTCGGATGCAAGGGGCGCGAAGTGAGGCCGACGAAGGCGTAGTAGAACCCTACGTCGAGGAGGCCGAACGAGCGCAACGAAGCAGACGGGCCGCAATCTGCGTCCGCAGCAGAGAGGGTGTGAGAAATGCGGGCTAGCGCACCGCGTGACAACGTGCTCGACCCCATCGCGTCGCTGGCTGTAACGAAGAGCGGCGCCGTGCTGGTCGGCGGCGTACCGTCGTTCTTCGATGCATCCGACTTGCAGTCGGCTTTCTCGCAACAGCCTTACACGACCGACGCCGTGCTGGGCTACCTGAGAGTGGCACCCTGTTCCGCCTGCCCCGGCGTCGAAGCCCCGTTCACCGATCCCGAGGAAGCTATCCGGAAGCCGGCGAGCGGGCATCCGTCAGTCCCCGTGCCCGGCAGCGCTGCTGCACACCAGCGAACGTTATGGCCGATCATCATCGGCGCCGCGCTCGTCCTCGCCTTATTGGTCCTCGTGGCGGTCCGCTATCACTCGCGGACCAGGATCCCGCAAATCCCCAGACGTCGTTAACGGCTTCTTCGTGAGTTTCTCCTGGAAGCGCGAGCTCCCGGGCCAGGATCCCGCATTCGCGGAGAAGGGAAGCGGCAACGCCATCTTCATTCAAGCCCAATGGCACCACCATGCTCAAGACCGTCAACGTCGTCTTCCGGGAGTGCTGTTCACACTCACCGTAGTGCGATTTGCGATCGAGTCATCTCACTCGTGCAGCACCTGGTGCACGAACGCGACGGCGATCGAGCCCTCGCCCACTGCGGACGCCACGCGTTTGATGCTGCCGCCGCGGACGTCGCCGACGGCGAAGACGCCGGGGAGGCTCGTCTCGAGGAGATGCGGAGGGCGGGAGAGTGGCCACTTCGCGACGAGCAGGTCTTCCGACGAAAGCGTCGGGCCGGTCTTGATGAAGCCGTTCTCGTCGAGGGCGACGCAGCCGTCGAGCCAGTGCGTATTCGGTGCGGCTCCGGTCATGACGAATAGGTGCCGGATGTCGTGAGTCTCGGTCGCACCAGACTGCTTATGCCGCCACTGCACGCGTTCGAGTTGGTTGACGCCCTCCAGCGCGATCACTTCCGTGTGCGGGCGCAGCTCGATGTTCGGCGTGCCCTCGATGCGCCGGATCAGGTAGCGCGACATCGTGTCCGCCAGGCCTTCCGACCGCACCAGGATGTAGACGTGTTTGGCCACGCCCGCGAGAAACACCGCAGCCTGGCCGGCCGAGTTGCCACCACCGACCACGATCACGTCCTCGCCCTTGCACAGCTGCGCCTCCATGAACGTGGCTCCGTACAGAATGCCCGCACCTTCGAACTGCGCGAGATTCGGCAGCGCCAGCTTCCGGTACTGCGCGCCAGCGGCGATGATGACGCTGCGGGCGGGGACGGGAGGGCCGTCGCCGATCTCGAGGGCATACGGTCTACGCTCGCACGTCAACCGTGTGGCGCCTCTAGCGATCATGACCTCGGCACCGAATTTCTCGGCCTGGGTGAACGCGCGGCTGGTCAGTTCCTGGCCGGAGATGCCCATGGGGAAGCCGAGGTAGTTCTCGATCTTCGAACTCGTGCCGGCCTGCCCGCCGGGCGAGCCTGTCTCGAGCACGAGCACGTCGAGCCCTTCGGAGGCGCCGTAAACGGCGGCAGCGAGTCCGGCGGGCCCGGCGCCGATGACGACGAGATCGCGGATCCGAGTCGTGTCGATCCTGGTGTTGAAGCCGAGGCAGTCGGCGATCTGTTCGTTGGAGGGATTGCGGAGCACGAGCTCGCCGCGGCAGATGACGACAGGCACATCGGCGATCTCGATATGGAACTGATCGAGCAGGGCCTGTACGCTGTCTTCCAGATCCAGGTCGATGTAGGAGTGGGGATGGCCGTTGCGGGTGAGGAACTCCCGGATGCGGAGCGTGCCGGAGCAGTGTGTGGACCCGATGACAACGACGTCGCCGATGCCGTGGGCGATCAACTCCACGCGACGAAGAATGAAGGCGCGCATGACGATCTCACCGATCTCGGTGTCGCTGCGCACGAGCGCGAGCAGCTCATCGCGGCTCAGCTTGATCACCTCGCCCGATTCCGCGGCGCGAACGCTCAGCAGCGCACGCCGGCCGGAGAGCATGTTCACCTCGCCCGAGAATTGGCCCGGGGCGTGACTGGCCACCAACGTCTCACCGTCGCCGGATTTCTGGACAACCTCGAGCTTGCCAGACCGCACCAGGAGGAATGGAGGGGTCGGGTCGCCCCATTCGACGAGCGTTTCACCGGCCCGGATCGGTCGCACGTGGCCGTGCGCAGCGAAACGCTCGATCTGCGCCGGTGTGAACGTCGGAAACATCTGCCCGGCGCGGGGATCAGCGGTCAGCTGAAGAGCAGGAATCGAGTCAGTCATGGTGATCCCTCCATCACGGCGCAGGGTTGGGAAGCGCGCGACAAGAATATCCGAACAGTCAGGGCCGGAATGGCACCGTGTCGTGGCATACAACGTGCGCTTTGAGACATCACGATGAATGCCAAATGGATCCTGCCAATGGTCGTGCTCGCCCTCGCTCCAGGCTGCCACAAACAGAGGAACATGTCGCGCGAGCAACAGAATTACGACGTAGTCCAGGAGGGTGCGACCAGCGCGGCCTCGTCGACCATCAACGCACCCGGCGAGACGGCACCACCCGTCATCAGCACGACGACTACCGACGGTACGACGACGGCGGCCGACACGACGACGAACTTCACCGTGACAAGCGGCCAGGCAAGCGAGACGACCACGAGTCAGCCGGGCTCCCTGAGCTCGACGCTGCCTGTGCCTTCGCAGAAGCCGGCGCAGAAGCCCTCTTTCGCGCCGTCCGAGGGACGCCATGAGTTGCGGCCGGCGCCGCCACCCACGGATTCGTCCGCCACCGATCAGTCCACCACCACCTCGACTGCAAGCCCGCCAACGACGAACACGTCCCGTGAGACATCCAAACCGAGGAAAAAGAGCGATGACGCGCCGCCCTCGCCTCCACCCCCGACGGATCCAACGAGGACGCTCGGAAATCACCGAGTGGGTGGCGCATGAAAAAACTGGCTCACGCGTAGACGCGAAGGCGCGAAGGCGCGAAGAACGATACGCGATGAGGGCGGGAGGGTCTCGAGAGTACCCAAGCGCAACAAGGCATTAAAAGGGGGATCGAGGTCTCGTTCCTGGGAGTCATGTTCCCGCCGGCTTTCGCCAGGTTCGTCGCGCCTTCCCTTCGCGTCTTCGCGTCTTCGCGTGAGCCGGTTTTCATGAGTCCTCACTAAAGCGCTCACTTCTGAGTTCGCGCGTCTCAGTGGTTAAGGCCGGACCGCGGGACTTCGGCTAGAATCGCGGCCCCATGTCGCGTCTCTCGTTTCAATCATTGATTCTGACCCTGCAGAAGTTCTGGGCCGACCGCGGCTGCATGCTCGAGTATCCGATGGACCTCGAGGTCGGCGCCGGGACAATGCACCCCTCGACCTTCCTGCGCGTGCTCGGGCCCGAGCCGTGGAACGTCGCCTACGTACAGCCGTCCCGCCGTCCGGCGGATGGCCGTTACGGCGACAACCCCTTCCGCCTCTACAAGCACTACCAGTTTCAGGTCGTCCTGAAGCCGTCGCCGCTCGACGTGCAGGAGCTCTACCTCGACTCGCTCCGCGCCATCGGCCTCGACCTCACCCGCCATGACATCCGCTTCGAGGAGGACAACTGGGAGTCGCCCACGCTCGGTGCCTGGGGCGTGGGCTGGCAGATTCTGCTCGACGGGATGGAGGTCACCCAGTTCACGTACTTTCAGCAGGCCGGCGGGATCGACCTCGCTCCCATCTCCGCAGAGATCACCTACGGCCTGGAGCGGCTGACGATGTTCCTCTCCCGCCAGTCGTCGGTGTTCGACATCGAGTGGGGCGCCGGCGTGCCGTATGCGCCGGTCAGACAGCAGGAGGAGCGCGAGTTCTCGCGGTACTACTTCGAAGTCGCGGACGTCGAACTGCACTGGAAGCTCTTCGACGCCTACGAAGGCGAAGCAAAGCGCTGCCTCGAAGAGAAGCTCGTGCTCCCGGCGTACGACTGGGCTCTCAAGTGCTCGCACATGTTCAATACGCTCGACGCTCGCGGTGCGGTCTCCGTGACCGAGCGTGTCGCTGTGATCAAGCGCGTGCGCGAACTCGCCGTGGGCTGTGCCAATCAGTTCCTGGAGTCGCGGCGTGAACTGGGATTCCCATTACTGAAGGAAGCGCCGGTTCAGCCTCTCGCCGCCGCAGACGGGGGACGGTGATGGCCGAGTGCCCAGGCCGCTCTCGCTCAGCACCTCGGCAAGCTCGCGGAGGAACTGAAGGCGGAGGGGACTCCGCCGGTGTCCGTCAACTCCACGCCCCGCCGGCTCGTCTTCCTCCTGAGCGGACTTCCCGACCGGGAACTGGACCGCGAAGAAGAGGTGAAAGGCCCGCCGCGCAAGGCCGCCTACGACGCGAGCGGCTCCCCGACTCCGGCTCTGCATGGCTTCCTCAAGAAGAACAATGCCTCCCTGAATGACGTCCTGGAAGGCGGCGACTACCTCCGAATCCGGCGCACGGTGCCCGGACGCGCCACGACCGAGATCCTGCAAGCGCGCATCCCGCAGATCGTCGAGGCCATCCGCTGGCCGAAGATGATGCGTTGGGGCATCGGGGAACATTTGTACATCCGCCCCGTGCACTCCGTCGTTTCGATCTTCGCCGGCGCACACCTGCCCATTGCCATCTTCGGCGTCGCTTCAGGCGACACCACCGTCGGCCATCGCATCCTCGCACCGGGACGTTTCCATGCCGGGCCGACGTACAACGACTACGTCACTGGCCTGGAGCTGGCACGGGTGGTGGTCGACGCCGACCGGCGCAAGCTCGTCATGGCCCAACGGGCGTCTCCGAAGATGTGTCCATCTGGGGGCAGTGGCGCTACCTCACCGAATACCCTGGCGTGGTGCGCGCGGAGTTCCGCCCGGAGTACCTCGCGCTGCCGGAAGAAGTGCTGGTCACGGTCATGCGCGTGCACCAGAAGCAGTTGCCCATCCGCAACGCTGATGGAAGTCTGACCAACTCGTTCCTGGCGGTGCTCGACAATGAGGGAGATCCCGACGGCAACGCCGCGTACGGAAACTCGTTCGTCACGAATGCGCGCTTCGCCGACGCGAAGTTCTTCTATGACGTCGACCGCAAAACACCGCTGGCGGGACGACTGGAGCAGCTCTCCCATCTGCAATTCCACGCGGAGTTGGGCAACTACGCAGAGAAGACGGCACGCATTGCGCGAATCGTCGCCCCGGTCTGTGACGAGGCGGGAACCGACTCCGCGGAAGCCTGCGAAGCAGCGCAGCTCTGCAAGACCGACCTCGTCACCGAGATGGTGAAGGAGTTCACCGACCTTCAAGGCAAAGTCGGCGGCATTTATGCGCGGGAAGAAGGGCTCTCCGAGGGCGTGTGGCAGGCCGTCTACGACCACTACCTGCCGGTCAACGCAGACGACCCACTGCCGCGCGGCATCGCTGGGGCCATGGTCTCGCTGGCTGACCGCATCGACACGCTGGTGGGATTCTTCAGGATCGGCTTGAAGCCGACAGGCTCGAAAGATCCTTTCGCAATGCGTCGGGCCGCGCAAGGAGTGGTGCAGATCCTGCTGAATCGCGACAAGCGCCAGGTGAGGATCGGCATCGAGCGACTCATCGACCTCGCCCTTGCCCAGCAGCCTGGAGGCAACGACGCCGGTGGACAGCTCAAAGCCGACTTGCTGGCATTCTTCGGCGACCGCGTGCGGACGATCCTCGAGACATCCAGCTATGGATTCGCATACGACGAGATCGCCGCGGCGATGGAAGCAGGCTGGGCGTCGTCGCTCACTGATCTCGTCGATCGCATCACCGCCCTCCGGAACGTGCGCAACGACGCGAACTTCCTCTCCATCCTCGACTCCGCGAGGCGCATCGCCAACATCACGGCGGGCCATGAGGGCTCGACGGTGAATCCGGCGAAGCTGGAGAATGACACGGAGCGACGGCTGAACGAGCTGGCCGGCGAGGTCGGCGCTCAGGTGGCCGAGCTGATCGCGGAGCGCAACTACAACAGCGCGCTGCAGTCGTTCGCCGGATTGGCGCCGGAGCTGGAGACGTTTTTCGACGAGGTGATGGTCATGGTCGATGACGAGGCCCTGCGGAAGAATCGCATGTCGCTGTTGCGCAAGGTCGGTAGCTCGGTGGGACGCATCGCCGACGTTACCAAGATCGTAGTCGACCGGCGCGAGTATCGCCCGTGATTCGCCGCTGGGCCGCTTTCGCCGCCTTCGTGCTGCTGAGCGCCTGTCCGGGCAAACACGAGGCGGCGACGTCGAAGCAGGCGGAGGCGCCGCCCATCACACGGTCAGCTTCCGACGATCGCGACGAGCGCGACAATCTCGCAGCACTTCCCAATGGCGGCTGCGTTGTCGAGCGCACGGGCGAGGCCTACCTCCTCGTGTCGGCCATGAACCTCATCGACACCAATCCGGATACCTACTGGTCTCCGCCACCGCACGACTTGCCGCAGTCCATCACCGTCGCCCTGCCGGCGCGCGCGCGGATCGAGTCGATTGGATTGCGGAGTCAGGCCAGCGGCGATCACCACCTCCGCGATGCCCGCGTCGAAGCCTCGCTCGGCGATGGCGCGTTCGCAACCGTCGCCAACATTTCCCTGACCGATGCGACGGGTACGCAGTTCTTCAATGTCTCGCCCGTCGACGCGGACAAGCTGCGCCTGACGATTCTATCGGGCCAAAAGGGCAGTCAGGATGTTCGCGTCGACACCTTCATCGCGCGCGGACATGAGCTCGAATTGCCTCCGGCCCAGCACGCGGCCGGAACGTGGCGCATCAACGGAAACGACGCGTCATTGGCGCAGTTCGGCAATCAACTTGTCGGGGTGCTGCAGATCAACAACCGGCCCATGCATCTCGAGGGCGGGATCGAGTCGAATCGCGTGCTGCGTCTGCTCTGGATTCGCGGAGCCGAGTTCGGCGTCTTCGCCGCGTCCGTCTCTCGCGATGGGAAGCACGTCTGCGGCATCGACTGGCATGAAGAGCCGATTGAGCTCTTCCACGACGAGGCGTGGTTCGGCGATCGGATCAGCGACGCCGTGCCCGCGGATGACTCGGAGACGTTCGGCATCTCCTACCTCCAGCACACCGGACGCTGGCCGCTCTACGGCCTCACGTTCGGCCCCGACGGAACGCTCGACGCGGTTGCCAGCGATCACGCGCTGAAGACCCTCATCAGCGTGATCGCGAAGGTGCCGCCGACGATGCTGATGCGCATGGTCTCGCACGAGTTCCGGGAGGCGACCGCCGAAGCGAACGGGGCTCATGCCCTGCGCGCGCTCAAGACGCTCCAGGCCGAGCTCCTGCACCGCGGGCTGGACCTGGCGCGCGATCCGGTCACCGCACCCGGCAGCGTACGACTGTTGTTTCAGAACGCAGGGAGCGACTCGCCTCGACAACTCCCGGTCACCGACACGATGCGTCTCCTTTACAGCAGCGTCGACCTCGAGATTCGGAGATAATCGACGGGGGCAGTTGCTAGTTGCTAAGTTGCTAGTTGTTAGGGAACCTCTGCACAAGCCATGAGCGTCCGGAAGGAAACATACGTACCGCCCCTCATCCGCCCTTCGGGCACCTTCTCCCACAGGGAGAAGGCTCTCGCGACTCCATCCCTCTCCCACCGGGAGAGGGTGGCGCGAAGCGCCGGGTGAGGGGTCGGTGGCTCGTGCAGAGGTTCCCTAGCGCCACGCTCTCTTTCTGGCGGGAGGGGTCGGGAATCGCATCGAGTGGGTTGTTGGCGGGTCGCTCGTTGGTCGTTGCAATTGCCAAGTCGGCCCGAACTAAGAAAGGCGCTGCGCCAACAACCAGCATCTAGCAACTAACATCTAGCAACTAACAGAGGTTCCATGCACAAGTACGTCTACTACTTCGGGGATGGGCATGCTGAGGGCAACGCCGGGATGAAAGAGATCCTCGGTGGCAAGGGTGCGGGCCTGGCCGAGATGACGAACATCAGCGTCCCTGTTCCTCCCGGCTTCACGATCTCGACCGAGGTCTGCACGTACTTTTACGAACACGACAAGTCGTACCCGCCGGAGTTGCAGGCTGCCGTCGCCGAGAATCTGAAGCGCGTCGAGCAATCAGTCGGCCGCGCGCTTGGTGACGCGGCTCAGCCGTTGCTCGTGTCCGTCCGGTCCGGAGCCCGCGCCTCGATGCCGGGCATGATGGATACGATCCTCAACCTCGGCCTCAACGACACGACCGTCCAGGGATTGGCGAAGTCGTCGGGTGATCGTCGCTTCGCGTTCGACTCTTACAGGCGCTTCATTCAGATGTATTCGGACGTCGTCCTCGAGATCGATAAAGAGAACTTCGAGCACGAGCTCTTCGCGTTGCGCGACAGGGCCGGCGTGAAGACCGATTCCGAGATTCCCGCCGACCGCCTCGAAGAGCTCGTCGCGACCTACAAACGTATCGTCGTCGAGAAGGGCGGGAGGGAGTTTCCGCAGGACGTGCATGGGCAGTTGTGGGGCGCCGTCGGTGCCGTCTTCAACTCCTGGAACAACGCTCGCGCCATCACGTACCGCAAGCTGAATCAGATTCCCGACGCGTGGGGCACTGCGGTCAACGTGCAATCGATGGTCTTCGGCAATATGGGTGACGACTGTGCCACCGGCGTAGCCTTCACCCGCAATCCGGCCATTGGCACAAAGTCGTTCTTCGGTGAGGACCTGGCGAACGCACAGGGTGAAGACGTAGTGGCCGGCATCCGCACGCCGCTTCCAATCTCCAACGCGCAAGCGCTGGAGGGTGAAACGTCCCTCGAGGCCTCGATGCCCGCCGTCTACGGGCAACTCGTCGAGGTCTATAAAAAGCTCGAAAGCCACTACCGCGACATGCAGGACATCGAGTTCACGATCCAGAGCGGAAAGCTCTATCTGCTGCAGACGCGCACGGGCAAGCGGACAGGCTTTGCCGCGGTGAAGATCGCCTGCGACATGGTCGACGAAGGGCTCATCAACCACACCGAGGCCGTGTCGCGAGTAGAGGCAGGACAGATCGTGCAGCTGCTCGCGCCCGTTTTCGACGCGAAGGAGAAGGCGAAGGCGCTCAAGGGTGGACGCGTTTACGGTCGCGGGTTGCCCGCCGGGCCTGGTGCAGCAGCGGGTCGGATCGCCTTCAGTGGGGAGCGCGCGGTGGAGATGGCGAAAGAAGGGCCGGTCATTCTCGTTCGCGTCGAGACCAGTCCCGAAGACATCGTCGGCATGCATATCTCAGCGGGGATCCTCACCAGCCGCGGCGGACTCACCTCGCACGCCGCCGTGGTGGCACGCGGGATGGGACGGCCCTGTATCGTTGGAGCGGGCGCGCTTCGCGTCGACTATGGCAAAGGCGAGCTGCGCGCCGAGGGGCATGAGCCGCTGGAAGAGGGCGATTGGCTGTCCATCGACGGTTCCACCGGCGAGGTTCTGGGAGGGGAGCTCAAGACGCAGCCCTCCGAAGTCATCCAGGTGCTCATCGAGAGCTCCATGAAGCCCGAGGACTCGGAGACGTACCGCAACTTCGACCGTTTGCTGAAATGGGCCGATGAGATCCGCACGCTGGCGGTGCGGACCAACGCTGACACTCCGACGGATGCCCGCACGGCGCGGCTTTTCGGCGCGGCAGGCATCGGCCTTTGCCGCACGGAGCACATGTTCTTCGCAGAGGAGCGCATCCTGCGTGTGCGCGAGATGATCCTGGCGCGAAACGAGGAAGGACGACGCAAGGCGCTCGACCAGCTCCTGCCCTTTCAGCGCGGCGACTTCGAGGCCATCTTCCGCGAGCTGTCAGGAATGCCCGTGACTGTCCGCCTGCTCGATCCGCCGCTGCACGAGTTCCTGCCGCATACCGAGGGCCAGATCTCCGCGGTGGCCCGGGACATGGGATGGGGCTTTGTCGAGCTTCGCGCAAAGGTGAATCAGCTGCACGAGTCGAATCCCATGCTGGGTCATCGTGGCTGCCGGCTGGCGGTCACGTTCCCGGAGATCTACGAGATGCAGGTGCGTGCCATCTTCGAGGCCGCGTGCAGCGTGACGCAGGAAGGTCTCGACGTCCGACCGGAGGTCATGATCCCCCTCGTCGGAACCGTGAAGGAGCTGCAGATTCTGACCGACATGGTGCGCCGTGTGGCGGCCGAGGTCATGAAGGAGCGCGGGACTTCGATCGAGTTCCTCGTGGGCACGATGATCGAGATCCCGCGCGCGGCGCTGATCGCCGAGAAGCTGGGAGAGACCGCCGAGTTCTTCTCGTTCGGCACGAATGACCTCACTCAGATGACGTTCGGATACTCCCGCGATGACGCCGGCTCATTCCTCCCCGAGTACGTCGACAAGAAGATCCTCCCGCGCGATCCGTTCGAGTCGATCGACCAGGAGGGCGTCGGCCAGCTCGTGAAGCTCGGCACCGACAAAGGGCGGGCGGTCAATGCCAAACTCAAAGTGGGTGTCTGTGGCGAGCACGGTGGAGACCCCGAGTCGATTCGCTTCTTCCGCGCTTGCGGGCTGAACTACGTTTCCTGCTCGCCGTACCGCGTTCCGGTAGCACGACTGGCCGCCGCCCAGGCAGAACTGGAGTTCCGACACAGCGAGGCGTAGCGAATTCACCGTGGTACCATCCCGCTTTCAAGTCACTGCAACGCGGAGCTTTGCCCGTGATTACCGGCTTTAACACGGACATCAAGCATAACGAGAAGGTCTACCACATCCAGACCGAGGACAAGGGGCTTCAGAACCCTTACATCGAGTCGCTGGTGTACGTGGGCGGAGAGATCCTCGCCTCGAAGAAGACCTCCTACGCCGAGCAGATCAAGACCGGCATCGACGAGAAGTGGATCGGCAGTCTGATGGAGCAGCAGCATCGGACGATGATCGCGGCGATCAAGCGAGGCCGCTTCGATCACCCGGCTGACTCGACCAAGTCCGCCATCCCGCGGCCAGGTGTGCCCACGGTGGATGCTGCCATCCTCGGTGACGCCGCCGTCGCCGCCTCGGCGTCGTTCAACGAAGAAAAGACGCTCGACCAGGTGATCATTGACTACCTGGCATCGGAGGCCGAAAGCGAGCATCTCGAGCTGGCCATCATCAACGCCGCGGAGTTCTATGCCGGGTCTGCCGTCGAGTTGCGGGTCGCGACCAGGAAGAGTCTCTCGCAGAATCCCATTGCCGCCGCCGCCATCGAGGTGAAAGTCATCTCGACGGTCGAGGCGCCGCGGGTGGTCTTCCGCGGCAAGACCGCTGCCGACGGCACCGTCGTCATCCGTTGCACCATCCCCCCGTTTCGGGAAGGCACCGCCGCCGTCATCATTTCCGCCCAGAGCCCGATCGGCAATGACGAGGTGAAGCAACTAGTGAAACGGAAAAAGTAGTTCTCAGTTCTCAGCATGTGGTTAGTGGTTAGCGGCGCAAGCGGAACGTTCGTGACTCCCCTCATCCGCCCTCCGGGCACCTTCTCCCACGGGGAGAGGGGTGTAACGATTCACGCCTTCTTCACCGCTCTCTCTGGTCAAGGTCTACGTACCGGGGTCTGCGTTCCGGGGTTTCTTGCCGAGTCTCGATCAGGGCTTCGGGCGAAAGAGAGCGGGAGAAGACGGCGTAACGCGTGCATAAGCGTCGCATCGCGGTTGGCGAAGAGACCCTCAACCACCGCGACCACCCTAACCACTAGCCACTGACCACTAACCACTATGCGCCGTCAACGCTCCTATCAAGTGCTTGCCCTCCTCGTTGGGATGACAGCAACCATCTATCTGGTGGTGAGCCTCTACCTGCCGTCGTCACGCCGGCTGATCTTCGGCGTGGACAAGGCCACCGGGGCCGTTCGCGTGGTGGTGTCTCACGTCACCTTTCTCCCGCCATTCCAGTTCTATCGGCTGGCCTTCGACCGCCATGAGGGATCGGCACAGCGGGATGGCGTGATCCGGATCGTCTCGCAGGAAGGGGTGCCGGTCACGCTGTACTACCGGCTGCGGTTCAGTATCACCGGCGACCACATTCCCGACGCGCGGCGTCTGGTCGAAGACGGTTGGAGCGCGTGGGTGCGGGCGCGCGTCGGCGAGGCGGTGTCCGCGGTGACGTCCCAGATCTCGGTCGAAGAGCTGCTCTCCTGGGCGAAACCGTTACACGCCATCTGGCCGCCAGCGGCCTGAACGTCACGGCGTTCAAGATCGCCCGGTTCGAGGTCGATCGTGAGGCCCTGTTGAAGGCGAAGCGCCTGGAGCTGCGGCGCGATGTACGGAGCGTACCCTCCCGCGTGGCCGTCTTCGCAATCGACGGCGCCGACTGGGAGCTCCTCAAAGAGCTCGCCGACGACGGCAACCTCCCGAACCTGCAGGCCCTCTGGCAGGGTGGGACCACCGCGTCTGTCCAGACCCTTCAGCCGACTGTCTCACCGATGGTCTGGACCACGGTGGCCACCGGAGTCACGCCCGACCGGCACGGTGTGCTCGACTTCACCGACATCGCGACACACTCACCGGTCGACGCCTACAGCCGCCGGGCACCGGCGCTCTGGGACATCGCCGACGCGTTCGGACGGGCCGCACAAACCGTCAACTGGTGGACGGCCTGGCCACCGTCGGCGAAAACGAGCGTGTTCTTCGATACGCCCGGCCCTGAGCTTCCCACGGCTATCTACCCTCCGACGCTGGCAACTCGCGCTCAGTCGCTGACGGTGCCGGTCGATACTGTCGGCTATGAGCACCTTCGCCGTTTTCTGAACATCACCCCCGCGGAGCTCAACGATGCGGCATCGAGCGGCAACGCAGCCAATCCCATCAACGTCTTCCGCGGCGTCCTGGCAAAGACCTGGACGGACCACCGCGTGGCGATCAACTTGTACAACGAGCAGAAGCCGCTTTTGACGATGGTGTCCTACGACGGCACCGACGCCGTCAACCACCTCTTCTCGGCCTACCACCCACCCTACCGCGACGGCGTGAGCCAGGAGGGCTACCGCAAGTACTGGCCCGCCGTGACGAACTATTACGCGGAGGTCGATCGGATGATCGGAGAGTGGATGAACGTCCTCCCTCCCGAGACTACCGTAATCGTCCTTTCGGGCTACGGTTTCCGATGGGGCAAGACGAGGCCGCATTCCATGCCCCACGGAGGCACCGCGCTCTCGGATCACCGCAACCCGGGCGTCTTCATCGCTTACGGTCAGCACGTCAGCCCCTCCCGCCAGGGACACGAGATGTCGGTGTACGACATCGCGCCGACGGTCCTCACCCTGCTCGGACTTCCGCGCTCGACAGAGATGCCCGGCCGGGTGGCCACCTGGGCCTTCAAAGACCTTGCACCCATCACGGGGGTGCGGGTAGTGAGTTATGGCGAGTTCGTCGGCGAGCGGCCCGTTCCTCGAAACGTCCAGGTCGATCCGAAGGCGTTTCAGGTCGAGTTGCAGGCCATCGGTCATCTCAGCGACCCGTCGCGAAATCTCGCGCCGGTGCTCGAGAGTGACGACGAGTCGGAAGCGGTCAAACCCCTTCCTCCCGAGAAGTGGGGCGCGTACGCGTACTACAACAACCTTGGAGTGACACTTCGGACCCAGGGAAAGACGAGCGAGGCGGTC
>WNFM01264831.1_pt1 | contig 14760 bp, 16 predicted proteins | sample 5400271 | NCBI WGS metagenome assembly WNFM01 (sample SAMN13153352, study PRJNA577476) | soil metagenome | isolation source: 60 cm saprolite on Douglas fir-dominated hillslope | place: USA:California | collected 2013-09-17 | reverse complement strand
CCCCGCCGCGGCCGGGGCCTCGTCCCCGGCCGTGACAACGCCAGCCCCAAGGTGGCAGCCACATCCGCCCCGTGCCCGGCGGCTTCGCCCAGCGCCAGCAGGTCCGCCGCCGGTCCCGGAACAGCGATACATATCCGTGACGACGAGCTTGACCTGGCGGAAGACCCTGAACGGCTCCGCGCAGCGTGGATCCTCCGAGGCCGGGGTTAGCCGATGTCGAGGACCAGGCCGGCGGTGGCGACGCTGACCTCGCCGTCGTAACCGTGCCGGGCCGCGGCTCGGGCAGCGGCCGGGTCTGTGCCGGGCATCAGGTGGGTCAGCAGCAGGTGCCCGGCGTCCGCTTCGGCAGCCTGTCGGCCTTGCTGGCGCGCGCTGGACAGGTAGCGCTGTGAGTCATCCGGCACCTGATTCACATAGCTGGCCTCGGCCAGCAGCAGGTCAGCACCGCGCGCCAGGCCGGCCACGTCGTGGCTGGGGCCGGTGTCACCGGTGTAGGCGAGCACCCGCCCGCCGGCAGCCAGCCGCATGCCAGCGTTCGGCAGCCAGTGCGGCAGCAGCCGGGTCTGGACCTGGAGCGGGCCGATGTCGAGACTGCTGTCAGCGGTAAGCTCATGCAGCACATAGCCGCTGGCAGCGCGTACACCGGCAGCGGCGGCGGCGGATCATCGCGCAGCACCCGGGCCCGCAGCAGCGGATTCAGGTCGGCGCAGTGATCGGGGTGCCCGTGGCTGATGAGCACCGCGTCGACCTGTCCGGCGGTGACTCGTTCCAGCAGCCGCGGCACGACCGCATAACCAAGATCGACCAGCAGCCGGAATCCGTCGTGCTCAACCAGATAGCCACTGCACGCCTGGCCCGCGTCCGGCCAGGCACCGCAACTGCCGAGCACCGTCAGCCGCATTCAGCTGACTCTACCGGCTGGCCCGTCACCGCCAACTCTTGAATCCATGGCGGATGGGAACGCCCGGAGGCTTCACTCCCGCCGGCTAAAGCTGGGCGCGGCCCGAGGCCCGCCAGCTGGTGATGGGGCCTCGGTTCGGCCGGTGGCTCGCGGACTGGCTAGCGGAGCGGGACGAAGGTGTCGGTGCTCACGTGGTTGGAGCGGTTGCTGTGGTCGGTGAACTCTGTCCAGGTCTGGACAGTCAGCCGGCTGCCCGCCGCGTCGAGGCTGCCGTCAATGAGCTTGTTCGCGAAGCCGAACTTATACGGTGCCAGGAAGGTCCCCCCGGTCGTCCCGGGATGCCGGCCATCCCGGCCCGGCCACCCTCCGTCGGCCTCACCCATGGGCCGATCAAGCGTGGCCCGCCCGGCGGGTCCGCCCACAAGTACCAGCGCGCCGCCTACAACCCCAGGCCAGCACCGGCGACCGAGTTGCCGAACCCCACAGGGTCAGGGTTGGCCCTGATGCTTTCCGGGATGCACCTCAGGGGCGAACCGGGGTTGATCCCGATCGACGCGGGCAGCCGGCGGCGGCAGCCTTGAGATATCAGCACCACACTGCGACATGAATTGGAGACCGATCACCATGCCCGCGATCATCGCCCTCGTCCTCATTGCCATCGTGGCCCTGACCGTCCTCAGCTTCGCTGTGCACGTCCTTCCGCCCGCGACACTCCCACCAGTAGCCTGGCCCCACGGTTGTGAGCGTCTGTCACCGGTGACGCCGTGCCGGATGGTGGCCGAGGCCACCACGAGCCGGCCGGCCAGTTCCGGGTACAAGGCGGGCGGTGCGGAGCACCGCGGACTGCTGAGGGTCGCGACGGTAGAGGGTGTCCAGCCCAGCCGGACGTCTGAACGCGGTTCAGTCCCGCGCGGACATCGGGCTCGCGATGCGTGAGCTCGACGTGCGAGCACGGCCTTCGGCTCTTCCCAGTCGTCGTGCAGGTCGATCGGCCGACGCTCCGGCCAGCGCCAGGTAAGGTCCTCTGTGATCCCAGGCGTCTCCGGCGGCTTGCCGCTCGGTATCCTCGCTGGCGAAGTGCCGGCGCAGCGGCTCGACGGGCGGCGGCAGATGTGCGGTCTGACGCAGAATTACGATCTTCCCAGCGCGTGGCCAGACGCGCCGGCTTGCGGGACACTAGGGCGTATAGCACGGAGGCGACCGTGAGGCGCTATTGCGATATGAACCGTAAATCGTTAGTGCTTGCCGTTCTCGCCGCTGCGCTGGTTTCAGCGTGCACGCCGGCAGGCCACGGCGGCTCGGCGAGCAGGTCGACCAGCACTGGGCCGCCCGCGCGGCTGATTCAGTCGCACCCATGTACGGGCATCGCCGGGTTCGTCTGCTCGACTCTCACGGTTCCGCTGGATCACAGCGGCCACGCTCCTGGCATACTGGGCTTGCAAGTGGCGGCAGCGGACAACGTTAAGGCCTCGCGGGGCGTGCTGTTGTTCCTGACCGGCGGGCCCGGTCAGCCCGGCGTTCCGTTCGTGCATCGCATCGCCTATCGGATTGCGCCGGTCCTGAAGGACTACCGCCTCGTCATGTTCGACCAACGGGGTACCGGCCAGTTCGGCGCCATCAACTGCCCCGCCCTGCAAACCGCCGTAGGCAGCTCCGATATCACTATCCCGCCCCGGCGCTCGGTAGAGGATTGCGCGAACAACATCGGCCCTAACCGGCGCTTCTACTCCACTGCGGACACCATCGCCGACATGGACATGCTCCGGCGGGCGCTCGGAGTGCAAAGAATGGTGGTCGACGGCGTGTCGTACGGAACGTTCGTAGCCGAGCACTACGCCCTCGCCTACCCAGCTCACGTGTCCAAGCTCGTCCTGGATTCGGTCCTGCCGCACGCTGACCCTGGCCATACCGACGCCTTCTACCTAGTCGGGCTTCGCGCTGTCGGTCGCGTCCTACGGGCGGCGTGCCAGGCCAAGCCGGTTTGTGGCTTCGACCCGGCATCTGACGTGGCTTGGCTGGTGCGTCATCGAGGCGACGGCGTGCCGATTTTCGACATGCTGGTCACCTACGAATTCATCGATCCGACATACCGAAACCCGAACCCTGCGCAGGTGCCACGAGGTTTCGGCGATGTGGTCGGTGCATTGCATGCCGCTCGACTCGGGCAACCCGCACATCTGGATCAGCTCATCGAAGGACTCAACCAAGGAGGCGGTTCGCCGAATGAGTTCAGCTCCGGCTTGCATGCCGCCACCTTGTGCACCGACATGCGCTTTCCCTGGAGATACGACGCAGTCCCCGTATCTCAGCGCATGCCCGCGCTCGCGAAGGCAACCGCCAAGCTGACGACGAGCCAGGTCTGGCCGTTTGACGCCAAGACAGCCGCCGACGACGGCATCATGCAGACGTGCCTGGACTGGCCAGTCACCCCGCCAGCGCCGGAGGCATCACCGACGTCAACATTGCCGGCCGTTCCCACGCTGATCCTGGCGGGTGACCATGACCTCAGCACGCCGCTGGAATGGGCGCAGCAAGAAGGGGCGAGCGCGCCCCTCGCAGAGCTCGTGATCGTGCACGGCGCTTCACACTCGATCCAAACTCGCGAGCCCGGCGACCAGGGACGCAAGGCCCTGTATGGCTTTCTCCTCGGTTAACTTGCCGCCTTGGCGAAGTGCATAGCCGACCAAGCACGCCGCGAGCCCGAGGCCCGCTGCCGTCGGATCCATAACCGCAGCCCGATCTCCGATCCTGGCAGTCTGTCGGTCGCGGTCAGGACAGTGCATCGAAGCGGCGATTCGGTGGCAACTTCCAGCCCGCGCCCTACGTCCTTGGCTGACGAAAGCACGAAGGAGGTGATGGCGTGAAACCCGACCCGGACACCGGGCACAGCGAAGCCGGCCGCGGCGCGGCGGTGGAGCAGCTGCTGGCAGCGCGCGGCCCCCACCTGATGCGAGCGGCCATCGCCCTGGCTGGCAGCCGCCCAGATGGTGAGGATCTGCTGCAGGCCGCGCTGGAACGACTGCTGCGGAACTACCGGCGAGTCGACTCCAACGCCGAAGGGTACCTGCGGCGCACGCTCTACAACCTGGCCGCGGATGGCTGGCGGCGGCGAGGCGTGGTCCGGCGCTGGCAGCCGGTGGTTGCCGCACCCGAGGGAAGCGCCGACGGCACGGATGCCGTCGACATCCGGGACGCGCTCGTGCGGCTGCTCGCGCAGCTGCCGCCGCGGCAGCGCGCGGTGGTCGTGCTGCGGTACTGGGAGCAGCTGAGTGAGGCCGAGGCGGCCGCGCTCCTTGGCTGTTCGCCAGGATCGGTCAAGTCGGCGGCCTCGCGCGGCATGAGCAGGCTGCGCGAGCTCGCCAGCGCAACGGTCGCCGAAGCGGCCTATCCCGCCCAGTTCGGTCCAGTTCATCGGGTCACTGCAAGGGAGGGCGGCTCAGCATGAATATCGACCTTGAAGACCTGGTCCGGCAGGGCATCGACCGCTTGCCGGCCGAGGTGCCCGCTGGTCTCACGCACCGGGCGGCCCGCCAGGCCCGGCGGCACCGCTTGGCAACCGGCGCCGGGGTCGCCGCCGCCGTGGCGACCCTCACCGCCGCGGCGGTCGCGATCGGCATGCTCGGCGTCGCGCCGACGGCGAGCAAGCGGACCGGCGGGGAAGTCGCGCAGTCGGCGCGGCCCGCGCCGACCCAGCACCTGCGTCCACTGCCATCCTGGCCACCCGGCCGGATCACCCACGCCACGCTCGTCAGCCGCGTCGAGCAGGCCGTGCTGACCTCGACGGACTACATCACCTACACCCGGCGCTACGACTACAAGGAGCGGTCCAAGCTGATCGTGTCCGCCTGGGACTACAAGAACATGCACCTGCTGAGCTGGGACGATCCACACTCCGCGCAGCTTGTCACCAACTACCGGGACCACGAGACGAGCAAGTTCGTCTTCTATGACACGCGGAAGTGGGCGCTTACCACCTTTCCATGGAGCGGGATTGTCCACACGGACAAGAATCAGTGTGTCGGCCCCGGCGATGACGCACCGCTCGTTGGTGACCAGCGATGGGCGGCATGGCTGGTGTCCTCGCTGCGATGCGGCGCCTACACGGTCACCAGCCACGCCCGCGACAACGGCACGCCGATCCTGAGCATCGTCAACACGCCGAAGGATGTCGAGTACCAGTACGGCGTCCGGTTTCACATGCTCGTGGACGCCACTACCTACCTGCCGATCGCCGACTGGCAGACCGGCAGCTACGGCTACTACGACGTCATCACGTGGCTGCCGCCGACCAGTGCACGTCTGGCCCAGCTCGCGCTGCCCGTGCCGCCCGGATTCTCGAGCTCAGCACCGGTGAGCCCACAGCCAACGCCAATTAAGCCAGCGGCGTCCCCTGACCAGGCTCCGAGTCCTCCGCAGCGCGGCGCGGGCTGACTAACTTGAAGGCCAGCCCGCGCTGGGATTTTCTGTTCAGGGTGCGGCTAGCCGCTCGATCCCGGTCGCCGACTGCGACATGCGAGTTACCTGCATGGTCGTCACTGGTGGCTCTGGTCATCGTTAGGCAGGTCGGCGTGGTCTTGCGGCCTGACCGGGATGGGTGGCAGGCGTGGCGCCGTAGCCGCCGAGGCCTTGCTCGAGGAGGTCCAGTGCCTGCCGCCCGCTGGCCTTGACCTCGTGGGCGAGGCGGGCGGGGTCCGCGGGGCCCTCGGTCAGGCGACGCCGAACGAAGCCGATCAGGCTCTGGTGGATGCCCATCAGCGCGTGGGCGGCGGCCCAGGGCCGCAGGTCGCCCGCCTCGGCGCCGGTGTCGTCGGCAATGAGCGCGGCCAGCGAGGCGGTGTACCGGGCGAATATCTCCCGCTCCCGGGTCAGCAGCGCCGGGCTGGACGCGATCATCTTCGAGACCGCGGTGAGGAAGCGGGCCGAGTCCTGGTCCTGGGCGGCAAGGAGGCCGCGGGGCTGAAGGACGAACCGGCCGAATGCGGCCACAAAGGACTCGCCGGCCGGCCGGTCGCGCACGGCGGCTAGGAGCTCGTTCTCGAAGGCCTCCATGCCCTGGTAGACGAGGTCTTCCTTGGTCGGGAAGTAGTTGTAAATGGTCGCCTCGGACACTTCCGCAGCCCGGGCGATCGCGGTGACGGGCACGGCGTCGAATCCGCGCTCGGCGAACATCCCCCGGGCGGTCTCCGCGATCAGCTGCCGGGTCCGCAGCTTCTTGCGCTCCCGCAGTCCAGGCTCCCCATCCATGAGCCTAAGGTTACCATAAACATGTTGACACATTGAAGATAGAGCTACTATAACTTTTGAGTGTCACTACGCGAGTGCCCGGCGTGAGGTTCCGGCCGAGCCTGGAGGGACGCATCCATGAGCACCACAACGAACCGGGCCTCCCGGCTGCCGGAGCCAGCGGGAGCACACCGGGCGGCGGCGCAGGCGGCCGCGGAGCCCGTACCAGCAAGGGCCGCTGCCACGCAGCCGCCCGACGGCTTGCTGACCCGGGAGATCCTGGCACCGGCCGCCGTGGTGGTGCTCGGGGCGATCATGACGATCCTGGACGCCACGATCGTCAACGTGGCGCTTCCGGCCCTGGGCCGGGACCTGCACACCTCGATCCCGGTCATCCAGTGGGTGCCCACCGTCTACCTGCTGGCGTTCGCCAGCGTGATCCCGCTGTCGGGCTGGGCGGCCGGCCGTTTCGGCGCCAAGACTGTGTGGCTCGCCTCGCTCGGCGCGTTCATGACCGGCTCGCTGCTGGCCGGGCTGTCCCCGTCCATCGCGGCCCTGACCGGCGCCAGGGTCGTCCAGGGCCTGGGCGGCGGGATGATCATGCCGCTCGGCCAGGCCATGCTCGCCCAGGTGGCCGGGCCCCACCGGATGGGCCGGGTGATGAGCATTGCCGGGGTGCCGATGCTGCTCGCCCCGATCTTCGGCCCGCTGATCGGCGGCTCGCTCATCGAGGTGGCCAGCTGGCGGTGGATCTTCTTCGTCAACCTGCCCGTCGGCCTGATCGCCATCGTGGCCGCCGTCCGCCTGCTCCCCGCCCCCGGCGGCCGCTCCGCCCAGCGCCTGGACGTGCCTGGGGCGGTGCTGCTGTCCGGCGGGCTGGCGGCATTCCTGTACGGGATGGCCCAGACCAGCCAGCACGCCCAGTGGGCAACACCGGCTGCGCTCGGGCCGATGGCCGCCGGGGCGGTGGGAGTGGCGCTGTTCATCCGCCATGCCCGGCGGGCCGCCAACCCGCTGATCGACATGCGGCTGCTCGGCCATCGCGGCTTCGCCGCCGGGGCCGCGGCCAACTTCGTGCTCGGCACCGCCTTGTTCGGCGTCGCCCTGCTGCTGCCGCTGTACTTCGAGATCCTGCGCGGCCGCAGCCCGCTGCAAACCGGCCTGCTGCTCGCCCCGCAAGGCCTCGGCGCCGCCATCGCCATCAGCCTGGCCGGCTACCTGACCGACAAGCCGGCGCCCGCCGCGTGGTCCCGGCCGGAGTGCTCCTCGCCCTGGCCGGCACCGGCTGGTACACCCAGATCGGCACGCACACCGCGTATTGGGCCCTCATGGCTGCGCTGTTTCTGATCGGCGCCGGCCTCGGCGCCACCATCACCCCGTCCATGGCCGCCGCCTTCCAGGGCCTGCCGCCTGCCGCCATGGGCCAGGCCACCAGCGCCATCAACGTCGTCCAGCGGGCCGCCGGCGCGCTCGGCTCCGCGCTGCTGGCCGTCGTCCTGCAGCAGGCGATCACCGCCCGGCTGCCCGGTTTCCGCGGCGGGATCGGCCAGGCCGCGGCGCTCGCCGCCGCCTCCCCCCACGCCGCGGCCGCCGTGGCCCAGGCCTTCGCAGTCAGCTTCGCCGTCGCCCTCGCGATCAGCGTGCTCGCGCTCCTGCCCGCCGTCCTGCTCCCCGGCCGCCCCGCCAGCCTCCACGCACCACGCGAGAACACGTGAGAAAGGACACTTCCATGGCTGACAGCATCGACTCATTCCTCGACCAATGGAGCGCCGCCGAGCAGGCCGGTGACACCGAACGGCTCGAAACCCTGCTCACCGACGACTTCGCTGGCATCGGCCCGCTCGGATTCACTCTCCCCAGGCAGGCCTGGCTGGGCCGTCACCGCTCACGCGACCTCAGCTACGACAGCTTCGACCTCGCAGAGGCTCAGGCCCGCGTATACGGGCAGGCCGCACTCGTCACAGCCCGCAACAACACCCGCGGCAGCTACCAGGGCCACCCGATACCCGAAGCCACCCGCGTCACCCTGGTCCTGGTCAGCGACGCCGGCACCTGGCGGCTCGCCGCCATCCACATGAGCTTCATCGCCGGCACCCGGGGCGCACCGTTCATCCCCGGTGCCGCCAGTCGGCCCGAAGGCCAACCATCTGGAGGAGCGCTATGAACGACCAGCCGCCGCCGGCCAGCGGCCGCCGCCGCATGAAGCTATCCCGGACCGGCCGCAAGCTCACCCGGACCGAGGCCTACAAGCACTACGCCACCATGCAGGCCAGAACCGACCGTGAGCTGCCAGTCCTGCGCCTCAGCCCGGCCGGCAGCACGCCAGCGCCCCTCGCCACCACCACGACGCTGACAGCTCGGAGCTCGCCGCCCGCGCATGAGCATCATCCCCTCAACCAGACTCGCCAGGAGGCGTGACATGACTACGACAGCACAGCACGACACCCGGGCCGCCACCTCCAGCCGGCTGGCCGCGCTGCGCGGTAACTGCATGGGCGCCGCGGTCTTGCTGATCGTCCAGTTCGGGCTCGGCATCGGCGTCAACCTCTACGTCACCCTGCCCAAACACAAGCCCTTCCTTTCCACAGTGTTCGGCTCTGCGACGCTGGCAGCGCACGTGATCGTGGGCGTCGTGCTCCTGGGAGCCGCGATCGGCGCGCTGGTCCGGGCCATCCGCTCTCGCAGGGCGATCGTGCTCACCTCTGTAGGTTTCGCGGCGGTTGTCGCCGCCGGGATCGCCGGGGCCTCATTCGCCAGCAACCAGAACAACGGCGCCTCCCTGGCCATGGCACTGGCCACCGCCGTCGCCATGTTCAGCTACCTCGCCGCGATCTTCAGCCTCCGCTGACCGGCGCGAAGGCGCCGCCGCGCTACCCCAGAGAGATGACATGAATGCGGGACCCCCTCAGCTCAGCGCACGCTTGGTGCGTCAGTACAGGAGCGTGAGGAGGTCCCTTACATGGCGATCGTAGGAGGGTTTGACATCCACCGTCGACAGGTCACCTTTGACTATCTCGACACTGTGACCGGGCAGGTCCGGCGGGGCCGGATCGAGCCGGCGTGCCGGCAGGTGCTGCGGGCGTGGCTGGGCCGGTTCGCCGGGCGTGATGATGTGACGTTCGCGGTGGAGGGCTGCACGGGGTGGCAGTTCGTGGTGGAGGAGCTGCAGCGGGCGGGGATAACCGCGGTGCTGGCTGAGCCGGCCGAGACCGCGGATCTGCGCGGGCCCAAGCGGCGGGCGAAGACCGACAAGACCGACGCTCGCCACCTTCGCAGCCTGGTGGCTGATGGCCGGGTCCCCGCCTCGTGGATCCCCCCGCAGCAGGTCTGCGAGCTGCGGGCGCTGCTGCAGCTGTACCGGGATCTGCGCGAGGAGCACACCGCCTGGACCCAGCGGATCCACGCCACCCTGTTCCACCAGGGCGTGCCCGGCCTGGCCGGCCGGCTCGGCGACCCGCGGGTGCGGGCCCGGCTGGCCACCGGGACCCAGACCGGGCTGTCCCCGGCCGGGGCGCAGGCCGTCGCGGTGGCGCTGCGCCGGATGGATGACCTGGAGGCCGAGCTCGCGCCGGTGCACGCCCAGATCGCGGCGTTCGCCCGCCGCCAGGCCGGCTGCAAGACGCTGGCCAGCGAGCTGTACGGCGTGGGGCCGCTGGTCGCCGCGATCGTCTGGGCATTCCTGGGTGATGCCCGCCGGTTCTCCTCCTCGGCCCAGGCCGTGCGGCACAGCGGGCTGGATGTCACCGTGCGCTCCTCGGACGACAAGCGCACCCCTGGGCACCTGTCCCACCAGGGCCCGCCGATCCTGCGCGAGGAGGTAGTCGAACAGCGCAGGCCGCAGGTCCGCTTGCCCGCTGATGACGGCTATCGCGACACGAACATAAAGCAAAGAGAATGCGCTGGGCGCTGTTCGAGGCCGGGCACCAGGGATCGCGCGCCGGATCACCCGACCACCGCTACTACACCGACGTCGCCGAGCGGATCGACGCGAACCGGGCCGCCTTGTCGGTCGCCCGCAAGCTCGCCCGCCGCTCCCACCACATCCTGCGCCGCCTCGGCGACCAGGCCTACGCCCCCGTCCCGGCCTTCGGGCGGTGACGTGGATGCGGGTGGAAGCGGCGGCCCTCACGCAACCGATGCACCGTGGCCATCCCCCCGTGGCCGGCGCCCCGGATTTGTCCTGCTCGCCGCCCCGGGAACTGCCCGGGCGCGGACAGCCTCGAGAGACTGGCGCGGCCACACACCCGGCGGGACCACCCCATCGATCATCATGTCGCCGAGACCGCAGCTGTCTCGCGGACCGAGGTAAGGCCGGGCGCCCGCCCCACCCGCACACGCCAGTCCCGACCCGTCACCGGAGGCACCCATGACCTGATCCCAGGCCCCCCACCCGCCGCCTGCCCAGTATCGGCCGGCCGCCGCCAGCGTCAAGACCACGCCCCTGCGGGGTGGCCTTCGGCCAGTCTTGACCCCGGACGGCTCAGCCGGCACGAATCCGGCAGCTATCAGCGGGGGATGGAGGGGGCTGCATGCGTTGAACTGACGGAACCGCAACAGGTAAGGACAAGCCGATGTCATACCCCCAGCCGACCTACCTCGGAGCCAATGGCGAGGTCAGCGCGGTCCTGCGCCGCGCCGGCCAGCCCTACGACCTGGAGATGGGCAAAGGCGGCACCCAAGTTCACTACCTGGCCACCGCAGCCGCGACCAAAGGCGGGTTCGGCCTCTACCGCTGGGAGTTCACCGGGCCACCGTCCGGGCCGGACCCGCACTTCCACAAGACCATCTCCGAGTCGTTCTACGTACTGTCGGGGACGGTGCGCCTCTATGACGGCCGGCGCTGGACAGACGCAAAGCCCGGTGACTTCCTGTTCGTCCCCGAAGGCGGAATCCACGCCTTCCGCAACGACTCCGGCGAACCCGCCTCGATGCTGCTGCTGTTCGCGCCCGGCGCACCACGCGAAGGATACTTCGAAACCCTCGCCGAATGGGCGACGGCCGGCCACCGCCCCACCGCCGAAGAACGCGCGGATTTCATGCTCCAGCACGACACCTACTGGCTGTGACGCGCGAAAGGACCCGGACCGCCAGCCGAAGCCAGGCACCAGCAACCAGTCAGCGCCAGATCGATGATCCCCTCTCATTCCGAACGGGCGGGCGCCCCCCGACACGCCACCGTCCCGCACCCGGAGGCCGGGGCGGGACGGTGGCCGGTGCTGCACCCGGCAGGGCCGGTTTCGCGGTGACGGGTCAGCTGCGGCGGTACCGGAGTGCGGCCAGTGGAGCGAACACGACGACGAGGCCGGCCGCCCAAAGCAGCGAGCGGATGACCAGGTAGCCGGCCGAGTGGCCGATCAGGGCCTCGGCCGCCGGGCCCTGGGTGAGCGCCCGGACCGCGTCGACCATGTAGGTGATCGGCTGGTGGCTGGCGAACGCCTGCAGCCAGCCGGGCATGGACGCCACCGGCACGTAGGCGCTGGAGATGAACGTGAAGGGGAACACGAGCAGCGCCATTCCCTGCGCCGCCTGCGGCGTGCCTGCCAGCAGCCCGAGCATGATGAACACCCACTCGAAGGCGAACCCGAAGACCACGCACAGCCCGAGCGCGGCGAGCCCGTCCAGCACCGAGCCGTGCAGGCGGAAGCCGACGGCGAACCCGATCGCGGCGGTCACGATCAGCCCCCAGGCGTTCCAGACGGTGTCCGCCACCGCGCGCCCGGTCAGGAACGCGACGCGCGGGACGGGTAGTGAGCGCAGCCTGTCCACGAATCCCTGCTCGAGATCCTCGGCCACCGCGGTCGCGGCGCCCATCCCGGAGAACAGCACGCCCGTCGTGATGAACCCGGGCACGACGAAGTCCACGTAAGGGATGCCGCCCCGGATGGCGATGGCGCCGCCGAACACGTACCGGAAGATCAGCAGGAACATCGCGCCCTGGACCGTGCCGAGCACGATCATCTGCGGCGTGCGCGCGTAGCGCAGCACGGCGCGTCTCGCAATCTGCAAGGTGCTCGCGCCGAGCGGGGTCGTCCTCCTGCTGATCGGTGTGCTAACCACAGCCATGATCATTTCTCCTTAACGTCCTGTCAGGCGGTCGGTGGTCAGGAGGCAGCCGTCTCGAGCGCGCCGCTGGCGCCCGGCTGCCCGGTGAGCGTGAGGAACACCTCGTCGAGCTTGGGCTGGCGCAAGGCGACGTCCTCGACCTCGAGGCCGGCGGCCTCGATCACCCGCAGCGCGCTCATCAGCACCGGCCCGCCGCCCTCGACGCTGACGCTCACCTGGCGCGTCGCCGCGTCGATGCGGACCTCGCCGTGGTCGAACCGGCCCAGGACCCGGGCTACCCGGGCCACGTCCTCCTCGTGCCGGACGTGCACCTCCATCACCTTGCCGCCGATCCGGCGCTTCAGCTCCGAGGGCGTTCCGGCCGCGACCACCCGGCCGTGCTCGATGATCACGACGTGACTGGCCAGGTTGTCCGCCTCGTCGAGGTACTGGGTGGTGAGCAGGACGTCGGTGCCCTGCCCGACGAGCCTCCTGATGGCGTCCCAGAGCTCGATCCGGCTCCGCGGGTCCAGGCCCGTCGTCGGCTCGTCGAGCAGCAGCAGCTTCGGCCCGCCCACCAGGCTGGCGCCGAGGTCGAGCCTGCGCCGCATGCCGCCCGAATAGGTGCGCACGAGGCGATCGCCGGCATCCTCCAGGCCGAGGGTGTCCAGCACGGATGACGCGTTCGACCGGGCGGTCTTACGGTTCTGGCCGAACAGGCGGGCGACCATCTCCAGGTTCTCCCGCCCGGTCATCGCGGGCTCGATCGCGGCGAACTGCCCGGCCAGGCCTATGGTCTGGCGGACGGCGGCCGCCTGGCGGCGAACGTCATAGCCGCCCACCCGCAGCTCCCCGCTGTCTGGCCGCAGCAGGGTCGCCACCATCCTGATGAAGGTCGTCTTGCCCGCGCCGTTTGGCCCGAGCAGGGCGACCACCTGCCCGGACGCGGCCGTCAGGTCCAGCCCGTCCAGGGCTTGCGTCTTGCCGAAGCGCTTGGTCAGCCCGCTGGCTTCGATGATGAGCGACACCTTGCACCATCCCTTGCAGAACATCGTTCGATTGGTTCGAACGGCATTCTGGCACGATCGTCGTTCCGCTGTCAAACAACGTTCGAGATTCGAATAATGTTCTGCCGGCGATACACTCGCTGACATGGCACAAGACAGCGCGGAAGCCTGGGCGAACACCGCTGACGTACCCGAGCCGCCCTGGCGCACGGCTCCGAAACCGAGCGCGCGCACGCCCCTGACCAGGGAAGCCATCGTGGAGGCGGCGCTGCGCGTGCTGGACGCGGACGGGATAGACGGCCTGTCGATGCGCCGGGTCGGCGAGGAACTCGGCACTGGCGCCGCGTCGATCTACTGGCACGTGCGCAACAAGGAGCAGCTGCTGCAGCTGGTCTTCGAGCGGGTCACCGAGGAGGCCAAGCTCCCGGAGCCCGATCCGTCCCGCTGGCAGGAGCAGCTCAGGGCCTTCGCGCACCGGATGCGAGAGGTGCTGAACAATCACCGCGACGTCGCGCGGCTCTCGATCGGGCGCATTCCCGCGGGTCCCACGCTCGCGGTGTACAGCGAGTGGCTGTTCGCCCTGCTGAAACCGGTCGGCATCCCGGACCAGGTAATCGCGTACCTCGGTGACCTGTTCGGCCTCTACGTCGGGGCGTACGCGTTCGAGGAGAGCCTGGGGACCTCTTCCTTCACCGGCGGGGACCTCTCGCCCGAGCAATTCTTCGGGATGCTCAGGGACTACCTGCTGTCGCTGCCCGAGGAGCGATTCCCGCACACCCGGCGAGCGGTGGATCTGCTCTTCGGCGGCGGCCCGGACGAGCGGTTCGCGTTCGGGGTCGACCTCATGCTGCGCGGTCTCGAGACATACGCGAGCAAGCCACCGGAGTGACCCGGTGGCGGCCCTCCGCCACATCCCGCCAGGACACCCGCGAGCGGATCGAGGTCTCCCAGATCTCCGGCCAATCGCTGATGATGGTGAGCGAAGCCTGCGGACTCACCACCTTTACCCTTCTCCCAGCCAGAGAGCCCCGGGCCGGTGGGCTGCACGCAGGACTACGCCGCGCCGTCCGGCGAGAACGAGCTGGTGATCAAGCAGAGCACGGGCCGCCTGCTGTTGCCCGGACCCGGGCCGGGAGGCTGGACAGCGATCCGGGTCCGCGGCCTGCCGGGCCGGGCGACCCGCAACCTGATCACCTGGCGGGAGGACGGGCTGACCGACCTCATCATGGTCGCCAGCCCGCAGTGGCCCCAGGTGCTGACCACCGCGCAGCTTGTCGCCATCGCGGACAGCGCGTTATGTCACGTCCTATGCCTGCTCCTGCCGAAGAGCTGGCCGGCGCGGCTGGTAAGCCGAGGGCGCGGTCGAGGTTGAACGCGGCGCTGATCAGCGCCAGGTGGGTGAAGGCCTGCGGGAAGTTGCCCTGTTGTTCGCCCGTGCGGCTGATCTGCTCGGCGTAGAGGCCCAGGTGGTTGGCGTAGGTGAGCATCTTCTCGAAGGCCAGCCGTGCCTCGTCAATTCGCCCGGCGCGGGTGAGCGCCTCGACGTACCAGAACGAGCAGATCGAGAAGGTGCCCTCCTCGCCGCGA
>WNFM01045206.1_pt1 | contig 14760 bp, 11 predicted proteins | sample 5400271 | NCBI WGS metagenome assembly WNFM01 (sample SAMN13153352, study PRJNA577476) | soil metagenome | isolation source: 60 cm saprolite on Douglas fir-dominated hillslope | place: USA:California | collected 2013-09-17 | reverse complement strand
CCGACCCGGGGCGCGCTAGGATCGAAAGCGCCCCCCGCCCCGCGAATCCGAGCATAGACCCGCGCTCCGCGCGCTCTCGCGCCGTCCTCGGCCTCGAGCACCAGGACGACGGCCCCCTCCGCGGCCATGAAGCCATCCCGGCGCCGGTCGAAAGGGCGAGCCGCCTCGCCTTCCGTGATCCCCGGCCGAGCCAGGGCAAGGAACCGATCGAGGAGAGCGTGCAGGAGCGGCGGCATCTCTTCGACCCCGCCCACGAGCGCGCGATCGGCGCGGCCCGCCGCCACTTCCGCCGCTCCTCGCCCCGCCGCGGTCAGGACGCCGGCCTCTCTCTGCACGACCGTGAGGTTCGGTCCCTGGGCCTGGATGGCGATGGCAATCTGGGCGGCCGCGGCATTCGCCACGCTCTCGGTGAACAAGAAGGGTGAGGCCGCCTCCGGCCCCTCGAGAATGACGCTCCGCAGCAGTCGCTCCGTGAATTGGACCGCACCGAACGCGGTCGACATGAAGACGGTCGTGCGGGGACCACCGACTTCGCCGCCGAGATCCGCGTCCGCCACCGCCATGCGCGCCGCCGCTACCCCGAGCTTGGACGGTGGGCTCATGCGGCGGCCGGCGGCGGGCGGCACCCAGGACGACAGGTCGAGGCACGTGGTCAGGACAGCCCGGCGCGCGGACTGGGGCAGGTGGTACCCGGCGGCCCGATCCACCTCCGAGCACGCCATGGTGGACGCCCGGAGCGCATCCGCGAGCCGGCCTTTGCCCCACAACGACCCGACGATCACGCCCAGGCCCGTCACCGCTACCCCCCGGGCCATGGTCCATCACCCTTTCCAGCGCCCAAGGACCACCGCTGCGTTGGCGCCCCCGAAGCCGAGGCTCACCGACACCGTGGTGCGCATCGCAGGCAACGCCCTTGGGCGGTCCAGAACGAGGCCGACAGGAAGCGCGGGATCGACCGTGCCTCCTCCGGGGGTCGGGTGCACCTCTCCTGCCAGCAGTCCCAGCACGGCCGCCACCGCCTCGATGACCCCGGCTGCCCCGAGCAGGTGTCCCAGGACGCCCTTGGTCGCTTCCATCGGGAGGCTTCTCGCGCGCTCCCCGAAGACACGCGAGAGAGCGGCCCATTCCGCGGCGTCGTTGAGGGGAGTGCCGGTCCCGTGCGCGTTGACCACGTCGATGTCATCGGCCTCGAGACCGGCGTCCTCGAGAGCGCGCTCGAGAGCCACCACGGCCCCCCGGCCCTCGGGGTGGGGGGCCGTCATGTGATTGGCGTCGCAGGACGAGCCCGCTCCCGCGATCTCGGCGAGGGGTCGTGCGCCTCGGGCGCGTGCGTGCTCGAGCGTCTCGAGGACCAGGACGGCCCCGCCTTCCCCCAGGGACAATCCGGCCCGATTCGCCCGGAAGGGTCGGCAGGGGCTCTCGTCCACCGCGCGCAGCGCATTGAACCCCGAGTAGGTCGTGCGGCAGAGAGAGTCGGCGCCTCCCGCGAAAGCCACGTCCACCTCGCGAGCGCGCAGGGCGCGTAGGGCTTGCTCGACGGCGAGACCGCCCGACGCGCAGGCCGAGGAGACGGTTTCGACGGGGCCGCGCAGTCGGAGGTGCCTCGCCACCGTTTCCGCGGGCGAGCTCAGGGAATGCGACGCCATCAGCGACCGTGGGGCGCGGCGCTCCGGCCTCCTCAGCAGCGCCTCGAAGTACTCCTCGGTCTCGTACAACCCCCCGGTGCTGCTCCCAAAGAAGACGCCGGCCAGACCGTGGTCGAAGGGCACCCTGAGTCCCGCCTGCTCGGCGGCCTCGACGGCTGCGAACAAGGCGAAGCGATCCGAGTTGGACAGCCGGCCCCAGTGGACGCCGTGCTTGCGTCGCGCCGGAGGCCCTGGCGGGACTTGTGCGGCGACGTGGGTGCGCTGCCTCCCGGTGTCGAAGCGGTCGAGGGGTCCGATGGCGGTTCGCCCCGACCGCAGGGCCTCGCGAAGCGAGGTCACCCCCCATCCGGCGGCAGTGACGGCTCCGAGGCCCGTGACGACGACGCGCCTTCGGAGACCGTCCGCGCTACTGTCCATCCGACGAGGGGCGGCGGTTCGGCCCGGCGAGAGTTCGGGAGACGAACTCCCCGAGGCTGGCGACCGACGTGAAGACGGTCTTGTCCACCTCGTGGCTCTCGATGCTGATCCCGTACTCCTGCTCGAGGGCGACCACCAGCTCCAGGGCGTCCACGGAGTCGAGGCCGAGCCCCTGCCCGAAGAGCGGGGTGTCGTCGGCGATGTTGTCGGGGGTGAGGCCCTCGAGGTTCAGGCATTCCACAATGAGCCGCTTGAGGTTTCCCCGGATCGTCGTCTGATCGGCCATGGCCCCCTTCTCGTCCTCTAGTTGCCCGTTTCGGTGGGATCGGCGCCGAAGAGGCGAGAGGCTGAGGGTTCCGAGGCGGCCAGCTTGTGTCGCCGCGCCAGCGGGATGAGCCGCTGGAGGGCGACCAGGAAGAAGAACGCGCCCAATCGCAGCCGTGTCTTCAAGGACGGACGCCAGTTGCCGCCGAGCACCGACAGCACCGCCTCGTAGATCCCGAATCTTGAAGAGCGGCTGAAGAAGAGGTCTCGGAAAGCGGGGTCGTAGAAGCCGGTCGCGAATCGCCGGAAGTGCCGATAGCGGCGGATGAGGCGCCGCTCGTAAGCCCCGAACCGACGGGCCGAGAGATCGCCCTCGCGGAGGCCCTCGCTCACCACCTCCGCCGCCTCGATGCCGGACTGCATTGCGAGCAGCACGCCGGTCGAGAAGATCGGGTCCAGGAACGCTCCCGCGTCTCCCACCAGGACCCATCGGTCGCCCGCGTGGCGGCTGTGCAGGTAGGAGTAGTCCGCGTCGAAGCGGGCGGGGGTCAGGCTCCGCGCATTCTCCACGAGTCGGGCGGCGGCCGGGGTCTCGGCCAGGAAGTGCGCGAGCGTCTCCTCTGGCGTGGGCTTCGCCGACGCGCGGTAGACCGCCTGCGACACCACGACGCCGACGCTGGTCACGGTGTCGGTCAGCGGGATGAACCAGAACCAGCCCTGGTCGGGCCGGGTCACCATGCGGATGTCACCCGACCGCCGCCCCTCGGAACGAGGGATTCCCTCGAACTGCCGGTGGACCGAGATGTTCTGCAGCCGGGGGTCCATGCGGCGTTCCCCGAAGCGCTTGGCCAGGAAGCCCGTGCGCCCCGAGGCATCGATGACGGCGCCCACCCTGACCGTCGCCGCGGCCGCCTCCGTTCCGGTATGGGTGAGGGTGACGCCCTGGGCGTCGAAGGTCACCGCCTCCGCTTTCCGTCCCCGGCGCACCTCCGCTCCGCACTTCCCCGCGTGCTCGAGCAGGACCTGATCGAACTTCGCCCGCGGCACCTGCCAGGTCTGGGGAATCGGGACCTCCCACGCCTGGGCGAAGTCCGCATACTGATCGGCCTCACCGTCGGCCGTGGTGAAGCTGGCCCCCCATTTGGGGATGAAGCCGGCGGCGGCCACCGCCTCCTTCGCGCCGATCCGGCCCAGAACCTCGTTGATCCAGGGAAGCTGCGATTCGCCGATGTGGAATCGGGGGAAGAGCTCCCGCTCCAACAAGAGCACCCGGCGACCGCGGAGGGCGAGGGCGCTGGCCGCGGCCGATCCAGCGGGCCCGCCTCCGACCACGGCCACGTCGAAGTCCCAGGCCTGCGTCATAGGTTCCGGTTGTCTATTGAGCTAACGGGCACAGTATACTAAGGTTACCTTCAGCTTCAAACACGATGGCTCCTGCTCTTCCCTGCGGCGACGGCATCGTGGGCGCGTTTGCGCGGCTCGTGGCGCGACGGGCGAGCGACGAGGCCGTGGTTTCGCCCGGGCGGCGCGCGACCTTTGGCGAGATCGACTCCCTGTCCCGCGCCCTCTCTGAGCAGATCGCGGCGGAGCCCATCGAGCGCGGCCGTCTGGTGGGCCTCGCCGCCCCCAACGGGCCTGCCTTCCTGGCCGGCTTCCTCGCGCTGCGGCGAGCGGGCCAGGCGGTGCTGCTCCTCGATCCGCGAGCCCCATTCGAGGACTGGCGACGCGCCCTGACGGTGCTGGGGACGACCGCCGTCCTCGAGTGCAAGTCCGCGTGGCCGTCATCCACGGCCGACTTTCGGCTGTCCCACCAGGGGGCGGAGCCGGGGGAGCGAATCCTGCTGGGGGAAATCGCCGCCGTCACCCTGACCTCGGGCTCGACTGGCGTCCCCCGCGGTGTCGCCATGCGGACAGGGGCCTTGCTGGCCGACGAGGCCGCGCTTGCCAGCAGCATGGGTCTACGAGACGACGACCGTCTCCTGGCCACGATACCGATGTCGCACTCCTATGGGTTCACGACCCTGGCCCTCTCGGCTCTCGTCCGCGGCCTGGCCCTGGTCCTGCCGGCGGACGAGGGCCCTTTCGCTCCCCTCGCCGCCGCGCGACAGCTCCTCGCCACCGTCTTTCCGACCGTGCCCGCCTACGTCCAGGGCCTGCTGAAGATGTCCCGGCCACCCGCGTGGCCGGGTGTCGTGCGGCTCGTGATCTCCGCGGGCGCGATCTTGCCCAGCGCTCTCGCGGGCCGCTTCCGGGAGACGTACGGCCAGCCGATTCACGTGTTCTACGGATCGAGCGAGTGCGGCGGAATCTGCTATGACCGGGAAGGCAGGGCTGCCGAGCGCGGCACCGTCGGAACGCCCGTCGACGGCGTGCGCATCTCGCTCCGGCCGCTCACGGAAGAGGGCGGCGTGGAGGGGCTGGTGGTCGTGGAATCGGCGTCCGTCGGGGCGACCTACCTGCCGGAACCGGACCCGCGACTCTGCGCCGGCCGTTTCGAAACGAGCGACGTGGCGGCCTGGGCCGGCGACGAGCTCGCCCTCCGGCGTCGAGTGGACCGCATCATCAACGTGCGGGGGCGCAAGGTGGACCCTTCGGAAGTCGAGAGAGTGCTGGCCGCCCTCCCGGGCGTAGAGGAGGCGGTCGTGATCGGTCTCGACTCCCACGACCGACGGGACGAGGTCGTGCGAGCGGTGGTCGCGTGCCCTTCGGGGCGGTTGGGCTACGAGGACGTGGTGTCGTGGTGTCGGCCCCGCCTCGCCGTTCACAAAGTGCCGCGCAGCGTGGTGATCGTGGACGCCATCCCGCGCACTCCGCGCGGCAAGATCGACCGCATGGCGCTTCTCGAGCTGCGTGGAGCCGAAAAGGTTTCAGGCGTCGCCGATGGCTGATCCCCTGCCCTGGCGTCCTTCACCCTTCCTCGCCGCGAGCGCCGGGCTCCATGCGGTCGCCCTCGCGGGGCTCTGCGTGTCCCCGCGCTCCTGGGGGTTCGTCCTGACCGTTCTGGTGGCGAATCACCTTGTGATCGGCGCGGTGGGACTGTTCCCGCGCTGCGCCTGGCTGGGACCCAACATCACCCGCCTGCCCAGTGGCGCAGGAGCCGGGCTCGTCGCCTTGACCTTCGACGATGGGCCCGACCCCGAGGTCACGCCCGCGGTGCTGGGCCTGCTCGAGCAGGCAGGGGCGAGGGCGACATTCTTTTGCGTGGGGCAGCGAGCCGAGGCGCATCCCCAGGTGATGGCCGCGATCCGCGCCCGAGGGCACGGTGTGGGAAACCACTCCTACAGCCATCCCAATAGCTTCGCGCTGCGGGGGCCCCGTGGGCTTTCGCGGGAGATCCTGCGGGCCCAGGAGGCGATCGAGCGCGTCGGGGGCGGCCGGCCCCGGCTCTTCCGGGCTCCGGCGGGCATTCAGAACCCCTGGCTGGCGCCGGCCCTCGCGTCGGCCGGCCTGTCGCTCGTCTCCTGGACCCGCCGCGGGTACGACACGGTCAGCCGCGACGGCGCGCGAGTGGCCGCCCGCCTGGGGCGCGGCCTGCAGGCGGGCGACATCCTGCTGCTGCACGACGGCTCCTCGGCCCGCGATACGAGCGGCCGTCCGGTGGTCCTCGAGGCCTTGCCGCGTGTCCTCGAAGAGATGGGCCGGAGAGGGCTGCGCTCCGAGGCGTTGCACGCGGTGCTCGAGAGACCAAGCGCGGGGCCATGAGCCTGGCGACGCGCCTGGGTCGGGTGGGCTTCGCTCTGCGTTACGGGGCCAGGATGCTGCGTGGTCGCCGCGCGGTGCTCGCGCACCTGCGCGCGCCGGGCTCGGCCGACCTTCCGATGCCCACCTTCGTCCAGCTTCGGCTGACGAACCTCTGCAACCTGCGCTGCAAGATGTGCGGCCAGTGGGGCGACACCGGAATCTTCCGCGAGCGGGGCGACGAGTCCGCCAGCGACGGCGAACCGGAGCGGCGCCGCATTCGGGAGCTCATCGGCCTGGAGCGCCAGCTTTCGCTCGCCGATTACAGCCGCCTGCTCGACGAGCTCGGGCCCCACCAGCCCATCGTCAGCCTCTTCGGAGGAGAGCCTTTCCTCTATCCCGACATCCTCCCCCTCATCCGCGACGTCAAGCGGCGCAACCTGACCCTGAACGTGATCACGAACGGCGGGCTGCTCGAGCGGTACGCGCGCGAGCTCGTGGAATCGGGCATCGATTCGATCGCGGTCTCCTTCGACGGGCCCGAGGAGGTGCACAACCGCATACGGGGCCAGGCCAGCAGCTTCCAGAAGGCGGCGGCGGGGGTCAGGGCGCTGGCCGAGTGGCGCGAGCGGCTCGGGCGGGCGGCCCCGGTCCTGCTCGCGATCTTCCCCATTACCGAGCTCAACATCGGGGCCGCGGAGGCGGGCTTCTTGAGCCTGCGGGAGCTTCCCCTCGACGTCATCAACGTCGGGCTCCGCTGGTTCGTGCCTCCCGCGGTGGGAGCGCGCTACGAGCAGGTCATGCGCGAGGCCTTCGGGGTGGCGGCAACGTCCTGGAGGGGCTTCGAGTTCGCCTGGCCCCGGACGGAGGCCAGCTCCCGCCAGATGGCGGATCTGGCGCGGTTCCTGAAAGCCCTCCGGAGACGCCGCCTTTTCGACTGGGCCACGGGTCCCCACGTCTCCTTCGTGCCCGACGTGAAGCCCGACGACGTGCCGGCCTACTTCGGGGAGCACTCGCAGACGTTCGGTCACGACCTGTGTCCGGTGGCCTGGTACTTCGCCCAGGTGGAGCCCGACGGCGAGGTCTGCTTCTGCGGTGATTTCCCCGACTATTCCATCGGCAACGTGCGCTCGGGGAGCTTCCGGGACATCTGGACCGGGGAGAAGGCGGCCGCCTTCCGGCACAAGCTGTCCCAGGAACCCCTGCCGATCTGTGCCCGCTGCTGCGGCAGCTTCGTCTACGGACGCTGGCAGCGACCGAGCCCACCCAGGAGCTTTCCCGTCGGCCAACGACCGCTCCCGGTGGTCGGCCGGCCTTCGCCCTGACGCCTGGGAGCCGGGATCACCGCCCCTTGATCGCCAGGTACTCGCTCAGCACGCCGCCCGTCGCCTGGCGGGTGGCCTCGGCGAACCCACTCGCGAGGAGCGCTCTCAGGATCACTTCGGGCGACACGCAGTTCTCGACCGTGTCCCAGAAGTAGTCCATCATCCGGCGGGCGGCTATGGCGCCCGTGCCCATGCGGGTGACGATCGAGATCACGTTGCGCAGGTAGAGCCGGTTCAGCCGGCGACCGAGCGGGGAGCTTGGCCGGGTGATCTCCAGCAGGAGCAGGCGGCCCCCGGGCTTGAGCACTCGGCGGCACTCGCCGAAGAGCGCGTGAAGGTCGGCCACGTGACGCAGGCCGTATCCCAGGCTGACCATGTCGAAGCAGGCGCTCGTGAAGGGCAGATGCTCGCCCCTCGCCTGGAGGAGCGGCGCCGCGCACGTCCGACGGCACTCGTTCAGCATGCCGCGACTCGGGTCGAGGCCGATGGCCAGGCCCTCGTCCCCGCACAGGACGATGGCGGAGCGCAGGACGAGGCCGGTGCCCGCCGCGATGTCCAGGAGGCGCATGCCGTCCCCGAGGCCCGCCTTACCGAGCGCGTGCCTTCGGTAGAGCTCTCCGGTCCCGAGGGACATGATGCGACAGATCCACTCATAGTAGGGGGCGCCCGCGTCGAACATCTCGTTCACGACGCCGGGCCGTTCCTCGTCGCGAGCGTAGTAGCGCGCGAGCCTCGGATGGGGCGGGAGGGGAGCGAGGCTCACAGCGGCTTCAGCACCTGGAACTGGAAGACCACGGACCCCGGCTTCCGATACTCGGGCGGCAGCACGCTCTTTCCGAAGTCGCCGCGGAGCAGCGTGCTCCAGGGCCCGCGCACGTTGAACCCCAGACCCAGCCCTGTCACCGCTCGAAAACGCCCGTCCACGCTCGGGTTGCGGCCATAGGCCTGGTCGAAGAACAGGTCGAGGCGGTACTGGTCGAAGAGGTTGAACGAATACGAGCCTCGGAACATCCCGAGCTCGGCGAACCGGACGCCGGACGACGGCACGCCGTGTATGCGGTTGTCGTCGAAGAACCCGAACTGATACATGCTGAAGCGGTCCAGGTCGCGGCCCCCGTAGTATGCGGCGTTCAGGTGGATCTTGTGAAAGCCGAAGAAGAGGTCCTTGCTCAGGCTGCCCGTATATTTGAGGTAGTCCTTCTGGGCCGGAGCGTAGTCGCCGGGGCCGCCCCACGGCTCCCATCTCGCCCGCTTGTACGCCGTCCCGCCGGCCACGAACGAGTAACCCCAGCGCTTCCACTCCCAGGAGAGTCCGAGGCCGTTGGTGACGGTGTCGACGGGCGTGACAAAGCTGGCCGCGGTCGTATCGTCGCGCGAGTAGGCGTCGAAGCGGAACTGGTAGCTGGCCACCAGCTTGTGGAACTCGGCCAGCCGCCAGCCCAGGTTGATCCCGGTCGAGAAGGGCAGGGTGCGCAGCCGCTGGCCGGGCAGCTCCCCGCTCCGGTCGTACGTTCGGTCGTTTCCCTTGATCGCGATCGCGAAGAGGTCGAGGCTTCCGTCCACGTGCTCGCCCAGCAGCTTCGGGCGCTGGACGTTGGCCAGGGCCAGGATCCCGGCGAAGAGCACGGCGAGCTGGTTCTCCTCGCCCAGGAAGTGGAAGTCGAGGTAGTTGATCCCCACGATGGGCAGCGGGTAGTCGTAGGCAGGATCGTAGGTCACACCGAGCGCGGCTGCCGTCGCCGAGCGCGTGGTCTTTTCCTGCACGACGCGCTGCCCGTCGCGCTTCACCAGGTAGCGCAGGCCCGCCTCGGTGTCGCGGTACATGATGTTGTTGCCGACGCGGGAGGCCTCGCGCAGCGCCACGAAGTCGGCGGGGTTGAGGCGGAAGGAGTCGAAGCGGACGGTCCTCTCCACCAGCAGGTTCCTTCCCGCGATGAGCATGATCTGCCTCCCCACCAGGCGGGTGAGGAGGTGGATCTCGCGGCCGGCCAGGGTACCCGCGGAGGAGAAGTGCTGGATCTCCTCGTTCGATACGACCGGAACGGACATCCGGGTCTGGACCGTCTGCACCTTCGCCTTGAAGTACGTCTCGCGGTCGATCCACACCGTGCCGCGGTACAGCGAGCGGCGCTCGTCGACCGGGTCGAAGCGCACCGCGTAGCACTCGCGGCCGTTCACGGCCTCCACTCCCTCGAGACGGTAGCGGTAGTCGCTGTTGAGGCGGAGGTCGAGGGGCAGCGAGAGGACCTTCTCGGCCTGGAGGAGCGGGAAGGCCGGGCGCTTCGGTCCCCAGCGGGTGCCGTTCAGGCGGAAGCTCAGCTCCTCCCATTCGGTGCTCTTGCCCTCGACGAAGAAGCGGTTGTCCGTCACCACGTCGAAGCCCGGGTCGGTGGCGGTGGTGCGGAAGTGCTGCTCCATGGTCGCGTTCGCGATGTAGGAGGCGAGCAGCGCGTCCTGGGCCGCCTGCGCCTGCTGATGCCGGGAGATGACCTCGGCGACGCTCGGGAGCGCTTTCCCCGCAACCTCCTCCCGCGCCGCGTAGGTCGGCCCCTCCCCGGTGCTCCAGTCCACGACCAGGGGCCAGGATTGGGCGTGGAGCCCGATGCGCGCGATCCGGGCGGAGGCGTCGTAGGCGAAGGTCCGCGGCGGCCGCCGCGTGTTGCGGAGCGCGTCCGCGACCACCGGGCGGGCGCCCGTCCGCTCGGAGAGCGTCAGCTCGAGAGAGCCTTCGGGATCGGAGTAGACGAAGTAGGTGGCCAGGCTGGCGACCCCGAAGAGCAGCCGGTGGCGGACGAGGTCCGTCACGTCCGTCCCGGCCCGGACGAGCCGCAGCCCGACCGCCGCGTCGTCGAGAGTGACCAGTTCCTGGCCGAGGATGTCGCGCAGGGAGGCGATCGGAGTCAGCAGCGCCGCCACGACCGGAGCGGGCGCCGCGTAGGTCGCCCCGGATACACGGGTCGCCAACAGATCGAGGTGGCCGTCCAGGAAACGGCGCGGGGCCTCCGATGGATCCTCCCCAAGGGGCTGCCCGAGGAGGACGACGCTGGACCTGGGATCCCGACTCTCGACGGCCGCGAGGAGGGCCTGTCTCTCCGCGCTCCCTCCGCCCGCCTCGAGCCCGATCGCGTCCAGATAGGCCGCCACGTCCTCGTCGTAGAGGGAGGTGAGCCAGCCGGCGTCGGAGTCGCGGATGCCCCGCAGCATGGCGGAGGCGCTGTCGTCTCCCGCGCGCAGGTTCACGACCGTGCTCTTCACGTAGAACGCGTAGTCCTGCGGGAGCGGGCGGGAGGACGCGGCGGTTTCCGCGCCGAAGACGTAGCCCCGAGCGAGCGTGCGATAGCGAGAGGCCACGGCTCGTACGAAGCGGCCCCAGGCGTCCATCTGGTCCGCAGCGGGGGTGGCGTCCCGCAGGTCCAGGTACGTCCGCACACCCAGGCGGCCATAGAGGGCCATGCGGGCGTCGAGGGCATCGAAGTCGTAGACGCCCGGCTGACGCTCCACCTCCGCTCGCTCCACCATGAGGCGCACCTGGACGGGCAGGCCGGCCGGCGATAGTCTGGCGGTGCGGAGGGCGGCGGCGAGGACCGGCTCACCCGACAGCGTCTCGTCGAAGCCGGCGCCGCGGAAGGTTTCGGCAGCGGAGAGGATGGCCACGGGCCCAAACGCGAGGCTCCCCGTGAGGAGCCACCGCCTGGACCTGCCCATGCGACAGCGATCGTAGCATCCGGGCGTTCGAGGCTTCAAGATTCTCGGAAGCGCCCGAGGATCAGTTCGCGGCAGGACGACCGGATGGTCGAGCCAGACCCTCGATCTCGATGAACAGCTCGGGCCGGCACAGCGAAGCCTGCAGCAGCTCCAGCCGGCCGAGGGACGGGAAGCGCGCTTCGACGAAACCGAGGATGGCCTCCCGGTCGCCGGGGCGCGTGTGGTAGACCCGCAGCTCCCGGAACCCGGCCAGCAGAGGCCCGAGCTCGTCCGCCGGGGAGTCTTCCGACAGCGGAATGCCGGCGGCGGAGGCCACCACGCTCGCGAGGTTGCGGAAGGTCTCCTTCGCCTGCTCTTCCAGATGGCCGACGTGGCGGGACTCCTCGCCGATGATGCTCGCCGTGCCGCCCACCAGGAGCACCGGCCCTTCCGGCTGGCCGCGAAGCAGGGTAGCCCGCGCGAAACAGGGGGGCATGGGGCCAAAGCGGCGCGAGTAGCGGTAGGCCGGGACCTGCCGGGGATTCTCGACCGGCAAACCGGTCTCGTTCGCGGCCAGGCAGTGGAGGGTGAACGAGTCTCCCGGCACGCCGACGGCGGACGCGGTGGGAACCGAGCGGCCAAACGACGTCGGAGAGCCGAAGTGGGCGGAGTAGGCGCCGTAGCGGCCGGCGTTGAAGACCATGTAACGGTCCAGCCCGGCGCCCAGGTCGTCGTGGATCCCCGGCACGAACGCCCAGAAGCGCACCGGGTTCTGGGCCGTGCGGCCCTGGAGCTGCTTGAAAACGGCCTGGTAGGTCTCCACCACACGCTGCTGGAAGGTGAGGATGTCCATGGCGCCGGCGCCGCCGAAGCCGGCGCTGACGTGGCAGAAGCGGTCTCCCTCCCTGATGCGGACGGCTATCGGTCCCTCGGCCGCCTCGGCCCCGGCGGCGCTCGCCGGGCCCACAACGTCGCCCACCCATCCGGGGATGGGCGGCTCAGACGTGGCCGGGAGGTCCCCGAGAGGCATATCCAGGGATCCGCCCGACCCTCTCATCTGGATTCTCGCAGGCAATGTTGCGAGGGGATTCTAGCATTGCGTTAGGGTCCATCCGATTCTTCGTCGCCGGCGTGAGGTGGTAACATCCTGGGCCACGAGCACCCTGGAATTCGAGACGATCGGCAAGTACAAGATCCTCGGCGAGATCGGCCGAGGTGCCATGGGGGTCGTGTACAAGGCGCACGACCCCGTCCTCAACCGCCTCGTCGCGGTCAAGACCATCGCCCCCGTCCTGCAGTCGGGCACCGAGGCCGGCAAGCGCTTCCTCCGTGAAGCCCAGTCTGCGGCCCGCCTGAACCACCCGAACATCGTCACCGTCTACGACCTCGGGGAGGAGCACGGCCGGGCCTATCTGGCCATGGAGCTGTTGCAGGGCAAGGACCTCCGGCAGCTCATCGGCAGCCCCGCCCTTGTCCATCTCGAGGACAAGCTCCGCATCATGGAACAGATCTGCGAAGGTGTCGCCTTCGCCCACGCGAAGGACGTGGTGCATCGGGACCTCAAGCCCGCCAACATCCACGTGCAGCCGAACGGCAGCGTGAAGATCATGGACTTCGGCCTGGCCCGGATCGGCGGCGCCTCGGAGATGACGGCGACCGGCACGTCCCTCGGGACTCCGAACTACATGTCGCCGGAGCTGGTTCGGGGCGCGAAGGCGGACCTCCGGTCCGACGTGTTCTCCCTGGGCGCCGTCTTCTACGAGATGCTCACGAACCAGAAGGCTTTCGACGCGGACTCGACGGCCTCCATCCTGCGGCGCGTCACGGAGAGCGAGCCCGCGCCCGCGCGTCGCTGGGTGCCGGACCTCCCGGCGATCCTGGAGCGTCTGCTGCAGCGGGCGCTCGAGAAGGACCCTGCCCGCCGCTTCCGCAATGCCGGGGAGATGAGGCTGGCCTTCGCGGTCGCGGACCAGGTGCTGGGGGGGCAGCTCGAGGAAAGCGAAGGGCTCGCCCTGCTCGAGCCCTCGGACGCCGACACGACCGCCATCATGGAAGCGCCTCCCACGCCCGGGAACGCGCCGGTTGGCCGGAGCGGCGGGCCCCGAACGGAGCACACCGCTCGCGATCTGTTGCGCCGGGGAGCGACGCTCACCCGGGCGGCAACCCAGACGCGGCTCAAGACGGGAATCGGCCGCGGCAGCAGCTTCACGAGCAAGGGAAGCAAGGCCGGGCCCGCCGAAACTCTTCCTCCGGTGAGGGCTGACGGGGCGCCCTCGCGGGCGCGCGTGTATCTGGGCGCGGGCGCGGCTCTCCTGCTCATCCTCGGGGGAGGCCTCTGGCTTTGGCTGGGCCGCGCCCAGGGCCCGGCGTCGCCGCCTTCCAACATCCGAGAGGAGCAGGTGGGGGCCCTCACGGGTCTTCTGGCCACGAGCCAGGTGGAGCTGGCCCAGGAGAGCCTCAAGGACAAGGACTACTCGCGGGCGGTGTCTTTTGCGGGGCAGGCGTTGAAGCTGGAGCCCCAGAACGCCGAGGCCAAGCAGATCCTGGACAAGGTGAGCGCCCTCCTCAAGGAGGTCGACGAGGCGGCGAGCCAGGCCCGGGCGGCCGTGCAGGAGGGCGACACCGCGACGGCCTCCCGCGCCCTTGCCAGGGTGCTCGCGATCGACCCCAATCACCCGGTGGCGGGCGAGCTCTCCGCCAAGCTCAATCGATACTTCCGGGGACAGGCGGAGGAGGCGCGCAAGAAGCTGGAAGAGGCCCGCCTGGCGGCGGAGCGAGGGAAGGCAGGAACCCTGGCGCCGTTCGCCGAGGCGGCGGCGGCCGCTCGCGAGGCCGAGCGCCACTCGCAAGTTCCTGGAGGGCCGCGACGGCTTCGCGCGCGCTCTCCGGCTCGCCGAGGCGCAGCAGGCCGCCGCTCGCACCCCTCCGACGACCGTGGCGTCGGCGAGCGCCCGCTCACCCCTTCCCCTGCCGTTCACCCTCCCGACCGCCGCGCCCATCCCGACGGCGGCCACGGCCACGGCGGCCAGTATTGCTCCCTCCGCCCAGCCTTCCCTGGCCATCCCCCCTCGGCCCACCACGACGGCGCTCGGCGCCGCGGCCGAAGAGGCCACCGTCCGCAAGACCGTCGACGAGTACGCGCGCGCCATCCAGGCCAGGGACATCGAGCTCTTCCGGGCGGTCAAGCCGAACCTCTCCGCGGACGAGGAGAAGCGTCTGCGCGCCATCTTCAAGCAGTTCAAGTCCTACAAGGTGACCATCGTGGTCAACCAGATCCAATTCGAAGGGACCGAGGCCAAGGTGCGGGTCTCGCGTCAGGACACGATCGACGGGAATCCCATCAGGCTGCAGCAGCTGCTCACGATGACCAGGGGACCGAGCGGCTGGACGATCCGGGACATCGGCCAGTAGGAGAGTCGCCCGGCGCTAGAAGCTGTACTCCAGGCCGAAGAAGGGCGTGATCTTGTCCCGCAGGCCCGCGTCGTTCAGCTTGAAGAGCACGTTGAGGTCGAAGAGGAGCTTGCCCCAGGGGTTCATCTTGATGCCGACGGCCCCGTTGACCACGTCGAAGTTGCCGGTCCCGAACGTGATGTCGGGCAGCTTGGTCACGCCGTCGATGGAGTCGAAGGTCTTGGTCTTGAGTCGCGGCGAGTCGATCACGCGCCGGCCTAGCACGTCCAGGGCCACGGTCAGGCGCTCGAACACCCCCCAATCCAGGCCCGCCGCCCACACGAGCTCGTTGGGCA
>WNFM01196320.1_pt1 | contig 14761 bp, 14 predicted proteins | sample 5400271 | NCBI WGS metagenome assembly WNFM01 (sample SAMN13153352, study PRJNA577476) | soil metagenome | isolation source: 60 cm saprolite on Douglas fir-dominated hillslope | place: USA:California | collected 2013-09-17 | reverse complement strand
GACGATGCGCGGGCGCTGCTGGGCTCGGCGCTGACCGGCCCGCTGGACGAGCGGGTCCGCGATCAGATCGTCGCCGAGACGCGGGGCAACCCGCTGGCGCTGCTGGAGCTGCCACGCGGTTTGACGGCGGCGGAGCTGGCCGGCGGTTTCGGGCTGCCCGGCGCGCTGTCGCTGCCGGGGCGGATCGAGGAGAGTTTCCGGCGGCGCGTCGAGGCTCTTCCGGCCCAGACCCGGCGGCTGCTGCTGCTGGCGGCGGCCGAGCCGGCTGGGGATCCGGTGCTAATGTGGCGGGCGGCCGGGCGGCTGGGGATCGGCGCCGACGCGGCCGGGGCCGCGGCCGACGCAGGCCTGGTCGAGTTCGGCGCCCGGGTGCTGTTCCGTCATACTTTGGTGCGTTCGGCTGCTTACCGGCCGGCGTCGGCCCGGGAGAAACAGCAGGTGCACCGCGCCCTGGCTGAGGCCACCGATCCGGCGATCGATCCCGACCGCCGCACCTGGCACCGGGCGCAGGCCGCGCCCGGGCCGGATGAGGACGTCGCCGCGGAGCTGGAGCGCTCGGCCGGCCGGGCGCAGGCCCGCGGCGGCGTGGCCGCCGCGGCGGCGTTCCTGGAGCGGGCCACGGTGCTGACGCCCGATCCGGCGCGACGGGCCGGGCGGGCGCTGGCCGCGGCGCAGGCCAAGCGCGACGCGGGTGCCCTCGATGCGGCACTGGGGCTGCTGGTCGCGGCCGGGGCCCGCCCGCCTGACGCGCTGCGCGCCGCAGAGGCGGAGCACCTGCGCGGCCAGATCGCCTTTGACCAGCAGCGCGGCACCGCCGCGCCCCGGCTCCTGCTCGGCGCGGCCCGGCTCCTCGACCCGCTAAATGCCAGCCTGGCCCGTGAGGCGCACCTGGAAGCGCTCGTGGCCGCGGAGTGGGCCGGCCACCTGGGCCGCCCCGGCGGCGTGCGGGAGGCGGCCGAGGCCGCGCTCGCCGCGCCGCCCGCTCCAGACCCGCCGCGCGCGGCCGACGTCTTGCTCGACGCGTTCGCGCTGCGTTTCACCCACGGCTACGCAGCCGCCGCACCTGCGCTCACCCGGGCGCTGGAGCTGCTTCTCGCACTGGACTCCAGCCCCAGCGAAGCTCGTCGCTGGCTCTGGCTTGTCGGCGCCCGAAGCGCCAGCACACTCATCGCCGTGGAGCTGTGGGACTTCGAGTCCTGGCAAGCCCTCACCGCGGGCCAGGTCCAGGCCGCCCGCGACGCGGGTGCCTTCGTGCGCTTGCAGTTCGCGCTCACCTACCTGGCCAGAGCCCATCTTCTCGCCGGCGAGCTGGCCGCGGCGGCCGAGCTGCTCGACGAAGACCAGCTGATCGCCGACGCGACCGGGAACCCCCCAGTCGCGATCGATGCGATGATGCTCGCAGCGTGGCGGGGCCGGGAGCTAGAGGCAGCCGAGGTGATCGAGGCCACCGTCGAGAAGGCAACCGCGCGCGGATTTGGCATGCTGGTGGACTTCGCGGACCACGCCAGCGCGGTGCTGTACAACGGCCTCGGGCGGCACGATGCCGCGCGCGACGCCGCCCGGCGGGCATTCGAGCGCGACCAGCTGGGGTTCGGGCCCTTTAGCGCGCCGGAACTGGCTGAGGCCGCATCCAGGACCGGTGACGCAGCCCACCGAGTGGGCGCTGGGGATCCAGGCCCGCCTCCGGGCCCTGCTCAGCGAGGGCCAGTCCGCCGAGCGGCTGTACTGTGAGTCCATCGACCGCCTCGGCCGCGCCCGCGTCCGTGCCGAACTGGCCCGCAGTCACCTGCTCTACGGGGAGTGGCTGCGCCGGCAGAACCGCCGCGTGGACGCGCGGGAGCAGCTGCGCACCGCCCACGGCATGCTGGACACGATGGGCATGGAGGCGTTCGCCGAGCGGGCCCGCCGCGAGCTGGTGGCCACCGGCGAGACCGTCCGCAAGCGCGTCCGGCAGGCCGTCGGCACGCGTGCCGACGAGGCCGGTGGTGATGCGCTGACCGCCCAGGAGGCCCAGGTGGCGCGGCTGGCCTACGAAGGGCTCTCCAACCCGGAGATCAGCACGCGGCTGTTCATCAGCCCGCGCACGGTCCAGTACCACCTGCGCAAGGTCTTCACCAAGCTTGATATCAGCTCCCGCGGCCAGCTCCACCGCGTCCTGCCCGGCGACCCGGACCATCCGGCCACGCTAGACCGGTGAAATCACGCTCCCAGCGCCTGATTCAGCTTGCCCGCAACCGTTGCCGCCGCAGGCTACCGGGACTGGCCCTGCAACACCGCGCACCTCTGCGTTCTGACAGCCGCTACAGCACGGGGCCGCGGTCTGGCCCGCGCCACCGCGTCGGCGGCCGTCACCCATGCGATCCACGAAGGCAAGCTGCCGCAATGGCGGGCACGACCCCAGGCGTCCCGGCACCTCGCCCGTGCCCTCGGATTCCGCGAGCTCGGATCCCAGGCGAGCATCCGCCTCACCGCTCCGCCACCCGCACTGACAGCGGCCACCGCTGCGTGAAACCGAGTACACCCGCAGGAACCCCCTGATCAGCCAGCCCCGGGCCTCTGCCACCCCGACCGCGATCACTCCTCATGAACATCGATCACCATCCGGATTAGCAAGTGCGGTCAGAACCCCGCACACCCGCGGTCACTTCCCGCGAACAAGTCACACACCCCTGATGCGATGAAGGAGCGGGGCCTCGCTCCTGGCGGTGGCCAGTGCCGTCGATCGAACGTGTAGTCGATCAGTGCCCGATCAGAAGTTTTCACAGCTCATCGCAGCATAATCGAACGGAATACGGGAACCTCAGGATGACACCGGTTGATGTCCGCCATATGTCCGTGCCGACGGAGCCGGGCTGGTCAGTGCTGCCGGTTGATGTCCGCCATATGTCCGTGCCGACGGAGCCGGGCTGGTCAGTGCTGTGCCTGTTCTGGATCTTGTCCGACCGAGTCCAGTTCAGTCTCACCATGTCTGACCGTGACTTCATGGCACGTGCAGGATGAGAGCGTCATCGACAGCCCGCAGATCGTCTGGATCGGAGGTGACCACATGCAGGTCGCGCTGCCGCGCGCAGAGGGCAACCGACACATCGACGACGTCGGCGTGGCCCGACCTGCCGGACAGCAGGCCGACAGCCCGGGCGGCCGGGTCGTCTAAGGCGACGACCTCAGTACGCTCATCGCCGAGCAGCGCAGCGATCCGCGCCTGCCGCGGTCCGCCGCGCCACGCCTGAGCAACGGCCCCTGCAGGCACCGCGACTTGCCGGTCACGCCGGTCGATCTCCTCCAGCAGAGCCTGCATCCGCCTGCTGCGACGCTCGATCGCGATGAGAGCGCCGGCATCGAAGGTGATCGCGCTGGTCACTCGACTCCGAGCGCCCGGCGAGCCCACGTGTAGTCTTCCTCGTTCGGCTGCCCGTCCTCAGCCCGCATGTCAGCGACCAGGCGGGTGATCGACCTGGTCCGCGCCGACTGCGCCATGGCATCGGCAATGTAGGCAGAGACCGAGGCAGCCCGACCTTCGCGCACAGCCTGCCGCGCCTGCTCAGCCAGTTCGTCCGGCAGGCTCACAGCCAGCTTAGTAGTCATACCAGCAGCCTACCACAGTCATACCTGGGTAGTTCCATGCGCTGGACGGAACCAGCGCCCGCAAAACCAGGCACCCGCTGCCCAAACCGCCTCTTGATCAAGTTCAGCACACTCGCCGGCTGCGTCACTGCCCGGCCGCGGCTGGCGCGGGCTGGCACCACGAATCATGCAGATCTCGATCCTGTCGTGTCAGACGGTCCACAGTGCCTGTGTCGGGGCCAGGCGGGCGGCGCGGATGGCGGGCAGCAGCCCGGCCAGGGCGCCGATGATAACAGCGGCGGCCAGGCCGCCGGCCCAGGCCTCGGGCGGGATGACGGCGGGCTCGTGGTGGCCGCGGGCGTAGGCGGCGACAGCGGCGGCGCCGGCGATGACGCCGGCGGCGCCCCCGGCCAGGGACAGCAGGATGGCCTCGGCGAGGAACTGGGCGCGGATCTGGCCGCGGGTGGCGCCGAGCGCCCGGCGCAGCCCGATCTCGGAGCGACGCTCGAGGACGGAGATGATCATGATGTTGGCGACCCCGATCGCGCCGACCAGCAGCGCGACCGCGCCGAGGCCGAGGAACAGGGTGTCGAGGGCGCCCTTGGCGTCGGCTTGGGCGGCAGGGCGGCCGACGGCTGGGAGACGGTGACCTGGCCGGGGTTTTCCGGGCTGGCCTGGGCGCCGAGCAGGTTGTCGACGGTGGTGGTGACGGCCTGGTCGTCCGGGGTGGTGCGGACGTAGATCTGCGTGGGATGCCCGTCGAAGTGCAGGTACTTCTCGGCGGCGGGGAAACCGATCAGGACCGAGGAGTCGGTGTCGATCTCCGGCGACAGGGCCGGGTTGAGGATGCCCACCACGTAGAACCATATGCGAGATCCGCATCCCGGGCCGGATCCGGTCGATGCCCATCAGCTGGGCGGCCTGGGCACCGAGGACGGCGACCGGCTCGCCGGCGGTGGCGGCGTTGAGGTAGCTGCCCGGGGCGAGGCTGGTGCGGGCCACGGCGGGCAGGCGCAGGGTGGAGGCGGCCACGGTCAGCGCGTTGGTGTTGATCGAGGGGATGTAGGGGGACTTGTAGGCGTAGACGCCGTTGACGGTGCCGGTGTCCTCGACGGCGGTGACCCCGTGCAGCCGGGCGATCATGCCCGGCGCCATCGCCGGCAGCTCGGCGGTGTTGCCGGAGAAGTCGACGTGGTCGTGCTCGACCGCGACCTGCCGGCCGTGCACGGCGACCGCGTCTGCCGCCGGCTGGTGCGCGACGGCTCGCCCAGCCGCATCCTGATGCTGACCGCGGCCGCGGACGTCGAGGACCGGGTCGACGGGCTGGAGCTGGGCGCGGACGACTACCTCGGCAAGCCGTTCGCCTTCCACGAGCTGATCGCGCGCATCCGCGCCCTGGGGCGGCGCGGACCCGGCTCGCCCGCGGTCGTGCAGCGGGGTGACCTGGTGGTCGATCGCGCGCGGCACCGCGCCAAGCGCGCCAGCATCGCGCTGACCCTGACCCGCAAGGAGTTCGGCGTGCTGGAGTGCCTGGCCGGCGCGGACGGCGCTGCGGTCAGCGCCGAGGAGCTGCTCGAACACGTGTGGGACGCACACGCCGACCCGTTCAGCAACACGGTCGCGGTGACCGTCGGGCGGTTGCGGCGCAAACTCGGCGACCCGCCGCTGATCGAGACCGTCGCAGGCGTCGGCTACCGGCTGTGAGCAGGCATCTCAGCGCCCGGTCGAGGCTGACGCTGCTCTACGCGTCGCTGTTCACGCTGGGCGGGGCCGCGCTGGTATTGACTACCTATCTGCTGGTCGCGCACACCTTGCACGGCACGACGACCACCAGCATCCCACGGTCGGTCCTGCCGGCGATCGGGAAGTGCGTCCTGGCGGCAGACCGGGGGTGGCCCCGGCGCCTTGAACCAGTGCGCTCGGCTGTATCGCAATGGTGTCCAGGCCGGCGCCTCTGCGCAGCGCAGCACGACGCTTGCCCACCTGCTGACCTACTCGCTGCTCGGCCTGGCCGGCGCCACACTGCTCGCCGCGGTCGCGGGCTGGATCGCCGCCGGACGCATCCTGCGGCCGGTGCACCGGCTCACCGCAGCTGCCCGCGCGGCAAGTGAGCAGGACCTGTCCCAGCGCATCGCTCTGCAGGGCCCGCGCGACGAGTTGCGTGAGCTCGCCGACACCTTCGACACGATGCTCGAACGGCTCGACCGCGCGTTCACCAGCCAGCGGCAGTTCATCGCCAACGCAAGCCATGAGCTTCGCACGCCGCTGACCGTCATGCGCACCGCGATGGACGTCGTCCTGGCCAAGCCGGAGCCGACGCGCGAGGAGCTGGTGTCGATGGCCGCCGATGTCCGCCAGGCCGTCGATCATTGCGAGCGGCTCATCGAGGTACTCCTGGTACTGGCCCGCAACGATCAGGCGCGTGCCCTCACCGACCCGCTGGACCTGGCCGCCGTCGCCGAGGACGCACTCGAGGGACGTACCGCCAACGGCATCACGACGACCACCACGCTCGACGAAGCCCCGGTGACCGGCGACGGAGTGCTGCTCGAACGGCTCGTCGCCAACCTGCTCGACAACGCCGAACGCTACAACATCGCGGGCGGCACCGTCGTGGTCTCGACGACCGCCCACGACGCGACATCCGTCCTGCGCGTGGTCAACACCGGAGCAGTGGTCCCCGCCGACATGGTCGACCGCCTGTTCCTGCCGTTCACCCGGCTCGACGACCGCACCCGCCATGACGGCTTCGGTCTCGGCCTCGCCCTGGTGTCGTCCATCGCCACCGTCCACAACGGAACCGTGCACGCCACCGCCGTGCCCACAGGGGGCCTCGACATCACCATCCGCCTCCCCCGACGCGACAACACCATCACCCAAGCGTCGCCCGCCACCTGAACACCCGCGTCCCGCCACCTTCGTCGCCCAGGCCGGGCGGCATTCCCAGAGTGCTCTTGGCCGAACGGCTCTCTCCAATCAGCGCCCACATCGCCAGCGTCTCGCCGTCCACAACAACCTTCAGCAGGTTGCACCTCATCACGTGCCCGGCGGTCGACCACGCTCGCTCACGGCTCCCGTGAGGTTCCCCCCGTAGGCCGGACACCTGCGGTGTGAGGTCACCCGGCTGGCAAGTGGCGCGGCCCAACGCGTCCAACCTCCTCTGCGCCCTGGGGTGCGGTGACTAGATGAACCACAGCCCTGGCTGGGTAACTCCAACGTTCAATGCCCGGCCGTCAAATGTGGGTGCCGCGTCCGCCGACGTCTCCGCGAGCTATGCGCCGGGCCAGATCCGGGTATGAGCGGTGATCTTCTCCGGTCAGGTGAGCCTGGCCGGCGACCCGATGAACCATCACGACGGTGGAGCAAGCGGTTCGGTGAACCGCTTGCTCGGGCCGGTTTCCGTCCGCCATATGTCCGTAATCACTGCTATGCGGCGGCGCATGGCGGCACATCATGACACACGGTTCGACAGCACCAAGACAGACCGCAAGCCCGGGTATGCGCAGGCCAGGGGCCGTTTTCGCTGGTAGTGGCAGGTGTTGGGTTCGAACCAACGTAGGCTAAGCCGACGGTTTTACAGACCGCTTCTCCCGGGCCATCGTAATAGCTTCTGAGCTGGGAATACTTCCATAAGTTCCTGTGAAACCTCGCCCCTGTCCGCTATATGTCCGTACCGGAGCCGGTGTAGCGCCGGGAACCTGCGGACAGCCACGGACAGCGTCCGCGCAGGCCCGCATCTTTCCGGCCGGCGTCGGCAGGTTACGTCAGGCGGCGTGTGGTGCAAGCCGTACGACAAGGTCGTCGTCCAGCGCCGCACTTATCGTTGCAGCAGCGGGAGTTCGGCTGACAGCTTCCCAGTGGTGCCGGGCGGGCTTATCCCCCGTGTATTTACGCAGCTCTGCGCCGACCTGCAGGGCATAGTCGGCGAACCCGTCGCGTCCTGGCAGCTTGAGGAGGCATTCTTCCCGATCCAGCACTTCTACCAGCGGTGAGGCGCCACCATCGCGATCGAGCATCGTCCCTCAGTGGCCACTCGCCTGCACGCCGCCGAGCCCGCGCTCGCCAACCCCGATGCTGACAGCCGGCAACGGGCCATCGAGGAAGCCGCCCGGATCGTACAAGCGGCCTACCGAGAGCTCGCGGGTGGCTGACAGGCGCTGGGAATGCGTCACCGATGACCTGCTCAGTGGGTTCGCCCGAGGCCCTGCAGGCCGTTGAGTGCCTAGCCTCGCGGGGCTGGTAGGGATGGACGCTGAGAGACCGGCTGCCGCGTCAAACGGAATCCCGCGGGGGACAGTTCTGTCACTCCATCGGTGATCGCTCAGTTGCCAGAACCGTGCTGGCGTGCGCGAAGCCGAGGGCTTCGTCGTAGGGCATGCCGAGGCCGCGCCGGTAGGCGGCGTCGAACGCGGCCTCGCCGAGCTGGTCCGCGGCGGCATCGCGGATACCGGCCGCGTCGAGGCTGCTGTGGTTGACCGCGCCGCGGATCGAGTCGGCGGCGCCCAGCAGCGCCGCCGACTGCTCTGCCGCGCCGAGCCGCACGGCAGCAGTGGCCAGCCCCTCCACCACTGCCGCGACGACCGGCCGGTTACCCGCGGTCGCTGCCGTGCCGAGCGCGTCGCGCAGAAGCGCCGTCCCGCGCGCAATGTCTTCTTCGAGCTGGAGGATACCGAGCCGGGCGCCGGCCAGCGCGCGCAGCGGTGCCCAGAAGGCCGACCTGCCGGTGAGCTCGCGGAGCAGCTCCTTGCAGAGCCGGATCGCAGCAGCCTGGTCTCCCTCCCGCCAGGCGAGTTCCGCGCGGATCAGGCGCAGGTACGGGCCCGAATCGACCTGAGCCCAGGCGTGCTCGTCGGCCAGGTCGAGATCAGCATGCGCGGCGACGTAGTCCCCGGCACGGACCCGCATCCAGGCCAGGTTCGCATAGAGCTCAGTGATGCCCTCCGAGGCGGAGGCAAGCTGCCGGTCCAGGGCAACGGCCTCTTCCAGCGCCGCGATGGCGCCGTGGTAGTTACCGGCGAGGCTGTCCAGCTCAGCCCGAAGTGTCAGGGCCCAGCAAGTGCCCCAAATCTCCCCTGCGTCGCGGAAGGCGGCCAGCGCCGCATCGCAGTCATGCGACGCCTCCTCGATGCGGCCTAGGCCGTGCAGGATGTTCGCGCCCAGCAGCCGGGCCTCGGCGCCGGTCCAGGGGTCGGCGGAGTCGAGGTAGCCGACGAGCCACTGCAGCGCGCGCTCGCCGTCTCCCCCCAGCAATATGGCTTGCGCGTGGGCAACCACGACGATGGGATGCAGGGGCCGCCCGCTGGGGTCGGCGGCGGCGGCGGCGACCGCAGCGTCCAGTGCCTGCCTGGCGGGCTCGAGGTCCCAGCCCGCGGTCGCGACGGTCATGGCGCAGATGGCACGCGCCTCCGCCGTCGCGCGATCGGTGAACTGTTGCCCGGCCGCGTCCAGCGCTAGCGCGGCCCTGGCGAGGGAGGCGCTGTCGGCGCGCTGGCCGCACAGGTACCAGAACCACGCGAGCGCGGCGCCGAACCGCAAAGCGGCACCGGTGTCCCTCCGTTCGATGGCCCAGCGCAGCGCGGCATGCATGTTGCTGCTCTCCGCGGCCAGCACATCGAGCCAACGGCGCTGTACCCTGGTCCGCAGTAGCGGCTCGGCCGTCTCGGCCAGGGCCAGGTAGTAGCCGCACATCCGGTGCCGCACGTGGTCTTCTTCCACTTCAGATTCGGCCAGCCGGTCCAGGCAGTAAGCCCGGATCGTATCCAGCATCCGGTAGCGCGGCTCGGTGTCGCCGGCTCCGCCGTCGTCGACAGCAAGAAAGGACTTGCTGGCCAGCCCGGTGAGTGCGTCGACGACCGCGCCGACCGATAGCTCGGCGCTGGGTGCGTCGGGCTCGTCAGCGCAGATCCCCTCGGCGGCTCCGAGTGTCGCGCCGGCGGGCAGCACGGCAAGCCGTCGCGCCAGCACCCGCTCCGGCTTTGACAGCAGGTCCCAGCTCCACTCCACGACCCCGCGCAGCGTCTGGTGCCGCGGCAGCGCCGTCCGGCTCCCACCGGTGAGTACCGCGAACCTGTCACCGAGCCGCCTGCTGAGCTGGGCCGGCGACATGGTGCGCAGACGGGCGGCGGCCAGCTCGATGGCCAGCGGCATCCCATCGAGCACGCGGCAGATGCGGGCTACATCGGCGGCGTTGGCCTCGGTCAGCGCAAAGCCCGGCCGGACCGCGCGGGCCCGGTCAGCCAGGAGCCGGACCGAAGCGGCCGCGGCGACGGTTGCGAGATCTCCGTCACCTGAAGTCGGCGGAACCGGCAGCGGCGCCACCGGGTACACCATCTCGCCAGTGATGCCGAGCGCCTCGCGGCTGGCGACGAGGACCTTGATACCGGGGCAGCCGGACAGTACCGCGTCGGCGAGCCGGGCCACTGTGTCGATCAGGTGCTCGCAGTTGTCCAGCACGATCAGGCCCCGCCGCCCGCGCAGGCCGCCGACCAGGCGGCCCGACGGGTCCGGCGCGGACGATGCGCCGTATTCCGCCACCGAGCCGGGATCGTCAGCCCCGGACCCGGGGCGGAGCCCGCCACGGATGCCGGTCGCGCTGAGCGCTGCGTACGGCACGTCGCTCGGGTCGCTGAGCGGGCGAGATCGACCACCCACAGTTCGCCGGAGGCCTGGGCCGCCAGCCGGCTGGCCACCTCGACCGTGAGCCGGCTCTTGCCCACCCCGCCGGGACCGGTCAGTGTGACCAGGCGGTTCTCGCTAGTCAGCGTCTCCACCTGCGCCACCTGGTCGTCGCGTCCCACCAGGCTGGCCAGCGGAACGCGCAGGGTGACGGGCGGTCCGGGCACGGCGGCATCGTTGCCGGGTTCCGGAACGGAACTCGCCGGGTATCCGCCTCCGGGCAGGGATTGTCGTAGCACAGCCAGGTAGACCTGTTCGAGCTGTGGTGAGGGGTCCACGCCGAGCTGGGCGGCGAGCTGGGCGCGCGCGTCGCCATAGACGGCGAGCGCGTCCGCCTGCCGGCCCGCCAGATAAAGCGCGCGCATCAGCAGCGCCCGCGGCCGTTCGGCGAGCGGGTCGTCGGCGACCAGCGCCCGGAGCTCGGTGGTGAGCCCGGCGGCATCAGCCGCGGCCGCCGTGGCCAGGTCGGCCTCGATCCGGTCGGCGGTCGCGCTGCGCCGCAGCTCCTCCAGCCGGGCGGCGATCCCGCCGACCGGCCCGGCGACGGGCAGCCCGGCCAGCGCGGGCCCGCGCCACAACGCCAGCGCCTGACCCAGCACCGCCGACGCGCGCGCCGGGTCTCCGTCGGCCAGCGCCCGCGACCCCTGCCCGGCCAGTTCCTCGAACGCCAGGGAGTCGACGTGCCCGCAGCCCAGGGCCAGCCTGTAGCCGGCAGGGTGTGACTCGATCGCGTTCCCGAGCACCCTGCGCAGCCGCGAGATCATGGACTGCAGCGCACCGCGGGCGCCATCGTGCGCCTCGCCGTCCCACAGGCGGTCGATCAGGCTGGCTGCCGACACCACCCGGCCGACGTCGAGCGCAAGCAGGGCCAACAATGCCTGAGCGCGCGGCCCGCCGACGTGCACCGGACTGCCCGCGTCATCGCGCACCTGCACGGTGCCGAGAAGCTCGACCCGCATCCACCCGCCAGTGACCCCGACACGACCGGGACGGACAGCGCCGCCGCCCAGGTATATCCGCTATATCCGCATCGTACGCCGAGCGCTGGCGGAGCGCTCTGCGCGCCCACAGCGTTCCGGTGCCCGGCCGGTGACGGCTTGGTGAGCGTTCTGTCAGCGGCGGGCGGCACCGTGAGTTCTGCATCCGGCCGGACACGCGGCTACCACCTTCCAGCTCAACCACAACATCGACCGGCCGCCGGACCGGCAGGCGCCGATCAGAAGGGAGCCCTTCATGAAGCACCTGTACGTCACCACATATCGGGTCCGCGAGGAATTTCAAGTGGGATATGACCTGCTCAGGTTCAGGCCAGTTGCTCCCGACGCCGAGGCCGGCGCCGTCGTCGTCGCGCATCACGCCCGCGTTGATGGCACCGGCGGGTTCGTCGTCCACGACGTCCCCGGACAGCCATATCCGCACATCTCCAGATCGAACTGCGCGCCCGCCTACTATCAGGGACGGCCTGCCAATTTGTGGATCAAGGTCATGGAAGGGCGCCGTAGGCGCACCGCCGACGGGCATCTCGCGAGAGCCCTCACCGGTGACTGGGAACGAGCACTTTCTGCGTACGGCGGCAGCCTTGCCGACGCCAGGGTCGAGACCGTCTGCGTGACGCCGACGCCCTAATCGCCGCCCGCCTGTGCCAGCAGCGCCGTCGGCCAGGAAAGCCCCGGCCCGACGGTGATACGCACAAGCCAATGAACAAAGGAGGCCATTACCGTGGCTACCAAGCGCACATCCATTCCATCCGCGGCTGCAACCAGGGTCCACCCCGATGTCGCGCGCCTGGAAACCCGACTCGGGCCCTTGGCCTGGCGATCGTCTGGCCACGGGCCGCCGCTCGTCTTCTTCGCCGGCGCGCTCGCGAACGGCGACCTGTGGCGTGACGTCGTCGCCGCGCTCGATGACCGCTACCGCTGCATCACGATCGACTTGCCCCTGGGAGCCCATCCCTGGCCGCTGTCGCCGGGAGCGGACCGGTCGGCCATCTCGCTGGCCCGGCTGCTGCTGGACTGCCTCGAACTGCTCGAGGTTGACGACGCCACGGTGGTCGCCAACGACACGGCCGGCGGGCTGCTGTTGCTGTCGCTAGCCACCGGTCATCGGGCGCTCGGCCGGATGGGCCGTCTGGTGCTGACGAACTGCGAGAACTACGACCAGTTCCCGCCGGACAAGCTCAAGAAGGCGGTGGCGATGTGCCGCAGGACGCCCTGGCTTGCCCGGGCAGCGGTTCGGCTGCAGATGTGGCTGGGGCATCGATCGCGGGCTGCCCGGCGCCGGGGCCTCGCCGCCGTCGCCGCGAGTGAGCTGGATGACGAGCGTATCGAATCGATCTCCGGGCAGGCCTGGCGTGATCCGCAGGTGGCCGGCGATCTCGTTGCGGCCCTGGCCGGTGAACGCCCGCAGCTGCTCGTCGACGCTGCGCAGGCGATCCCGCAATTCAACCGGCCGGTCCTGGTGATCTGGGGCGACGCGTGCGGGTTCTTCCCGATGTCGGGCGCGCGGCGACTCGCGTCCGACTTCCCCCGCGCCACGCTGGTTCCCGTGCCCGGAGCCAAGACCTGGGTCCCGGTCGACAACCCGGCCGCCGTAGCCGGCGCCATCGCCGGATTCGTGCCAACGCCAGCGCCATAAGAGCGTCTGAGCCGCGGAGGCGGCCAGGGCGTCGAGGGGGGGCGACTTCCTCCGACGGCGTAGTGTAGCTGCCCGGAACCCCCCCGGGCCAGCGGCCAGGCGCGAGGTCGCCGAATTGTCGGCCCCGCCGTCACCCGGCGGCGCGGGCGCCGTCTTGATTGACCCCGCCTGACCGCTTCCCCTGACGCCGACCCGCCCCATGCGCCCCGGCCCCGGCCGGGGACACGCGAAGGGATGACTGCAGCCAGCGACACTGCCCGCACCGGAAGACACCGGACATGGGACGGACCCGAACAACCGAACACACCCCCGCACCCCCCCGGCTCCCGTTCCCCCGCCGCCCCATCATCGGGCTCCCGGTCGGCCACCTCAAGGACGCATGCGGCGCCGCTCACGCGGCCGGGCTCCGCCCGGTCCTTGACCTGCCCGGCCGCTCGCCACGGCGATGGCAGCTATCAGGAAACAGGAGACGCTGGTCACGCACGCCCGCAGACAGCCAGAACCCGGGCAAAACCCCCCTTGACACGGCACCGCTCCTTCAGGGATGACACGGCACCGCTCCTTCAGGGATGACAATTACTCCTCCCACGGAGGAGACCTACCACTGCGTCTCTGGGAGTTTGGACCGGGAGCTCGCCACGAGCTCGACCTGACCGATTGCATTCGCGCGTGTCGAGGACTTCCTTCCCGCTGTAGCGGGCAGTGTCCGGCAGTGCATACCCGTCGTTCCGGATCCATGGCTGTGCTTTCAGTCCTAGCGCGCGATTATGTTGCGTTGCCGACGTAGCCGCACGAGCACTCGCTGGCTGACGGCGGGGTGGGCTCTCGACGATCACGGGTTAGCGCGCCACGCGTGGCAGCGGCCTGCCTATCCAGGTCTGTTCCACGCGACGCCAGATGATCGGTGCACCCCTCGGCAGACGAGGTGAACGGGCTGTGGGGAGAGCCGAACACGGGTCTAGTTCTGGACGGCAAGTGCTGGTGCGCACTGGCCGCCAGGCTGGCATGCGCGGATGCCGCGGTGGCCCGGGCGGGGCGTTCGCCATCGCGCCGGGTGACCTGGCGAGTTCCGTCACCGTCCGCGACAACAAGCGGTGCGCCGGACCGCTTGCTTTGCCCAGATCCTGTCCGCTATCTGTCCGTGACCGCTGGACCAGTCGAACGCGTGGCCTCAAGCCGTTGTGAAATGGCCATCGGCTCGAACATGTGGCCTATTCCAGCTTCCGTGGATCTTCTCGCAGGTCAGGACGATTTAAGCGAACACAACACCGACGAGCGAAGGTGGCCGGACGGCGAGTGAGAACTTGGCGCGCGTACAGTCGCCCTGCTAGAGCGAGCGGTTCGCGGACCGCTCGCTCCGCCGGGCGGTCCCGGCGGGGACAAGATTTCTAATCACTACGCCGACCTGGTGATACTACGGGTAGTCACTGGTGGCAGGTGTTGGGTTCGAACCAACGTAGGCTAAGCCGACGGTTTTACAGACCAAACCGAAGGGCGCCTCGACCTGGCTCTCTTCCGTGGACCCGCAAACTTTGGGGCGTATTTGGGGATGTCGCGTGCGTGAGCAGCTGGCAGGCGACCCGGACCGCAGGGAGCGCTGAGGACCGAGGACCCGCAGCGCTGCGGCAGCTTTCTCTTCCGCAACACCGAGCTAAAGATCAAGCGCAGCCATCTATTCCGTAGATCAGTGCAGCATGTCCGGTCAGTGCCGGTCAGTCCGTTGCCGCAGGTCGCAGTCCATCGTGCGTCCTGTTCGTGAGCTTGCGTCCAAGGGTTGTCTCCTTAGTCTGTGGGTGGCGTCCGGAATCCGGTGTAAATGGGCGGGCGTGGTTCCGGCTTCATGGTCAGGTTAGGCGGTGGCACTGACAGTTTCGGGACTGTCAGCGAT
>WNFM01236541.1_pt1 | contig 14762 bp, 18 predicted proteins | sample 5400271 | NCBI WGS metagenome assembly WNFM01 (sample SAMN13153352, study PRJNA577476) | soil metagenome | isolation source: 60 cm saprolite on Douglas fir-dominated hillslope | place: USA:California | collected 2013-09-17 | reverse complement strand
TAATCCATCGAACCGCCGTATACGGACCCGTACGTACGGTGGTGTGGGAGGGGCGGAGCCGCGAGGCTCCCCCCTATCCCGTTTGGCGGCTTCCGCGTCGAGCCCGACGGTCCGGCCTGGAAATCCCGCCACGTCGAAATAGCGCTGCGACAATACGCGCTGATACTTTACGACCGTCTGCAGCCCGTTCGACGCCGGCTTGGAGACGATCTTTCCATCAGCCGCCTTGGGGATGATCCCGTTGGGCAAGGCTTCCGACATCACCCGGCCGATCAGTCCGCCTTCTTCTGTTGCGCGCAGACCCAACAGCTGGACGATGGTCATGCCGACATCGGCATTGCTGACCGGCAATGGGTCCAAATAGCCGGCTTTAAAATCCGGTCCGATCGCGGCCATGAAATTCATGGTGTCACCGCGCCCAAAACTGCCATGCATGCCCTGGCCCTGCCGCAGCACCGTATCGGCGATCTCGACCGAACAAAGCGTCGGCTCGTCGCATCCGGTCGTATAGGAACGGAAATTGACCACGATCGACGGGTTCGGCGTCACCGCCTTGCCCTTCAGCGCGATCTGCGACATCGGCAGCGTGCCCGGGAAGCGCCCGAGGCTATCATCGACAAAAAGTCCGCTGACATAGTCCTGGTCAAAGTCCGCTGACATAGTCCTGGTCGAGCAACGCCTTGATCACGCGCGCCGCCAGCTTCTTGTCCTTTTTCGGCAAATAGATCAGATCCGATCCGCCGTTGGTGGCGACCACCAGATCGGGTTTTGCGGGGTCCTGTCCGAGCACACCGTTTCCGGCTTTCGGATGGCATGTTTTGCCCGTATCCCCCGCGTCTTTTCCCATCCCGGCCGCATACAAATTGCATTCGCCAGCGTCGTCGACGATGCGCGCATTATTGTCGTTCGGATCGAATAGCGGCAGGTTAAGCGCTATCGCAAGATCGATGGCAACAAAGCCCATCGGAAGGAAATCCTTCGGCGTATCCCCGTAGCTCGCCTTCGCCGCGGGGCTGGTCTTGCTCTCCTTCGAAATTGTCGAGAAGCCGTGATCGGCCGCGACAATGACGTCGGTGGTGGCGGAGAGACCGAGCTCGTCGAGCGCCTTGCGCAGCTGCGCCAGATTGTCGTCGGCGTTGATGCCGGGCGTCAGAGTGTTGAGGCTGTCGCCCTGGTTATGCTGGGTGCCGTCGGGATCGCGCGACCAGAACACCAGCACGAACGGCTTTTTGCGGTCCTTGAACATCGGCAGCACGACCTTGCTGGCGACATCGGCGAAATAGGCCTGCTGCGTCGTGTTTGCCACTAGCGTTCCCGGCGTCTTGGCGTCGCCGGCCTTGCCGTTGTCGCCGCGCGAAGGCGCAACAAGCGGAAGATTTGCCTTGGTCAGCGCGGCCGTTATTTCCTCGGAAAGCGGCACGCCGTTCTTGGCGCCGGTTGAATCGTCGATCACGATCGAATGCAGCCCGGGGCGGTCGGCGTGGTCGGTATGGTCGAAAATCAGCGTTGGGCCGACCTTGCCGATCGCGGCGGTGCTATAGCCTTGCGCGCGCGCCAGCTTCAGGACCGTATCCTCGTTCAGATAATTGCCGCCGAAATGCTCGTCGATATCGCCGATCACCGCATCGTTCTCGATGAAGGGGACCACGGTGTCGCCGGCGGGCTTGACCGTATAACCGGTAAAGATCGTGTTGCTAAAATCGCCGGTATCGCCGAGGAAGTGACCGGTCGCCATCGCGGAGGCATTGGCAGTGGTGAAGGTCGGGAACAGCGAGTGCGGATTCTTGAAATTGACGCCCTTGTCGCGGACTGCCGCCATTGCGGGGGCGGTTTCGGGGGTGACTTTCAGCGCGCGCAATCCGTCGGGTACGAACAGGATCAGATTGTGGGGCGTAGCGTTCTGCGCGAGCGCCGCGCCTCCGGACAGGAATGTGAGGCCAGCGGCCAGCAGCACGAGCGAGCGGCGCATTTACATCTCTCCAGAGTCGTAGATTTCCCGGCCGATCGGCCGTAGCCACTGTTTAGTTTTGCTGTATGACAGATTTGTTACGGCGCTTCTGGCCTGCCTTTTAGAGCAGGTCCGCAGTGGCGCATCTGCCGCACAGGAAGTTCACCCGAAGGTCTTGTTCGTCGCTCTGAGCCGCTGCGCGAGCACTCGCATGACCTTCAGGGCGAAATAGGGGGTCTGACTTACCAGAAACAGGAATTGCTGTTCAGACACCGCGACAAGCTCGACGTCGGTCACCGCGACCGCAGTCGCGCTACGCGGTTCGTTGTCGATCAGCGCCATCTCTCCAAAAATGTCGTCCGCAGAAAGCTCGGTGATCGTCCTGTTGCCGATCTGAATTCGGACCTGGCCGCTCTTGATGACGAAAAGCTCGTGAGCCTCTTCGCCCTCCCGAAAAATGACGCTCCCGGCCTTCAGCGGTCGCGCAGCGATGTTGTTGCCCGTCAGTACGCCAAAGCTCGCATCGTGCTTCATCGTCGGCCCCGTTTGACAGTTTCACGACATGCTAGGGGCTGGAAGGCGGCAGAGCAAGAATTCGGAAAGGCGCGGGCGATGCCTGGCGCTCAACACGACGGGATTTTATGTCCGCCCCCGGCAATTATAGGCCCTTCGGAACCCGGCGGCCTGGGCATCGTCCTCGGAGCAGAACCAGCGATCCGGTGTTGTCAGCGCGGGATAACTGCGGCACCCCTGCAGGTGATAGACGCCGACATTTCCGGTGAAGCGGGCGCGGGCGGCAAACTTACCCTTGATGCTACACCCCGGCGGCATCGCCGGCTCGTCCGGAAACAGCACCGCGCGGATCTCGCGATCCTTGTCAGCCCTGCACGAAGAGCCCAGCAAGGCGCCGTCCTTTCGCCCACGGCGGAACTCATGCGGGGCGACAAAGCAGCCTTTCCAAAGCCCCCGGCGAGCGTCCTTCGCGCCGGCCTCGTCCTCCTTGAATCGTCCCCTCGCGTAGGGTTCGAAATTCAAGGCAAAACCCCCGCGGACAAGCAACTGGTTCAAACTCGCGCTTTCGCCCTCGACGGTGCAAATCCCGATATGCCGCTTCTTGGTGGCGGCCCCCTGGCCCAAATCCTCGCAGCGCACCTGGCGGTCACCAATCAACTTGGCCAGTTGATCGCGGGCTTCAACGCCGCAAGCCCAGCTGTCCGCGTGATTGTCGATGCAGATCTGGTCCAACTCCGGCGCATCGATGCCGTCGAGCCGGTACGTCACGTCGGCAAGCTGGAGGGTACCGGCATCCCTGACGATCGCGCCGGCAGCCCAGCCGGGGCTCGCCGCGAAACCCACCAGTACAAGGATAAGAGCACGCACCGATTGTGTCGCAGCTTCGAAGAGCAAGACCCGTGACCGCATTTTTTTCATACAACTCGTGTTGGTCAACGCTTACTAGCACAGGCGGTCATGCTGTAACCAACTTCCGGTTTGCCGATCGCCAACCGGGAAGGGGCAATCGAGCGGGTCCCGGGTTCAACGCTCCTCGGCTTTCATTGTTCTGAACGTGATCGAGTATCGGCGCTGCTCAACGGCGGGAATGCTGTGCTCCCACACGTGGCGCGATTCGCCGCTCATCAAGTAGAGCGAACGCGGTTCAGCGATCAGCGCAAAACGCTCCCACTTGTCGCCGACGGCACGGCGAAAACGAAACCTGCAAGAAGCCCCCAGCGAGAGCCCGAACACTTGGTCGAAATGCGGCTTGTCGCGGTGCCACCCGATGCCGACGCCGACATCGTATTCGGTGCAAAGGATCTGGCGGACGTTTCCGGGTGACAATTCACCAAAATGCTCCACGCCAGCGATGATCGATGTAAGCCAGGCGGGGATCGAGTCAGCTTCCCGCAGCTTCCTCTGCTCGTAATCGTAGCGGAAACCGAACGAAGCGACCCTTCTCTTGCCTTCAAATGCGCCGAACTGAAACGGCTGCAACGGCAGCTCCGAGATGCGGGAGACAAGCTCGTTTTCGGTCGCCTCCGAGATAAATTCAGGCTCGTAGCGCAGCCCAGCAGGGCCGGCGCTTGGATCAGGAAAAAGCGCAAGCTGCGTCATCGATGGAACCCGGTCAGAAGATGAGACAATGCTCCGGTTCCCGAGCCGTTCCTGGTGATCGTTTAGGACATGAAAGATGCGGGGCGGATACCCATATTTTCAGGCATGAGCAGAGCTTTTGTAAACGAAGATCGTTTCGTCGACGATTTGCCGGATCGAGCCGTTTCCGAGCATCCGAACTACGTCACGCCGCGCGGCCTGGAATTGATCGAAGCAGCGCTGGACGCGGCGCGGCGCAGCCATGGCGAAGCGCAGGCGGCGGGCGACCGCGAGGCGCTCGCGAATGCCACGCGCGATCTTCGTTACTGGAATTCGCGGCGCGCCAGCGCGCAGCTCGTTGCCCGTGATCCCAATATTTCAACTGTGCAGTTCGGAAGCACCGTGACGATCGCTCGCCATGACGGTCGCGAGCAGACCTTCCGGATCGTCGGAGAGGATGAGGCCGATCCCGCGCACGGAACGATATCGCACGCTTCTCCGCTCGCGCAGGCACTTTTGCGGAGGGCTGTCGGGGATGCCGTCAGGGCCGGGCGCGACGATGCCGAGATAACCGCAATTGAATCGTCTTGACACGGTGAGAACAAAATAGGAACGTTCGCGAATAGCGGTCCATTGGAACACGTCATGTCCTCTCGTTCACAGTCGAGCACGCAGGATGACGACGGGTTGGAAGCCGCCATAGATCAGGCGATCGCGGTCTGCGGTGGGGACCTGCGAGCCACGATACGGGCACTGATCGTTGCCAATGATTATCTGGAATCTGAGGTTGGCGAGCTGACGAAGGCGGTTTCCCACGCTTATACGCGCGGCAGATTTCACACCTATTCGGGATGATTTCCCGTTGCAGGCAATGAGCGAACTCGCGGGACGGAAATAGACCGCCGATTTAGGCCGTTGCCTCGCGTTCGTTTTGCTGTACGACGGAATTGTTACCCATCTCCCCACGTGCCAGATTGCGGTCCCGTGCCGCAGCGCAAGGTCCCGCCCCGAAGGTTGCAAGCAAGAAAATGTTCAAACGAATTCTGATCGCAAATCGCGGCGAGATCGCCTGCCGGATCATCAAGACCGCCCGCCGTATGGGAATAGAGACGGTCGCGGTCTATTCGGAAGCGGACCGCGACGCGCTCCATGTCGAAATGGCCGATGAGGCCGTCCTGATCGGACCGCCGGCTGCGGCCGAGAGCTATCTCGTCATGGAGAAGATTGTCGAGGCCTGCCGCAAGACCGGCGCAGAGGCGGTGCATCCCGGCTACGGCTTCCTGTCCGAGCGCGAGGCTTTTCCGCGCGCGCTTTCCGAGGCCTGCATCGTCTTCATCGGACCCAATGCCGGCGCGATCGCCGCCATGGGAGACAAGATCGAATCGAAGAAAGCCGCCGCAAAGGCGAAGGTTTCGACGGTGCCGGGCCATCTCGGCGTTATCGAGGACGAAAAGCATGCGGTGAAGATCGCCGACGAAATCGGCTATCCCGTGATGATAAAGGCTTCCGCCGGCGGCGGCGGCAAGGGGATGCGGATTGCGCATTCGAAATCGGAAGTGGCTGAAGGATTCAACCTCGCCAAGGCGGAGGCCAAATCCTCATTCGGCGACGACCGCGTCTTCATCGAGAAATTCATCGTCGATCCCCGCCATATCGAAATCCAGGTGCTGGGGGACAAGCATGGCAATGTGATTTATCTCGGCGAGCGCGAATGTTCGATCCAGCGTCGCAATCAGAAGGTAATCGAGGAAGCGCCGTCGCCGCTGCTCGATGAGACCACCCGCCGCCAGATGGGCGAGCAGGCAGTCGCGCTTGCAAAAGCCGTGAAATACGATTCTGCCGGCACGGTCGAATTCGTCGCCGGCCAGGACAAGAGCTTTTATTTTCTCGAGATGAACACGCGGCTGCAGGTCGAGCATCCCGTCACCGAATTGATCACAGGCATCGATCTGGTCGAGCAGATGATCCGCGTCGCGGCAGGCGAGAAACTCACGCTTTCACAAAAGGACGTGACGCTGACCGGATGGGCGGTGGAGACGCGGGTCTATGCGGAGGATCCGTTTCGCAACTTCCTGCCTTCCATCGGCCGATTAGTAAAGTATCGCCCGCCGGTCGAGAGTTCGGCCGGTGGCATCACCGTACGCAACGATACTGGCGTGCAGGAAGGCGGCGAGATTTCGATCTTTTACGATCCGATGATTGCCAAACTCGTGACGCATGCGCCTTCGCGGGCCGCTGCCATCGAGGCGCAATCGACCGCCCTTGATTCGTTCTATGTCGATGGCATCCGCCACAACATTCCGTTTCTCTCTGCGCTGATGAACCATCCGCGCTGGCGCAGCGGCAATCTTTCCACCGGTTTTATCGCTGAGGAGTTTCCGAAAGGATTTGCGGTCCGCAGCCCGGAAGGCGAGATCGCGCGGCGGCTGGCGGCGGTCGGGGCTGCGATCGATCATGTGCTCGGCGAACGCAAGCGGCGGATTTCCGGCCAGATGAACGGCCGCCTGGTGCTGCGCGAGCGCCGCCGTGCGGTGTGGCTGGAGCGCGACGAGATCGCGCTCGATGTCGCTCGTGATAACGACGGGATCGCAGTGCGGTTCGTCGGCGCCGACGGCACGCTGGGTCAACCGCATCATCTGGTCTCGCCATGGGTGCCGGGCGAGCCGGTCTGGCACGGTACTATCGATGGGCACAGTTTGGCCATGCAGGTGCGCCCGATTCCGAACGGTTTTCGTCTTGCGCACCAAGGCTTCGAGGTCGCGGTCAATGTCTTCACCGAGACCGAGGCCACGGCGGCGCGGCTGATGCCGGTCGGGGCCAAGGCCGACACCGGCAAGAAATTGCTGTGCCCGATGCCGGGGCTCGTGGTGTCGATTGCCGTTGCCGAAGGCCAGGAGGTCAAGGCCGGCGAAACGCTTGCCGTCGTGGAGGCAATGAAGATGCAGAACGTGCTGCGCGCCGAGCGCGACGGCACGGTGAAGAAAATCCACGCCGCCGCCGGCGCGACGCTGGCGGTCGATGCGCTGATTCTGGAATTTGCGTAAGACCGTCATTCCGGGGCGATGCGAAGCATCGAACCCGGAATCTCGAGATCCCAGGTCTGGTGCTGGCGCACCATCCCGGAATGACGGAGGGGTCTATAAGAGGTTCGCGATGACCTTCCAAAAGCGCCGTGAAGCATTGCGTTCGATCCTGTCGGGATCGACCTGCATTCGCCCCGGTTCGGTCTATGACGCGGTTTCGATCCGGATTGCCGGGGATCTGGGTTTTGAAGTCGGCATGTTCGGCGGATCGGTGGCTTCGCTTGCGGTGCTAGGCGATCCCGATGTCGCGCTGATCACGCTGACCGAGCTTGCCGAACAGATGCGCCGGATGTCGCGCGCGGCATCCTTGCCGGTGCTGGTCGATGCCGACCATGGCTACGGCAACGCGCTCAATGTCCGCCGCACCGTGGAGGAATTGGAGATTACGGGTGCCGCCGGCCTCACCATCGAGGACACCTTGCTGCCGCAGTCCTTTGGGCAGACCGGGACGCAACTGATCTCGCTCGAGGAAGGCGTTGGCAAGATGAAGGCGGCGCTCGACGCGAGGGACGATCCGACGCTGGTCATCATGGGACGCACGGGCGCTGTGTCCATCACCTCGCTCGACGACGCGATTGCGCGCGCCAGGGCCTATGAGGCCGGCGGCGTCGATGCATTGTTTTTCACCGGCGTCAAAACGCGTGGCGAACTGGAAGCGATTTCGGCTGCGACGAAGCTGCCGATTGTGCTCGGCGGCGCGCCCGACGACATGGCCGACCTCGACTATCTCGCAGGCAAGCGGGTGCGGATCGCATTGCAGGGCCACGCGCCGTTCGCCGCGGCGACGCAGGCCGTGTACGAGACGCTCAAAGCGCTGCGCGACGGCCAGCCGCCAAAGAATTTGAAAGGCCTCGCGTCGTTGGAATTGACCAACCGCGTCACGCGCGACGCCGACGTGAAAGCGCGCAGCGCCGAGTTTCTCGGGCTGAAAAAGTAGATGAGCGGCGCCATCCGTCATGTGACGATCCGGGGCAGGGTGCAAGGCGTCGGCTACCGCGCCTGGGTCGAGCACCGGGCGCGCGCGCACGCACTCGAGGGCTGGGTGCGCAACCGCACCGACGGCAGCGTCGAGGCCGTGTTCGCGGGGCTTGCGGATGTCGTGGCCAAGATGATTGCGTTGTGCCGGCATGGCCCGTCATCGGCGCGGGTCGACGCCGTCACGGAGGAACCCGCTGGTTCCGATGCGCTGAACTTGCGGCGGGCAGGCGAGCGGTTTTCGGTACTGCCGACAATTTGACGAAAATCACGGGCGGGCCCACGCATAGAGGCCTCTTGACTTCCGTCTGTTTCCGTCAGATATTTCTGTCATGACAGAAACAACAGCCAAAAAGAAATTGCCCGCCGCGGTCGAGCGGTTCATCCTGCATTGGGGCGACATGGGCGACGAGTGGGGCGTCAATCGCTCGGTGAGCCAGATTCATGGTCTGCTCTATCTGGCCGAAGCGCCGATGACAGCCGATGATATCGCGGACACTTTGGGCATGGCGCGATCCAACGTCTCCAACTCCATCAAAGAGCTGCTGGGCTGGAATTTGATCCGGCGCGTTCCGATCCTGGGCGACCGCCGCGATCATTTCGAGGCGGAGACCGATATCTGGGAGGTCGCGGCGCGGATCGCCGCCGGCCGCAAGGTGCGGGAGATCGACCCCGCCGTCGAGGCGTTGCGCGCCTGCGTCATCGATGCCGCCGACGATCCGACGATTAGCCCGGTTGCAGGCAAGCGGCTGAAGGAAATGCTGGCTTTCACCGAATTGGTCGATCGCTGGTACACGCAGATGCTGACGGTACCAAGGCCAAGGCTGATTGCCCTGATCAAGCTCGGCGAAAAGATCGTCAGTTTCTTACCCGCGGGAAAATCCAAATAGGGCCTAGAGTCGGGAAGTGCGATGGTAGCGTTAAAAAAAAGCATCCCGGAACTTCCAGCACCACCAGCTTCCGATGAAAGTCTCATCCTCGACGATTTCAGATTCCGCGCGTTGCTATGCGGCGACGATTGGGAGTGCTTGCCGCAGGCTACCAAGCAACGTTTCTCAAAGCGTCTCGCCGGCGGCGAGACCACCGTTTATGTCGGCGAGATCGTCGAGGCGAGGTTCAGCTGGATCGGTTGGTGGCTCGCACAAGCGACGCGCTTGATCGCTGGACCGTTGCCGACCGGCAGCGATACTCATGTTCCGATGATCGTGACGGTGACGGAAGATGTGGCGACGGGCGGCCAGGTCTGGACCCGCATCTGCGCGCGCAGGGTAGGCTTTCCTCAGGTTATTCATTCATCGAAGCGCTTCTCGGGGCCGACCGGTCTTGAGGAGTATGTCGGATTCGGCAACTGCATGGCGCTGCGGATCCTCGTCGACGGACAAACCCTGCTGTTTCGCAGCGCGGGCTATTTTCTGCAGGTCGGGCGTCGCAGGCTGCGGCTGCCGGCGTTGCTGACACCCGGTGTTCTCACCGTCAGCCACAGCGACCTCGGCCGCGGCGAATTCCAGTTCACGCTCGAGATCGTTCATCCCCGCTTCGGCGCGCTGGTTCGTCAGTCTGCCGTCTTCAAGGAGGCAACGCCATGACCTCTCCGTATCTCTGGACCTTGATCGCCATTCAGATCGCGATGGGAGCGTTCGACACGTTCTATCATCACGAAATGACCGAGCGGCTGGCCTGGCGCCCTTCGCAGCGGCGTGAGCTTCAGCTCAATAGCGTGCGCAACGCGCTTTATGCGCTGCTGTTCCTGACGCTCGGCTGGCTGGAAGTCCACGGCATCTGGGCGATGCTGGTCATCACGGTCCTGGTCGTGGAAGTCGTCGTCACGCTGATGGATTTTGTCGAAGAGGACATGAGCCGGAAACTTCCGGCGAGCGAACGGATCAATCACACTTTGCTGGTGCTTAACTACGGCGCGATCCTTGTTCTCCTGCTGCCGGTCCTGATCGAATGGGCAGCCCGGCCCAGCGCGTTCCAGTCTGCGGATCACGGCCCCTGGAGCATCCTCGCGACGATATCCGCCATTGGTGTTGGCATCTGCGGAGTGCGCGACTTCGCGGCATCCAAGAGGCTCGCGCGATTGCATAGCGCGCCGGTAGCCGGCCTCGCCAGCGGACTGCCCGGACGGCAAACCATCCTGGTCCCAGGCGCAACCGGTTTCATCGGCAGCCGACCTGTTGCCGGTCTCACCGACGCCGGTCATCAGGTCATCGCGCTCGTCTCCGCCGATCGCGCTGATTACCAGCCTCGATCAGCTGCCAGCCGATGCCAAAATCGATGCCATCGTGAATCTGGCGGGCGAGCCGATCGGCAACGGGTTGTGGACCGAGGCCAAGCGCCGCCGGATTCTCGACTCCCGCACCGGGATGACAAACGATGTCGTCAGGCTGATTGCCCGTCTCGAACGCCGGCCTGCCGTGCTGGTCAATGGTTCGGCGATCGGCTGGTATGGTTTGTGGCAGGATCAACCCTTGACCGAGTCCGCAAAGGCCCATGCGTGTTTCAGCCACGAACTCTGTGACGCCTGGGAGAAGGCGGCAAGCCGTGCCGCGGAGCATGGTGTGAGGACAGTCTACTTGCGGATCGGTCTGGTGGTCGGAACCGAGGGCGGGTTGCTCACGCGCATGCTGACGCCGTTCGAATACGGGCTCGGCGGCCCGATGGGATCGGGGCAGCAGTGGATGTCATGGATCGAACGTGATGATCTTATCCGCCTGATCGTCCACGCCATCGCAAAGCCCGATATTTCCGGACCGATCAATGCGACCGCGCCGATCCCGGTCCGGAACATGAAATTCACCGAGGAGCTTGGCCGCCGGCTTGGGCGCCCCGCGGTATTCCGCGTTCCGGCGGCGCTGCTGCGTCATGTGGCCGGTGATTTCGCCGACGAACTTCTTCTGGGCGGGCAACGCGTCATCCCGAACAAGGCGTTGAGCAGTGGTTTTGTCTTTCGGCACGAAACCTTGCGCAGTGCCCTCGAGGCGATTCTCTAAAAGCATCCGCGGCGCGGCGCAATGAGGCGCAAATCGCTTCCGAGCAACTCACCCCGCCACCGCGCTCCGGAATGTTGCGGCGAGCGTCCGCAACGCGGCGAGTTTTAAGGGCTCGCTCACCTTCGAATACAGCATCACTTTGGAGGGTCCAAGCCGCGGCAACCCTTGCGCGGGTCCGACGTCGACCATACCCGGTGGCGCGATCCGCCGCGCCAGCGGTGCGACCGCGAGCCCGGCGAGAGCGGCCGCCACGACGGCCGTCACGCCGCCGCCGACGAAGCTCTCGCTCCACTCGATGCCAGCCTTCTCCAGCGCACGAACGGCGAGCGCGCGCACCCCGCATGGTGGCGCCAGCGTCGCCAGCTGCAACTTCTCGCCGCGACGCCGTTGCAGCTGCGGCGAGGCGAACCAGCCGAACTCGTCCTCGGTCAGTTTCTCGCCGCCGCGCCGGCCGCCTTCCTGCCGCACGATTACCGCATCCAGTTCGCCTTGGTCGTAGATCTCGAGCAGGTTGCGCGAAAAACCGATGGTCACCGCGAGCGAAAGCTGCGGGGACACCGCATGCAGCTTTGCAAGCAGCGGAACCAGCTCCGTACCCGCCGCATGATCGCTGATGCCGAGCGATAATTGCTGGCGGGGCGGTTGCTGTCCCGACAAGGCGCGGTCGTGGGCCTCCATCAGTGCGCGCGCCGAATCGACAAACCCGGCACCGTCGGCGGTCAATCTGACGGCGCGCGGCGAGCGTTCGACCAGCCGCTTGCCGACCGCGGCCTCGAGCCGCTGCAGCTTCATGCTGACCGAAGCCTGCGTGGTGCCGAGCGCTTCGGCGGCGCGGGTGAAGCTTTGCAGTTCGGCCACCAGCAGGAACGCCTGCACCGTGGCAATGTCGAGAGTGGTCATCTCATCATCACAAACTTTTATCATTGCTATTACAATAGATAAGATACCAAAATGATGGTGGCGGGTCTAGCTTTGGTTCACGCAATTGCGATGCGCCGAACCCACAAGGAGAAAGATCATGCCGCTTATCACCGTTACCTATTCGAGCTCGCGCACCGCGCCATCGCTCAAGGCCGACATCTCCGCCGCCGTCTCGGAACTCACCGCCAAAATCCTGCACAAGGATCCGAAGGTCACTGCGATCATCGTCAAGTCCGTCGATGCGGCGGACTGGTTTGCCGGCGGCAAGTCGCTCGCCGAGCAAGAGCTCGCAAGCTACTGGCTCGACATTCACATCAGCGAGGGCACCAACACCAAGGACGAAAAGGCCGCCTATCTCGCTGCCATGTTCAAGCGGATGGAGGAACTGCTCGGGCCGCTGCACAATGAAAGCTACCTCCACGTCGACGAAGTCCGCGGCGACGCCTATGGCTTTGGCGGGCTGACGCAGGAGCGCCGCTACATCGCTGGCAAGCTCGATGTTTCGCCGCAGCGTGCCGCGACCTGAAATCAAGCACCGTCGTTTCGGCAGGCGTGCGGCCCGCGGAAGTGAAACTCCTCAGGCCGGCACCTGCTCGAGGCTGGTATCGGGGTCCGTCATGGTGAGGGGGATGGGACGGGTTCCGTATCCGGGATTCTACGGGCCTCCTCATTAACACACGCATTAGCGGCTTGCTGCAGAGTGTCGGCGATCAAGCGCCAGGACCGCATCAGGGATTTCCAAGCCCCGGCGCTCTCGGGTGCAACGGGGCACTTCGTCCATGCTGGCGAACGAAAAGAAATTTTCCATCGAGGAATTGCTTGCCAGCGAGGCTACCCGCTGGGATCGACGGATCGCGTCGGATCTTGCCGCCGAGCTCGAAACCCAATTGGCGGAAAAGCTCGAGACGATCCCGGAGATAAGGCGGCTGCTCGCGGTCAAGGGGTATCGCGAATTGCGCGCGCGGCTGGAGCGCGACATCGGCAGTGCGACGGGAAGCGACGGCATTCGCGCGATGGCGCTGGCGCTGCGGGCGTTCGCGCATGAGCGCCCGGGCCTGTCGGCCGCCACCTTCAGAAATCCAACGACCGATTCACCGGAATGGCGCCGCGAGGGTGAATTGCTGACAGCCATCGCGGTCAGGGTGTTCGAAAGTGCGGGCCTCGACCGCGAGCAGGCGATCAACGCGCTTCAGATCTTGCGCGCACTGGTTCGCGGATTTGTGCTTCACGAAATGACCGCGTCCTTTCTCGATACGGTGGATTACGACCAGATCTACGCCGTCGCGGTGGATGTCTTCATTCGCGGCCTGGACGCGCTGCGCTCCAGCGCGCAGCCAGCCTGAACCACGCTCAAATTGTGGCTTCCGGCAGGCGTGTTTCCACCGCGCCGAACACCTCGGTAAACGCTTGCCGGAGCGCGAAGTCGACATCCGCCATGCTCAGGACATGGCCGAGATCGGCAAGACTGGTGACGCCGTAGCGCGGGTCGGCGACGCCGCACGGCACGATCGCGTCGAAATGCGATAGATCCGGTTCCACATTGATCGCGATGCCGTGGAACGACACCCAGCGCTTCAGCCGCACGCCGATGGCGGCGATCTTGTCTTCAAAACCCGCACCCTTGTCGGGCCGTTTCACCCAGACCCCGACGCGATCCTCGCGCCGCTCGCCGCGCACGTTGAAGGCGGCAAGGGTGCGGATGATCCATTCCTCCAGACCCGCTACATAGGCCCGCACGTCCGGCCGCCGCCGCTTCAGGTCGAGCATCGCATAGGCCACCCGCTGGCCGGGGCCGTGATAGGTGAGCTGTCCGCCGCGGCCGGTGGCAAACACCGGAAACCGCGGCTCGAGCAGGTCACTGGCCTTGCCGCTGGTCCCGGAGGTGTAGAGCGGAGGGTGTTCCACGAGCCAGACCAGTTCCGGCGCGCTGCCGGCCGCGATCTCGGCTACCCGTGCCTCCATGGCCGCCACGGCCTCGGGATAGGCGACCAGGGAGTCGGAAATCCGCCATTCGACCGCGCGGCCGAGAGGGCCCGCGAACGTCGTCAAATCAAGGCTTTGGCGGTCGTTAATCATTGGCTAACCATAACGTGGTGATCTCCGTCCACGCAATTTTGCTCGTGTCAGTCCCGGGTCCGGAAGTGCCAACCCTCGATAAAGTCAGCGTCGACCTCATGGTGGTTCTCGGCACCACCACGATGCCCATCCATCAGGTAATGCGGCTCAGCCGCGGCGCCATCATCGAACTGGACGCCACCGAGGCGGACGAGGTCAAGATCCTCGCCAACAATTTGCCGATAGCCAGCGGCGTGGTGCTGGTCGATCGCAACCGGATCGCGGTCGAAGTCAAGCAAATGCTGCCGAAATCCCCCGGCGTCCGGTAGGCCGTCAGGCCTTGTCCCTCCATCCCTGATTTGTTACATCGGCGCCGTTGATCCGGCCCGGCCTTCCCGGTGCCGATCTCCTTAAAGCGCTCGTGGCGGAATTGGTAGACGCGCTGCCTTGAGGTGGCAGTGAGTAAAATCGTGGGGGTTCGAGTCCCTCCGAGCGCACCAGAAAATCACCTCAGTCATCACTCCTAACTCGCTGATATATAACGATAAGTCGAAAATGAACCTCGCCGACGCACTTGATTTCCCCGAAATTTGTGATACAAAACGGGAAACATTGTGTGATACAAGTCGGGGAAGAGGCGGTGGTACGGCAACGGAAGCAGGATCGCTTTTTGCTCCTGCGCGATGGGCTCTACTA
>WNFM01090385.1_pt1 | contig 14762 bp, 8 predicted proteins | sample 5400271 | NCBI WGS metagenome assembly WNFM01 (sample SAMN13153352, study PRJNA577476) | soil metagenome | isolation source: 60 cm saprolite on Douglas fir-dominated hillslope | place: USA:California | collected 2013-09-17 | reverse complement strand
CGATAAACGGTGTACGAGGCCGCGCCACCTACGGCGGTCCAGGTAAGGGCAACGCTCGTTGAGGACGTAGCGGTGGCTACGACGTTGGTCGGCGCGGTGATCCCTCCGGGAGCCTGGATCTGGATGTGGTTGGTGGCACCACTGAAATTGCTGTTGAACGTGATCCAGAGCTCATTCGCGGATGAACGCAACGAGTCGAAGTAGTCGGTGTCAGCGACCAGCGTCGTCCCGCCCAGCATGACGACAGGCTCGGAAGCGCTCGTGTAGTTGCTGACGATCAGGAGCGGCTTGTTCAGCGTCCCCGAGGCGACGTTGACGTTCGCGTCGAGCGTGTTGCTGCTGGCTTGAAACGCCAGTGCTCCGTAGACGTGGTTGTAGCCGGGAGGTGCATAGGTGAAAGGGGTACTGTTCGTGTTCCCGGCGGGGCCGGTGGTGACGACGCCGCCAGTACTCGCGCTCAGCGTCAGCGACTGGACGGTCTCGACCTGGGTCACCTGGGCGTCCACAGGGTCGGGCACGACGCTGTGCTGACCGAGGACGATGTAGGTGGAGTAGCTCTTCTTCGGATAACCAGGCGCGGTGGTCCCGACACCGTTGTTCATAGTGTAGGTGGACTGTCCGATGAAGCCGTACTGCGTCTTCCAGGTCAGACGGGCGTTGTTATTGCCGGAGGCGCCCGTCAGGTTGTCGCCATTGGCCTGAAACGGCCAGTTGTCTCCATCGGGGACTTTGTTTGCGCCGGCACTGTGGATGCCGGCCGCATCGGTGTGGGTCCAGTAGGGTGTGATGTCGCTACCTACTCCGGGGTCACGGGCGCCACCGGCATCCTGCTGTGTCAGGGTCTGCGTCTGCACGATTCCCATGGTCGCGTCCCCGTTGTAGGGACCGGCCCCGAGAGCAGCGTCAATCCACTCCTTGACCCATGGAACGGTATTGGTCGTAGTCCAGGTCCATGGAGCGTTCAGCGTCATCGAGGTTCCGGGCGCATTTCCCGGAATGAACTTGTAGCGATCTCCCCAGGAGGTGCCGTTGATGTCGTAGGTGAAGCCGTCGCCGTCGATGTTGAGCTCTCCGTAGGGAGCGCGCGAATCGTCGTAGTACGAATTCGCGGGCACGGGCGGGTTGACCCCGTCAGAGATGAGATCAACGTCGTATGTGATCGCCCACAGAGGATGGTCGTGACCGGTCGTGAACATCCAGTCGATGGTGACCGGTAAGTACCGCGTGACGACCGACAGCCCCGATCCTTGGGCGGGACAGTTGCGCTGGTAGTTCTGTGTGAATCGGAAGATCGCGTGATGCTTCCCCTCGAACACGCGCTGCCAGTGGCCGGCGAACTGGAGGCCCAGGGGTGAGTCGTCTCCGGCACAACCAATGTAGCGGCTGGAGTGATCGGTCACGTAGCGGAAGCCGCCGTATCCGGCATTGCCATAGGTCGTCACCGTAGCGGTGCGGGTCTGGCCGTTGGTCAACTGGAACTTGTACTGACGCAGCGCGCCGCCCTGGGTGCCGTTGAACGGTGCAGTGTCGTTATAGGCAAGGGCAGCGAAACGCGGATGACCGAGGCTGTCCTGCCAGGTGAACGTCTCGCTGGACATGCTATCGACAGTAACGCCCTGGCCGTACTGAATCGGGCTCACGACCGTGCCCGTCGGCTGTCCGAGCACAACGTCGTCGAAGTAGGTTGCGCTTAGATCCGCGGTTGCGCCGGCTTGGCTCTGGATGTCGATGCGCTCGAAGTCGGTGCTGTTGAAGGGAGCCTGCCTGAGGTCGATGGACACGGAGCGCCAGACGCCGGCGCCGACTCCGCCGCCGGTGATGTAGGTGTCGAGCGCAGCGTTGGCCACGGTCGTGCCATTAAGCTGCAGGCCGACATAAAACTGCTGGCCGGATGACGTCCCCCCGTTGACCCAGAAGCGCAGGATCGGCGTGGTGCTCACGTGGAGCGACCCGTTCGGCAGGTGCTCGAACGAAAGAGCGTTGAAGTTCTGCCCGAGGATCGAGATCGACTTCGTACCGCTGTGCACCGGGGTGGTGGCCGCGAAGTTGGAGCCGCCGCTGTAGGAATAGTCGGCAAACCCGTTCTGGAGCGCGTCATCGAAGACTGTCAGAGTCTGGGCGTGGAGGGCCGGGGAGGAGGCGAGGAGGAGGACGAGAAACGCGGCCAGCAAGCCGAAGGTCCGTCTGACGGAAAGGCGAAGGCGATCAGAGGTCATCTCTACTCCTGGCGCAACCGAGTTGACGCTTCACGCCCTCGACGGCTTTCGCGCTGAAAAGGATCGTATCCATTATCAACCCATTCGGCTCGCATCTTGGCGAGATCTGAAACGAGGCATCGGAGGCGAGGGCGAGCGCGGCTAAGTCGCTGAGTCGGTTGGTCTCCCCGGCAGGGATCGAACCTGCGACCCACAGCTTAGAAGGCTGTTGCTGTTTGGTCGGGGCGATAGGATTCGAACCTACGACCCCCTGCTCCCAAAGCAGGTGCGCTACCAGACTGCGCTACACCCCGACAACGAACGGGCTCCGCAACAGGCGCGATCCGGCGCGCAATTCCGCAGCGGCTCAGACGGCTTGCGCGGCCCCTTCGGCGTAGCCATGAGGGGGCAGGAGCTTCTGCCATTCCCGAGCGACCCCTTCTTCGAGCACGAACTCGATGCAGTGGCCGTGCGAGCGGAGCCGGAGAGCCTTACCGGCCACGGAATGCCCTGTGGCCGTCTCGTCGTCATATTCAACTTCTTCCAACTGGTTCAGGTCGAGAGAGGCCTGAAGGTCGGCGTTCTCGTAGTAGATCGTGTCCTCAGCCAGAGATAACGCCACGGGGATGCGGTCGGCGCCTTCCATGTAGTTCGCCCTGCTGACGATCTTCGACGTTCCCTTCCGCTTGGACATCTGGTCGTCGATCTGATCTTGCGCGCGAAGACGGAGGAAGAGCCAACCGAGAACGGCCAGAGCGACGATGCCGGCTGCGGTAATCATTCCAACCCATTCCATCTGAAACCTCCTCGAGATAAGACCGCGTGCTTCAAGCGTACGCTCTTTTCACAGAAACGTCACGGTTCGTTATGTAATACGAACGAAATGCGGAGAAGTTAGCAACCTGAACCCCTTGACACCGGACGAGGTTTAGAATCCATCTGATGGGCGGCGGCAGCGGGAAGCAGAAGATCCGGCAGGAGCACTCCTCCGGCGGAGCGGTCATCCAGTTTCGGGACGGAGTGCCCTTCGTCGCCCTGATTGCCACCCGCCGTGGCACGCGATGGGGGTTGCCGAAGGGCGCCGTGGCCAGCGGCGAGACGTCGCAGCAGGCCGCACTGCGCGAAGTGCTGGAGGAGACGGGGCTGATCGCAGACATCGCCCGACCCCTCGACACCATCGAGTACTTCTTTCGGGCTGGAGACTCGCTGATCCGGAAGCGCGTGGATTTTTACCTGATGGTTTACGTCGGCGGGACGCTCACTCCTCAGCTCAGCGAGGTGGATGACGCGCAGTGGTTCCCGCTTTCCGAGGCCGTCGAGAGGGCGAGCTTCGAGTCCGAACGGAAGCTGCTTCAGGATGCGCAGCGCGAGATCGACTCGCTGGCGCATCCTTTCCCGGCGCCTTCTTCGTCTTCGTAGTGGCGCGGGTTCGCCGCGGGCTCGGCGCCGATGCCTTCTTCGTCTCAGCTTGCGCGGCCAACCGCGCGGCCGGCGTTGCTGTGTGACGGCCTGCCGCCTTGCGGTTACTCACCCAGATGTTCTCAGGACCGACCTCATCGACGTCGAGGTCGGAGACAACGGAATTAGGTGCTACCTCGGTGACGTCGACGTCTGCGTTGGCCCACTCGTCACGGTGCTTCAACAGCAGCCACTCGTTGCCTTTCGTCGAACGTCCCTTGATTCTCACCAGAGCCCATTCCCCGAACATCTTCTTTCCGAACAGCTTGAACGCCAGTGCTTCAGGGCCTTGACTGGATCATCGCCGGGCTCGACGAATTCCCAGGTGCCCTGGTCCCAGATGATGACGTTCCCTGCGCCGTAGTTCCCCTCCGGAATCACACCCTCGAACGAGGCATAGTCGTAGGGATGGTCCTCGGTCATCATGGCCAGGCGTTTGACCGCCGGGTCGTACGAGGGGCCCCTCGGCACCGCCCACGATTTCAGGACGCCTTCCATCTCGAGGCGGAAGTCGTAGTGGAGCTGCGAGGCGTGGTGTTTCTGGATGACGAAGATCGGTTGCTTGCCCGGCTTGGGCTGGCCGCCGGCGGGCTCCGGCGTCTTCCGGAAGCTGCGCATGCTGCGGTACTTCTCGAGTAGCTCAGGCATGATTCGACGATTGTTGCACCGTGCGTTCCATCCACCCGTGACCCGAAGTCATCATGGCACAAGGACTTGGCAATGCCGCGCACGGCCTCGATCTTGCAGGCTCTGGTGGGTGGTTCGCGAGGTATGGATTCATCAGTCAAACGCACGCTGTGGAGCGCCTTCGTAGCGCTGTCGGCTCTGATCGTCGTCGGCCTCGGCCTCGCCCTGGCTGTCCTGCAGATCGAGCGCAGGCAGGACTACCGCTCCGCACACGTGGTGCTGCCGCTGCTGGTGGCCGTACACGAGATGGATGACGCGACGACGGAGCTCCTGGCGTCCTCGCGTGGGTTCACACTCCGGCCGCACGACACGCAATTCATCGATCAATACGACTCCTCGGTACGCGCCTTTAATCGCGCGTTAGCGACTGCGAAGGATGCCGCGAGTGATCCTGTCGCGGAGCGGCAGATGCAAGGATTCCGCGCCGAGTTCGAGGAGCTCAAGAAGCTGACCGACGCACAGATCGCCTACAGCCGCGAGGACAGGCCCCTCAACGCGTTGGAGTTCATGCTCGACGCTGCGCGGCTGCATCGCGCAGCACCCGACTATGCCGGAACACTCCAGACTGCTCTGATCGCGCAGAGGCAGGCCGATGCGTATCGCGTCTCGGGCATGAGACAGGGCATCACGCTGATGCTGGTCGTGGTCACCCTCGTGCTGGTGGCGATCCTGGGAACCGCCATCTGGCGGATCGAGGAGTCATTGGGTGCCTCGATCAATCGTCAGGTGCGCCGTACCGAGACGATGATCAGCGGCATGTCGGACGGGGTGATGCTCGTCGACGGGGAAGGCCAGACGGTGTTCATCAACGCTGCCGGGCAGGAGCTCCTCGGAGGGAAGAGCCTCGGAATCCCGATCGTCCGTCATGCCGAGGTCTACCAGCTCCGCAACGAGAGAGGGGGGGAGCTGGATCCGAACGAAGTCCCCGCCGCGCAGGCACTCGCGACTGGACGCTCCGTGAGGGACAGAACCCTCATGATCGCCCGGCCCGACAAACAGGTCGCCATCTCCATGTCCGCGACGCCGCTACAGGAAGACGGACACGTCTCCGGTGTCGTGGTCGTCTTCCGCGATGTGACCGAGCGCCGCCAGTTGGAGGCGACGATGCACCGCCAGGCGGAGCAGGCGCAGCTCCTGGCGGATGCCGGCGCCTTCTTCTCCAGCACCATCGATCCGATATGGGTAACACAGGCAATCGCAGAGCGGGTGGCCGAGGTGCTTGGTGATTGGAGCGCGGTCATCCTGAAGTCCGGGACTTCGAACGAGCTGCAGGTGGCGTCGATTTACCACCGGGACATGGCCTCGCTCGGCCTGGCCTGGTCCTACATCTACCGGCAGCCCCTCGTGGTCGGCGAAGGGATCATCGGACAGGTCGTTGCCACGGGCTATCCCTCCTTGATGTCGAACGTCGGCAGCGCCGCGATGGGCGTGAGCGCGCAGGCCAATATCACGTCGTATCACGCGCCGGCCGCCGAGCAGCTGGCCTCACTCCTGATCCTGCCGTTGCGCACGCGACGGGAGCTCCTGGGCGCGCTGGTGATCGCCGCGAACGACCCCGAGCGGCGGATGATCGATGAGAAGCTGCCCCTGGCCGAAGCCCTGGCCGAGCGCGCTGCGCTGGCCATCGAGAACTCGAAGCTTTACACGGAGCAAGTCGAGGCGCGGCGCAAGGTGGAGGATCTCTCGCGGCTGAAGGACGAGTTCCTCTCCATTGCCTCGCACGAGCTCCGCACACCGGTGACGTCGATCAAGGGATACACCCAGCTGGCTAAGACCCTGATCCGGGAGAACGACCTTCTCACCTCCGAGGAGTATCTCGACATTGCGCTCGACCAGATCGACCGGATGTCGCGGTTGATCCTGGAGCTTCTGGATGTCTGGCGGATTGAGACCGGCCGGCTCGAGATTCGCCGCGAGCCGATCATCTGGTCGACCTTCGTCCGTGAAGTGGTTCGCCGTCACCACACGGCCCTCAGCGACCGTACCTTCCAGCTCGACGTCGCTGAAGATGGAAGGATGGTGAATGGCGACCGCGATCGTCTCGAGCAGGTCCTGGGCAACCTGATGGAGAACGCCGTGAAGTACTCGCCGGACGGCAGTGAGGTCACTGTCAGCGTCGAGGAGAAGGGCGATCAGCTCGTGACGTGCGTCAGCGACCACGGAATCGGCATTCCGATCGACGAGCTGAATCAGGTGTTCGAACGCTTCCATCGGGGCCGGCAGGTGTCGTCGGCCAACTATGGAGGTCTGGGTCTTGGCCTCTACATCACCAAACAGATCGTCGAACGTCATGGCGGAACGATCTGGGTCGACAGCAAGGAAGGCATTGGCACCACCTTTCACTTCTCACTGCCGATGAGGAGGGTGGAAACATCGGAAAACCCGGCGAGCCCCTCACAAATCGCCGCCTTGACGGGATGACGACGTAACGGTGGCGCGTTGCGCTTCGTATCAGACGCATGCACCGCTCCCTGACCCTCCTGATCGCGCCACTTCTTTTCTCAACCGTCATCCGGGCGGACGATGGTCTTCGGCTCGACCGGACGCGTGAGTCGCTGACAGCAACCTGGCGTTACTACACGCAAGTCGTCGACGGCCTCGAGGTCGTGGGCGCCGGAGTCATCGAGCGCGTCGATCCCGACGGCAGCGTGCACGAGGTGTTTCGGGACCTCGTGGTGCCGCAGCCGCGAGTGCCTCGCAGGATGATCGCCGCGAGCGATGCCACTCATGCCCTTCCGGCAGGACTGCTCGTCGAGCAGAGGATTCGTGGTCGAAGAAGGACTGCACAAGCTCTACGCACACTATGTCGACGCGTCAAGTGGGGAACTGTTGCGGTCCGAGGCGCTCTTCTCTCAGGTCCAGGCCCGGGTGTTCGACATCAACCCTGTAGCGAAGTTGAACCGGCCCGACCTGGCCGACAACAACAACGTCGCGACCGCGGTGCCGAACGAGGCGTACTCGATCGTCGATCTCGATAACCTCGCTCCGAGCGGCCCACTCGCCGGGCCCTACGTGACAATCGTCAATCTCGACAATCCGGTGACGACACCTGCCGACGCCTCTCAGTCGCTGCTCTTCGATCGCAGCCAGCCGCAGTTCGAAGAGGTGAACGCGTACTTTCAGCTCGATCGCGCGCAGAAGTACCTTCTCGCGCTGGGCTATACCGGCTCACGGCGCCTCATCAATTACCAGCTTCCCTGTGATCCACACGCGCTGAACGGCGGGGTGCGATTCCCGGACAGGGCCAACTGCTCTTCGGGGACGGTGGGACGGATGACGCGGAGGACAGCGACATCATCCTGCACGAGTTCGGGCATGTCATTCAGGATTGGATTGCGCCGGCGACGTTCACAGGGCCGTCATCCACTCCGCCGCCTGCCATCGGCGAAGGTTTTGCCGACTACTGGTCGTTCTCGCAGACCTACGCCGCGACTTCCGCAACGGGACGCGATCCGTTTTGCATCGCGGATTGGGACGCACGCTGTGGAAGCGACGATCCCTCGCAACGTTGCGGCTACCCGCCGGGTGCCGACTGCCTTCGCCGGGTCGACGGCACCAAAACGATGGCGGACTTCATCCAGAGCGACAACTCCGGCACCGAGCACCTGAACGGTGAGATCTGGTCGTCTGCGCTGCGCGAAATCTTCATGTCGATGACGGCGCGGTTCGGACTCGACGCCGGGAAGCGAATGGCCGACACCACGATCCTCGAGGGAACGTTCGGCGTGCCGCCAAGCCCCACGTTCGCGACCATGGCCAAGAAGCTCCTCCAGGCGGACGGGGCCCTCAACGGCTCGGTGAACTTGCAGACGATCTGCACCGCCATGACGACGAGGGGCATTCTGCAGGCAGCCGACTGCAGCCTCTCGCCGCACGGTGAGCTCACGGTCATACCCCCGAACGATCAGGGCGGCTCGATTCCCGACGACACCACCGCCGGCCTGACCCTGAGCGCCGTTGTCGCTGACGGCCGAACGATCGACAAGGTGTTCGTCGACGTCGACATCCAGCACACCTCGCGCGGAGACCTCCAGCTCACGCTCGTCGGGCCCGATGGCACGCGGGTCTTCCTGCAACAACCGTCGCTCGATCGCACGCCGAATGTACGGGCCACCTTCGGCCTCGATGCCCCCACCGTCAACTCTCTCGGAATCTTTCACGGTCAGCCGGCGGCTGGCGTGTGGAAACTGATCGTGCAGGACCTGCGGCCGCACGACAGTGGCTTCGTGCGCTCCTGGTCGCTGAGGATTCAGTTTGTCGGGGACACACCATCCTCCACGCGGCCGGCGTCGTTCGCCTCGCGGAAGTTCATTCCCGCCGTGGCCCACGCAGCGGGCGCGAACGGCACGAATTTCATGAGCGACGTCTATCTATTCAATCGCACTGACCATGCGGTCGAGGCGGCGCTCGTCTTTACGCCCAGCGGTCAGGACGGCTGGTCGACCTTTGCCTCGGTCAACGTTGAGCTGGCCGCAGGACAGGCCGCGACCTTGAGCGACATCGTCGGCCACACGATGGAGACGAGCGGCACGGGGAACCTCGACGTGGTCGGCGACGCTGCCAACCTGATCGTCACCAGCCGCACCTACACGGCTGCGGCGTCAGCCGGCACCTACGGCCAATCGATCCCTGCCGTCGCGACCGACGGGGCAGCCATCATTGGAGGCGTCGACACCCCTGGCACGATCGCGGGCTTGCGCAACGACGCCGACTTCCGCACGAACATCGGCCTTAGCGAGGTCGCCGGAGGAAGCGGAGTCGTGCGGGTGACGTACTTCGACGCATCCGGCGTCCAGGTTGGCCAGACCGACCTGGCAGTGCTTCCGTTCCTGCACACGCAGATGCCCGTGCCCATCGCGGCCGCCGCGCGCGCCCGGCTGTATGTCCTCAGTGGAGAGGCCCGTCCGGTCGCTTACGCCTCGGTCGTCGACAACCATACCGGCGATGCGGTCTACCTCCAGGCCGTGCCGCACTCGGTCGTCGTAGCGGTACCTCCACCACCCTTGCATCTCCTGTCCTACCTGCCGGCCGTCAGCTCGCCAGGCGTGAACGGGACGACGTGGCAAACCGACCTCACGGTCGCGAACACACTCGACGTGGCAACGGAGCTCGATGCCCTACTCGAGCCGGGAGTGACGACGCGCAGATTTCCGCTGGCTGCGGGCCAGACCCTGCGCATCGACGATCTGCTGCATGGCCAGTTCGGATCAAGCGGGCTGAGTCTGATCGCACTGATGCCTCCGGACGGTGCATTCATGGCTTCCCGCACCTGGACGGCCGCAGGCACCGGCAGCTACGGTGTCGGCATCCCCCCGATGCCGGCCGGAACGGGTGCGACCCTTGGGCAAGGATCGCCGAACATCGCGCATCTCGAGAGCTCGGCCGCCTTCCGGAGCAATCTCGGCCTGGTGGAGACGTCGGGCGTGGGCCTGCCGGCAACCGTGCGCCTCATCATCTATGATGCCGCCGGCAACGAACTGGCCAGGCAGGACGTGGCTCTGGCCGCGCACAGCGTGACGCAGGTGCCGTTGTCCTCACTGGTGACGGGCACCGTGTACGGTGCGCGTGCAACCGTGGAGGTCGTGGCCGGTGGCGGTACTGTTTTTGTATACGGATCAGTGATCGATAACGTAACCGGTGATCCGATTTATATTGCAGGCGAATAATGATTAACGATATTTCATCATTTGCCAGCGGAGTGCGGAATCCGTATTCTTCGCCGGCTATGCCCGATCGAGTCCTGCCCGAAGCGCAGACGCTCGCGCAGGTGCCCCAGAAAGTTCTCGAAGAGACGATCCGGCAGCTGCGCGGCACGCGCAATGACATCATCCGCTTCGCGGTGTGGAACGTCCGCAACCTGACGGACGACGATTTCAACCACACCGACGACCGCAAGCTGCTTGGCTACTTCCGCCAGGATCTCCTGGAAACGCGCCTCCTTTCCAAAGGGCGCCGCATCGACCTCATCCAGCTCTGGGAGTGGTTCGATGACCAGATGAGCGGGACGGAGCCGATGCTCATCGACGGCGTGGAAGTCTTTCTCAACGTTCAGGACAAGGACCTCGAGAAGGTGCGGAAGCGCGTCGCCGAAATCCACGCGTTTTTCCCCACGCTGCGAGCCGACGACCTCGAGGCCTTCAAGCGGGTGAAGTACAAGCTCCGTCGTACGGTCATGCGCCTGACGTACGACCTGCATCACCTCTTCAAGCGCCTGGAGAAGTACCGGAAGACGACGGGGTTCCCGGGGGGCGTCGGGCCTCGCCCCGAGCGCGTGTCGCTCGAATCGGTCGCGGAGATTCCGGAGCCGCCGCAGATCGACGAGCACGACGACGAGTAGCGGCGGGTCCGCACACTCGTGGCGTTCTCCGTGGCCCAAGGATTGCGCGCGGGCGTTTCTGGGCCAACCCCATCCCGCCGGGAGCAGGCGCGCTAATTTTGCCCTGGATCGGAGCGAACGTACCTTCTTTCCTGATGTTCATGACTTGTGCAGAGGTTCCCTAGAGCGAAACGTCGGCCTGTCCTCCATCGACGATGGTCACACTGGTGCTGTTGATAGAACTGCCGTTCGCGTCGAGCACCTCGATGCGATACACCCCGCCAGGGATGTAGGGGATCGTCGTCGACCCGGGGCTCGGGTTCAACGAATAGTTCTGCAGGCCGAAACCCCGGCTGTAGACGTTGCCGGCACTGTCGATCAGCCGAACGCTCGGAGCCGACGATTTCGAGTGGATGACAAGCGTGCCGCCGGGGGTGAGCGCGACCGTCTGACTGGAGGGCGCCGAAATCGTGACGGTCTGCGCCGCGTAGCCGCTGGCCGAGACGGTGACGTGATAGGTGCCGGGTGAGAGCGTCAGTTGCAGCGGTTCGGGCGAGCCAGCGCGGAAGGGGGGAGTGTCGGAAGCCCGACCCTGGGCATCGAGGACCGTGGCCATCGCCACGAGCATTCGCTGATCGCGCCCGTCGACGACCTTGAGAGTGATGCCATTGGAAGGCGCTATCTTGAGCTCCAGCGCGACCTCGCTCGATGCAACCACGACATCCTTCGGGTCGTCGCCGTATCCGGGCTTCACGACGCCGGCCGTATAAGATCCCGGTGCGACCGAGCTCATTGAGAAGTTCCCGCTGCTGTCGGTCTGCGTGCCACGGCCGGCGATGAAGCCCTGGACGCCGCTGGCCCGTAGCTCGACCTGAGCGCCATCGATCGGCTGCCCGGTGGTTGCATCCGTGACGCGGCCATGGACTCCGGCTCCGGTGACGTCGATGTCGAAGGTTCCCGTTCCCTTGACGTCGTGCGTCGTCGTAAAGGAAATGCTGTTGCTGGATGAAAGGTCCATGACCTGCACGCTGTAGGACGCGTCGTCCAGGCCGATCAATTGATAGGCGCCTGAGCCGTCAGTCGGACCGGTGGCCGCTGTAGTTACGCCGGTACTCCTCGGCCTGAACGCCACCGTGACATTCGGTACCGGCTGGCCGCCACGCGTCACGTGCCCGGAAACGGTCGTGTCATTCTTGAATACCAGGTCAGCTGTGGCGGTCGTGATGACTTGTGTCGTCCTTCCGCTGCCGCCGAACATCTGACCCGTGCGTGCGGAAACCCGCACCGTGCCGGTAGGCGCTCCCAGGATCTGATAGTTGCCGCTGCTGTCCACTGGAGATGACGCGTTGCCGTTCGTGTTGTTGGCGGTCACGGTCGCCGTGGACAGATCGCTGGCGGCGAGGCCGGTGACATGGCCAGTGATGGTGCCGCCGCTCGACATCACGACGCGCACAGGAGCTCCGGTGGAGATGTCGAAGTCGCGCAGCACCCCGGGCGCCCAGCCGTTCTTCGAGGCTGTGAACGTGTAGTGCCCGGGCGCCAGGCCTTCGAACTGGAAGTTACCGTTTCCGTCGCTGTGGGCCACCCGTTGGCCAAAGCCCTCGGCTGCGCTCGACGCAGCTACAGTTGCGTCAGCAACAGGTCCACCAGCATCGGTGACCACCTGTCCCATGGCAGGTTGTCCGCTGGAGAGCTGCTCGTCCAGGCGCGTCTCCTTGTTGGAGAGCGATACCGTCTTCTGATCGCTCAGGTAGCCGGAGCGGGTGAAGGTGAATGTCTTCTGACCAGGCTCGAGGGAGTCGAGCGTGTACTCGCCGTTCGGATCGGTCATGGCGCCACCGCCGCCCACGCCGGCGTTGACCCGCATGACTCCTCTGCCGCCGGGAGCCGCCATGTCGTCCTCGGAGACCGACACGCCGGACAGCGGCGCGCCATCTGGGCCTGTTACCCGGCCCACGAGCTTCACACCCGTGTCCAGTCCGACATCGACGTTATCGAGCGGTTTGCCGTCCTCCACATTCAGGCCCGACACACGGCCGGTGGTGTAGCCAGGAGCCGTAACGACGAGCTGTGTTTGCCCAGGCGGAACGTTTTCCAGCGTGAACGACCCGTCGTCGTTCGTGAACTGCCGCGTCATCGGCGGCATCATGATCATCATTCCGCCGCCGCCCCGTGAGGTCGTGACGCCTGCCTGGAACGTGGTCACCGGTTGATTGGAATTCTTGTCGGTGACGCGGCCGGAGACTCTGCCGCCTGCCGGAAGGTCCACATTAACGTCGCGTGCCGGCGCATTGACGCTTCGCATGGTCTGGATGAAGGAATCCATCTTGTTGACATTGACCATGTACGAGCCGGGTGTGAGATCGCCGAGGTGGAAGGAGCCGTCGGGCAGGGTCTGGGTGTTGCTCAGGCCGTCCTGACTGATGGCCGAGACATTCGCACCTTCGACAGGGACGCCGGCGCGAGTCACACGGCCGGTGATCTCCACTCCGGGGTCGAGCTTCACCTCGACCGGTTTCGCGTTGGCTACCACTTGTTGGCCGCGTAGCGACTTTGTCGAGAACCCCTCACGTTTGAAGCTGACGTCGTATTTGCCTTCCTTCAACTTGATCGAGAATCCGCCGTCACTGCCCGTCCGAACGAGTTGGTCGTCGCCGGAGTTGCCGTTGCGAATGCCGACCATCATCCGGCGAACGTTGGGCATTCCGCCATCCTCGAACTCGCTCGCGTCGACGGTGACGCCCGAAAGGGGTTTGCCGTTGCCGTCCGTCACGATGCCTGAGAAGGCCAGGCCACGAGGGATGATGATGTTCACGCCAGTCTTCTTCTCACCCACGGCGAGCTTCAGGTCCGCGGTGTGCGCCGCTGGCAGGCCGCGCTTTGCGGCGTCGACGATGATCTCCGGCCCTGCGTCGACCGCCCGCAGGACATAACGGCCGTCAGCCCCGGAAGCAGCGAGGGCCGGCACATTGGCGCCGCGGCCGATATTGACGATGCCCCGATTGCGGCCGCCACCATGCGCGCTGAGTCGCGCTCCGGCCACGGGCCGTTTGTCCTCGTCGAGCACGGTGCCGGTGATGCGCCCGCGTTCGTTCAGAAAGATGGCCTTCTGGAGCACCTGGCCGGCGGTAATGGAGATGTTGACCGGCAGCGTGCTGAAGCCTGGCCGGGCGGCATTGATCTGGTACATGCCGGGGGTGACGGGAGTCAGCGTGTAATTGCCCTTGGCATCGGTGAAGGCCATACCGCCGAGTGCGACCACGGTCCGAGGCCCGGTCGAGCCGATGCGCACCTCCACCCCCGCGACCGGTAACTGCGTGCGCGCGTCGCGAACGGTGCCTGAGATCGCGGCGGCCTTCACCAGCTTCAACGTGAGCGCGCCCGTCGTGTGTACGCGTGCTGCGCCACGGTCACCCGCGGCCGCGTTCAATTGCTCCCACTCTCGCGGAGCGTGGGCGACGGTGAACGTCCCGTCGTCTGCACTCACCGTCAGGGGCCAGCTGTCGACGAGAACGGCGGCTTTGCCGACAGGCGACGCGCCGTCGCTGGCGACGATGCGGCCACTCAAAGAAACCCCCGGGAGCAACGAGCGGTCGGGTCCCTTCTTATTGGATCCGAACTGCCCGAGAGACTCCTCGAGCGGCGCATAGTCGGGATGGAAGATCATCAGCCGGCTGGCCCATTTATCGGGATCGGGAACGGGGTACTTGCCGCCGGCGTCGGTCTGCACTGTGTATTCGGCCTCGCCGATCCAGACCACCGTCGCTCCGGCGACAGGCTTGCCGTTCGCCGTGATCGTGCCGGTCTTTGCAGCAGCGGCCACGAGCGGCTGCGCGCCGATATCTTCATCCGGCACTACGCGCGTCGCGCCCGGAGCAAAGCCCGCCGCCTCGATGTGCAGGTCGAGCAGGGACTGTCCTTTCGGCGAGTCGATGGAGAATGCTCCGGTCGAACCGGTCGTCACGCTGCCGAGAGGCGTACGCAGGACCACCTTCGAGACGAGCCGGGCGCGTCGGGGATGGGTGGGCGGCGGGGCATGTGCTTTTGAAACAACGGCGCAGGGAAACGGCATTCTCCTCGTTGCTGAACAAAACCGCACTTCGTTC
>WNFM01213582.1_pt2 | contig 14765 bp, 16 predicted proteins | sample 5400271 | NCBI WGS metagenome assembly WNFM01 (sample SAMN13153352, study PRJNA577476) | soil metagenome | isolation source: 60 cm saprolite on Douglas fir-dominated hillslope | place: USA:California | collected 2013-09-17 | reverse complement strand
GAGCAAGGTCGGCGTGAGGTCTGGTATCGCTTGACCGAGAAAGGCAAGGGGCTGGTGCCAGCGATCGAGGCGCTCACCATCTGGGGCCTCGAGTACACGATGCGTGCGCCATTGCCTGGGGAGACGGTCAATCCTGAGCAAATGATGACGCTGTTGCGCATCTCCCTCAAAAAGCGTGGTCTGCGCTTGCCTCAGCCGGTCAAATGGACGATGTACTTCGGAGAAAGGCGCGTGTTTACCATCAGCTTTGATGGCGAACAATGGGCCGTTGAAGCGATGGATGCCCCGGATGCTGATGTGCGTGTGGAAACGACCCCAGAGACCTGGGCAACCTTTTTACAGAGCCCAAAGGAGGAACGACAGCGCCTCCTGGAAGCGATGCGCATCAGTGGGGAGCAGTCGCGCGTGAACGAATTGCTTGCCTTGAACTGGAGGGAGAAACAGCCGTAGGTGGCGGGTCCAGTTCTCAATGCTGCGCGTCGTCGGCAGATAGCACCCTCTTACCGGCACGAACTGGGAGGGAACGGGAGTGGAGCCGGATATTGACGCGCCGCCAGAGGATGCGCTGAAAGTGGCTTATGCGCGTGCCCTTGAGGCGGTATTGAAGAATCCGGGCAAGATGCCAAGGGAGCTGCTCAAACCACTGCTCCAGGAGGCGCGGGCCGCGCTGGCTACCCTTTAGCAGAACGGCGTTGAGTGGTCGTGCGCCAGCTTTACCACGTGTCGTTATTCAGCAGAGGATGGCGGTTCTGCTGCCGGGATTTGGGATGCCCCACTTCCCTTTCCCTTTGATAATGGATGCTTCAGTATATGAGGTAATGGCTAATATATCATAAAGTTTTGTGCGTGGGAAAATACTCTATCTCCGATGTGTTGCAATATGAACAAGATCAACCACTTCAGGGATTAAGGTTCCTGACCTGGCATAAAGCAGTAACCACCACCTTGCACTGTCTGAATCAACTGCGGAATGTTAGGGTTTCGCTCGAGCTTTTGACGAAGTCGGTACACATACCTATCAACGGTGCGTCTCGTTACTACGCTATCCTCACCCCAGACATCCTGGAGCAACTGGTCACGGAACAAGATTCTTTCAGGATGACGAACGAAATAGATCAGCAGTTCGAATTCTCTGTAAGGCAAATCGACATCTTTTCCCCAGCATGTCACTCGCCGCCCAGCCAGGTCAATGTGTAGAGGTCCAGTTACCAGTTCGTCCCTTACAGGCGGAAGCATTCGAGAGGCACTTGACCCAGGGAGAGATTCAGCTGTGAAGAAAGAATCAGCACGCTGTAAAAGCGCATGTATACGCGCTAGCAACTCTCGATGGGCAAGAGGCTTCGTTAAGTAAGCGTCAGCGCCAACTTCGAGACTCACCACTTTGTCAATTTCATCTTCCCTGGCTGAGATCATGATGATGGGAGTTATGGCAGTCTTCCTCGCCTGGCGTAGTCGGCGACACACTTCAAGGCCATCCATTTCTGGCAACATGAGATCCAGAATGATCAGATCTGGCGCTCGATGCAGTGCGATCTCAAGTGCTTTCAAACCATCTGCTGCCGTGGTCACCTGATAGCCATAGTACTCCAGAGGGTCGGTAATATGCTCTCCCAGCATTGGATCGTCGTCCGCAACCAAAATAGTATATCCCATAGACATCCTCATAGGCGTGTGTGCGATCAATGGCGATGTGCATCGCCATTGATCGGCCTATAGTGTTTCTCCAGATATTCATGTTCTGCATGACCTGAACTCTCTCCATAAGAACACATTGGATGCTGTGGAAGCAGTCATAGTCTGTGCAACATCCATCTTAGTCTAACATGTTTAGTTGTCCAGAACGAGATATGTAGGGGATGGCTTCCTCATTTCGCAGCGTATCTTTGTGACTGCCCTTTTTCAATACGGTCCGCGCGCCTGTCCTCAACGAAAGATGACGAAGCATATCAAGCTTCGTCATCTTCTTACTATGCTTGTATTTCACCTAGATCTACGCCTCGAGCAATTTTCCTTCTTAGCTCTGGCTATTATGGCACGAAAAGCAAACCTGTTGCCTTGAGAAAATTCAGCGCTCTAGGAGTAACAAACCCGGTATCTGGATCAAGCAGCCCGAATAGGCCTACTACTCCTGAGTCATCAGGTGTCTCAGTATACACTGCACCAGGATGGAAACCAAAGGTGGAACCAATCCAGTACGTCGCGTTCTTTACGCCATCGGTCAAAAGGAAACGACCATGTGCGGTTGTTGCCCACACTGTGTCATCGAGCTGTGTCCCTACAGGCGTACGCGACACCGACTGCTGAGGCGTTCCCGGGTTACTAATGTAGATGATATCTGAGCCTCCCTGGTCTACCAGAACGAGATCACCTTTCATATCTACGGTGAGTGAGTCAGGGTCTACCAGATTAAGCGGTGTATTGGCTTTCGCTACGGTGTCGTAAGCGGGCGCGTTGCCCATCAATACAGGTTTCAGTGTTGCCTTTCCACTACCCAATGTAATTGTGTAGATCGCTGGAAACACATTAACTCCAGCGCTATTGAGGGTTGGATTCGACGCGACGATAAATGTCATGCCATTGAGGAAATACAGATCGTCAAACCCACCACCATGTGGCGAGTTAGGAAGGGTGTACGGCGTTACTGTCCCACTCGTAGGATCGATCGTGACAAATTTGGGGTTGCCATCTTCGCAGGATGTCACCCAGAGCAAATGGGTCGTTGGATCAGCACGCATACCATCACTGTGACCAGGGACGCTAAAGGTTTTTACCACCTTCCCATCCATCGTGTACTCAACAATTGTGCTGGTGGTTTTGTCGGTGCAATCTTTCGGGGTTGTATTCTGATAATCGATAAAGACATGGCCGTTATTTACTTCAACCGCATCTGGAGCATAGTAGGCTGTTGTTCCGGCAGCAAATAACGAAATGTTCAATTCCGGAGACACGATGGGAAGATTACCAGACTGCTGCGGAACAGAACCGGTGGTCCCCGCTGTAGACGTTGGTGAAGTTGCCTGCGTGCCGCTCGAACACGCTGTTAAAATAAGAGCAAGCGCTACCATAACGAAGAATAACGGCTTCGTGAAGGTATATTTTCCTCTGGTTACCGGGATATTCAGTATGGACATAAGTCCCTCTACTTTCTGCTTAAACACTTTCTAATATTGAAGATAAATGCATTTGTCTCTCCATAGAGGAACATACACCTTGAACGTTAATAGAGAGTTAAGAATATGTAATATGTCTGATGAGCATTGAGATTCCTGACAGAAAATATCTCTCCTTGAACTTTCCTTCTTCGATCTAAAGAAAACGCGAGCTCCATCTCTCTCACCTATCCCCAGGGATTTTACACACCCTTAACATATCCATAAAGAAAGGTTAATACACAAGTGATACGCTACGAGTGCAACGGCAATCTCGGCAGTAGTCTGCTATTGCCCGTCATTCATACATAGTAAAAAGGCTCGCGCGAACGCGAGGAGGAGACAAGATATTATGATATTTCAACGGGTAAAAACCGGCGAGAAGCAGCATTGGATGCAGGCTCGGCTGGGAACACTGACCCTGCTCGGTCTCATTCTGCTTTTAGCTGCTTGTGGAGGTGGAGGTGGAGGTACTACTACCACCATTGGTAATGGATCGAATGGCACAAGCTGTCCTTCGACCAAGAATCTCACCGGTGCTGGTTCCACCTTTGATAACCCGCTGTTCCAAAAAATGTTTAGCGTGTACCCGAGTGTGAAATGTGGGGGGAATGTCAACTATCAATCGGTTGGTAGCGGTGCTGGCATTAATGATTTACTCCAGCAAATCGTTGACTTTGGCGCGACGGATGCGCCTATGTCTGATGCGCAGCTCGCCAAGAGCCCGAATGGTCCAATTCTTCACATACCGGTCACCCTGGGTGCAACAGCTATCATCTACAATCTTCCAGGCATCGCTTCTGGGAAGATTCAACTGACCGGCCCGATTATTGCGAATATGTACCTGGGCAAAATCACCACCTGGAATGATCCTGCTATTAAACAAATCAATCCAAATGTCACGCTGCCTAATAAGAACATTACCATTGTTCACCGCTCTGATGGCAGTGGTACGACTGGTATCTTCACTCACTACCTTTCTGCAGTGAGCCCAGACTGGCAGTCGAAGGTGGGTGCAGCAACCACGGTGAACTGGCCCACTGGGGTTGGCGGCAAGGGCAATGCGGGTGTCGCTGCAGCAGTGAAGGGAACGGTGGGATCTATCGGTTATGTTGAACTTGCCTACGCAAACTCAAACAACATTCCATTCACCCTGGTGCAGAACAAAAATGGGCAATACGTGGCGCCATCCCTGGATGGGGCGAAGGCGGATGCGGCCAATGTGACCACTATTCCAGCCGACCTGCGCTTCTATATCGTCAACGCACCTGGTGACGGCTCCTATCCGATTTCGGGCTTCTCGTGGGCCGTCGTCTATCAGAACCAGAGCAATGCTGATAAGGGCCAGGCTCTTGTCAACCTGCTGTGGTGGATGGTCCACGATGGTCAGCAATATTCAACTGCCTTAACGTATGTGCCTCTGCCAGCTCCAATTGTTACGAAGAGTGAGGCGCAGATTAAAGCGATGAAGTGTGGAGGAAGCGCGTGTTACACGGGCTAGTATGACATCCTTGCTGGAGAGAGGGGGCAAGAAAGGCCAGGGCACCCGCAAGGGGATGCCCCCATAGGCGCGGACCTGAGGGCCAGGGCACCCGCAAGGGGATGCCCCTATAGGCGCGGACTTTAGGGCCAGGGCCCCCGCAAGGGGATGCCCCTACTATACTCGATGCGGCTTGACAAGCCCGTGTAGAGTAGGGGCGGGGCTTGCCCCCGCCCCTGGAACACCGCCCACAGCTCCTAAAGTCCGCGCCTATGGGGGATGCCCCTACTATACGACGAACTTGTTTCTCTGCCAGAGGCACGCTCGTGCATTCCCTCTTTGTTTCCACGCACCAGAGAGGATGAGGGAAAGCATGTTCGCAAGGGGAGACAGCTAAACAGCGAGGAAAGATGTTCTAGTGTGAAGAATGAAGGTAGTGCCGTATGCAACAAAAACTTGTGGGGACTGGACGGGTTGTCCGCCTTCCTGGCGGGACGCAGCGTCGACTGACCGACGTAATCTTTCGGGGATTTACTCTGCTGTTAGTGCTCATCGTCATCGCTCTCATTATCGGAGTCGCAGTGATTCTGATCAGCGGCTCTCTTCCCACGATACAGCAATTTGGCTTGAGTTTTCTGACCAACCAGGCGTTTGACCCCGTCCACAACATCTATGGCGTTGCGCCCGCTATTTTCGGGACACTCGTCACCTCGGCGTTCGCGATCATTTTCGCGGTACCCATTGGTGTGGGCGCGGCGATCTTTCTCGTCGATTTCTGTCCGCGTCCGCTGCGCACACCTGTGGCGTTTATCTCCGAACTCCTGGCGGCGGTTCCCAGCGTGATTTTCGGCCTGTGGGGCTTTCTTGTGCTGGCTCCCTGGCTCAATACAACGGGCGAGCCCTGGCTTGCGCAGCACCTGGGGTTCCTGCCTTTCTTTCAGGGGCAGCCGCATGGGCTCGGGCTACTGGCAGCTGGTATGGTGCTAGTCATCATGATCCTGCCGCTCATCATCAGCGTCTCACGTGAAGTGATGCTCACCGTACCACGCGCGCAGCGCGAAGCCCTCCTGGCGCTGGGAGCAACCCGTTGGGAAGTCATTCGCCACGCCGTGCTCCCGCTCGCCCGTGTCGGCATCATGGGAGGCGTTATTCTGGCCCTTGGCCGCGCCCTTGGAGAGACGATGGCGGTGACGATGGTCATTGGCAACCAGGCGTCACAACCCAGTCTGCACCTGTTCGACACCGGCTATACGCTCTCCAGTGTGATTGCCAATCAGTTTGGTGAGGCGACGCCTGGACTCTTTATCTCGGCCTTGCTCGAAGCCGGTCTCATCGTGTTCATCATCACCCTGATCGCCAATATCCTGGCCCGTCTCCTGATTGTCAGAATGGGGAGAAGAGCACGCGCAGGAGGACCAGCAGCATGAGTACCGTTTCTCATCCTTTCCAGCCGCCACGCTCTGCGCATAACGCGCGCCGGCATGTGAGTAATATCGTGTCGATTGTGCTCGCAACAGCCTTCGCGGCCTTCGCGGTGATTGTGCTGGTGTACCTGCTGGTCTATGTCGTGCGTCAAGGTCTTCCCTATCTCAATGCGAACTTCTTCACGAAGCTTCCCACCCCGAACGGAGAGCCGGGTGGAGGCATGGCGGAGTCCATCCAGGGGACGCTCATCCTTGTTGGCCTGGCCGCTCTTTTTGGGGTCCCTCTGGGTGTGTTCACGGCCATCTATCTCTCCGAATTTGGACGAGGACCTTTCGCAAATGGGGTTCGCTTTCTCGTCGGAGTGCTTACGGGAATACCGACCATTATCTTTGGCCTCTTTGCCTGGACAATCATTGTCGTTCCCCAACATACCTTTTCGGGATTGGCTGGAGGAGTTGCGCTGGGCATTATCATGATCCCCATTGTCGCCAGTACCTCAGAGGAGGTGCTGCGCCTCGTCCCCAAAGAACTGCGCGAAGCTTCGCTGGCTCTGGGCGCGACCGAGGCGCGAACCATTCTGCGCGTGGTGCTACCCGCTGCCATCAACGGTATTATCACCGGTATTGTGCTCGCGATGGCTCGCGTTGCCGGTGAGACGGCCCCATTACTCATGACAGCGTTCGGCACGCCATTCTTTAATACTGATGTCACGCAGCCCATGGATGCCCTCCCTTTACGCGTTTTTGTGTTCACCGAGAGTCCCTATCCCGAGCAGGTCAACCAGGCCTACGCAGGCGCATTGATCTTGATTTTGCTCATTCTCATCACCTCATTCTCGGTGCGCTGGGCAACAGGTGGCTTTAAACGCCGCGGATGATGCTGCCTGAAACAAACATTGACAGGAGCAAGAAATGAGCGAGACGCCTAGAGCGATATGGCAGAAGAGAGAGGAAGCATGTCCATACAGGTTCAACAATTGAATGCCTGGTACGGCAAGAACCAGGCACTCCATGATATCACCCTCTCGTTTGAGGGGCTTGGCGCCACCGCCCTCATCGGTCCTTCGGGGTGCGGCAAATCGACCTTTGTGCGCTGTCTGAACCGCATGCATGAAGAGATCCCGGATGCGCGCGTCACAGGTGAGGTGCTCGTGGACGGGGTCAATATCTACGCGCGGGCCATTCGTCCGATGTATGTGCGGCGGCATATTGGGATGGTGTTTCAGCAGCCCAACCCCCTGCCGACACGCAGTATCTGGGAAAATGTGGCCATTGGTCCGCGCCTCAATGGGACGTCTTCTGGGAAAGCGTTGCAGGAGTTGGTAGAAAGGAGTTTCAGGCAGGCCGCCCTCTGGAATGAGGTGAAGGATCGACTGCATGCTTCTCCGACGGAGCTATCGGGTGGTCAACAACAGCGGCTGTGTATCGCGCGCGCGCTGGCCCTGGAGCCGCAGGTTGTGCTGATGGATGAACCGGCCTCAGCGCTTGATCCAGGGGCGACCTTTCAAGTGGAGGAGTTGATTCGGGAACTCAAAAGTAGCTATACCGTGATCATTGTCACGCATAATATGCAACAGGCCGGACGCGTTGCCGAGAAAACTGCTTTCTTCCTCCAGGGACGGGTGATTGAAGTAGGAGAAACCAGACAGATCTTCACACATCCCCACCAACAGGAGACGGAGGACTATGTATCAGGTCGTTTTAGTTAATACCACCCATCGAGTAGCCAAGTATGGTTAGCAGAAATGAGGAAAATGCACCTATGAATGTTTCACCAGAGCCACGGAAAGTCGATAGCGGGAGCCCCTTCCTGCCCGAAGGAGCCAATATCTTTTCGCGCAAAGTCGCACGCAGTGGGCATATCTCCTATGAAGGTCGCCCGTACTTTATCAGTAAGAACCTTGCCGGTCGCTACATCCGACTCGTCGTGCTGGCTGATCGCTTGATTGTGGATGCCTCCATCCCGCTGCATAAAGAGTACCTATTGGATTGAGAGAGAGGAGCAGCAAAGAGATGGAGAAGAGAGTGCCGATGAGCACGGGAGCGAATGCCAGCTCTGTCTCGCAGCCGATCCAGGCGATGAATGGGAGTGCGAGCAAGATGCCAGAAATTGAAGCACTCAAAGTCCAGGTGAGTGAGACGGCGGCAGCGGTGAATCACCAGGCAAACATCAAGATAGACGTCCGCAATCTCAACTTTTACTATGGTCAGAAGCAAGCACTCCATAATGTAACGTTGTCTCTCCGTGAACGCCAGGTGAGCGCACTCATCGGCCCGTCGGGCTGCGGCAAGTCCACCTTTCTACGCACCCTCAACCGCATGAATGATCTCATTGCAGGGACTCGTACAGAGGGAGAAGCGATCATGGATGGGCAGAATATCTATGATAAAGCGCTCGATGTCGTCAACCTGCGCCAGCGGATCGGGATGGTATTCCAGCGACCGAACCCCTTTCCGCAATCCATCTTTGACAATATTGCCTACGGCTTGCGTATTCAAAGAAAATCTCGCCGCGAGATCGCCGAAACGGTCGAGGAGAGTCTGCGTAGAGCGGCGCTCTGGGACGAGGTCAAGGATCGCCTGAAGGCTCCTGCAACCGGACTTTCAGGAGGGCAACAACAGCGCCTCTGCATTGCCAGAGCGTTGGCGGTCAAGCCAGCGATCCTGCTGATGGACGAGCCCGCTTCCGCACTTGATCCGATCGCGACGTTGAAGATCGAAGAATTGATCGACCAGTTACGCCAGAATTATACCATTATGATCGTGACCCACAACATGCAACAGGCAGCGCGTGTCTCTCAATACACCTCCTTCTTTCTTGCTGGCAAGCTTATTGAATCAGCGCCAACTGTGGAGGTCTTTACGCATCCGAAGCAGCAGGAAACAGAGCATTACATCAGTGGACGTTTCGGTTGATCCACTGGTTAAGGAAAGTATATGGCACATAAAGTTTTAGTGATCGATGACGAGCCCGTGCTCGTAGAAACGATTGCATACAACCTGGAGCAAGCAGGATACCAGGTGGTGACGGCAGCTGATGGAGTCAGCGGGCTCACAGCGCTCAGCCGTGAGATGCCGGACCTGATTATCCTCGATCTCATGTTGCCAGAGATGGACGGTCTTGATTTCTGCCGCCGGGTACGCCGTGAGAAGAATACTGCTACCATTCCTATCATGATGCTCACAGCCAGAGGGGAGGAGATTGATAAAGTCGTCGGCCTGGAGGTTGGAGCCGACGATTATGTGACCAAACCCTTTGGGCGTCGTGAATTATTAGCGCGTGTACGCGCCCTGCTACGTCGCGCGGACTTTCCCGCTCCTGCTGGCCAGCAGTTTGAACAGGAGAATGGTCAGACGCCGGCTCCAACCAAACGTGAGCTCGTGGCTGGACCTCTGCGTATCGATCTTGCTGGCCGACGGGTCGTTTGCCGCGGGGAGAACCTGGAGCTGCAACCAAAACAGTTTGAACTGCTCACCTATCTCGTGCGCAACCGCGGCACCGTGCTCACACGCGACCAATTGCTCCATAACGTCTGGGGCTATGACTATTCGGGGGATACACGCACCGTCGATGTTCATGTACGCTGGCTGCGTGAAAAACTGGAGGAGGATGCCGCCAATCCCAGGTTGATTCAAACTGTGCGAGGGGTTGGATATGTGTTCCGCTGGTAACATGTGACCACTCCTTATGGTAAGGAACATGAAGGTTCACCTCTGTGTAGCACTCGTTCGTTGCTTCTGTTGATGAAACGGAGAACAACAAGACAGAGGTCCAGGCGATGGGACATTTCCATCGCCCTTGTTTTTTGTGCTGCGATCGCGTATATTTATATCAAATTCATTTGATATAAATGATATTGGAGGATTACATGAGTGTTGCTCTTGCGCCTCTGCGATCACCTGGCGTCTTCAAGCTTCTCGCTCACGACTTGCGCTGGAACATCTTGATGTTGCTAACACATTCTGACTACAGCGGGCAAGAGCTTGTCCGCAGACTTCAGCAACCGCAAAATCTGGTGTCGTATCATCTTCGTCTCTTGCATGAACAGGATGTGGTGGGTGAACGGCGGAGTACTGCTGATGAGCGTTCCATTTATTACAGTCTCAACCTCGATACGCTGCGCACGCTCTACTTCTCCTCAGCTGGTGAGCTCCATCCAGCACTTGGCGCTCCAGAGGGCGAGGAACAGGAGGCGAAATTATCCCTTCCTAGCAAACCGGTTCGCGTCCTCTTCCTTTGTACCCATAATAGCGCCCGGTCGCAGATGGCCGAAGGGATTTTACGCGACCTGAGCGGCGGGAAGATTGAGGCGTACAGTGCTGGAAGTCACCCCACAGATCTCCATCCCCTCGCCGTGCAGACACTCGCTGCCATAGGCATTGATATCAGCCAGCAACAACCAAAACATCTGGACCAGTTTTATGGACAATCTTTTGATTATATTGTGACAGTCTGCGACCGTGTGCGCGAGTCCCGTCCCACCTTTCCCGGTGATCCAGAGCGCGTTCATTGGAGTTTCTCCGATCCAGCAGCGGTGGAAGGCCCGGAGGAGGAGCAGTACCGTGCGTTTGAACAGGTCGCCCTCCAACTCATGACCCGGATGCGTTACCTCGTCATTCTCATTGAACGCGAGAAAAAGGGTAAATCGTAATGCTTCTCCTGTTCATGTTATCGAAGCCGTGCTTCCTGCTCTTGGCCGCTGGATTGAGAAGATGTGTTGAAGCAAGAGCTGAATGATTGCAAGGAAAGAGGCGTATGACGCAACGGACGATACTTGTTGTCGAAGAAGATTTGGCTTTGCTGCACATGATTGCTGCAACCCTGCGGGGAGAAGGTCACATCGTCTTTGCTGTGACAGATGGGGCAGCCACCATGGAGATCGTGCAGTACAATCCTCTTTCACTGATCCTCCTTGATCTCACGCACGCGCCGTCAGATGTTCTGGACATCTGCCATCATTTGCGTCTGCGCCCTGAGACGGTGAACGTCCCCATCTTATTGCTGGTGGACCATGAGGATGAGATTGGTCAGGTCGCAAGGCATATACCGAGCGTGAATGACTACATCGTGAAGCCGCTAAAGACGGAAGAATTGCGAGCGTGTGTGCGTGCTCTCCTACGTCTTGACCGGCACAGCAGCAAGCGGCGCTCCCCCAAGGTTCTACCAGGGGTGAGGATGGGAGGGACGAATAAGCAAGACGTCGTGCTGGTCGCTGATGAACTGCAAATCGATATGCTGCGACGGAGGGTGATGCGACGAGGCGAGGTGATCGAGTTGAGCAGGGCGCTGATGTTTGAACTCCTGGTATATCTGGCGCAGCATCCTGGCATCGTCTTCACACGTGAGCAATTACTCAGGGAGATCTGGGGCTATGGCTCCGCTGACACGAACGACACCCGTACAGTTGATGTCCATGTGCGCTGGCTGCGCGAAAAGCTCGAAGACGAACCTGACAATCCGCAACTCATTCAGACGGTACGTGGTGTGGGATATCGTTTCAGAGACTGAGATAGAACAATCAATGGGTATACATCCTTGCCCCTCTGTAAGCCATCCGCACCACTTCTGGTACAACTGAGTGCGCAGGCATGGATGAAACAGCAGCAAGAGTGGGAATGATGGAGGTGAAAGGATGCTTCTGGGTTTCTTACACAGCTACAAGCACACCGCCCACTAGCATCACCACCGCACCCAACAGGCGGCTGCGGAGTTGGCCTTCTCCCAGGAAGAGCCAGGCCCACAGGATGGTGAGGACGCTACTCAGCTTGAAGAGCGTGGTCACATAGCCGACAAGACCAAGGGCAATGGCGGTGAAACCGAAGAGTGGGGCTACTCCTGCAATGAGCACTGCCAGCAACAAAGCACGAGGATGGCTGAGTAAACCCTTCCACCTGTTCTGATGAACTGGAGCTGCCTCTTTCCTAGAAGGCAGGAACGCTCCTGGCGTGAGCAACAACACCATGAAGCATGTGCCGAGCAGCGCCACCGTTGGACCGCTTGGTGGCGACATATGGTCAATAGAGAGCTTTTCCAGGACAGTCGTTATCCCCCAGAGGGCGGAAGCTCCAATCGCCAGAAGGACTCCCGGTCGGCGTAAGAGCACGCGCAGCGGGGCAAGGAATCCTGTGCGTGCTTCCTCCACCTCTAACAGATATGCGCCAAAGAGCACCACGGCCACGCCAATGGTTTGGCGGACGCCGGGGGTCTCTCCAAGAGCGAGCCAGGCGACGAGCAGCGTAAAGGCGGGATTGAAGGTGAGGAGCGGACTCACCAGAGAGGCATCGGCCTGGGCGAGTGCGTACGTTGAGAGCAGGGTTGCAGCGAAATTCAGGGCGACAGAGGCAAGCAGGGCCACCATGAATGTGCCATCTACGTGTGGAATGCGGGCCGTGCAGGAGAGCAGCATACCACCGCGAGGAGGAGACACGGAACACTGGGTGAGCAGCAAGGTTCCCACGGCTAAAATAGGAAGCGAAGCGGCATTGATCATCCAGGCCACCTGTGCCGGACGAGTATCACGCAGGATGCGCTTATTCAGAATTGGGAGCCATGACGTCAAGATGGTAGCGATGAGTGCAAACAGAGCAGACATAATGAGCCTTCAAATCTCTTCAAAAACAATGTAAGTATCTTCGTTCTCCTAATGTATCATACAGCCAGTATCTCAAGCACTCAATCGCTGAGAACATTCCCTATTGATGAGATTGCCCTATCCAGGGATATTGTTGCTATTGACAACGAATATATCAGTGGGTATGATTGGGAGAGATATTGTTGCCGGTAGCAACGAATGAAAGAGAAACAAGGAATGAAAGGTGACGAAGCAACAGGCGCGCTCCTGCGTGAAGTGGCCCGTTTGCATACCCATCTGCAGCGTGAGAACGTGGCGTGTTGTGATGGAACTACGGTGATGCAATGTACCGTGCTTACCGAGCTGGGACGCAGTGGGCCCGTCCCACTGGCAGAACTCAGCCGGCGCATCGGGTTCGATAAAAGCTGGACCAGTCGTGCCGTCGAGCACCTGGTGCAGGAAGGTCTGATCGAAAAAGTCCCACATGCCAACGATCACCGCATGGTGCGTCTTTCCCTGTCGCCAGCGGGTAAGCAGCGTCTGACAGAACTCAATATGACGCTCAACCGTTTCTCTGAGCAGGTGATGGAACATATCCCCGTCGAAGCACATGCAGGGGTTCACCGCGCATTGGGACTCTTGCTCGCGGCACTGCAAACGGAAGATAAACTTTCCTTACCACAGCCGTCTGACACCGCCCAGATGTTGTCTTTCCGCACCCTCCGTTCTTTAGATGGAGGTGCGCGATGCTAGTGCGAGTAGCGACCCTAGACGATGCTGAAGCGATTGCGACGATCTATAACCAGGGTATTGAAGACCGCGTGGCGACCTTTGAGACGCGCCCACGCACACCGGAAGAGATTGAGCGCTGGTTTGATGGTGTGCATCCCATCGTCGTTCTCCAACAGGGCCAGGACGTAGTAGCATTTGCCTCGACCTCTCACTATCGTGATCGAGCCTGCTATGCTGGCATTGCTGAATGCTCGGTCTATGTCAGACGCGATTGGCGTGGCCATGGCGCAGGGCGGCTCGGTCTTGAGGCGCTGTTGCAGCAGGCAGAACAGGCCGGTTTTTGGAAACTGGTCTCGCGCGTATTTATTGAAAATGCTGCCAGTCGACGGCTTTTGCGATCACTTGGCTTCCGCGAGGTGGGCATCTACGAAAAGCATGCTCAGCTTGATGGGGTGTGGCGCGATGTTGTCATCGTCGAACGGCTCTTGCCTGTCAATCTGACCTGAGCATCATCATGCTGTTTGGGGATGTCTCCCTCTTGCTTCTTTTCTCGTACCGGGGTGCGTCCTTTTTGGTGGAACGACGTCTCCTGGAGGAGGAAACGAAAACAATACATGGTCGGGCGTTCGTTCGCTCGACGCTCAGCGGGTACATGCAGCCTCAAGGAGGCTATTGGCCACGGCCTGGCTGCAAACAGCGCTGCTCATATACAATGAAAAAAGAAGGATGAAAGAGTATGAAGACCAACCAGTTCCCAATAGCTATCATCGGCGCCGGTCCCGTTGGACTGGCTGCCGCCGCTCATCTGCTGCGCAAGGGAGAAACCCCGCTTATGCTGGAAGCGGGATCCTCCGTTGGAGCGACGATCCTGGACTGGGGACATGTGCGCCTGTTTTCACCATGGCGCTATCTGATGGATCGCGAAGCGGCGGCACTCCTGGCAGAGGAGGGCTGGAACGCTCCAGATCCAGAGGGGTATCCCACCGGGCGAGAACTGGTGGAAGCGTATCTTGTTCCGCTTGCCAGCGTCCCGCAGATGCAGCCACATCTGTCGCTGCAGACGCGTGTGCTCAGCGTGACCCGTCAGGGCCTGGACAAAATGAAGACCCCTGGCCGGGAGCAGGCTCCCTTTGTGCTGCGGGTCCAAACCGACGAGGGTGAGGAGTATGATCTTCTGGCTCGCGCCGTCATCGATGCCTCCGGCACCTATGAACAGCCCAATCCTCTGGGAGCGAATGGAACGCTTGCGCTGGGAGAACGCGCGCTCCGTGATGCCATTTTCTATGGCATCCCTGATGTACGAGGGCAACTGCGAGCACGGTATGCCGGTCGCAGGGTCCTGGTGGTCGGCAGTGGCCACTCCGCGTTTAACGTCCTGCTTGACCTGGCGGCAGTCGCAGCGCAAGAC
>WNFM01319848.1_pt2 | contig 14767 bp, 20 predicted proteins | sample 5400271 | NCBI WGS metagenome assembly WNFM01 (sample SAMN13153352, study PRJNA577476) | soil metagenome | isolation source: 60 cm saprolite on Douglas fir-dominated hillslope | place: USA:California | collected 2013-09-17 | reverse complement strand
GGCCCTGACGCCCATGTGGACGTCCAGCTCTTCTGGCAGCGATGGCGGACCGAATCTCCCGTCCTCGACGCCCTCTCGAGCCTTGCCCTCCATGCGGCGACCACCAGCCTCATTCCACCCGAATGAACACACTGATTTGCATGACGATGACAGGATTCGTGGCCCTTCGGGGTTGAGGGTGAGTGTCGAGATGCCGGCGATCCCGCGAGTCCGGCCATTGACGCAAGATCCACTGGGTCGGTGGGGAGTCGGCCGATGCGGCCGCGACGGGGTCCGTCGGATGGCTGGGCGGGTGCAGGTTGCGTGTGGTGGTCGGTGGTCTGGCGCTCGCCGCGTTGGGCCTGGGGGCGCGTCCGACGGCGGTCGCGGATGGCCCCTTGGCGGTCAAGGCCGCCCAGGGGGCTCTGGGCCCGTCTCGGTCACACGGCTGCGCCGGGGCCTGGCAGCGGGTCGACGTCGTTTGCGTGCATCGGCTCGCCGCAGTGGGCGCAGCGCAGGTCGACACCGCTGACCTCACCGCACGCGTGGTGGCGGTAGAGCACTGGCGGGCCGGCCTCGCCCGCGAGCCATTTGTCTCCCCAGCCGGTCATGACCATCAGCAGGTCGACCAGTTCAGTGCCCTTCTCCGTCAGGACGTACTCGTAGCGCGGTCGCCGGTCGTAGGGACGGCGGTCGAGCACGCCCTGGTCGACGAGGTGGTTCAGTCGCTCGGTCAGGACCTTGCGCGAGATCCCGAGGTCGGCCTGGAGCTGCTCGAACCGAGTGAGCCCGCGTCTATGCCGCGGAGTTCGAGCGGACCGGCATGAGCGGGGCGCACAACCGCTACCGGAACATGGACCAGGACTGGGAAGACCTTGCCGACTTCGACGGCTCCCCCATCACCCAGCCGTCCCTGTTCATCGGCGGCGCGCTGGACGCCTGCACCACCTGGATGGCCGACGCCATCGAGGCATACCCCGCCACCCTGCCGGGCCTGGTCTCCTCACACATACTCGACGGCTGCGGCTACTGGATTCAGCAGGAGCGCCGCGAGGAGGTCAACGAGATCCTGACCGGCTGGCTTGCCTCCCTGTCCGCTTAATCCCCCAGACGGCGAGACGCACTCTTCTGCATAATGCCGCAGATCGCCCTGTTCGGCGGCTCTTCCATCCCTTGGGTCCGGGGTGTCACTGTTTAGGGCAGCAGGCGACTGGCGTGCCGGGCATAGATGTCCCGCATGCCGTCGGGGTCGGGTGTCGCGCCAGGAGTGAGGGCAGCGCCTATCTCACGCATGAACGCCAACGCAGGCTCCGCCGGGGCCCAGATCCCCAGCACCAGGGCACTCTCAGCATAAGGATTGCTGAATCCGTGCCGAGAGCCCCGGGCAGCGACGAACATCGATCCCGCAACCGCCTCCTGGGCCTCCACATCGCCGGTCACCTGCAGTCGCCCGGCAAGCACGTAGATGCCCTCGTCGAACTCATCGTGCGTATGCGGGAGAGGCCCGGCGAAATGAGGTGGAACCGTGATCTCCATCGCGGCGAACCCGGCGGGCTGGCCCTCATGTCCGGCCAAGATGTGCATCGGCTGCCCTGCGTACAGAAAGCTCGGCCCTTCGCCCCGGCGGGTCAGCAAAGTCATGAGCTGTTTCTACCACCGCACCGCGCATAGCCGACCTCCGCACATGCATGATGCCGCTGATGGCGCGGATTGCCTCTCGGATCGTTGTTCAGTCGCTGGTTGTACTGGAATCAGGAGCCACCGCGCGAAGCAGCTGTCTTCGTCGAGTTCGGTGTACCAGCGAGTTTTGAGCTTGTACGCGGTGTGCTTGGTTGAGAACAGGAGGCCGGGTCCATCTCTTGACCGGCGACTTGTTGGAGGTCACCACCGCAATCCCGCGCCGCAGCGCCTCCCGCATGTGGGCCAGGCCGGGCTCGCCATCGGTCGACGTGTTGGCCGTCACCTCCACCAGCAGGTCCGTCTCGGTGGCGCGAAGCCCGTCGATCGCGCTAGGCCAGTGCCGCACGCCATCGTGGTCAGCGATCGATCCTCCGGGACGCCAGCCGCCCCGCCTGCGCGTCGAGGGCACCGGCCAGCCACCTGCCAACCATGCCAAACCCCACGAGCCAGATCCGCAGCGGGCTCACCAGGCGACCGAGCGCTCTTGCACCCGATGAGGATGACGCCGACCCCTCAACAGGCACTACGGCCGTTTCGGCAGCTGGCTACGAGGCGCACTGACAGACGGCCCATTCGATAGTGCACACTCCCGCCGATACGGATGCCAGGTCGGTTATTCGGCATGGCCGACCGTGCCGCACAGAACGGGCTCATATGCGCGCCATCAGCCTCCGGGCGACACACGACAGATCGGAGGATTGTGCGCTACCAGTGGTCCCAGTGAACCCTGTCATCCCTCGGGATCCTCGGTCCAGGCTTGAAGTCCAGGCCGATCGTGTGGGCGACGGGGATCAGCGCCACCTGCATCACCTGGTCGTAGGGGATCTCGAGCACTGCGGCTGCCTCCCGCTCGTAGCCGAGGTGCAGGCTGGTCCATGCCGTGCCGAGGCCGCGGGCGCGTGCGGCCAGCATGAAGCTCCAGGTGGCGGGCAGGATCGACCCCCAGGTCACAGCCTGGGCCAGGAACGGCGCGTTCTCAACCCGCCCTTCGATGCACGGAACGACCAGCACCGGCACCTCGTGCAGGTGCTCGGCCAGATAGGCGGAGGCGTCCATCATCTGCCGGTGCTCAGGCGGCGTCGAGGGCGGGTCGTTTTCGGTCTTCGACTTCCGGTACAGGTCGCTGATGGCCTTCTTGCGGCCAGCCTCGGTCACGATGACGAAGTGCCAGCCTTGCAGGTTGCCGCCAGTCGGCGCCTGGAAAGCCAGGTCGAGGCACTCCTGCAGCAGTTCTGCCTCGACGGGACGGGTCAGGTCGAGCCGCTTGCGCACCGCCCGTGTGGTTGACAGCAGCTGATCGGGGGTGAGGTCGAGGGTGGCCACGCCAAAGCACATCGCCCGGCTGGACGGGATTATTCCAGCCGGACATCGATGAGCTCACAGCGCCCTCGCGACTGGACCGGTTGCCCTGCACGGCGCGGCGCAAGACCAGAGCTGTCGTTAGCCGGGGCACATACCCGCGAACACCGCACGGCCCGGACGCTCGCCGCTTCCCTGCTCCGAGGATGCCGTGCCCATCGCAGACGCCGCGAGCAGCCCGGACGACCGCCATGTCCCGCAGCTACGGCCGCGCAGGGCATGCTTCCGGGTGGCCGGTGTGGGATTGCGCGAGCCCGGCACCGGTCCTGGTGAGCCACCGCCTGTCAGTCCTGTGCCAGGAAGCTGGCCAGGTAGCGGTCGGTCTGGCTGGGCGGTCAAGTTCCAGGGGGTGACCGCAGCCGGGCAGGACGTGCGCGGAGCTCAGTACTCGTTGGCTATCTCGGCAGTGACCAGCCTCTTGTGGTACCTGGGAGGCCCAGTAAACAGGAGCTGTTCCCATTGGGTGGCGCGAATAGTGGGATAGGTGTCGTTGACGCCACAGCTACGTGGGCAGGAAGGTGAATGAGTGCATCAGCGCCGCGTCGTCTTCGTGATCTTCGATGGCTTCCAGCCACTCGATCTCGTTGGCCCGCATGAGGTGTTCCAGTACGCGGGCGAGCTGTCTTGCGGTTACTGCTGCCAGGTCGTGGCTCCCTGCGCGGGGCTGGTCCGGTCAAGCAGCGGCCTGCCGGTGCATGCCACGCACGGAGTGGCTGAGCTGGACCCCGGCGGGATCGACACGCTGGTGGTGGCAGGCGGCGGCGGAGTCGATCAGGCTCGCCTCGATCGGGCGCTGGTCAGATGGATCGCCGCCGCCGGGGCCGGCGCACGGCGGGTCACATCGGTTTGCAGCGGGGTGTTCATGCTGGCCGCTGCCGGGCTCGTCACGGGGCGCAGGGTCACCACCCACTGGGCCCGCGCGGAGCAGCTGGCTCGAGAGCACCCCGAGCTGAGAGTTGACTGCGATCCGATCTTCATCAGGGACGGGCGGGTATGGACGTCGGCGGGGGTGACCGCCGGGATGGATCTCGCGCTCGCCCTGGTGGAAGACGACCTGGGCCGGGATATGGCGCACGCCGTCGCCCAGGAGATGGTCCTGTTCTTGCGCCGTCCGGGCAGCCAGTCGCAATTCAGCGTGCCGCTGTGGTCAGCGCAGCCGCGAACTGACCCGATCCGCTCCGTCCTGTCGGCGATCCATACTGATCCCGGTGCCCGGCACGGTATCGCCGACCTGGCCGGGCATGCTGGGCTGAGCCCTCGCCACCTGCAGCGCAGGTTCACCGCCGAGATCGGCACCCCGCCCGCGACCTACGTGGAGCGCGTGCGCATCGAGGCGGCACAACGTGCGCTCGCCGACAGCGACGACCCTGTCGCGACGATCGCCCGACGGTATGGGTTCGGCACCGCAGAGACCCTACGCCGCGCGTTCCACCGGAACGCCAGCGTCGCCCCATCGGATTATCGGGACCGATTCCGATCTACCAGGGAGCACACATGACGACCTACGGGCTGCTGATCTTCGACGGCGCCGAGGAGCTGGACTTCGCCGGCCCCTGGGAAGTGTTCACCACCTCCCGCATGCTGCGAGACGATGCTGACACGGCCATACTCATCGCGGAACGCCCGGGCGCCGTCCGCTGCAATAAGGGCATGCGAGTCTTGCCGGACCACACGCTGGACGACCATCCGCCGCTGGACGTGCTCCTGGTGCCCGGCGGCAACGGCACCCGCCGCGAGGTATCCAACCCCGCGATCACCGACTGGATCCGCAAAACCTCCGCCGCCGCCGCATGGACCACCAGCGTCTGCACCGGGGCGCTGCTCCTGCACCAGGCAGGCCCGGCACGCGGTCGCAATGTGGCCACCCACTACGCCTTCGAAGACACCCTCCAAGCCCGCGGTGATGTCACCGTGGTCCGCGATGCCCGCTACGTCGTCGACGGCAACTTGGTCACCAGCCAAGGCGTCTCCGCCGGAATCGACATGGCGCTATGGCTTGTCGGCCGCCTCCACGGCCGCGATCACGCACGCGCCGTCCGCCGATACATTCAATACGAACCTGCACCGCCCTACCTCGCTGACGAGCCGGTCAACCGCTGAGACCAGACATACCTGCCCACTCCACGGGAGGGCTGGGCCGCGGTTGTACCGGAAGGTCGCCCCGGGCCACCTGTGACGCGGTCGCCGCCCGGCCGGGTCGTCGGTCCTCCGCCTGGCCTTGGCGCGGCACCGGGGAACGACCAGGGACCCAGGCATGCAGATGTGACGCCGGGGCGCGGGCCGCGGCGGCCTGCGCGGCGCGCTGCTGGCTGAGCGCCAGCGACGGCCGCACCTTCCTCACCTGCAACCCGAGCAGGAAGAAGAGCCAACTGGCTCGCCGGCTCCGTTTCTGCTCCCCGGACGCGGCCTGGACTATTTCAGCTATTACCAGGATCATTGCGTCAGCAGCCGATCGCGCGTCACGGTGGCAAGCCTGGAGGTGGCCGGTGCCGGCGACGTTCCCGTCGCGCGGGGTATGGCGTCGTCCCGGCCTGCGGCCCGCGGACCTGATCGTGTTCGGGGTGCTGCTCGTGCTGCTGTACGGGCTGCTGCGCCTAGCCCCTGCGCTGAACGCCCCGTTCCTGCCGAGGACGACCGCGCCTGCCACCGTGTCCACCGACCCGGCTAACCTGCCTTACTACGCGGTGCGGTCGCTGCTGCGCATGTTCATCGGACTGATCTTGTGAGTGCTGTTCACCTTCGCCTGCGCCACCGCGGCCGCGCGGCCGCGAGGCATGCAGGAAATATGGATTTGCCAACGAAGGATAGAGACAATTTATGAGGGGCAGAGTCGCTGGTTTTGCTGCCGTCGGAGTTATAGCTGCTCTTATTATCAGCCTAATAGTGACCAGGAACCTGCCGCCTTCCAGGGCTTCCGCAAAAGGAGCCACGCCGATACCTTCCCCGACACCGCAGGTGAGGCCTAAGACTGTCCATCGATTGCCAGCGGCTAGTCATAGGCTGCCGGCACAGATCACGTCCCTGACCAACCCCTACGAGCCAAAGGCGGCCTCCGGAGGCCCTGGTCACGGAACCATTGCGCCACCGGCTGCGACTGTTACATTGTGCTCTGGTCCTTCAAGGTCCCGTCACAATCGCATTACTTACGGCATAAACGAAGTCTTTGACAACGCCTGGCTTGACGATATGTGCATCAAGAGTTCGGCACCTGGCTACTTTAAGGTGACAAGCGGGCTGCCGTCAAAGGGCGATGGCACTGTTAAGGCTTACCCCGATGTCTGGACCGGCACGCATTACGCCCATCACACCCCGGGCAGCTTCCTTCCGATGCCCGTGTCTCAGGTAATGAATGGTTCCATCAGCACCTCGGCTAGATGGTCGTTCCCGACCGAGCGCAGCTTTTTCCTGGCGGACTATGATGCCTGGACGTTCGCCGATGCTGCCGATGTTCACAAGCATGGCGATGCTGAGATCGTTATCGTCCTCAACAACATTCGCTCGCCAGGGACACCCGTCTACATCTCCGGGCACTTGTGGCACGAGAAGACGTGGCTGACGTGCTCGCGCCTGCCTGGTGGCGGCTGCGATCCGTCACAGCCTGAGTGGCCTATCCTTATGTTTGCCTCGACGCAAAATATCATGAACCCTGACCTGTCCATGGCTCCTTTCTTTCAGCGTCTTGTGAACCAGGGCTACCTGGCGAGGTCGCAGGTACTGGGGTCCATCCACTTCGGGTTTGAGTGCTGGACAGGATGCGCCGGCGCGGCTGCGTCGGCGCACTTCTCCAGGTGATGTACGGAAACAGGCCGGAGAACCTTCCCGGAAGAATGCGCCTTTTCTCCTCTGGTTCCGCACGGCCGGTAGTGCCTCGCTGGCGGGTGAGCGCTGAGTGCCAACGGTCCGCGCTACATCGGCAGCAGCTCGAAGATCTCCACCGCGCACTTCCCGTCACTGTTGGACAGGAACGGGAGGCCGTCGGTGAACGCCTTCGCCGCAGCGAGATCGTCGGCCTCGACGATCGTGTAGCCGATCAGGTCGCCGGCTGTTCCTTCAGTGCCGTCATCGCGAACGGACGTGCTCGTCCCGAACGGGCTGCCGATGTCGACGAGCGCCGCGCCGACCTTCTCCATCCAGGCGCCAAACGCGGCCATCCGCTCGGCGCCCTGCTCCGGCGTGATGTCGGACATCGGAGTGGCCGGGCCACGGTAGAGGTAGATGAACTTCGCCAACGTCGATTGTCCTTTCGAGAGCCGGCGTGCCCCATGCACGCCTTCACCTATTGACGAACGGCACCGGCGCGGACAGACAAATCTGTGCCCTAACCGGCGATGAGCTCACGCAGCTCCTCTGGGGTCGTCGGCGTACCGCTGCATTGCTCCGGGAGTTGGTGGTCCGGCTGGCTCGAGGGAACCCCGCGTGGGGCCATCGCCGGGTCCACGGCGAACTCGTAGCGCTTGGTTTTCGGGTAGCACCAGCGACGGTGTGGCACATCCTGAACAGGGCTGGCCTCGTTCCCGCTCCGCGGCGCGCCGGTCCGTCACGAAGCTTCAAAGGCCGGGCTGGTGTGCCAACGCGAGGCTTTGCGCGGTGACTTAAGCCGTCTGGTTGGGCGAGCGTGGCAGTGGCGCCGATGTGCATCGGCGCCACTGCGGTTGTGCTCATGCCCAGCGGCTGATCTCGCCTTGGGGGTAGGGGTAGAACTCGGCGCCTTCGGCGCCGGTTTTCAGACTGGTGAGGTAAGCACCCCAGTTGGTGCTGCAGCCGCTCATGAACTCGCTCGCCTCCGCCCAGCGGGCGTGGGTGAACAGCAGTGTCGTCCCGCCGTTGCTGGATGGGTGCAGCGCGAACGTGATCAAGGTGTCGATCCAGGAGTCGGGTCCTTCAATGACCCGCCACACGATCTCATCCGCCATGTCGGACTGGACCTCCATGACGGCAGCGGGGGTGTCGGCATCACCGAAGAAGACGGCGAAGCGGCTGCCGACGGTGCTGTCGCCCTCGAGCGGTCGGCCGGTCCACCAGCGGGCGATGCCGTCGGTGGTGGCGACCAGGTCGTGGACGGCTTCGCGTGGGGCGTCGATGCTGATGCGGTGCAGGATGTCGGGCATTGCAGTGTCCTTTCAGTGGGTTATGCGACGACGAGGGTGTCGGCCGCGGGGGTGTCGGCGCGAGCGCGCGACGTGCGTAGGCTGATGGCAACTGAGCTCAGTGCGGCGAGCGCGCCGAAGACGACGCAGGACCAGCGCACGGGCCGGAACCCGGCGGTCACTGAGGTCGGGTTGTTGAGGTTGCCGTGGGCGGAGAAGACCGTGCTGGCGATAGCGATGTTGAAGACGGCGCCGAAGCGTTGGACCATGTAGTTGATCCCGGAGGCTTTGCCCATCTCGGTCTCAGCGACCGAGTTGAGGACGGCGGTGGGGGCGGTGGGCAGGGCCATCGCGATGCCGATGCCGGCCACGAGCAGGGCGATGACCAGTTCGATCCAGCTGGTGTGCAGTGATCCGCGTGCGGCGACCCAGGCGAAACCGAGCGCCTGCAGCGCGAGACCGGTGACCATGATCGTGCGCCGTCCGACTCGGTCGGAGAGTGCGCCGGCCAGCGGGGTCAAGCCAAGGCTGAAGACCCGCCGTCGTCCGAATCGATCACCGAGCGCTGCAGCGGTGAGGATCCCGGCGGCGAATGCGATGCCGTAGGAGTTCGCGGTCCACTGAAGCCAAGCCAGGTTTGCGTGCAGGTCGCGCTGCATCCGGGGCAGCGCGGCGAACAACGCGCCAGTGTCGAGGATGACCATGATGTACGCGGTCGAGGTCAGGACCAGCACCCAAGCCAACGAGGCGGCGAGTACGGTGGGCGGGGATTGCCTCTTCGTCATCGGTTTCCTCCAACAGGTGGCCGCCTTGTGGGGCGGATATGCCGTAGTGACGAACAGCGCTGCCCGGAACGGACAGCCGCGGACAACATTTCCTCCGGCGGCGTTGTCCGCCGGCGCCGGTGTCGTTCGTCAGATACTCGAACCGGTACCGATCAGTGACTGGAGGGGTTATGCAGTACGCATTGCTTGCCTACGGCAGCGAGCGGACCGACGCGGGCCCGATGGACGGGGCGATTGCGGACGTGCTCGCCAGGCCGTATGTGACCGGCTGGGCTCGCCTGCACGCGGACGGGTCGGCCACAACCGTGCGAACCGGGGAGGGGAGGACGTTGCTCACCGACGGCCCCTTCATTGAGTCCAAGGAGTTCCTCGCTGGTGTGATCGTGGTGGAGGCCGACAACCTTGACGGTGCGCTTGCCATCGCGCAGGAACTGCAGGGGCCGAGGACCGGTGGTGCGATCGAGGTGCGGCCGATCCTCGAAGCGTTGTTCCATGGCGCTTGACGCGGTCTTTCGCGATCACTGGGGCCGGGTGCTGGCCACCCTCGTCGGGATCCTCGGCGACATCGAGCTCGCCGAGGATGCAGCTCAAGAGGCGTTCGCGATCGCTGCCGAACGCTGGCCACGTGACGGGGAACCGGACAATCCCGTTGGCTGGCTGATCTCGACCGCACGGAACCGTGCGATCGACCACATTCGCCGGCAACGCGTGCTAGCCGAGAAGACAGAGATGCTCGCGCGCGAGTCCACGGTGGAATCGGAGGCAACCGTGTATGAGTCAGACACCTTCCGCGACGAGCGGCTGGAACTGATCTTCACCTGCTGCCACCCGGCGCTCGCGATGGAGGCACAGGTGGCACTGACCCTGCGCACCCTCGGTGGCCTGTCGACCGAGGAGATCGCGCTCGCGTTCTTGGTGCCGACCGAGACGATGAGCAAGAGACTGACCCGCGCGAAACACAAGATCCGCGACGCGCGCATCCCGTTCGCTGTGCCGCCCGACCATCAGCTACCGGACCGGCTGGCGGCGGTCCTCGCAGTGGTCTACCTCGTGTTCAACGAAGGCTGGGGCGGCGGCCGCGTGGACCTCGCCGCCGAAGCGATTCAACTCGGCCGCGCGCTCACCGACCTCATGCCCGACGAGGGCGAAGTCCTCGCACTGCTCACCCTCATGCTGCTGCACGACGCCCGCAGACGCGCTCGGCTGCGTGACGGTGAGATCGTTCTGCTCGACGATCAGGACCGCGCGCTGTGGGATGAGCAGCAGATCAGCGAGGGCCGGCAGCTCCTCCAGCAGGCAATCGCACGCGGCGAGACCGGACCTTACGTCGTGCAGGCCGCCATCGCCGATCTGCACCTGCAACAGCCACGTGACTGGCGACAGATCGCCGCGCTCTACAACACCCTCTCCGTCCAGACCGGTTCTCCCGTCGTCGAACTCAACCGTGCCATCGCCGTCGCCGAACTCGACGGACCCGAGGCCGGGACCATTACCGCTACTTCCACTCCGCCCGCGCCGACCTCCTGCGCCGCGCCGGACGAAACGACGAAGCCCGCCACGCATACCAGCGCGCACTCGAACTCGCCCAGACCGACGCCGAACGGCGATCCCTGAACGAGCAGCTCGCCAAACTCTCACGCTCGGGCTGAGCACACGAGCACTGGCCGGCCCCACGCCACGGCGGTGGCACATCGAAACCGCGGTCGGCGCCAGGGCCGCGGATCGCGGCTAGGCAAATCCCGTGATCGGCTTGCGCGGCCCGCAAGCGGCGGCACAGGAATCCGCAGGGATGCCCTGGCAAGGCGGATCGTTGTCGGGCACCATGGACAGGTGACGGACCGCGTGACGGTCAGCCGGTGGCTGGCGGACTATGAAGCCGCATGGCGGGCACCTGGCACTGATGGCCTCGCGGAGATCTTCACCGACGACGCCGCCTACCTTCACTCTCCCTACGAAGAACCCGTCGTGGGCCTGGACGCGATCAGGCGGATGTGGGAGCAGGACAGGGACGGCCTGGAGGAGGTCTTCACCCTCGCCACCAACATTCTCGCCGTGGACGGCGCCACTGCCGTTGTGCGGGCCGAGGTCCGCTACGGGGATCCGCTGCGCCAGGAGTACCGCGACCTATGGGTCATACGGCTCCGTGACGACGGCCGCTCCAGCTGGTTCGAGGAGTGGCCTTACTGGCCTGGACGCCCCTACTCCGCCCGCGACGACCAGTAAGCATCCCTTCTATGCCGCGGACCTGGCGGGCTGCAAGAGCCCCGGCGAGCCAGGCGCCCGGGTGGCGTGATCATTCTGCAGGATGTCCAGGTCCGCAATGACGGCGGCGGCCAGGTGCTCACCGCCCGCTCCTAGCATCGCGCCGGGTCCTACTGCGGAGGGCGGCCGAGCTCGGCGGCGAGGACGCGGGGTGCCTGGCAGCGCCAGGCCCAGGCGAACCCCCTCAGCTTGCCCTTGCTGAGCACACCGAAGCCGACCAGGCCGCCCGAAGCCTGATGGCGGCCGAGCCGGCACCGCTGACCGGCCATCTCTGGGTGGCACAGCTAGGGCCAGGCTGCGCAGTGATCACGGCCGCATCCCGGCGCTCATGCACGACACCGCCATCCGGGAAGTGTCGACCACGTTGCCGTGGCCGTCGTCTCCGGCGACGTCACAGCCCTGCGTCAGAGGTTCACTCAGCCGTCCGGAGCTGACCAATATGATTGCCCTCGTGTCTCTTCTCCCGCAGCTCGGATCGTCTACACGCACAAGGCCGATACGCGATTCGCAGGGGCGAACCGTCCCGGGGAGCGTTGCGAGACTCGAGCCATTGACGCTCGGGGGCGTACGGCAATGGCTGCTGGTGCGAGGCCAGTGCGCCGAGAGCCCGATCCTGCTGAAGCTGCACGGCGGTCCGGGTCAGGCCGAGATGACGACTGTCGGGCTCAACGGGCTCCTTGAGAATGACTTCGTCGTCGCCGAATGGGATCAGCGCGGTTCGGGCAAGTCCGGAGCGGCCATCCAGCCAGCTACGGCGATGAACGTCAGTCAGCTGGTCGCCGACACCATCGAGCTGACCGAGCACCTGACGCAGCGCTTCGGCAGACCGAAGGTGATCGTCGTCGGCCATTCCTGGGGCAGCGTGCTCGGACTCATGGCGGTCCAGCGGCGGCCAGACCTCTTCAGCGCGTTCGCACCGGGCTGATTGCGAACTTCGCCAAGGGGCAGCAGGTCGCCTACCGCTTCCTCCTCGCCGAGTCACGGCGGCGCGGGAACACCAAGGCATTCACTGAGCTCAGCTCCCTTGGCAGCCCACCCTACGCCGGCACCGAGGGCATCGCGAAATGGAGACGATGCGCACGCTGGCTCGGCGAGTTTGGCGCGCTATGGCACAGCTCTGAGAAGTTCGACCGGGTCGGCTGGATGCTCGCATCCATCGAGTACTCGTGGCCCGAGAAGCTCAGATTCAGCCGGGCGGCCAAACGCTCTTTCGACCTCCTCTATGCGGACCTCCTGTCTGTGAACCTGAGCGAGACCGTTCCGCGGGTCGAGGTTCCGGTCTTCTTCGCCGAGGGGCGCCATGATCGTATGGCGCCGATCGAGGTGGCCGAACGGTACTTCACGAGCCTCATCGCGTCGAGGAAAGAACTGGTGTGGTTCGAGAACTCGGCGCACTTCCCGCAGTGGGAAGAGAGGGCACGGTTCCACGAGTTCCTCCTCAAAACGGTCCTCCCCGCAACTGCCGTCTGACGGCGCTCCCGGCGCAGGCTGGCGATGCATGGTTGTGCAGACTCGTCGACGGTTGTGGGGTAGAACCCGGGACTGCCAGGTCGTCGGGCAACGCGGAGACCTCTCGCTCCCCGCGCACGTAGCCGCCATGCGCAGATCTGCAGGGCAGGCTGGTGCTGTGTTTGCCGTTCCGAACGAGAGGATCTGCGCGTTTCAACGGCTTTGAGGATCTGGTAGCCGCGCGGGCGCCCGGGAAATGGGCGACCGAGTCGGAGGCCGCCCGCAGGCTCGCATCACCGTGCCGAGCGCCCACCCGCGGTCCTCACCCGCGAACGGGCAGGCGCCGCTGCCGGCCTCATCGCCGCCCTGGATCGCCGCATATCATCGCAAGTCCTCCCGGCCGGACCGTCGCCGCCTGCGCCCATGGAAGGGTCACCATCTGGCGGTGCGGTATTCGTGCAGCAACGGTCAGGGATTGGTGCCGCTGCTGCGTTTCGCCTCCCAGCTGTGGGTAGCCCGGTTCGGCGGCCGGACGCAGCCAGGGCAGGCTGCCTGGCCTGGGTGGGCCCGCTGGGGGATAACCCCCGCCTGAAGACGGGTGCAAGCCCCGTTCCGGTACCGGCCGTGCGCTCATAGCGTGGATTGCATCCTGCCAGACAGCGTATGCATGGAAGGGAGCCTGAGCTTTGCGAGGCTGGACTGTCCCCCGGATCGCCGCCGCCACGGTGGCCGGTCTGCTGGGTGCCTACCTGGTGATCCGCGGCATCGCCGAGTTTTTCACCGTTAACTTCTCCGACCCAGCGTCCTACCGCAACGACTGGGGTGGCCCCAGCCTGGCCGGTGTCTTCGCAGTGCACAGCGGACCCGGCCTCGCGGTGCTGATCGCCGCAGCCGGGTACCTGATCCACGCCAGGCGCGTTCGCCGGCGGCGGGACCAGGCCAAGCAGGCCACCCGAGCGGGCCCACGCCACCCGGCGCGGGTAAGCCCACCTCCGCCCCCTGAGGGTGGCCCCGGACCTGCCCGCGCCACACGAGCCGCGCGATAGAACACGGGCGTAGCCGTGAATAGCCGCGGTTTTAGCCGCTCCTGAACGCGGAGGCGCGCCCACGAACCGGTGTCGAAAGCAGCGCGGGGAAGCCTTCAGCCCGCGTCCACATCGTCCCCGGAGGCGGTGCCGCCCAGCCGGACGGCTGCTCGGTCACAGGGTCCCATCTGGCGGGGCACTCGTAGATGCCCGATGACGCCCAGACCCTGTCTCGATAGGGAGATCCAGCGGACAGGCCGCTCTGCTCCGGAGAGTCCGGACGCGCGCCTGACTATCAGGCAGGCTGTCTCGTCTGACGACTATCAGCTGGGATGCCAGGCCCCTGTCAGGATCTCCAGGTGGACGGCTGGCCACGCTGGAGGTGTGGATCTTGGAGCCGTCAGGGCGGCACCGAAGCCTCAGCTCGTCGCCTGTGCCATCGCGGCGGCGCGCAACGCGCAAGGCCTGCTGCATGACGCGGAGGTGCTGGCCGACGCGGGCTGCACGGCGCGGGCGTACTCCCTCGCGGCGCTCGCGGTCGAAGAGTGCGGCAAGGCAGCCGGCCTGACCGCCCTGGCGGTGATCCCAGAGTGTTGAGGGCACATGCACCGTAGGCCGGATGCTGGAATGGCACCAGCTGAAGCAGGCCGACGGGCTGCTGATGGCCGTGCTGCCGTACGGCTCGCAGAGACTGGGGCCCAGGCTCGCCGCCATGCCGGCCGCCGAGCTGGCGCAGGTGCTGAGCACCCTGGGTGCGCCGGCGGAGGAGGCCGACCGCCTCAAGCGCCGCGGGCTTTACGTGGACATGGACAGGGATGGCCGGATCCGCGAGCCGTCGGAGATCACAGCCGCCCGGTAACTCCCGCACCTCAGCCCGGCCAGCAACAACTGAGGTCGCCTGAACGGACACCACTTACTCAGCGCCAGAGAATGTCTACGGGCGCGGGCAACCCGCCCAGCGTGGGATCGGCTCATGCCTGGATCGGCATTGCCGGGTGGGGCACGTCGCGGAATGGCTCCAGCGGATCCGGGTACCGGTAGGCATGATGCAGCAGTCACGGCATGAGCGAAGCGGGAAAACGGTGGGAATCATCACGCAGGACATGCGAAAGATAGTCAACAGCGCCAAACTCGCGTTCGT
>WNFM01246604.1_pt1 | contig 14767 bp, 9 predicted proteins | sample 5400271 | NCBI WGS metagenome assembly WNFM01 (sample SAMN13153352, study PRJNA577476) | soil metagenome | isolation source: 60 cm saprolite on Douglas fir-dominated hillslope | place: USA:California | collected 2013-09-17 | reverse complement strand
CTCCGACATGCGCGAGCGGGTCGGCGTATTCGAATTGATGGTGAATGCCCTGCAGAAAGACATCGCAGTGTCCGTCGCGCACCAGGGTGGTGGCATCGAAGGAGTTGCCATCCACGCTCAAGCGCGCATCGGTGGCCGACAGCGCCTGCCATTGCAGCTGCATCGTCCGCGCATCGAGCTTGAGCTCAAAGCCCCCGTTCGCCGGCCGCACCACGAGTTCGCGGTCCGCTCCGGCGGTGCGGAAGTGAAAAGTCCTGGCGGCGGGCGCGTTGAGCCGCCAGCTGTCCGCGTGGCGCCAGACCTCAAGACCGGGCCCCTCATGGGCCGCCTGGGTCTGCAGCGCGACGATCCGCAGGGCGGCGGCGATGAGCGCCGCGTCCGGCACCGGCGCGGTCGCGCCGAACAGGCGCGAGTGCTCCCGCTCGATGAGCGCCGTGTCCAGATCGGCGCCGGCAAAGGCGGGGGTGGCGACAAGGCGGGACAGGAACTGGACGTTGTTGCTGAGCCCCACGATCTGAATCTGCTGGAGTGCCTTCAGCAGCTGGCCGCGGGCGAGTTCGCGTGATTCGCCCCAGACGATGAGCTTGGCGATCATCGGGTCATAGTAGGGCGTGATCTCATCTCCCTGTTCGACCCCGGAGTCAATGCGCACGGTGGGCGTCGCCTCCGGCGTGCGGTAGTGCACGAGGCGTCCCGTCGCCGGCAGGAAGCCGCGCTCGGGATCTTCCGCGTAGATGCGCGCCTCGATCGCGTGGCCGCCGATCGACAGCTCCTTCTGGCTCCGGGGCAGCGCTTCGCCGCTCGCCACGCGCAGCTGCCATTCGACCAGATCGAGGCCGGTGATCATCTCCGTCACCGGGTGTTCCACCTGCAACCGTGTGTTCATCTCCATGAAAAAGAACTTTCCGTCCGGCCCGGCGATGAACTCCACCGTCCCCGCTCCGACGTAGCCGACGGCTTTGGCCGCGGCCAGGGCCGCCGCGCCCATCCTGGCGCGCCGCTTCGGGTCCATCCCGGGCGCTGGCGCTTCCTCGAGGACTTTCTGGTGGCGGCGCTGCACCGAGCAATCGCGCTCGAACAGGTACACGCCGTTGCCGTGCGTGTCGGTGAAGACCTGGATCTCGATGTGCCGCGGCTGCAGCAGGTATTTCTCGACCAGCACGCGCGCATCGGCGAAGCTGGCCAGCGCCTCGCGCTGGCAGGAGGCCAGCGCTGCGGGGAAATCCGCTGCCGCGGCTGGCCTTGATCAGCACCGGATAGCCGATGCGGTCCGCTTCCCGCTGCAGCAGGGCGGGCGACTGATCCTCGCCATGGTAGCCGGGCACCAGCGGCACCCCGGCCTGTTGCATCAGCGCCTTGGCCGCGGACTTGGAGGCCATCGCGCGGATGGCCGCCGGTGGCGGGCCTACGAAGAGGAGTCCGGCGCTCGCGCAGTCCGCGGCGAACGGTTCATTCTCCGAAAGAAACCCGTAGCCGGGATGAATCGCCTGGGCACCGCTCCGCAGCGCCGCCGCGATGATCGCATCGCCGCGCAGGTAACTGTCGCGGGCCGCCGCGGGTCCGATGCGCAGGGCCTCGTCGGCAACGCGCACGTGCAGCGCCCCGGCGTCCGCATCCGAATACACCGCGACCGTGGCGATCCCGAGGCGGCGGGCGGTGCGCTGGATGCGGCAGGCGATCTCGCCGCGATTGGCGATCAGTAGCTTCTCGAACATGGGCCGTCTCGCTTACATCCGGAACACTGGGTGCCGCCAGGCTGGCGGCCAATCCCAGCCCCAGGCAGCGGCGCGTGTCGAGCGGATCGATGATGCCGTCATCCCAGAGTCGTGCCGTCGCGTAATAGGGGTGGCCCTGGCGCTCATATTGCGCCCGGATCGGCGCCGAGTATGCCTCATCGTCCTCCGCGCTCCACTTCCCGCCACGGCCCGTGATCGCATCGCGCCGCACGGTGGACAGCACGCGCGCCGCCTGCTCGCCGCCCATCACGCTGATGCGGGCGTTGGGCCACATCCACAGGAAACGCGGCGCGTAGGCGCGACCGCACATCGCGTAATTGCCGGCGCCAAAGCTGCCGCCAATGATGACCGTGAATTTCGGCACCTGCGCAGCGGCGACCGCCGTCACCATTTTCGCGCCGTGCCGGGCGATGCCCTCGTGCTCGACCTTGCGGCCGACCATGAAGCCGGTGATGTTCTGCAGGAATACCAGGGGCGTGCGCCGCTGGCAGCACAGTTCGATGAAGTGCGCGCCCTTCTGCGCCGAATCGGAGAACAGGATCCCGTTGTTGGCGATGATGCCGACCGGCATCCCCCACAGATGCGCAAAGCCGGTCACCAGAGTGGTGCCGAAGCGCGCCTTCCATTCGGCAAATTCGCTGTCATCCACCAGCCGCGCGATGATTTCGCGGACTTCAAAGGGCTTGCGCGGATCCTCGGGGATGAGGCCGTACATCTGATCCGCCGCGTAACGCGGCTCGAGCGGCTCGCGCAGCGCCAGCTCGCTCCGTGGGGCGAGCGCCAGCGTGGCCACGGCGCGGCGCGCGATGGCCAGCGCGTGGGCATCGTTCTCCGCGAGGTGATCGGCCACGCCTGAGAGCCGGGTATGCACATCGCCGCCGCCCAGCTCCTCGGCCGTGACGATCTCTCCGGTGGCCGCCTCCACCAGCGGCGGGCCACCGAGGAAAATGGTGCCCTGGTTGCGTACGATGACGGATTCATCGCTCATGGCCGGGACGTAGGCGCCGCCGGCCGTGCAGCTGCCCATGACGACCGCGATCTGCGCGATGCCTGCGGCCGACATGGTGGCCTGGTTGTAGAAAATGCGGCCGAAGTGCTCGCGATCCGGAAACACTTCGTCCTGGCTGGGCAGGAAGGCGCCGCCGGAGTCCACCAAGTACACGCAGGGCAGGCGATTCTCGCGGGCGATCTCCTGCGCTCGCAGATGCTTTTTGACGGTCATGGGAAAATAGGTGCCGCCCTTGACGGTCGGATCATTGCAGACCACCAGGCACTCGCGCCCCGAGATGCGACCGATGCCCGTGATGAGGCCTGCCCCGGGCGCCTCGTTGCCGTACAGGTCGAAGCCGGCCAGCTGCGAGAATTCCAGGAAGGGTGAGCCCGGATCGAGGAGCAGATTGACGCGTTCGCGCGGCAGGAGCTTGCCACGGGCGAGGTGGCGATCGCGGGCAACCGCGCCCCCGCCGAGCGCCGCCTGCGCCACTTTGGCTCGCAGGTCGGCGACGAGCGCCTCCATGGCCGCGCGATTGGCCAGGAAATCCGGGCTGCTGGGCTTCACGGCGCTGGTGTAGGTCGACACGGTCGTACCCTCGCGAGGATGAGCTTGCCAAGAACTGCCTGATTGTCGGACAATAGCGCAATCATTAGGAGCGAGGCAAGCCGCCATGAGCGTCCTGGACAGCTGTGACATGGATTTTGGGCTTGGCGACACAGTGGATGAGGTGCGCGCCCAGGCGCGCCGTTTCGCCCGGGAGCAGATCGCACCGGTGGCGGACGCCATCGACCGCAGCAACGAGTTTCCACGCCAGCTCTGGCCGCAGCTGGGCGCCCTGGGACTGCTGGGACTGACGGTGCCAGAGCGTTGGGGCGGCGCGAATCTGGGCTACCTCGCGCACATCGTCGCCATGGAGGAGATCTCGCGCGCCAGCGGCGCGGTGGGCCTGTCCTACGGCGCCCATTCCAACCTGTGCGTGAATCAGCTGGCGCTCCACGGCACCGATGCGCAGCGCGCGCACTATCTGCCGCGCCTGGTCTCCGGCGAGCACGTGGGCGCCCTGGCGATGTCCGAGCCCGAGTCGGGCTCTGATGTCACTTCGATGCAGCTGCGGGCCGTGCGCCACGGCGATCATTACCGGCTGACGGGCCGCAAGATGTGGATCACCAATGGTCCGGACGCCGACGTGCTGGTGGTCTATGCCAGGACCGATCCGGAATCCCGTGAGCGCGGCATCACCGCGTTCGTGGTTGAGAAAACCTTCCGGGGCTTCTCCAGCGCACAGAAACTCGACAAGCTGGGCATGCGCGGCTCGAGCACCAGTGAGCTGGTCTTCGAGGACTGCCCGGTGCCGGTGGACAACGTGCTGGGCGAGCTGGGCGGCGGCACCAAAGTGCTGATGAGCGGCCTGGACTACGAGCGTGCGATTCTGGCCGGGGGTCCGCTGGGGCTGATGGCCGCCGCGCTCGATGTGACGCTCCCCTACATCCATCAGCGCAAGCAGTTCCGCCAGCCCATCGGAGGCTTCCAGCTGATGCAGGGCAAGGTGGCCGACATGTACGCCAGCCTGAACGCCGCCCGGGCCTATGTGTACGCCGTCGGCCGCGCCTGCGACAGCGGGCGCCGCACGCGCCAGGACGCGGCCGCGGCCATCCTGTTCGCCGCTGAACACGCCACGCAGGTGGCCCTGCACGCGATCCAGGCGCTGGGCGGCAACGGCTATATCAACGACTACCCGGCGGGACGGCTCCTGCGTGACGCCAAGCTCTACGAGATCGGCGCCGGCACCCAGGAAATCCGCCGCATGCTCATCGGCCGGGAAATCTTCAGGCTGACCGCATGAACCTGCAGTTTGAACCCATCGTCGCGGAACCCACCTACCGCAAGGTGGCCACCGCCCTGGTCGATCACATCGTCGCCGGCCGGCTGCGTTCGGGTGATCACCTGCCGCCGGAACTCGAACTGGCACGCCAGTTCGGCGTGAATCGCTCGACGGTGCGCGAAGCGCTGCGCGAGCTGGACAGCGCCGGGCTGATCGGCCGCCGCCGCGGCTCGAAACGCATGATGGTCACGCGGCCGGGGCCGCTTAAGGTCGGGGCCGGCGTGCGCAGGGCGCTGGTCCTCCACGACGTCACTTTCGTCGACGTCTGGGAGGCCCTGATGATCCTGGAGCCGCCACTGGCCGCGGCTGCCGCGACGCGCCGGAGCCCCGCGGATCTGGAACGCCTGCAGCTGGCCTACCACAGCGTACGCGCCGAGCCGGAGGCTGCGCCGACGGTTCAGCATGTGGCCGAGTTTTTCCGCGCGCTGGGCGAGGCCAGCGGCAACACCGCCCTGGTGCTGGCGCATGAGCCCCTGATCCAGCTTCTGGAGCCCTCGCTCGCCGCGATGATCGACAAGGTGGCCCAGGCGCGAAGCCGCATTATCGACGCCCAGCGCCGTCTGTGCGCGGCCGTGGAAGCGCAGGATGCGGACGGCGCGCAGACCTGGATGAGCAAGCACATCCGGGATTTCAGGCGCGGCTATGAACTGGCGGGCATCAATCTGGATCACACGGTGGTCCGGGCCGCGACACCGGCTTAAGGCAAGTTGCGTCCGCGCCGCGCCGGCAGCTCGATCCCGCGGCCGGTGTGGCACACTCACCAGCCATGCTGAACTTCACCGACGTAGCGGTCCGCCGCGGCCCGCGCCTGCTGTTTGCGGGCGCGAGCTTTGGGCTGTTTCGCGGCGAGAAAGTGGGCATCACCGGCGAGAACGGGAGCGGCAAGTCGACGCTCCTGGAGCTGGTGCGCGGCACGCTGCACGCCGACGCCGGCGTCTTTGAAATGCCGGGCAATCTCGTCACCGCCTATGTCTCGCAGGAGATCGAAGCGACCGAGCAGCCCGCCATCGAGTTCGTGCTGGACGGCGATGAGGAGCTGCGCGCCATCGAAGCGCAGTTGCAGGTGGCCACGGAGCGGGATGACGGCGCGAAGCTGGGCATGCTGCACGCGCGTTTTGCGGAAGTCGGCGGGTACGATGCGCGCGCGCGCGCGGCGCAGCTGATGCACGGCCTGGGATTTGCGCCGGACGAGGACGATCGGCCGATCCGCGGATCTGCTGCTGCTCGATGAGCCGACCAACCACCTGGACATTGACGCGATCCTGTGGCTCGAAAGCTGGCTGCGGGCCTATCCGGGTACGCTGCTGCTGATCGCGCACGATCGCGAGTTTCTCGACCGGGTCTGCAACCGCATCGTCAATATCGAGCATCAGCGCGTGCGCGCCTACCGCGGCAATTACTCGGCGTTCGAGACGCAGCGTGCCGCCGAACTCGCCGAGCAGTCCTCACTCTACGCCCGCCAGCAGCGCGAGATCCGCCACATGGAATCCTTCGTGGAGCGCTTTCGCGCCCAGGCGAGCAAGGCGCGCCAGGCGCAAAGCCGCCTCAAGGCGCTCGAGCGCATGCAGCGTATCGCTCCGGCGCACGTCGATTCGGCGGCCTTCGAGTTCGCCTTTGCAGAGCCGGCGAGGCTGCCGCGCCCGCTGCTGGCGATAGACGATCAGAGTGCCGGCTACGGCGGCGCGCCGTTGCTGCACAAGGTGAGGCTGACACTGATGCCGGGCGACCGGCTGGCGCTGCTCGGGAAGAACGGTGCCGGCAAATCGACCTGCATGAAAATGCTGGCCGGCGAGCTGCTCGCCTCGGGCGGCAGCCGCACGGAGGCACGCGATCTGCGCATTGGCTATTTCGCGCAGCACCACCTCGAGCAGCTCGCCCCCGACGATTCGCCTCTGGGAAATCTGCGGCGCAGCGGGGGCGAGCGAGCGGCGCGGACCACCGAGGCCGAACTGCGCGACTACCTGGCGACCTTTGGCTTCCGCGACGCCCGGGTGTTCGAGCCGGTCGGCCTGTTTTCGGGCGGCGAGAAGGCGCGGCTGGTGCTCGCGCTGGTGGCCTTCCAGAGGCCCAACCTGCTGCTGCTCGATGAACCGACCAATCATCTGGATCTCGAGATGCGCCAGGCGCTCGCGGTGGCGCTGCAGGACTATTCCGGTGCCGTCGTGCTGGTCTCGCACGATCGCCACCTGCTTAACACCGTCGCCGACGAGCTGATGGTGGTGCACGACGGGCGCGTGGCGCTCTTCGATGGCGACCTGGAGGACTACGCGCGCTGGCTGGCGAAGGGGGGCGCCGTCGCGCCAGCGGCCGCGGCGCCCGCGCCCGCGGCGCCCGCGCCGCCGAAACCAGTGCGCGTGAGCGTGGCCGCGAGTGCTGACCAGCGCCGCAAGCGCCGCCGCGAGGGCGCCGCCGTACGCGATCGGCTGGGTCCGTTGCGCGCTACGGTGGCGCGTCACGAGCGGGAGCTCGAGCAGCTGGCCCGCGAACGTGTCGAGCTGGAGCACGCACTCGCTGCGCCGGAAATGTATCGCCCCGAGGCGCGCGCCGGACTGCAGGGCGCGCTCGCCCGCCAGGCTGAGCTGGCCCGGCTCAGCGCGCACGCCGAGGCCGCCTGGCTCGAGGCGAGCGTGGGGCTCGAGGCCGCGATGGACGTCCAAACGGAGCCTTGAGCCCACGGGCGCCCCCGGCCTGGGCGCTATTAAGTTAAGTGGAAACCGTTCCGGTTGCGCTCGCCGTGGCAGCCGCCGGAGCCGGCGTGATGGCTTCAATTTGTTGTGACGTACATCCGGCCGGTTGTGAATGCAGGCCACAATTGTGGCGGGCATAACCCGATATTCTTCGGGGGTCTTTACTACCGGAACGCGGACGCAATGCGTGCAATTCTTGCGGGAGCGCGATTCATCGGCTGGACCGTCGGTGCGCGGCTGCTGGTTATCAACGGCCTGCTCGCCGTGGCGCTGGTGTTCGGCGGAATCATCGCGTGGCGGGCCCTCACCGCACAGAGTAACGCCATGTCCGGCCTGGCGCTGATCAGCAAGGCTGCGCGCTACCATCAGGATGCCGAGACCCAGCTGGCGGACCTGCGCGCCGCGATCAATGCCGCGCGGGGCGGCCAGGCGGAAACCGAAGCGCAGCGCTCGGACCTGCTCGCTTCGATGGACCAATATGCCAAGGATCTGCGCCGGGACCTGCTGACGCTGGCGAAGCTGGATCTGCCGCCCGACCTGATGGACACTGAAACGCGGGTGCAGACGCTCGCCGACGCCTATCTGGGCGGTGCCGGTGAAATCGGCCGGCTGGCCGTGCGCGAGTCCGCGGCGGCTGCGGCGCTGGTGCCCCGATTCAACAGCTCGGCCTCCGCCCTGGACGATGCCATGGAGGCACAGACCGAGGCCTTCACGTCGCACATCGTGCAGGCGAACAGCGATGCGGCGGCCGCCGAGCGCGACGCTAAGCGCTGGCTGGTCCTGGCCGGCGTCCTGATGAACATCGTCGTCGGAATCCTGGTGCTGCTGCTGTCGCGCTCGATACGCCGCTCGCTCAGGTCGGTGCGCGACGTGGCCCAGGCGCTGGCTCGCGGCGATCTGCAGGCCCGCAACCTCAATCCCGGCACGGACGAGCTCGGCGAGCTGGGCCGGGCGATCAATGGCATGGCCGACAGTCTCAACAAGGTCATCGGGCAGCTGCGGGCCGACGCCGATCGCGACGCCTTTGGCAACCAGCTGGGCGAAGGGCTGGAAATGGCCGACACGGAAGAAGAGGCCTACGAGACCCTGGGTCGCGCCATGGTGACGATCTCGCCGGACCTGCCCACTGAACTGCTGCTGGCGGATTCCAGCCGCGCACATCTGGAGCGCGCCACCGCCCATCCGCTGGCCGGCCCCGCCGGCTGCAGCGTGGAATCGCCCTTCAGCTGCATGGCCGTGCGCCGCGGCACTCCGGTCATCTTCGAGGACGGCGAGGCGGTCAACTCCTGCACGCGCCTGCGCGGTCGCCCTTGTGGCCCCGTTTCGGCCGTCTGCGTGCCGGTCAGCTTCATGGGCCGCTCGCTCGGTGTGCTGCACGCCGCCGCGCCGGTCGGCAAACTGCCGGACGCCACGCAGATCGCACATCTGACGACCCTGGGCGCGCAGGCCGGCGCGCGCATCGGCACGGTGCGCGCCTTTCACAGCACGCAGCAGAAGGCGGCGACCGACAGCCTCACGGGGCTCCACAATCGCCGCTCAGCCGAAGAGCGCGCGCGCGACCTGGTCGCGACGGGCAGACCCTTTGCCGTGGTGCTCGCGGACCTGGATCACTTCAAGAAGCTGAACGATTCGCGGGGCCACGAGGCCGGCGACAAGGCATTGCGGCTGTTCGCCGAGACCCTGCGCCTGTGTATGCGCGATGGCGACATGGCGTCCCGCTGGGGTGGCGAGGAGTTCGTGCTGCTCATGCCCAATGCCAACGCCCAGCAGGCCAATGAGGCCGTGGACCGGATCCGCGCTTCGCTTGCCACGGCGCTGCTCACCGGGGGCACGGCGGCTTTTACTTCCAGCTTCGGCATTGCCGACAGCACGATGAGCCCGCGCTTCGAGCGGATGGTCAAGATTGCCGACGAGGCCTTGTATCGCGCCAAGGAAGAGGGGCGGGATCGGGCCATCATTGGCGATTCCCGCCTGGCGACCACCGGGGAATTCCGGCGCTCCGTCGAGCATCCGGCCTCGATCACCGTGAGGAAACTCGCCGAAGGCTGAGCGCCAGGCGCCTGGCGGGCGCCGCCCGACTTCAATACTTGGCGACCACGATGACGCCCGTGGCCGGCGCGCGCAGCACGTAGCTGCAACCACCGGGCGTCTGGCGGACATAGGCGATGGCCTCGGCGTCCGTGGCACGCACGGGCGGCGGGTTGGCGCCGTCGCGGAAGGACTTCTTCGTCCACAGGGTGGCGTATTTCCGGGCGTCGAGTTTCATCACTTTCTCGAGGAAGGCGGCCTGCGCGGCGCTGTTGTCGGCGGGGGCCAGGCGGGCGTTGCCGGCAAAGCTCTTTTCGCCGACGAAGACGTCGCGGATGTCGGCGGCCTGCAGGCTGACGCCCGGGTTGCACACCACGTAGACGTCGCTGGCTGCGGCGCGGAGCGAAAATGCCGCCAGCGCGGCCGCGAGCAGCCAATTCATCGCCGGGCGCGCCCTGGCCGCCCTGCGATTGCGGGGATCAGAAGCGGATTGCATATTGCATCAACCCTTCACTGTATTGGTCGCGGCTGCGGTCGGTCAGTTGCGTGTCGGCGAGCTCGAGCTTGAGGGCCGCGTCGGCGCTCAGGTCAAAGCGCAGGCCCAGCGCGCTGCGATGATAGGAGTAGCCGGTCGTCTGTGCCGCGAAATAGTTGTCGGCCTGGTCCAGCGAGGTGATCTCGTAGCGCGCGTAGGGCACGCCCCATGAGGCCCGGTATCCGAGCTGGACGAAACCGGCGTGGCTGTGGTGAGTGCCGCTCGTGCCGGACAGATCCTCGTTATCGAACAGGTAGACCTCGGCGATATTTTCCCACTGCTCGGTATCGTAGACGGCGTAGCCCCCGTAGCTGAGCACGCGGGTCATGTCGGCGGGCACGGCGTTGTCGCCGATGTGTGCGCTGAAGGCGTGTACACCGAGCGTCAGCCCTTCGGCAGCGCCGGCATTGAAGAGATACCCTAGGCGACCGCCGACGATGAGGTTGCCGTGAGCGTTGCCCGAGTTGCGCATGTCGAGTACGCCGTCCACGATCTGCTGGCTGTTACCGACGTAGGCGTCGTACTGCAGCTTGCCCGAGCCGATGCGCGGCGCTCCGGTCAGCCAGAGCCCTACAGTGTGCGCCGGGACAATGCCCCCGCTGTCCTCGAATTGCAAGAATGCCGGGCGCCGCAGCGAATTGTTGACCCAGGCGCCGTGATGGAGCGCCGTATTCACGTAACCATAGGGCGAGTGAAAGCGGCCCAGCCAGAGCGTGGCCTGGTCGGCGAGCTGGTAGCCGATCTGCGCGCGCTCCAGGTCGACGCCGACGGAGCCCTGCGAGCTGACCTCGGTGTTCATCTCGAACAGGGCACGGCCGCGATCGCTCAGGCGTGGCGTCAGATAGAAATCGAGGTTGCCGACAAAAAAGCCCTTCAGGTCCTGATTGATCGGATTGTGCGTGCCGGCACCGACGTCGGCGAAACCGTGCAGCGGCATGCCCGTCTCGTCGTTCGAACGGCTCGCGTTGGCGGTTTCCAGCTGCTCCAGCTGCTGCTCGACGGCTTCGAGCCGGGTGGGTTCGGGTGCGCTGGACGCGCTCGATTCACCCGTGGCGGGCGATGCCGACACGGACGCGCCCGTTTGCCTGGCTTCCAGATCTCGCACGCGTTGTGTGAGCGCCTGTATCGCCTTGAGGCTCTGGTCCAGCTTCTGCTGCAGTTCCTTGATCGTCGCGGCGTGCTCGGCGCCCAGCGCGCGCGAGGGCATCGTGCCGATCAGCAGACCCAGCAGCAGGGCTGCACGGAGGCGCGGGCCAACCAGATTGATCGAGAAGCGTCGCATGGCTACTCCAAGTGTTAAAGCAGTGCCGGCCAGTTCCCGGACGCGGGATGGACCGCGCCGCGCCACTGTCCCTGGGCGTCGAACACCACGAGGCGTGATTCGTGCATCACGTGCGTGTCATAGGTCCAGAAGTCGAAGCCAAGCTGGTGGGCAAATTGCTGCGTCGCCTCCCGGCTGCCGGTGAGAAAGTGCCAGTTGCTGCGCTCGAGGTGGTGATTGATGCGGTACTGGTGCCAGCTCGCCGGATCGTCCGTGTCGGGATCAAAGCCCACAATGACGAAGCTGGCCTGTTCGCCGCGCGCATCCAGCGTCCGCTGCATGCGCTTCAGTTCGGCAATCGTGGCCGGGCAAATGGTGCGGCAGTGGGTATAGGCCATCGCCACCACGACGCGCCTGCCGAGCAGTGCTGTGAGGGCCAGAGGTGCACCGCGATCGTCACGCCACTGCTGCGGCAGCTGCTCCAGGCGCATCGCACCGCCGCCGCCGGCACTGGCGCCGCCGACCACCAGCAATCCAGCGCACAGGAGCCCGGCACACAGGCGTTGGGATCGCCAGCGCGGCGACTTGGGGCTCCCGAAAAACATGCGTCGGAGGCTAGCAAATGGACGGGTGCCGCAACTGTGATGGCTGCCTCCGATGCACCATAAGGTGGCCACGCCACTGCGGTCGCTGTGACGGAGTTCACGCCGGCTGCGGTGACCGTGGTGCCACCAAACGGTTAATGTTGGCCGGCGCCGAGGCCCAAAAGAATATCTTTATATATTAATTAGTTACGATTAAATTGCGGCACTGCGGCGAGGCATAATTGGTTCACTTTACAAACCAATGGAAACACGTATCATGTGTCGCAAGGGAAGTGTTGGACCCACGGTTCGACGCCTCCCGGAAGTCGCGGAACATGACCCCCCGTTTCCGCGCCATACCTTAGAGCCCCGCTTGCGGGGCTCTTTTTTTGGGGACGCCGTTCGCGGGTTCATGCGCCGCTAGAATTGCCGCATGTCAGGGGCAGACGAGCTGGCGGAGCGCGGGCTTCACTCACTCCACGAGCGATCGCCGGGTACTTCGGCCCTGCTGCAGACGGCTGCGCCCGAGTTGCGGGACAGCGTGCGCGGAGTGTTCGCCGCCAGCGATTTCGTGATCGACTCGCTCGCCAGGGATGAGCAACTGCTGCCCCAGCTGCTGGCGGGCCCGGCGCGCCTCGACCTTCCATTGCTCCTGCCCCTGAGCCCGGACGAGGCCGGCTTCATGACCGTGCTGCGGCGCTGGCGGCGCGCGGAGCTGACGCGCATTGCGTGGCGGGACCTGGCCGGCTGGGCGACGCTGCCCGAAACGCTGCTGGACCTGAGCAATGCGGCCGACGGCGCCATCCGCGCAGCCGCAGAACTGGCCTGGCAGCAGCTTGCCGATCGCCACGGCGCACCGGCGGCCGCGGGGGGCGCCGCAGAAGCCGGGCTCATTGTCATTGCCATGGGCAAACTCGGCGGCAGGGAGCTCAATTTTTCCTCGGATGTCGATCTCGTATTTCTCTTCGGTGGTCACGGCGAGACGAGTGGGCCGAGTGTCCTGGCGCACGAGGAGTTCTACCTGCGCCTCGGCCAGCGGCTGATCCGCTATCTGGACGCGCCGACCGCTGAGGGTCAGGCCTATCGCGTGGACATGCGCCTGCGACCCTTCGGCGCCAGTGGGCCGCTGGTCGCGAGCGCTGCCGCCTTCGAGGACTACCTGGAGCGTCACGGCCGCGAGTGGGAACGCTATGCCTGGATCAAGGCCCGCGCGGTGACCGGCGCCGCCCTCTACCAGGACGTGTTCCGCAACAGCGTCAGGCCCTTCGTTTATCGCCGGTACCTGGATTTCGGGGTCTTCGAATCGCTGCGTGAAATGAAGGCGTTGATCGAACGCGAGGTGGAGCGGCGCGAGCTGCAGAACAACATCAAACTCGGTCCCGGGGGAATCCGCGAAATCGAATTCATCGTCCAGTCGCTCCAGCTCATCCGCGGTGGCAGCGAGCGGCGCCTGCAGAGCGGCTCGCTTCTTACGACCCTGCCGCACCTGGCCGGCGCGCGGCTGTTGCCGGCGCAGGTCACGATCGAGCTGGCGGCGGCCTACGAATTCCTGCGGCGCCTGGAAAACCGGCTGCAGATGATCGCCGACCAGCAAACCCATACGCTGCCGGTCGAAGCGCTCCACCAGGCGCGCGTGGCGGCGGCGATGGGTTGCGCGTCCTGGGATCAGCTGGCCACGGCCCTGGAACAGCACCGCCGCATCGTGGCGGGTCATTTTTCAGCGCTGGTGCAATCCGCGCAGGCGCCCGGTCCGGCGCAACCGGCCCCGCTCCAGGCCCTGCTCGAGGGCGAGGGCGGACCCGGGGCGCTGCAGGCGCGGCTGGTGCAGCTCGGATTTGCCGAGCCCGGCGCGAGTGCGCAGTTGCTGCAGGATCTGCACGCTTCGGCGGCGCTGCGGCGGCTCGATGAGCCGGGGCGCCGGCGGTTGCTCGCGCTCCTGGGGCGCTTGAGCGAGGAGGTGGCGCCGCTCCCGGATGCGCTGGCGGCATTGCGCCGGCTGGCACGGGTGATCGAGGCCATCGGTGCACGCTCGACCTACTTCGCGCTGCTGCTGGAAAACTCGGTAGCACGCCGCCGGCTGATCGAGCTGGCGCGGCACGGGGATTTTCTGTTGGCGCAGATCGCCGCCTTCCCGCTGCTGCTGGATGAACTGCTGGATGAGCGGCTGTTCGAGCGCCTGCCCGCACGTGCCGAGCTGGCCGCCGAGCTGGCCTCGCGCAGCGCCGAGGTCGAGGAAGGGGACGAGGAACAGCTCGTCGAGCAGCTGCGGCGCTTCCAGCGCGCCGCGCTGTTTCGCATCGCGGTCGCCGACCTGTCGGGGCTCCTGCCCCTGATGGTGGTCAGCGACCGGCTGACGGAAGTCGCCGAGCTGATCGTCGAGCAGGTGCTCGCCCTGAGCTGGAATTTCGTCACCACCCAGCTCGGTACGCCGATGTGCGGCGTGGGCGCGGCTCGGCGCGCGGTGCGCATCTGCGCGGTGGGTTACGGCAAGCTCGGCGGCATGGAGCTCGGCTACGGCTCCGATCTCGACCTGGTGTTCCTGCACGATTCGAGCGGCGAGCAACAGGAAACCGAGGGTGTGCGCTGCGTCGACAACCAGGTGTTCTTCGTGCGCTTCGTGCAGCGCCTGGTGCACACGCTGACCTGGCATTCGGCCGCCGGCCGGCTCTATGAGGTCGATATGCGGCTTCGGCCCAGCGGCAAGGGCGGCATGCTGATCACGAGCATTGAGGCTTTCGAGGACTACCAGCGCCAGGAGGCCTGGACCTGGGAGCAGCAGGCACTGCTCCATGCGCGCGCCGTGGCGGGCGATGTGGGGCTGCGTGAGCGATTCACGGCCCTGCGCGAGCGCGTGCTGCAGCGGGACGTGAAGCGCGACACGCTGCGGCAGGAGGTGGACAAGATGCGCCAGCGCATGCGAGTCGAGCTGAGCGAGGCACGGAGCGGCGAGTTTGACCTCAAGCAGGATGCCGGCGGCATCGCGGACATCGAGTTTCTGGCGCAGTACTGGGCGCTGCGCTGGGCGGGGGAGTATCCGCCCGTGGCCTGGTATTCAGACAC
>WNFM01116619.1_pt1 | contig 14768 bp, 13 predicted proteins | sample 5400271 | NCBI WGS metagenome assembly WNFM01 (sample SAMN13153352, study PRJNA577476) | soil metagenome | isolation source: 60 cm saprolite on Douglas fir-dominated hillslope | place: USA:California | collected 2013-09-17 | reverse complement strand
ATCATCGAAACGCAATCAATGGGAAGGTCCACGTGCCGTTTCGGTCAGCTCGCACAAATCGGCCGCGCCGGCAAGCGCGGTGCATTGTTCGATCAAGCGATCCGCGCATTCATTGCCAAGAATCGGATCGGCCAAACCATGAAACTTGCGCGCAAGGTCGGCGTCGCTCATCGGCCGCCGCACGCTGCCGATCGCATGCTCGACGAACACGTGCAGCTTGCGGCCGTCCTTGCAGGCGATGACGACATCGGCCGACGCCTCGTCGATGGCGACGTCCACGCTTGCCCGGATGCGCTCGCGCAACGCGATCACGTCGGGCCGCGCGACAATGGCATCGGAAAATTCGGCTTGGCCCGCCTGCCCGAACACGAGGCCCGCCGCGCAGGCGTGGTAAACGCTGAACTTTCCCTCGAGGCCCGTGCGCGGCGACTTTTTGCCGGTCAACTCGAGCACCAGCGGATGCACTTTGAGATCGACGCGTTCGATGTCCTCGGCTCGCAGATCGTGGCCATTGCGCAGCTGTACGCAGCCGTCGATCGCAGGATGAATGACGATGCCGCAGGCGAAAGGTTTGTAGGTGTTGAGCGCAATTTCGAATCGCTGTCCCAGGCCGTCGCTGATCTGCGCCCAGTCACGTTTGTCCGAGAACGTCTGTACCAGGCCCCGCGGCGCCTCGAGCGCGCGTGCGGACGAAGTGTAGCCATGGTGCGCCATCAGCGCCGACATCAATCCCGCGCGCGCCGCGCCGCCGACGTGGAATGCCTTGGTCATCGAGCCGAACTGCTCGCGCACGCCGATCGGCTGTGAGGCAGCAATGCCCACCGCCATCGCTGCCGTTGCCGCGTCGTGTCCCAGCAGCCGCGAACACGCCGCGGCGGCGCCGAGCATTCCGGTCGAACCCGTGATGTGCCAGCCGCGATCGTAATGGTCGGGGTAGATCATGTTGCCGACGCGGCACGACACGTCGATGCCGAGCACCATCGCATCGACCAATTGCCTTCCGGTGGCGCCGCGGTGTTCCGCGAGCGCGAGCGCCGCGGAGGCGACCGGTCCGGCGGGGTGGATGATCGTCGGCAGATGCGTGTCGTCGAAGTCGAACGTGTGCGACGTGATGCCGTTCAGCAGCGCCGCGCCGCCGATGTCGACGCGCTCATTGCGTCCGAGGATCGACGCCTGCGCACTCGGGGCCATTTCCTGCACGGCGCGCAGCGCAGCGTCGGCCGCCGGGTGGTGCGATGCGCCGATCGCGCAGCCGACCCAGTTGAGCAGCGTACGGTGCGCCTCGCGCTCGACGCCTTCGTCCCAGCCCCGGGACGGGTGCGTTGCGATGAATTCGGCCAGCAGCGCGGTAATCGGCGGCGCGTTGCCGTCCGCCGCTACTTGGGTGTTGTGGACCATCGAGTCTCCATGCTGCGCGGCCGTGCCGACATTCGCGCCGTCAGTCGCTGATCTGGATACCGCGGTCTTTGGCGAGCTTCGACCATTTCGCGATATCGTCCTGCATGTACCTGCCGAATTGTGCCGGGGTCATCGGCATCGGTTCGAGCGCCTCGCTCGACAACCGCTCGCGCAAATCCGGGCTCGCAAGCAGTTTGTCGATTTCGGCGTTGAGTTTCGCGACGATCGGCGGCGGCATGCCCGCGGGCCCGACGATGCCGTACCACTGCACGCCGTCGAAGCCCTTGTACCCCAGTTCTTCGAACGTCGGCACGTCCGGGACCAGCGGATGCCGTTTCGTGCCGGTGACGGCGAGCGGCTTCATCTTGCCGGCCTTGATGTGCGGCAGCGCCGCCGCGAGCCCGGGGAACAACCCCTGCGTCTGCCCGCCGAGAATATCGGTGATGGCGGGTCCGATGCCGCGATACGGGACGTGCACGATGTCGAGGTCGCCCTCGACCTTCAACTGCTCCATCGCAAGATGCGTCAGCGTTCCTGGCCCCGAGGAACCGTAGGACAGCTTGCCGGGATGGGCCTTTGCGTAGGTGACGAATTCCTTGAGCGTGTTCACGGGCAGCGATGGCGGAACGACCAGGATGTTCGGCGTGCCGCCGACCATCGCGATCGGCGTGAAATCTTTCACCGCATCGTACGGCAGCTTGCGCACCGCGGGGTTGGTCCCGTGCGTGCCGACGTAACCGACCATCAGCGTGTAGCCGTCGGGCGCCGCGCGCACCGTCGCCATCGAGCCAACCACCCCGCCGCCGCCACTCTGGTTCTCGACGATGATCGATTGTCCGAGCGCCCTTCCCAGCCGGTCGGCGATCGTGCGCGCGACGAGGTCGACGCCACCGCCGGGCTGCACCGGCACAATGATCTTGATCGGCTTGTTCGGGTACGCGCTTTGGCTGAACGCTGGCGAAACGAGCGTGATCCCGACGATCCCCGCCAGCATTTTCAACGATACGCGCCTGCCTCTTCCCGCAGCCATGAAAGGCTCCCGCTCGACATTGAGACCGCCATGACGATTATCGCCCAAGTCGACGCCAGGTGGCACGCTTCGTGGCAGAATCGCAGCAGTGCACGAGTCTGCCGATGAGTACACAGGACATCACCCTCCAGTTTGCAGATCGAAGTGACGCTGCGGCGCTCGCCTCGATGTCGCGCGACTTGATCGAGGCCGGCCTGGGCTGGCGCTATCGGTCGCAGTCGGTCCGCGACCTCATCTACGATCCGGAAACGGTGACGCTCGTCGCCCGCAACGGAGAGGCGCTCGCAGGATTCGGCATCATGAAATTCGGCGATGAGCGCGCGCACCTCGTATTGCTGGCCGTGCGTCCGGTGTATCAGCGTCGCGGCATTGCGCGTCGCGTCCTCCAGTGGCTCGTCGAATCGGCGGCAACCGCGGGCATGGTGTCCATTCACGTGGAGCTTCGCGCGCGCAACACCGGCGCGTATGCGTTCTACCGGGCGATCGGCTTTGCGGAGACGCTGCGGCTTCCCGGCTACTATTCCGGCCGCGAAACGGCCATTCGCATGCTGCGCCTGTTGCGCGCGCCTGCAGCCGCCACGGGTTAATCCACTCGACGTCAGGCCGCGGCGACCGGCTGCATCGCGACGCGCGCGCGCTGCGCGTGCATCGTCGTCACCAGCAATTTGAGCAATGCGTGCACCGCGCGGGTCGCGGGCGTCGGGGTGCCGGTGAGCTCACCCAATTCGATGACCGAGCCGATCAACGCGTCCACTTCGACCTCGCGCCCCGCTTCCACGTCCTGCAACGTCGAGGTCTTGTGGGCGCCGATTTTCGCCGCGCCGTCGATGCGCTTTTCCAGCGGCACACGGAAGGTGACGCCCAATTTCTCTGCCACCGCCTGCGCCTCGCGCATCATGTCGGCGGCGAGCGCGCGCGTCGCCGGTTCGTTGCAGATATCGACGAGCGTCGCATGCGTGAGCGCGCTGATCGGATTGAAGCTCATGTTGCCCCACAGCTTGAGCCAGATTTCCGAGCGGATGTCGGTCAAGACCGGCGCCTTGAGCCCTGTGCCGACGAGCGCCTCCGCCACTTTTCTGACGCGGTCCGACTCCGTGCCGTCCAGTTCACCGATCGGGAAGCGGTCGCCTTCGAGGCGCCTGACCACGCCCGGCGCAACGATGTCGCCCGCCGGATAAACGACGCAGCCCAAGAGCCTTCGCGCCTCGATGCTGCGTTCGATCACGCCTTGCGGATCGGCCGACTTCAACCGGTACCCGGCGTGCGGGCCATTGAAATTCTGAAAGTACCACCACGGCAGGCCGTTCTGCGTCGACACGACCATCGTGTCATCGTGGAACAGCGCAGGCATTTGCGGCGCCACCGATTCGATGACATACGCCTTGAGCGCGACGAACACGAGGTCCTGCACGCCAGCGTCCGCGCAACGGCCCACCGCACGGATGTCCTTGGCCACCTCCTGCGCGCCGTCGTGGTGGACGAGCGTGAGGCCTTTGTCGCGAATCGCCTGCAGGTGCGGGCCTTGCTCGACGATCGTGACGGTCTGTCCCGACAATGCGAGCCGGACGGCGAGTATTCCGCCGATCGCGCCCGCGCCGATCACCGCGATTTTCATGTCCAGATTATTCGAAACGATTGGTCAACGCGCCGATGCCGTCGATGACGATGCTGACGGTGCTGCCGGACTTCATCGACCCGACGCCGACCGACGTTCCGCAAGCGATGACGTCTCCGGCCTCCAGTGTCATGTCCTGCGAGACGAGGCTGACGAGCGCAACCGGCGGAAAAATGATATCGGCCACCGGGTAATTCTGCCGCTCCTGGTCGTTGAGGATCGTCCTGACGACGAGCTTGCCGGGATCGAGGCCGGTCGCGATCACAGGACCGAACACGCCGAACGTGTCGAAGCTCTTCGCACGCGTCCACTGTGCGAAACCCGGATCCTTGTTGATGATTTCGATCGCGGTGACGTCGTTGACGCAGGTATAGCCGAAGATGCAGTTCGCCGCGTCGGCCTCCGACACCGCACGGCAACGCTTGCCGATGACGATGCCCAGCTCTCCTTCGTAGATGACCTTGCCCGCATAGCTTGCGGGAACGCGAATCGTCTCGCCTGCCGCCAGGAACGCGCTGCTGGCCTTGAGAAAATAAAGTGGCTCGGCCGGAACCGCATGGCCGAGCTTGGCCACGAGCGCGCGATAATTGTCGACGAACCCGATCATCTTGCTGGGGGCCGTCGGTGTGAGGAGCTTCGCCGCGGCGAGCGGGATCGCCTCACCAGTCTCTTGGGGATCGGCGAACATGTTGCCGGCGTGCACGCGGAGCGTGTCGCCATCGGTCGTGCCGAAGCATTCGCGCCCCTCGTGCACAACGCGCGCCCACAGTGGCATGGCGTTCCTGCGACCCACCCGAGTTTACTTCAGGCTCACTTCACTCACTTTACTGTGTCCGCGCCCGCCTTCGCGATCACGCCGTCCTGCGCGCCCGTGCCGCCGGCCACGCCAATGGCGCCGATCAGCTTGCCGTTTTCGACGAGCGGAATGCCGCCTTCCGCGGCCACCGCGCCCTTGAGCGTCGAGATATACGGATGCCCCGACTCCATGGCGTCGAAGAACACCTTGGTCGACCGGCGAAAGCCCGCCGACGCTCTTGCCTTGGACAGCGCGACCTCGATCGATGCGAGCTGGGCGTCATCCTGCTTCTCGAAGTACACGAGATCGCCCGACGGCGACACGATGGCGACGATCATTTTCCAGTTGCGCTTCTTCGCCTCGGCGAACGCCGCCTCTGCCACTTTTTTCGCGCGTTCGAGCGTGATCGATGCGCCGTAGGGAATATCGAACGGCAACGCCTCCGGCACCGCCGCGGGCGCCGCAGCCGGCGTCTGCGCCTGCGCGACAATTCCGAACAACGGGCCAGACAGCACCAAGATCGCCATCAGAAAATATTTACGCATGACAGATTCCTCCGTCGTTGTCTTGTGATTCGCCGTGAAACCATGGGCAATACGGTTTCGATCGCGCTACGGGCAGCCGCACGATGGCGCGACCGCAAAGGTACCACTCGCGCGGGCCGGCAACTACCCTCCGGTGGTCCCGGAGAGTTGTGCAGCGCAGCGAATCGAGTCAACGGCCGGCGAGGAAGAAGTCGGCCATCCGGGAGATCTGGCCGCGCATCATTTCACGGCCGAACACGGTCGTGCAGCCGCAGTGCTCGGCAAGCACGAGCAGCGGGGTGCGCTCGGGTTTCACGATGGCATCGAGGACTACCAGCTCGCGCGGCAACGTCGTGACCGCCATCGGCAGTCGCGCGTCGCCGAGCATGCCGACCGGCGACGCATTGACGAGGATGTCGATGCCCTCCACGATCGGCGGCCCCGCCTCGACGTGCGCGCCGGGATTGGTGCGCGCGACCTTGCCGGCGAGCGCCTCTGCGCGACCCGGGTCGACATCGAACACGCGCAGCGAGGCAGGCCGCTCGTAACCGACGGCAACGGCGATCGCGGATCCCGCGCCGCCCGCCCCCAACAGCATCACGCGCTTGCCCGCGAGCGGTATCTGCCGCCGCCTAAACGCCTCGACACAGCCCAGTCCGTCGAAGATGTCTGCGCGCCAGCGTCCGTCGTCGCCCTTCGTCAGCGCATTGATCGCGCCGACGACCCGCGCCTGGTCCCCGAGCTCGTCGGCGAGCGCGCATGCGCGGACCTTGAACGGGATCGTGAACACGAGCCCACCGAGATTCTGCAACCGCAGCAGTTGCGGGAGCGCGGCGTCGAAATCGTCGGGCAGAACATGCAACGGCACGAGGATCGCGTCGTGGCCGCGGCGGCGAAATTCCGCAGTGAACATTTCCGGCGAACGGACTTGCTCGATCGGGTGTCCGACGATGCCGAAGACACGCGTCTTGCCCGAGACGTAGTCGACCTCGTCGTGGTTTTCCATGGAGATTCGTGTCAGAGCGATCGTGAAGGCGAACCATGATGATGCGTGCGCTATCGCGATGCAAGCAGCCGGGCTGCTAGACTTCCGGTGTGGCTACCGCAGTAACCTCGTTCGTTTCCCGGATGCTCGAGTCGTCGCCGTTGCGCGACGCGCCCTTTCGTCTCTTCTACCTGGGTTCCGTCGCAACCGCCGTCGGTTACACGATGCAGGCAACGGTCGCGGCCTGGTTGATGGCGACGCTGACACCTTCGGCGCTGATGGTGGCACTCGTGCAGACGGCAAGCACGGCGCCGTCGTTGTTGCTGGGCCTTCTCGCCGGGGCGCTCGCCGATATCATCGACCGGCGAAAGATCATCCTCGCGACGCAGATCGTCCTGCTCGCCGCCACGACAATTCTTGGCATTGCGACCCTCGCGGGATTGACCGGGCCGGCAACCCTCCTTGCGTTCACGTTCCTGATCGGCGCGGGCTTTACGTTCTACATGCCGGCACAGCAGGCCAGCATCAACAATTTCGTGTCGAGAGTGGACTTGCCGCGCGCGGTCGCCTTGGGCGCCGTGGCGTTCAACGTTGCGCGCGCCGTCGGGCCCGCGTTCGCGGGCGCGCTCGCCGCATGGCTGAGCACGGGCAGCGCGATGATCGCAAGTGCGCTGTTCTTCATCGTGATGATTGTCGCCGTGCGCAAGTGGAAACACCGCGATCACGCGCTCCCCGGGATTCCAGAGACGCTCTTTTCCGGGGTCTTGAGTGGGCTGCGCTACGCGCGGCATTCACGCCCGATGCGCTCGCTGATCGTCAGGAACCTGAGTTTTTGCGTTTGCGCGAGCGCGTTGTGGGCGCTGCTGCCCGTGATCGCGCGCGACCAACTGGGCTTGGGTGCGGGCGGTTACGGCCTGCTGTCCGCGAGCTTTGGAATCGGCGCCGTCTTGGGTGCGCTCTCGATCCCGCGTCAACTGCAAAACCGGACGTTGAACGCCGTGGTCACCTCCGGCGTTTTGCTCTGGACGGTCGCCACCCTTCTCATCGCAGCGACCGACATCACGGCAATCGCCCTTGTCGGCGCGTGCGGCGCAGGTATCGCGTGGGTTTGTGTCCTGGCGAGTCTGTCGGCCGGAACCCAGAGCACCGCGCCGGCGTGGGTCCGCGCCCGGGCTGTAGCCATGAACCTGGTCGCGGTGCAGGCAAGCTTGGCACTCGGCAGCGTGATCTGGGGCGCGCTCGCGACGGCGAGCGGCACGCGCGTCGGACTCGCCACGTCGGCGACCGTCATGTTCGTGCTGCACTTGTTCAACCGCCGCGTCCGCGTCGCGATGGGCAACGAGGCCGACGTCACGCCCGCCGTGCAACTGCCGGACCTGGCGATCGCGGTCCCGCCGCTGCCCGATGACGGCCCCGTCCTCATCCAGATCGAGTATCAGATCGCGGAAGAACAGCGCGAGGACTTCCTGCGCGCCATCCACGCCGTGGAGGCGACGCGCCGGCGCAATGGGGCGTCGAGCTGGAGGGTTTTCCGCGACGTGGCCGAAGACGGCCGTTTTGTCGAGCGCTATGTCATCGCGTCGTGGGCCGAATATGTCCGCCTGCGGACGCGGATGACGATGGCGGATCGCAAGCTGCAGGACCGCGTCGCGCAGCTGCAACGGCCGGATGCGCCCATTCGCGTATCGAGGCTGATCGGCGTCGGCCCGCAGGCCTAGCACCGTCGTATGATGGCGTCAGTCAACGTGAGCCAGGACCCATGGAAATGAAACCGGATGCGTCAAGAATCGAAGCGCTGATCCACGAGCTATTGATCGAAATCGGTGAGGACCCGAATCGCGAAGGCCTGTTGCGCACGCCGCACCGGGTCGCCGCGGCCATGACGTTCCTCACGTCGGGCAGCCGGATGAACATCGACTCGATCATCAACGGCGCCATCTTCACGCAAGAGACCAACAGCATGGTCATCGTCAAGAACATCGAGGTCTATAGCCTGTGCGAGCATCACATGCTGCCTTTCTTCGGGCGCTGCCACATCGGCTACATCCCGAAGGGCCGCGTGTTCGGCGTGAGCAAGCTCGCGCGCCTCGTCGACATGTACGCGCGCCGGCTGCAACTGCAGGAGCGCCTGACCGACCAGATTTCGCAAGCCGTGATGGATTCGATCGACGCCGTTGGCGTGGGCGTCATGATCGAGGCGCGCCACCTGTGCATGATGATGCGCGGCGTGGAGAAGCAAAATTCGGTGATGGTGACGTCGTCCGTGGTCGGTCAGTTCCGCGAATCCACCGCGACCCGCGAGGAATTTCTGGCGTTGATCGGCAGTCGCGCGACTTGAGGCTATTCTTCCTTGCGCTTCAGCAGAGCCTTCAGGTCGGCGAAGGGCTTGTGCGTCGCGCGGGACTCGGCCTCGCTGCTTGATGGCCCCCCTCCGCGCGCGGCCTCGACCTGGCGCGCGTGCTCGTTGTCGTGGCAGTAGACGCACAACAGCTCCCAGTTGCTGCCATCCGGCGGGTTGTTGTCATGGTTGTGATCGCGGTGGTGCACGGTGAGTTGTGCCACATTGCTGCGATCGAACTCCCGCGCGCATCGGCCGCAGATCCACGGATAGATCTTGAGCGCCTGCTCGCGATAGCCGGTCGCACGCTGCTCGCTCGCGCGGCGCGCGTCGGCGACGACGCGGTCGAGTTTCGATTTGTCGGGACTGCCGGATTTAGGGTTCATCTATCGTCTCCGGAAACCTGCGCGAGCAGGCGCTCCGCCAAAGCTCGGTCGTGAACGGCGCCCATTTCGGCGAAGGCATCGCGCGCGCGCTCGCCATCGGCACGCGCGGCTGTCTTTGCCGACGCATCTCCGCGAACGAGTTGAAGCGACGCGCGGTGATACATCGCGCGGGCGAGTTCGAGCCGACTGCCGTTCTTCATCAATGCCGCGATCGCGCCCTCAAAAGCGTGCAACGCCTCGTCGTGCCTTTCCTGCGCAGCGAAAATCTGCCCCCGTACACGCAGCGCGAGCGCGAGGAAGTGCGGCGCCTTTGCGAATTCGGCGACCGCCAAGGCTTGGTCTGCGAGCGCGACCGCGTCGTCAACACGGCCGGCGCGAAAGAAAGCCTCGGCCGCATAACCCAGGACAAAGATCCGCGCGACGCCATTTTCGGTCTCGCGCACCAGCGCCACGTACTGCTCGTACCATTTGAGGGCGTCACTGACGTCGTCGCGCTGCATCGCCGCGTGCCCGGCTCCGTGCAGCGCCCACGCCGACAGCAACAGTTGGTCCAATTCCTGCGCGCGCGCCCGCCCGCGGTCCGCGTGCTCCCGCGCCGCGTCGTCGTCACCCAGGTCCGCCAGGGTGATCGCAGCCATCGGCTCGAACCAGGTCGCGAGCCGGCCTTCGCCGATTTGCTCGCATAACTGCAATCCGGCGTGCGCCGCCTTCAGCGCCGCCGCCAGTTCGCCCTTGCCGTGCAGGCTCATGACGCTCGGAAAGCCGCTCCATGCAACGCGCGCGAGCGAGCCGCTTTTCGCGCCGAACTCCCGGTCGCGTTCGGCATAGGCAAGCGCGTCATTCCAGTGACCGCGGCCCCCCGCATTCTCCGCCAGGAACTCGTAGCCATTGGCGATCGCATGCGGAAATTCTTTCCGCTCTCCGAACGCGATGCTCCTGCGCGACCACTCGTCGCTCTCGGCGTAGGCCAGCAAATGCTGATTGGCTCCGGCCAGGAATGAATAAATGGCTCCCACCGTGGTGGGGTCATCGAGCGGCTCCGCCAGCTTCCGCGCCCGCTCGAGAAATTCGATGGCCCTCCGGTGTTCGGTGCGGTAGTGAAAATAACGGCCCATGTACGCGGTGGCCAGCGCCAGTTCTTTACCCTGGGTCGCGGGATCGAGCTGCGTGAGCGCCTCCTCCAGATAGGCGAGCCCGCGTGCATCGCCGATGTCGCAGTACGCGGCACCGATCTTGGCATTGAGCGCCGCGCGTGCTTCGGGCAAGGCCACGCGCGTGAGGGCTCGTTGATAGCTCTCAACGGACGGATGCGTCATCCCGCGGGCGTCGAGCGTGTCGCCGATCTCCTCGTCGATGTGCGCGAGATCATCGTCACGATGCAGCGCCTCCGCGGACTCCCGCGCCTGCTCCAGGAACTTCAAGGCTTCGTCCAGTGCGAACACCCTCGCGGCGACGCGCGCCGCGCCACGCGAATAGGCGAGCGACCTCGGGAGATCTCCGGCCTGGATGAAGTGGTGCGCGAGGTCCTGCGCGTGCTGATCCGCCCCCTCTCCTGCCGCCTCGCCATCCCGAACCGAGGCGCTATAGAGCGTCTCCAGCATTTCGCCGATGCGCTGATGCAGCCGGCGGCGGCGAATCGGATTCAGCTCTTCGTAGAGAACTTCGCGGATCTTGTCGTGCGTGAATGCAAAGCTGTCTTCGCTGCCGGTGGACGACGCCCCCGGGCCGCCGCCGTGAGCGCGGATGAGCTGGGCTGCACTGGCCTCATCCAGTGCATCGAGCAGCACATCCTCGTTCGCGGACGACACCGCGGCAAGTTCCCGGAACGCGAAGATTTTCCCGAGCGCCGCGGCCGTCCGTAGCGCATCGACCGTCGGCTCGGAGAGACGATTCAGCCTTCGTCCGATCGCTTCCTTCACGCTCTGCGGAATCGCCAGTTCACGGGTTTCCTTGCGCCCCCAGCCATCCCCCTCGCGATAGATTTGTCCTTGCTCGATCAGCGACTTGATGACCTCTTCGACGAAAAATGGATTGCCCTCGGTCTCGTTGTAGAGCGCCGACGCGAGTTCGTCGGACACGCTGTCCACGCCGAAGAGCGCCGCGAGAAGCGCGCCCGTGTCGCTTCGCGTCAGCCGTCCCAGAGGGATGCGCGTTCCGAGGCGCTCGCGGTTCCACTCGACCAATGCCGACGCCAGTGGATGGCTGCGGTCGAGCTCGATTTCACGGTATGCGACGAGGACGAGCACGCGGTCGTTGCGCAGATGGCGTAGCAAGTAATGCAACAGGGACAGCGTGCCCTGGTCCGCCCAGTGCACGTCGTCGATGAAGACGAGCAGGCCATTGTCGGCCGCGAGCGACTGCAGGAAGCGCGCCGTGTTGTCGAAGAGTCGCAACCGGTCCTCGCTCGGCGACAGCGGCGGGTTCGCCGCGAGCCCGCCCAGCTTGAGCTCGATTTCGGGGGCGAACTTGGCGATCTCCGGTGCGGTCGCGCCAAGCCAGGTGCGCAACTGGGTCGGACTCTGCCGATGCGCCCACTCGCGGAACGCCTCGACGAACGGCAGGTAGGGCGTGGTCGCTTCGTACTCGTAGCAGCCTCCGCGAAGAATCGTCGCACCGCTCTTCTGCGCATGAGCGATCAGGTCCTGCGCCAGCCGTGTCTTGCCCACGCCCGGCTCGCCCGACAGCATGACGAGCTTGCCGCGCGCCTGCCGTGCCTGCTCCCAGTGCCCCCGCAACTGTTGCGATTCATCCGCGCGGCCCACGAGCTGGCCGCGGACCAGTTGCTGCAACGGCGCGGCCGACGATGCGGCGATGTCCTCGACTCGCAGCGGCGGGAATGCGCTCGGCAGATTNNNGGCGTCGGCCAGTCCGCGCAACTTGTACGGACCGAGATCGCGCAGCGTGGTCCCCGCCGGAAGGTTCGAGCCAACCCGATTCACCGCGGCTGTCGACAGCAGCGTCTGCCCGCCGTGCCCTGCCGACATCACTCGCTGTGCGCGCGCCAGCGTCAGCGACGACAGATATTCTCCGTTGTGCGCCTCGGCGGTCCCCGTGTGGAGGCCCATCCGGACGCGCACTTCGCCGACCTCGCCCCAGTCTTCCTGGTGCAGCGCGCGCTGCGCATCCAGCGCGGCGACAAGCGCATCGCCGGCATCCTCGAACGCCGAGCAGAATCCATCGCCCAGGACCTGGAACACGTGACCGCGATGTGCGCCGATCGCGCCCTGCAGCAACGCGTTATGGCGCGCGAGCGCATCCTTCATCGCCTCCGGATGCTGCTCAATGAGCCGAGTCGACCCTTCGATGTCCGTGAAGAGGAAAGTGACGGTGCCGCTGGGGAGGGTAGTCATCGTGTGTCGCTGGCCAACGTGAAAGTCTGCCATTACTTTGCAGGGCACGCCACCGTCCTGCGCGTCGCGCCGGCGTCGATGGCCGAGCGGCTTTTGGCGTTGCGGCTCGATACCCCGGTATACAATGCGCGTCCCGCGCCCGACCGGAGCTACGATGCCGTTACCATCCAACGCCGCTGCGATGGCGCGCCCACCAACCGGGCACGCCGCGGAACGCATCGCTCGCGACATCCGACGGGCGCGTCATGTCGTTTGAGAAACGGCTCGACGCGCTGTCGCCGGAGGTCCTGAAGGGGCTGCGCCGCGGCATCGAGAAGGAAAGCCTGCGCGTACGGCCGGACGGCGCGCTGGCGACCACGCCCCATCCGGCGCAGTTGGGCTCGGCACTCACGCACGGGCACATCACGACGGATTTCAGCGAAGCGCAGCTCGAGCTCATCACCGGTGTGCATTCGAATGCGCAAGCGTGCCTGGCGGAGCTGACCGAAATCCACCAGGTCGTCTACCGCGCGATCGGTGACGAGCTGCTCTGGTGCGCCAGCATGCCGTGCGGCCTGCCTTCCGACGATACGATTCCGATCGGCCGCTACGGTAGTTCCAATGTCGGCCGCGCCAAGCACGTGTATCGCACCGGACTTTCCTATCGCTACGGCCGGCGCATGCAGACGATTTCCGGCATCCATTACAACTTCTCGCTGCCCGCCGCGCAGTCCAACGGCGAGTATTTCTCGCTGATCCGCAACTTCCGGCGCCATTCCTGGCTGTTGCTCTACCTGTTCGGCGCGTCCCCCGCCGTATGCTCGAGCTTCGTCGCCGGACGCCAGCACGAGCTCAAGAAACTCGGCGAAGGTGCGCGCTACCTTCCCTATGCGACATCGTTGCGGATGGGGCGCCTCGGTTACCAGAGCGACGCGCAGTCCTCGCTCAAGGTGAGCTACAACAATCTCGAAAGCTACGCGGCGTCGCTGCAGGATGCGCTTACGCGGCCGTATCCGGAATACGAAAAGATCGGCATCCGCGACGGCGACACCTATCGGCAGCTCGCCACGAGCCTGTTGCAGATCGAGAACGAGTTCTACGGCACGATCCGTCCGAAGCGCGTGATCCGGCCGGGCGAGCGGCCCTTGCACGCATTGCGGGAGCGCGGCGTCGAATATGTCGAGGTCCGCTTGATGGATTTGGACCCGTTCATTCCGATCGGCATCGCGGCCGGCACGCTGCACTTTCTCGACATGTATCTCATGAATTGCCTGCTGCGCGACAGCCCGCCCGATACCTCCGACGAGCTCGTCGCCATCGTGCGCAACAAGCAACGGGTCGCCGCGCGCGGCCGCGAACCGGGACTGCGCCTCATCCGGGGATCGCAGGAAGTGACACTCGGCGAATGGGGCGCCGAGGTGCTCGCCGAATGTGCGCCGATTGCCGCAGCGCTCGATGCCGCGAATGCCACCACCGGGTACGGCGACGCGCACGCCTCCGCGGTGGCCGCGCTCCGCGATCCCGACGCCACGCCCTCGGCGCGCGTGCTCGCCGCCATGGCGCGCGATCATGGCAACAGTTATGTGAGCTTCGTCCTCGCGCAGTCGGTGGCGCACCGGGAGACCCTCCTCAGGTTGCCGCTTCCCGATGACGTGGCGAAGCGCCATGCGCGCCTTGCCGAGGAATCGCTCGCCACGCAACGCGAAATCGAGTCGGCCGATACGCTGCCTTTCGAGGCGTTCCGGCAGAAGTACCTCTCGCCGGACAGCCTCAACGTCTGAACGGACTCCAGGGCGCAAAGGATGCGACGCTTCGCGACCATCGTGCTGGGCCTGGGCGCGATGGGACGCAGAATGGGAATCGCGTTCTCGGCATCGACCGATTTTCGCCGCCGCACGCCTACGGCTCGACGCACGGCGATACGCGCATCACGCGTCTGGCGATCGGCGAAGGCGAGCACTACACACCGCTGGCGATGCGGTCGCATGAAATTTGGCGCGAGCTGGAGCACAGAACCGGCCGAACGCTGCTCACGGCCAATGGCGGCCTGGTGCTGTCCAGCAACGCGAAAACGTCGCAAAGCCACGGTAATCATTTTTTCGCGAATACTGTCGCAGCCGCGCAGCGCTACGACATCCCGCATGAGCTTTTGGACGCCTCGCAGATCCGCGGGCGCTTTCCCCAGTTCAACGTCGCGGACGACGAATCGGGCTACTTCGAGCCCGGCGCCGGATTCCTGCGGCCGGAAGAATGCGTTCGCGTGCAACTCGACTTGGCGGGGCAGCACGGAGCCGAACTCCACCGTAACGAGCAGGTATCGGGCTTCGATGTAGCGGACGGCGGCGTCACCGTCACCGCCAACCATTA
>WNFM01258277.1_pt1 | contig 14769 bp, 14 predicted proteins | sample 5400271 | NCBI WGS metagenome assembly WNFM01 (sample SAMN13153352, study PRJNA577476) | soil metagenome | isolation source: 60 cm saprolite on Douglas fir-dominated hillslope | place: USA:California | collected 2013-09-17 | reverse complement strand
ACGGGGAAGCGCGACAAGGTCGCGCCGATGGCGCGGGCCGCCGTCGCCGCCGGCTGCGACGGTCTCATCATCGAAGTGCACTGCGATCCGGACCACGCCCTCAGCGACGGCGCGCAGTCGATGTTCCCGGCGCAGTTCGATTGGCTGATGGCGGAGCTGCGGATCATCGCGCCCGCGATCGGCCGCAGCATCTGCCTGGAGCCGGTGGCACGCCGCGGATGGGGCGTCTAGGCCACATGCCACGTGCTGAATGCTGAGCGACGCCGACTTTAGACGAATCGCGATCGTCGGCGTCGGGTTGATCGGCGGCTCGATCGCGCAGGCGGCGTCGCGCCGGTGGCCGTCACTCGAGATCGTCCCGATCAACCCCGGCGCCGGCCTCGCCGGTGCGGCGGGCGCGGACCTCGTGGTCCTGGCGGCGCCGGTCCTCGCCAACGTCGATCTCCTCTCGGAGCTTCCCGCGCACATCTCGCGCGACACGATCGTGACCGACACCGGCAGCACCAAGCGGGTGATCGTGGACGCGGCGGAGCGTGCGCCCGCCGTCCAGTTCATCGGCGGACACCCGATGGCGGGCGCGGCGCGTGGCGGTCTGGCGCAAGCGCGTCCGGATCTCTTCGACGGACGGCCCTGGATTCTCACGCCGCCAGCGAACCACGCGCCGGAATCGCTGGCGCGCCTCGAGCAGTTCGTCGAGGGGCTCGGGGCCGTGCCGCACATCATGAGTCCCGAGCTCCACGATCGCCTCGTCGGGGCCGTCAGCCACCTGCCCCAGTTGACCGCCAGCGCCCTGATGCACGTCGTCGGCGAGCTGGCGGGGGACGCCGGGCTGGAGCTTGCCGGCGCGGGGCTCCACGACACGACGCGTCTGGCGACGAGCCCGCCGGACATCTGGCGCGACGTCGCGGCGACGAACGAGGACGTGCTGCGGGAGGCGCTCGATTCGCTCATCGCCACGCTCGGCGAACTGCGCGATTCGCTTGGGTCCGGACAGGCCATCGACGAGGTGTTCACGTCGGCGTGCCGCTGGCGCGAGGCGCTCCAGCGGGCGCGAGGGGAGTAGGACGCGTGGCGCCAAAGCAGGCCGTCCGCACGTATCTCGAGATGCACGCGTCATCCGACCTCTCGAGCGCACCGGCGCCCTCGCCCGATGTGGTCGTCGAGCGAGTGGAGCAGTGCCCGCCGACTCTCTGGCGGCATCTCTATACCGAAGTCGGCCGCGAGTATCACTGGATCGATCGGCTGCCATGGACGGACGCAGACATCACGCGCTACCTGGCCGATCCGGCGCTCGAGCTCTGGATATTGCGGGTGACAGGGGAGCCGGCCGGCTATTTCGAGCTGCGCCGCCATGACGATGGCGCCGTCGAGATTGCGTATTTCGGTCTGCTGCCGGCGTTCACCGGTCAGAGCCTGGGGAAGTTCATGCTGACGAGGGCCGTCGAGCGCGCCTGGGCGCGCGGCGCGAACCGCGTGTGGGTGCACACGTCATCGCTCGACCACTCGTCCGCGCTCTCGAACTATCTCGCGCGCGGGTTCTCGATTTGGAAGCAGGAGACGTACGACGTCTGACCCCGTTATCGTCGCTGCTGAACGATCGTCAACGGCCTGTCGCCGACCGTCAGCACGGCCCGGCGCGACGACGGTGAGGGATTTACCGGAACGGTGAAGCGGAGGTCGCCGTCGCCGCCCTGCACCTGATGCAGCCGTGGAAAATCGACCGACAGCCATGTGTCGTTCGTTTCCATGGTCCAGGCGTAGGAGTATAGGCTCGAACAACCCGGTTCGGAGCTGAGCGGTATCTGCGACGCCCCGGACTTTATTTTGACAGCCTGCGGACGCTGTATTACGATGTGTAATACATATGGCGACACGCACCGTGCGGCTGGACGATGAGGCGGAGGCGGCACTGACCGAGATTCGGAAGGCGACGGGCCTGCCCATTTCCGAAGCGCTCAAACGGGGGCTCCATGCCCTCCAGGAACGCGTGAGCAAGGACTCGGGTCGCACTCCCTACGAGATCTACCTGGAGGTCGCCCCCCCCGCCGCCGGCGACGGCGGCCGCGTCATCGCGCCGGCTCGAGACGTGCGGCGCGGCGTGCGACAGGCCCTGCGCAAGAAGTACGGCAGGTGATCCTCGTCGACGCCGGTCCGCTGGTTGCGATCTTCAATCCGAAGGACAATGCGCACCGTCTCTGCCGCGTGACGCTGAAGGCCTTGCGAGAGCCTTTGGTCACCACGACCCCGATCCTGACCGAGGCGTTTCATATCCTTGGTCCGGGCACCGCCGCGGCCAACCGGCTGAGAGACTTCATTCAGAAGGACGGCCTCGCGATGTCGTTCCTCGATCGTCCGGGACTGAGCCGCGCGTTCGAGCTCATGGAAGTCTATGCCGACTGCCCGATGGACTTTGCGGACGCGTCGCTCGTCGCGGCGGCGGAGAGGCTGGATATTCGCACTATCTTCACCATCGATCGCAACGACTTCGAGACCTACCGGATCCGGCGCGGCCATCGCCATTACGCGCTCGCGATCGTGCCCTGAGGAGCCCCGGTGCGCTCCCGTGTGCGTCAGCGGGGCGTCTGGTGCATGCGCTGTCAGGCTGCGCCTTTTGTGCCGGTTGCTCGCCACGCGAGCGCAAGCTTCTTTTGAGTGGCCGCACAATCTCTGAGATACAGGTTGATCAGCGTCTGATATCGAATTCCTGTCTCCTCCGAGAGGGCCTTGAAATAGGCGATCGTGCCGTGATCGAGCCGGATGGTGACCTGGCGCTTGAGTCGCTTCGCATACGGATTACGTTTGGCTTTGGAGAAATCGTATTCCTTCCTCATCGTGTCCACCTCTCGAGGTACACCTTGCGCTCGGTAGCGGTCGCCTTGCGGGCTGAGATCAGGCGAACGACATTGCCCGAGGCCAGGTAACAATGACAGACCACGAGCACTCGCGCGGCGACGCTCAGCCCAAGCAGGATGAACCGATCCTCCCGACCGGAGTGCTCGGGATCATCCAGCAACAACGCCATGTCGTCGAGAAACACGGTTTCCGCCTCCTCGAATGAGATCCCATGCTTGCGCTGGTTGCGTGCGTTCTTCCGCTCGTCCCATTCGAACCGCAGATCCTGCACCACGCCATTGTAACTACATTGTAATCTGAATCAAGGTATGCCTGCGCCAGCCTCTACGCCCGGGGGGCTAACCCGCGGCTGCCATCGTTTCGCAGGGGCCGTCGGGTTCAGGCCCTGGTTAACTCGTTAGGCTCGCCGCGATTGCCGATGCCCTTCGTGACAAACGCCTTCGCGCCGCCGACGTCAGCAAGATCGTAGTGACGAAGCTTCTTGTCGCCCATGAGCACCACGATGCTGCGAATCCCTTCTGCCTTGATCCGGCGAACCCAGGCCAGCACGAGGAACGCGGCTCCGCCGGCAGATCCACTTGGGAGCGGCCGTACTGCGGATGCTTGCGGAGAGGCCGATGAGCGCATGCGAGCTCTCCGGGAATGACCCAGACAAGAAGTTCCGAGTCGTCGCCTGCGGATAGCCTCGCGCCCAGATCCCGAAGCACCGTCTGAATCACCTTTGTCTTCAGTTTGTAGGGTTTACGCATGTGCTGGTCGAGACGCCTAACGGCACGGCGATCAGCTGCGGCGCGAAGCGCCGTGAGCTGGATCGCCCTGTTGGGCCGCTCAGTTCTGTACGACTCGAATCAGTGAGTGTAGTGGATCGATCCCGTTCGGTCGATTCGCGGACAAATCGAGCGAGGAACCGCCGGCGCATGGTCTCGGCCTCCTGTGCGACTTGGTAGGGATCCACACGCAAGATCCCTGCTAGTCCCGACGAATACGCCCCAAATCGGCTCGCATCTGAGGCCAGAATTCGCGCTACCGCACGGTCCCCGTTGCGGACGTTTTCCACCACGGTGTCAGTCCAAGGTCCCTTTTCGTAACGTCCAAAGAAGGGATGCACCTCATCGATCTCAACAAGAATCGGCGGACGCGGCCAACCAACTCCGCCCGATGTCACGGCCGGTCGAACGGGCTTCGCACGAACACCGTGCCATGAGTGATGACGACTCGACCTGCCGCGAGAGCCCATTGAATGGTGAGCCGGTGTCGGCTGACGGTCTTCCACGCGACGCTCGAAGGTCGCGATAAGTGCAGAATCTTCAACTCGGGACGATCGTGCGTGCGAGCATCGGCGCGGATGTTGGGGCGGGCTGGCCGGTGCTGGAACCCGTGCGCCATGGTCGCGCGTCGCGGGGGTGCTCGCCAGCCCGCGACGGCGATCGAGTGGAACGCCGAATGTACTGGAGACTCCCGCCCCACGGGCAATAATCGTATGGATGCCGGGCCCCCTATGGACTCCCTCAAGTGACCGCATCGCGGGCGCGAACCTGACCAGATTCGGACACGGGCGACCCTTCGCCGATCTGTACGAGTGGAGCATCACGAAGCCCGTCGAATTCTGGGACGCGATGTGGGACTTCGGCGGCGTCATCGGGACCAAGGGCGGCCGGATCGCGATCGACATGGACCGCATGCCGGGCGCGCGGTTCTTTCCAGACGCCACGCTGAACTTCGCGGAGAACGTCCTTCGACGCGACGCCTCGACCGAGCTGCTCCCTGCGACGGAGCCCGCTTCGACAGCGCCCAGGGCACGCGGGGCAGCTGGCCCCTCGCCGGCGATCATCTTCAAATCTGAAACAGGCGCGTCGCGGACGATGTCCTGGGGTGCGCTGCGCGAGGAGTCGGCCGCGTTCGCCGCGGCGTTGCGCGCGGCGGGCATCCAGCCCGGGGATCGCATCGCGGCATACCTCCCCAATGTGCCCGAGGCGATCGTCGCGGTACTGGGAGCCGCCTCCGTCGGCGCGGTGTGGTCGTCGTGCTCGCCCGACTTCGGCGTGCAGGGCGTCCTCGATCGCTTCGGGCAGATCGAGCCGCGGATTTTCGTCGCTGCCGACAGCTACGTCTACGGCGGCAAGACGTTCGATCAGCGCGCGAAGATTGCGGACGTGCTGAGGCGGCTCCCGACCGTCGAACGGGCCGTGCTCGGCGAGGCCGGCTGGGAAGCGTTCGTTGGGCCGCACCGCGGCGCACTGCCGTTCTACGCCCAACTGCCGTTCGACCACCCGCTCTACATCCTCTATTCCTCCGGCACCACCGGTGTGCCGAAATGCATCGTCCACGGCGCCGGCGGCACGCTCGTCCAGCACCTCAATGAGCACCGGCTCCACTGCGACATCCATCCCGGCGACCGGGTCTTCTACTTCACGACCCTGGGCTGGATGATGTGGAACTGGCTGGTGACGGTGCTCGGCTCGGGCGCGACGATCCTGCTCTACGACGGCTCGCCGTTTCACCCCGACGGCAACGCGCTCTTCACGTTCGCCGACGAGGCGAAGATGACGTTGTTCGGGACGTCCGCGAAGTTCATCGACGCGGTCTCGAAGGCCGGCCTCCACCCGCGCGTCACGCACGCGCTCGACACGGTGCGGACGATGACGTCGACCGGATCGCCGCTCGCGCCCGAAGGGTTCGACTTCGTCTACGAACACGTGAAGCGCGACATTCACCTCGCGTCGATCTCCGGGGGCACGGACATCGTCAGCTGCTTCGTGGGCGGCAATCCGATCGGTCCCGTCTGGCGCGGCGAGATCCAGTGCCGCACGCTGGGCATGAAGGTCGAGGTGTGGGACGAGCGCGGACGCGCCGTCCGCGGGCAGAAAGGGGAGCTGGTCTGCACCATGCCGTTCCCGTCGATGCCGGTCCGCTTCTGGAACGACCCGGACGGCCGGAAGTATCACGCCGCGTACTTCGAGCGGTTTCCCGGCGTCTGGACCCACGGCGACTACTGCGAGCTGACGGAACACGACGGCGTCACCGGCGTCGTCATCTGGGGCCGTTCCGACGCCGCGCTGAATCCCGGCGGCATCCGGATCGGGACGGCGGAGATCTACCGCCAGGTCGAGCAGCTGCCTGAGGTCCTCGAGAGCCTGGTCATCGGGCAGCAGTGGAACGGCGACGAGCGGATCGTGCTGTTCGTGCGGCTCCGTGACGGCCTGGCGCTCGACGAGGCGGAGATCGATCGCATCCGCCGCCTCATCCGCCGAAACACCACGCCGAGGCACGTGCCGGCGCGCATCGTCCAGGTAACCGAGATTCCGAGGACAAAGAGTGGGAAGATAGTGGAGTTGGCAGTCCGGGATGTCGTGCACGGGCGTCCCGTGAAGAACAGGGAAGCCCTGGCCAACCCAGAGGCCCTCGACCAATACGCCAATCGCCCCGAGCTCCAGACGTAAGCATCGAATGAAAATACGCAAAGAGATACTGGACCAGATCGTCGCGCACGCCGTGGAGGATCTTCCGAACGAGTGCTGCGGTCTGCTGCTCGGCACGGCGGAGATCATCGAAGACGCCGCGCGCGCGCGGAACATGAAACGCAGCCGCACGCGGTTCCAGGTCGAACCGGCGGACCACTTCGCGGCGATCCGCCGGGCGCGCGCCGCGGGCATCGAGATCGTGGGCGCCTATCACTCGCATCCCAGCGGCCCGTCGGGCCCCTCGGAGACCGATCGCGCGCGGCTGACCGATCCGTCGATGTTCCACGTCATCGTCTCGCTGGCGCACGGGACGCGGACGGTACGCGCCTTCCGGCTGACTGAGGGGAATTTCAGCCCTCTGGAGCTCGTCCCCGTGCCGTGATGAAGTGGCTCCTGCGGCCCTTCGACAGGCTCAGGGCAGGCCGCCGGGATCGCGCAGGCCAGGGCGGATCTTGACGGACGCGGCCGCCGCCGCGATCGCCTTGTCTTTCTTCTTCAGCCGGAACTGGATCCGGTAGTCTCCCGCCACCTGGTACACGTGGTCGGCCGAGAAGCGCCGCTTGATCTCGCTCTTGCCGGCCTCGTACGGGTCGCAGTCGGCCGCGCTGGTCGACCGCGTGTCGTCGCCCCAATCCCACTCGATCGACGGGCAGTAGAACTCCTCGTAGTCGTCGGCGCCGCCGGTGATGTCGGCGGAGGCGACGACGCGGGCAGGGGAGATGGCCATGGCCGGACTGGCCTTGACCGAGATCTTCGGCCGCTTGTCCTTAGCCGCACGGGCGCCCGATAAGGCCAGGGCCAGCGTCAGCGACAGCGCCACTAGTCTCATAGAACCATTATAATCCCGCTCTTATGGTCTTGAGCGTGCGCTCTCCAGTCGTTCGTCTCGTCGCCGGGGCCCTTTCGCGGGTCGACACCGACCTGCTGGTCGTTCCGGCGTTCGAGGGGGAAGCGGTGGCCGAGACGCTGCCTCTGGTCGATGGGGCCGCGCACGGCGAGGTGGCGCGCGCGACGGCGTCGGGCGAGATCAAGGGACGGTTGTACGAGCTCTTCGTGACGCCCGTGTCGGGCGACGGCTGGCTGGCGGCGCGCGTGGCCATCGCCGGCGCCGGGAGAGCGGCCGATTTCACGACCGAGCGCCTGAGGAGGCTGGCGGCCGCGTCCGCGCTGATGGCGCGCGGCCGGCGCGTGTCGCGCGTCGCGTTCGTGATGCGCGGCCCGATTCCGGCCCGCGACGCGGCCCAGGCGATCGCCGAGGGGCTGATCCTCGCCGGCTTCAGCGTGGATCAGTACAAGACGGGCGAGCGGTTCGGGCCCGCGGCCACGGCGCTGACGATCGTGGCGCCGGCCGACGAGGCCTCTGACACGAAAGCCCTCGAAGCCGCGGTCCGGCGCGGCCAGATCCTCGGCGACTCCAGCAACCTCGCGCGCGGCTTCGCGAACGAACCGTCCAATGTGCTGACGCCCCGCGTCTTCGCGGAGCGCGCGGCGGCGATCGCAACGGAGGCGGGCGTCGCCGTCGAGATTCTCGATGAAAGGGAGATCGCCCGGCTCGGAATGGGGCTGCTCCTCGGCGTCGCGCGCGGCAGCGCGGAGCCGCCGCGCGTCATCGTCATGCGATACGACCCGCCGGGCGCGCCGGCCGCGCCGGTCCTCGGCCTCGTCGGCAAGGGCATCACCTTCGACACGGGCGGCATTTCCATCAAGCCCGCCGAAGGGATGGAGCGGATGAAGGACGACATGGCGGGCGGCGCCGCGGTCATCTGCGCCATGCGCGCGATCGCGCTCCTCAAGGCCCCCATTCGCGTCGTCGGCGTCGTCCCCACGGCCGAGAACATGCCGGGCGGCAGGGCGATGAAGCCGGGGGCCGTGCTGACCGGCGCTGGCGGGAAGACCGTGGAGATGGTCAACACGGACGCCGAGGGGCGGCTGATCCTCGCCGATGGACTCTGGTATGCGCAGGAGCTTGGCGCCACGCACCTCGTCGACGTCGCCACACTGACGGGCGCGTGCGTCGTCGCACTCGGCAAGGTCGTGTCGGGATTATTCGGGCGTCCCGACGCCTGGCGCGACACCGTCCGCGCGGTCGCCGACGCCGCGGGGGACCGTGCGTGGCCGCTCCCGTTGTACGACGAGTACTTCGATCAGATCCGCAGCGAGATCGCCGACATGATCAATTCGGGCGGACGGCCCGGCGGCGCCTGCACGGCCGCGATCTTCCTCCGAGAGTTCACGAACGACCGGCCGTGGGCCCACATGGACATCGCCGGCACCGCGTGGGCCGAAGAAGGGAAACCCTATCAGCCGAAAGGGCCGATCGGAGTCGCCGTCCGCACCCTGGCGCAGCTTCCATTCACGTACGAAAGGTGGTAATCGGCTTCCGGCTTCCGGCCACGTTACAATTGCGGGGTGAGCCTTCAGCAGGCGAATCAGCCGATCATGGTTCGGGTCGTGGAACAGCCGGTCCACGAGGCGACGATCTCTGACGTGATCTTCGGTTCGATCGGCCTTGTGGCCATCCTGCTACTCGCGGCGCTGTTGCTGGGCGCGCTGCTCGGCGGTGGCTTGATTCTTGTGAAACGGCTGACCGCCCGCGACGGCCTGGACGTGAAGCGAGATGCCGAAACCCTCCGAGTAACCCCCACCTCGTAAAGCCGGAAGCCGGAAGCCGGTCTACTGCGTCGCCTTCTTCCCCGCCACCGCATTCAGCCGCTTCAACCCCTGCTGGTAAGCGACGATCGCGTCGAACAGCGCCTGGGCGATCTGTTGCCGGTAGGCCTGCGTTTTGAGCAGCGCGCCGTCCTGTTTGTTCGTCACGAATGAGATCTCGGCCAGCACGCTCGGCATCACGGCGCCGATGAGGACGACGAAGGGTGCCTGCTTGACGCCGAGGTCCTTCAGCGCGCGGTTCCTCGCGGCCAGTCTCTTCGCCATCGATCGCTGGACCGTCTCGGCGAGGTCCCGCGACTCGTTGATCTTGTTGTTCAGCGCGATGGCGCGGACGATGTCCGGCAGGCTGTGCATCGCCCGGCCCGACGCGGCGTTTTCGCGCGCGGCCACCGCCTCGGCCTCCGGGTTCATGGCGAAGTTGAGGAAGTAGGTCTCGATCCCGCGGGCCTGCGGGTTGCGGCTGGCGTTGGCGTGGATCGACAGGAACAGGTCGGCGCCCTCGCGGTTGGCGATCTCGGTGCGCTCCTGGAGGGGAATGAAGACGTCGGTGTCGCGCGTCATCACGACCTCGATGCCGGGCTGTCTCTGCAGGAGCTTCTCGACGCGGAGCGCGACGTCCAGCGTCAGCTCCGCCTCGGTGATCCCGTTCCCGTGCGCGCCGGGATCGTGGCCCCCGTGCCCCGCGTCGATGACGATTCGCGAGACCGTCAGTCCAAGCTGACGGGACAGCGAGAACTTGCCGTTGGAGTTCGCGGCCGGCGCCGCGGGGGGCAGCGACTTCGGCCCGGCGGGCGAAGATGGCAGAAGGGGCGGCTCGGGCGGCGCCGACCTGGTCTCGGGGACGGGCGGCTTCACCGGCGGCAGGACCGCCAGTGACGCGGGAATTCTGGTCTCCGTCGCGACAAACGGCGGCGCGGCGATCGGCGGTGCGGCCGGTCTGGTCGCGGGCATGGGCGCGGCCGCCACGGCGCGGCGGAAGTCGATCACCAGCCGGTACGGCCCGTAGAGCGGATACACCGTGTAGCCCGAGACGCCCTCCAGGTCGACGACGACACGCGTCGTGTTCTGCGGGTGCCGTCCGAGCCTGACCTCCTTCACGACGTCATCGTCGTACTTGAGCGACACGTCCTGCAGGTTCGGCGCGGCCTTGACGCCCTTGAGATCGAAGAACAGGCGTCTCGGGTTGATGATTTCCTGCTGGTCGTAGACCACTTCCGCGTCGAGGTCGACCGTCAGCCGGATGCCGTCGGGCAGGACCGTCCGATGGATTTCTTTCAGGATCGCCATCCCGGTCTTCGGCTGCGCTCCCGCCTTCGCCGGGGCCGCGGCGGGCAGGACGGCGGGCAGGACCGCGGGCGGGGCTTCCGCGGAGAGGCCGGCCGCGGGCGGGACAGACCCCGTGACGGCGGCGACCGCGGCAGGCCTCGCGCCGGCGAGTGCGTTCAGCGCCTCGTTCGCGCGGGCGACGAGCTTGCTGGTCGGGTACTCCTTCGTCAGCATGGCGAACAGGCGGGCGGAGGTCTTCCGGTCGGCCTCGTTTCCGAACCGTTCGTACGCGAGAGAGGCGAGGTTGCCGCCCTGCCAGAGCGCGTTGTCGCAGTAGCCGCTCGTCGGATGCGTCCGGACGATGCGTTCGTAGGACGCGACGACCCGCCGCATCTGGGCCGCCGTCGCGTGGCTGGCACTGTCCCGGAGCTCACGCTCCTGCGCCATGGCGCGGGTGTACATGTCGCGCGGCGTGTCCGCGCCCTCCGCGGGCACGCTGCACGCGGACAGGACGATCGCCGCAAGAATGACGTATTTCATAGGAACCGCCTATCGAAGCTGCGCATCCACTTCGTCGAAGTATTCCTTCTTGACGAGCACCTCGCGCGGCTTGCCGCCCGCCGCGGCCGACACCAGCCCGTCCATCTCCATCATGTCGACGAGCCTCGCGGCGCGGCTGAAGCCGATCCGGAGCCGGCGCTGAAGGTACGAGATCGACGCCTGGCCGCTCGAGACGACGATGCGCGAGGCTTCGTCGTACAGCTCGTCCTTGTCGAGCTCCGCGTGTTCCTGCACGTTGCCCTTGTCGTCCGCCGTCACGGTCGTGTCGTACGCGGGCTTGCCCTGCTTGCGCAGGAAGCTCGCCAGGCGGGCGCTCTCCTGCTCGGAGATATACGGCCCGTGCAGGCGAACGAAGCGCGACGAGGCGGGCGGCAGGTAGAGCATGTCTCCCTTGCCGAGGAGCTGTTCGGCGCCGTTGCCGTCCAGGATCGTGCGCGAATCGATCTTCGACGTCACGCGGAAGGAGATGCGCGCCGGCATGTTCGCCTTGATGAGGCCGGTGATGACGTCCACGGACGGGCGCTGGGTCGCGAGGACGAGATGGATGCCGATCGCGCGCGCCATCTGCGCGAGACGCGCGATCGACTCTTCCACTTCGTTGCCGGCCACCATCATGAGGTCCGCGAGCTCGTCGATCAGGACGACGATGAAGGGGAGCGTCTTCAGCTCCTGGCCCTTGTCGTCGATGACGGGCTCGCCCTTCTTCTCCGCCTGCATCGCGCGGACGTTGCGGTTGTACTGCTCGATGTTGCGGACGCCGAACGCCGCGAGTGTCTTGTAGCGCTCCTCCATCTCCCGGACCGCCCAGCGGAGCGCGTTGGCCGCCAGCTTCGGGTCCATCACGACGGGCGTCAGGAGATGAGGGATGTCCTCGTACATCCCGAGCTCGAGGCGCTTGGGGTCCACCATGATGAACCGCACCTCGTCCGGCGTGGCGCGCATCAGAATGCTGGTGATCATCGCGTTGACGCTGACGGACTTGCCGGCGCCCGTCGAGCCCGCGATCAGCAGGTGCGGCATCGTCGCGAGATCGGTGAGGAACGGCTCGCCGTGGATGGTCTTGCCCATCGCCAGGGTGAGCTTCGACGTGGAGCGCTTGTACGTGTCCGACTCGAGGAGCTCGCGGAGCGAGATCTGCTCGCGGTTGGGGTTCGGGATCTGGATGCCGACGGTCGATTTCCCCGGGATGCGATCGATGATCACGGACTCGGCTTGCATCGCGAGACAGAGATCATCGGCGAGGCCGGTGATCTTGCTGTACTTCACCCCCGCGTCCGGCTTGAACTCGTAGGTCGTCACGACCGGCCCGGGGTGAATCTGGACGACTGTCCCCTCGACGGAGAACTCCCGGCATTTCTCTTCGAGCAGCCGCGCGCCGTCCATCAGCTCGCGCTCGTCGATCTTGCGCTCGGCTTTCGCCGCGTCGAGCAGCGCGTACGGCGGCAGCGTGAACGCGCCCTTCTTCCGTTCGACGGGGGCCTTCTCGGGCTCCGGCAGCGGCAGCGACGGCTCTCTCGCTCCCATCGGCACGGAGCGTTTGATCGGCGGCGTCGGCCGGGACGACGCCGCCTTCAGCGCGGCGGCGGCCGCGCTCACCATGGCGGCGGTCTTCGACGGCTTCACGACCGGCTCGGGCGTCGGCGCGGCAGCCTTCGCCAGCACCGGCGCCGGAGCCCTGGCGGGCTCCTTCGATTCCTTCCCCAGGTGCTTCTTCAGCACTTCCTGGCGCTGTTTCTCGCGCTGCTTCTCGTCGCGGCGCTGCTGGAACGCCGCGCGGAGGGCGATCCAGCGTTCCTGTCCCACGTGCGACAGGGCGGAAAAGAGCCTTCCGAACGAGAACTGGGTCGACAGAATGATCGCCGCGAAGAGCAGCGTCAGGATCAGGATGATGGACCCCGTTCTGTTCAGGTATTCCGCCAGGAACGCGGCCAGGCGATCGCCGACGTACCCGCCGGCGTGGAGCTCCCTCCCGCCGAGGTCGAGCGTGCCGAACGCCAGCGACAGGAACGACGAGATGCAGCCGAAGAGCAGGACCGCCCCCAGCAGCTTCGTATACGCGGCGTCCATCGTCCGGCACCAGAAATAGTTCCAGCCGATGACGACGAGGACCAGCGGAACGAGGTACGCGGAGTACCCCAGCATCTGGTACGACAGCTCGCCGGCGAACGCCCCGATGCGTCCGGCGAAATTGGCCGGTGGCAGCTCCGATCCGGTGTTGAAGAACCACACCGGGTCCGCGGCGCTGTAGCTGGCGAGCGAGATCAGCCAGATGAGGGCCGTGGCGAAGAGGGCCACGCCCACCAGCTCGCTCACGCGACGGGACAGGGCCGTGGATCCCACGTCAGATCTCCATCACGACCGGCAGCACGAACGGCCGGAGTCCCGAACGCTTGCGGAAAAACCGCTGCAGGTCCACTCGGATCTTCTCCTTCATCAGCCCGGGATCGGTCCGCTCTTCCACGCTGGCGCCGTCGATGGCGGCGCCGACGAGCCCCGGAATTTCCTTCAACAACGCCTCGGTCCGCGCGTCGAGGACGAACCCGCGCGTAATCACGTCCGGCGTCTCCTCGAGCATGCCCGACTGCCGGTTGATGGCCACGACCGGCACCACCAGTCCGTCGCCGGCGAGATGGCGCCGGTCCCGCAGCACCTCGTCGCCGACTTCGCCGCTTCGGGTCCCGTCGATCAGGATCCGGCCGGCGGGAACCTTCCCCGCCACCCGGCCCCCCTCGGCATCGATCCGGATGAGGTCGCCGTTCTCGGCCAGCAGGGGCGTCGTGCCCGGGGAAACCGACCTCGCGATCCGGGCGTGCCTCGCGAGCTGGCGGTACTCCCCATGTATCGGCACGAAATAGCGCGGCCTGACGAGGGACAGCATCAATTTCAGCTCTTCCTCGCTGCCGTGCCCCGACACGTGCACGTGCTTGATGCCCTCGTACACGATGTCGGCCCCGCGCTTCGCGATGTGGTTCATCACCCGCCCGATCGGCTTCTCGTTCCCGGGGATCTCCCGGGCGGAAAACACCACCACGTCGTCCTGGTCGAGTTTCGCGTGCCGGTGATCGTCGATGGCGATCCGCGGCAGCGCCGCCTGCGGCTCGCCCTGCGATCCCGTGCAGATGATCGCGACCTCCTGCGACGGGAAGCTCTTGATGTCGCTGTCCCGAATCTGCACCCCGGGCGGGATCCGCAGGTACCCCAGCCGCATCGCGATCTGCGAGTTCTCCATCACGCCGCGCCCGACAAACGCCACCTTGCGGTCGAACTGGTCGGCGAGATCCACCAGGATCTGCATCCGGTACAAGCTCGACGAGAACATCGCGATCACGATCCGCCCGTGGGCGCTCGTGAACACCTCTTCGAACCCGTCGATGACGTCGCGCTCGGAGCCGCTGACGCCCTTACGATCGACGTTCGTGCTGTCGCCCAGCAGCACGAGCACCCCCTCGGCGCCCAGCTGCGCGAACCGGTGAAAGTCCACGTGCTGCCCGTCGAGGGGCGTCTGGTCGATCTTGAAGTCCCCCGTGTGCACCACGACCCCGGCGGGCGTGTGGATGGCCACCGCCACGCAGTCGGGCATGCTGTGTGTCACGCGCAGGAACTCGATCGTGAAGCTCCCAACGGTGACGCGGTCGCGCGGCCGGACCTCCGTCAGCCGCGCGCGGACCTCTGGTCCGTGGTCTTGCAGCTTCGGCTCCAGGAACGCAAGCGTCAGCTTGGTCCCATAGATGGGGCCGTCGAAATGCTCGACCACGTGCGGCACGGCGCCGATGTGGTCTTCGTGCCCGTGCGTCAGCACCAGCGCCCGGATCCGGTACTGCTGCAGCAGCGGGCGGACGTCCGGAATGATCAGATCGACGCCCAGCAGGTCCGGCTCGGGGAACATCACGCCGGCGTCCACGAGGATCGCCGTGTCGCCGCAGGCGACGAGCATCATGTTCATGCCGAACTCGCCGAG
>WNFM01239095.1_pt1 | contig 14769 bp, 18 predicted proteins | sample 5400271 | NCBI WGS metagenome assembly WNFM01 (sample SAMN13153352, study PRJNA577476) | soil metagenome | isolation source: 60 cm saprolite on Douglas fir-dominated hillslope | place: USA:California | collected 2013-09-17 | reverse complement strand
TTCCCTCCGCTCGGGCGGAGCCAATACAACTCGAGCTAAACCCATCTATACAGCCTATCATCACAGCGCTATATGAGTCACGGACTTAATGCACTAGCGCCGAAGTGATATAAATAATTTGACATCGGTCCTCGTTTGTCGAGGACCGCCGACCACCTCACCCGAACGCCGATTGTGGCAGTTCAAACAGTTAGCCGTTACTCACTGTTAGTTTATGCTCTTATTAGAGAATCAGTGAGCTGTTCTTATTAACAAAAGATGACCTTTTCTACGACCACAGGGTTTAAAGAGCGGAGCGGGCAGTTGAAACGACGATTACGGCAAATGCGACAAAAGATGACCGTCTCGAAGCACGTAGTGTTTATTGCTTCTAACAAAACGAGCGACCCGAAAAACTATCTCGTCCGTTGCGCTGGGAAAATCGCTTCTAACACGATAGCCTATCTTAAGAATATTCCTTCACGACAGAAACTCGATGGGAAAGATTGGTTACAGTCTTAGGTGATCTAACAATCCGAAACTAACAAGCGACTTTCTATGCGCTCCGAAAAACACCAACATCAAAATGAGCCTATCGATTAGACCGTTACTCAAAAAAGCTCTAGGCGAATGTGCCTTCTGTAAGACCCAACGAGAACTCTCGTTTTGGGATTCGAACTTGGCTGGCCGCATCTGTGAGAACTGCGAGCCATTTCTGGAAGCAGCAGAGATCGGGCTGGTGGCTGCAAAATTCGGTCACCCTTCCGACACGCTCGTTTTTCTCAATCCCTAGTGGGGCGCACGAATTCCTGCTTCGGGCGCGCCTTAACCTTCAACCAATCCGGAGATCGCTTTCCAGGTCGGTAAGCGCAGGATTGTTGACCGCAGTTTCAATTCATTGACCGCGTGCCCTGTCGTTTCCCTTCGCTAGTTTCGGGAGTTACCTTCGTAAACAGCGCGTTCAGCAATGCCTTCAGAGCACCACGTGCTCTGCCCCGCCGCCAGATGACCAGAATCTTCCAAGTCACCTCCGCGTCCGCCAGGGGTAGAATGACGACGCCGGGCGGAGGATTATGGCTGGCTAGGGGCAGCAACATAAGAACAGCATTTTCGTTGGCGGTCAATTCAAAGGCGTGTGCAAGGTTTTGCGCTGAGCCGTGAAATTTCGGGCGAAACTTTCCGTACTTTTTGCAATACTCCTCGACCCGCCGGTCCCTGCCGGGCACTTGATGAGGGTCTACGCCGATTAAGGCACTGAAAGAGTGAAATTGGCCGTACCCGGGATAATCGCTCAAGCGAGTCCATTGCGGTAAAGTGTTGATCGTGAGACGCCGTACCGCTTGGCTATCTCTTGGACGGAAACTTCAGCTGTTTTCAATAGTGCGGTAATCGTCTTGCTTTCCTTGCTGGAAAGCTTACGAGGCCAAAACCTCCGGCCATCGAAATCATTAAGAAACTGAGTCCGGCCGAGGTCTATCGTTTTCAAGAGGTAGGGACCGATCTCAGGTTGCTGCTGGTGGCGACGTCCGCCTTCGGCCAGGAGCCTAACATCCACCCTCGCTGCGTCGGCGTAACCGACGGTGATACCGTCAAAGTGCTCACGGCTGATCAGCAGCTTCTGCGTATTCGGCTTGCCTGGATCGATAGTCCAGAGATGGGGCAAGCTTTCGGTTACCGCGCCAAACACGCGATGAGCGAGCTGGTATTCGACAAAGACGTTGAGTTGCGAGTCTACGGTCTGGATAAATACGGACGCACTCTGGCGACCGTGTTTGTCGACGGTAAGGATGTTTGCTTGGAAGAGGTGAGATTAGGCTACGCTTGGGTCTATCAGCATTACATCGGGCAGGCGCCGACCGACATCCAGACTAGCTACCAGCAAGCCGAGATCGAAGCGCGGGCGCAGCAGCGCGGGCTGTGGCATGACCGCAATCCGATCCCGCCCTGGGAGTATCGACATCCGCAGAAATAAGACGAACGATAAAAATGTTCCGAAGGCGTTCTATCTGAGTTAACAAACAAATAAAACTATGAGAAAGAAAACATAATAGTATGAGCTATCCAACACCCACTCCGTGTGAGGAACTGCAAAAGCAGTTAGAGAAAGGTCCTGAAAAAGGGAATCATAAGAAACCTGTAGGATCTACCTCTACAGATGATTATGATTATGAAACCATTGACGTAGTATCGGTAGGTCCGATCTATGATCCTGGTTGGGGTTATTGGACCGAGTACAGAATGGAGTTACTACGGTACACCAACGGTGAGTATGAGTTATGGAATCGTTACTGGACTGTTGCAGATAGTGATAATCCTAACGTCGCTGCGAAATACAAACATTGGATGTATGGGCAGCATGGAATGGCGGATAGTCCTAAAGTACACAAGGAACTACGTGACAAAGTACAGGCTAAAGGATGGTATGACTTACCATAAGTAACTTGATACGCTGCCACACTATATGTGTGGCAGTAATCAGTTAGTTATTTAACAGAGTTAACAACAAACATAAAGAAACTATGATCGAATACCAAAAAGAAACAAAGATATTCTTTTGCCCTCGGTTAACGGCTGGAAGACCTATGTGAGCTGCGGCAATACTGTTTGGAAAAAGAAAAACGCCGAAAGTTAGCGAACTAACCGAGATCGTCGATCAAATCAGTGGCCTAAGAGCCCGATTCAAAAGCAAAAACGCGCTCTGATTCGGGCGCTTGGAAAAATCTGCCAAGGTGCAGGTGAAGAAGATCTAGAGTCGTACGCCGCGGCTCTTGCTCTTAAACTCGAAGAAAAAGATCTGCAGGCCATTCGACAATTCGATCGATTCTGGTAACCCTTTATTGCCCGTTGCCGATCCACAGATTCTTGTTCGAGCCTTTAGGCAGTGTAGGCAGCGACGCAAGCACATGCTCCGGAAGCGCGACTAGGACCCGCATGTCAATGGGTTCTCGGACGCGTTCCGTGGGTCTGGATAGTTGCTCCAGGCTTGAGCCAGCCGATGTGGGTCGACCCGTAACTATCCCACACGATCGCATCGTCCTAAAAATTGTCTAAACTCACGCCTCTTCATGTCATATACAATAGTACTATATGGTATTCCGTTATCGCGCAGAAGCGCTTCTTCGCTCAACATCCCCTCGGGGCCGCCTGCGGGCCCGGGGTGCTTTTGAAAGCGCCGAGCGGGAGGCTGCGAATGCAGATCCCGGTTAGACCGGGCGGGCAGTCCCATGGCACTTTCGTAGCGCGAAGCAGCTCGTCCGTCGGAGTTGCCACGGTTGGGAGATCGAAAACTTTTGTCTGGTTCAAAAACGCCAAATCGAACGTCCAGTTAGGCGGCACGACGGAGACCCGAGGTTTCAGCGAGACCGAGTCTCCCTCTGCAGGCGCACCATTTGTAGCCAACGGCAACGCACCAAGGATAAGGGCGAAAAGACCACCGATAAGGGTAAAACCAAGAGTTTTCATAAGAGCACGCTCGCTCTATTTGTTAGTCTCACTTCGGAGCCTAGCCTCTTCCCGGCTCACAAAACGAAAGCTCATGTTTGTGAAATTCGTCGAAGTATCCATCCCTCTCTTGTGATGATGATGAGGCTTTGTTTGCGACGCACGGATCGGCTCTGTGACTTGGTTTGCACCCGGCAGGGCTCGAACCTGCAACCCTATGATCCGAAGTCATATCCTACGGGGCTAACTTCTTCCAAATCCGAGACCTATCAGGGGCTTCCCGAAAAGATCGCGTTGGTTTAGAGAGGCTCCAAAAATGGGGTCAACTTCGCTCTCGAAAGGCGACAATCGCCAAAGATTCGCCAAAGTCTAAAATCTGGCCACAAACGCTCGCGCCGCACAGCGAACTCATAACTCTTTGGGAAGTAGGCTGTTGGATCTGGAGCCGGCAGTCGGGTTCGAACCGACGACCTGCTGATTACAAAACAGCTGACGCCCCCCTCGTAAGTGCCTCTTCCCTAGGGAGATAGAAGCAATGGAAGAAACCAAAACACTCAAAAACAACTTTTATCGGTGACTAACGGTGACTGGGAATGCCACGACCCGGCGCTCTTCGGCAGCCGGCGGATAGATCGACCAGAAGGCCGCGGCCGCTTCCGGCGTAACGGCCGCATAGTAATGGTCCCACATCGTCGAGGCCGAGGTGTGTCCACTTTGCAACACGAGCTCGTTCACATCGCCATGCTGCCGTAGCCAGCAGGAGCAATAGGTGTGTCGTGCTCCCTGTTGCGGCCAATTGGTGATTCCGGCGACCAAAGCGTTTCGGCGACGTTTACGCCGCAGCGTGGAAGAACTGAACCCCGCCGCGGCTGCGGTATGCCTCCAGCCAGGCAAGAGCGTTCGGTGAAAGATCGATCCATCGTTTACGTCGTTTCTTCGCGACCGAGGTTCGAACGGTGACGTGATGTCTTTTGAGGGTGAGATCAATATCGCTCCACAAAAGTTTTTGCAGCTCTCCGTCTGGACGAATGCCGGCATAAAACGCGAACACTAGGAACGGCAGCAGCGCGAAGTCATTGGCCAGAGCATCAAAGAGAAGCTGTTCCACTATTTCGGGTTTGATAACGATCACCTCGTCACTATCGATGTCGGGCTCGAATTCGAGTTTGGTGATCGGATTATCCAATAACCACCCGCGACGAATCCCGAAGTTGAACGCCGTTTTTAGGTAGGTAGCCGCTTTTTTACGACTGCCGATCGGGAAGAGTTCTAACACCGTTTCCAGATCTTTGACTCCGACATCGCTGACCATTTTCTCATTCAGGACAGCTACCCGATCGAAGAAGTTACGCATGTTGCGCTGATGGTTTGGGCTTCTGCTTTTTTTGGTCTCTAGAAAGGTGCTGAAGAGCACTTCCATCGGTACACTTGAGCTTCGGGCGGTGTAGTGGATCAAGAACTCGTTGACCGCCGAACTGAGTGAGATATCGGGAGCCTTCAGTGCATCCAGCCGAGCGTAACAGGCGCTAGCTTCGGCAATTCTGGCCGCGGAGAGGGAGCAAAGGGAGTGGCCGAAATTGATCTTCCGGGTTTTGAGTAATTCAGCTTCGAGCTCGGCTTCGAGCTTCGTGCGGAAGAATAGCTGTTGCCGTTTTCCGGTTGATGAAAGTGTGGCCGGCACGTTGAGGCACCATTCACGACCGTCGGATCTGGACGGCAAGTGAGTTGGCCGAAGGGAGGCGGTCTTAGGCATCGGGAGTGCCTTTCTTTGGTTGCCGGCCGAATCTGAGGGTCGGAATCAGCCAGGAAAGATTAAGCCAGTCTTCACGACCGTTGCTCTTTCGCTTTACGATCGATTCATCGAGCTCAAAATTGCGTTGAACATAATATTTCTTGGTCGCCGCTCCATGTAAGAGTTCGATTTGGAATTTTGTCTTTTCAAAAACTGCCCGAGCGCCATTGATATGAAGGGCTTCGCGGGTTTCACCTAACGCATCGTAAAGCCGATAAAATAGCGTGTTGTATGATTCGGGTTCAACGTGAGCAAATAGCTCGATGAGTTGTCGGCAAAGGACATGCGCCTCGGTCGCATCATTGTAGTAATAATCCATCCATTTCGAGCGGAACGCCTCGGCTAATTCTGCCGTATACGGTATGTCTGGGTTGCCGTACAGATGCCAGACTTCCCGTTCTGAGTCCCATTCGGCACCCTTCAAATGCTTAATCTTGTGAAGCTGGGCTTGGCTTAATTTTCTGCGGTCGTTCTCTACGTTCCGGACCGTATCGACCGGGATATCACACTCCTTGGCAAGCTCGGCTTGCGTCAAAGGATAGTCTTCGGACCGGAGGAGCCCGCGCAAGATCCGGAGCGGGTTGATTTTGGGCGGCTTTCGTTTCTGCATTTCTTCTATTGCCTTCTCTTGTCCAACCATATCGATGAGATTTGAGTTTTCGCAAGAAAAACATTGCCACGCGGACAATACAGATGGCATGTTCACGGACAAGTTTTAGAACAAGCCACCTTTAAAATTTATGAAGCACCGAACCCGAGTCCCTGAGTATGCGAAGGCAAATTCCATGTCGCCGATGCATGTCCGGAACCTGATTCACCGCGGCATCATTCCGGCAATCGTTATCAAGCGATTGATCTTAATCGATGCCGCAGAAGCGGACGCCGCACTTGAGAAATTCAAACGAGGCGGAAAGTCGGCCGCTACCAAATGAAGGCCCCCAAACCCTAAAAAACCGCAATGCCGGCTGCAACGTCTCACCGCTGGCCGGCATTGCTTCGAATTATGAAATTCAAGACTAAATGTCTCCCGCAGTCTAACGGTAAGGGCCATCCCACGCAAGGGTGGCGTGTCCTCAATCAAACGGATTCTGAAAATATACTCGCACTCTCGGTATTAGATCAGGAGGTGCGTATAACTAAGACGGGAATGGAGATTCCCGAGAATACCACAGAGAAAGCTTGGGAAGGGATCGGCCAACGCTTGGGGGATACACTAACAGTTTATCAATGGCTCGTTGGCGATTGGTGGGTGTTCGGGGAGGAGCATTATGGGAATCGCCGGCATATTGTGGAGAGTCCAACTTGGACCGGGCCAGCTTTTGGAACGTGCATGAATTCCGGTTGTGTGTCTCGAGCGTTTAAAACCTCACGCCGGCGTGACCTTCTTTCGTTTCGGCATCACACCGAGCTTGTTCCATTGTTAGCAACCAATCCGGAACTTGTTCCCGAATTAATGGATTGGGCTGAGGAACCGGTTAAAGAAGGCAAGAAGAAACCGCGTTCAATCGCGGCAATGAAAAAGGAAATGCGGCGAAGACTGAACAAGCATTTCGAGCCGATGAAGCGCAAAAAGGCGGCACCGAAAGACTATACTTATATCGAGCTGATTGATGCCATCGAGGCTTTGGCCAAGCAAAATTTTCACCTAGCCAACCTAGCCAAAGTGCAAGTCGATCTATTCCCGCGCGAGCTGGTTGAGGAGGATCTCGCGAGTTGTAAGAAAGCAATTGAAACCATCAAGCAATTCATCAAAGAGGTTTCGGCACTATGCTCCGCCCCGCCGATCGCATAAATATTTTCCTGTCCGAATTAGTTAAAGAACGGCTCGCCGGCCGCTCCATCATCCACGATTGCGAGGGGCGAGTTTTCTCACTGCCTATTTCACCAACGGAAGAAAACTATGGGAATGCGTGACGAACTTAGGATGCTCGATTCAGAAAGCTGGTGGAGGAAGGAATTAGCAAATCGGAGCGATCGCCAGCTCGCTGGAATGTTAAAGCGGCTTAAAAGACAAGTGGCGCGACGCGCTGAAGGCTTCTGGCGTCTTCACGCTATCGCGGTAGTAATCGAAACGGAGCTCAACCGGCGTGCAAGCGATGTTTAACCATCAATAACAGTAACTGACACCGAAAAACTATGACTAACCTAACCTTTTATTTCTGTGGAAAAATCGGTCGGACGGATTGGCGTCAAAGCATCGTTAAGATGGAGCGGAAAAATTGGCTGCTGGACGAGCCTAAATTAGCTTGGAGTGGATTACCAATTTTAGAAAACGGCATCGCTGAAGGACTGCATTATTCAGGGCCTTTCTTTAATTCCTGCGATCATCGTTGTGCTCACAGCCCGCACAAACATGGAGCGATAAGTTGTTGTGAAGAAACTTCACCGAATGAAGTTGCTTATGCGGCTCAAATCCAGATTGAGCGCGCCGATATCCTGTTTGCTTGGTTGGATGATCTGACTTGTTTCGGTTCCTTAGTGGAAATCGGCATTGCAAGGGCCGCGCATAGAGACATCTGGATTGCTTGGCCGCCGGAAATGGGAACAATCCGCGGTAGTCATCCAGATGGCTATCCACTAATTAAGGATCTATGGTTTGCCCGATCCTTAGCCGATGATTGTTGTGCGGCACCAAGCGCTAAAACCGCTTTCCACTGGTTTTTGGCTCGCAACTATATCCAGGCGGCCCCGTGTACGAACGAGTGGCCGAATTGGCCCGAATCGAGACCGAACGGCAGCGCCGAAAACACCAAGCGCCTCACCGCCAGGGGGGGCAGCTAACAATTAACGGCTTGAGAAATGGTTGCCGACCTAAGGAGTTTCCCCGCCTGGTGTCCCGACTGGCTCAAAAGGCTGGTGGATGAGCCTAATTGCGGTTGTCAAGGAACCCACCCAACCTTGCGGATGCTGGCTAAATGGTTGGTCATCTACATGCCCTTGGATGAATGCGAAGGCTTGGCATTTAAGTGGCTGCGATTTGCTGCTGATAAATGTGACCGGGAGCCGGATGACGCTGAACTCGAGCGGTTGTTAGCATGGGCGGATGGAAGGAAGGATAGTCATGGGCCCGGGAGCGGCTACATTCAAAAGGTCCAGATCGATATCGATCACCTTTATCAATTGATTGTTACCGGGCCGACTCTGGCTGAATTCCGCGAGCTCTCTCCGATCAAGCTCTACGACAGCAAAGCGCGGAACACGCCGATGATCCTGGAGGCTTGGGCGCGGTATTCGGGCGCCGCTAATCCTTGGATCTGTTACGGCTCACGAGACTATTTCTTTACCCGCCGGCTCGCTGATTTGCGTGATCGAGCTCACATATTCGAGCAGATTGTGCCCTCACCGATGCGGGCCCAGTACGGGCAGACCCTCGACGGACACGAGAGTCAACATTCACTCGAGGGGACCGGCCCACGGATGTTCTTGGTGATCGAGTTCGATTTCGTACCCGTTAATAAAAAGCGCGAACCGACAATCTGGGCGCCACTGATCAAAGCCTGTAAGGAAAAGGGCCGAGATGTGCTCGATATGAATGCGGCCTTGAGCGCGCACCTGCGCACACTCGGGCCACTCTGGCTGGTCATCTATTCGGGCGGCAAATCACTACAATCCTGGTTCCCGTGCAAAGACACCAACGAAGAGGCCCTAGGCGAATGGTACCGTGAAGAGGCTTGCACCATCGGTGCTTGCCGCTCGACTTGGTGTCGGGCCCAATTTGTCCGGATGCCGGACGGGTCACGGGATGACGGCAAGCGCCAAGCCGTTGAATACATCAATCCGGCGGCCCTTTTCGAAAACACAACGGCGCCGCATGTAGTCACCGGCGCCGTTGCTCAAAGCGATTCTCTCACCCCCAACGAGCGCGAATCTTTTTATGAGGACACAACAGATCAATAGCACGAGCGGGCAATCCAGCAACAATTACCAAACAAGTAGCGGATCCGGAGCTGCTGCAGGTTTTAAGCGCTCCAAGAAGAGACAGGCTGCGCCTGGTGGGCCGGGAGCACAACCTGGAGCGACGACGCAGACTACAGGGTTAGCGCAAGTCATTTTTCCGCCCGACTCACGCCGGCCCTGCTTCTGCTGCTATGATCAGCCTTTTCTGGTCGGCAATCAGCGGTTTAAGGAGGGCGTCTACTATCATTTCCTCGAAATAGAGAAGGACGCTCTTGGAAACGAGATCGAGGTTCCGGTTGATCGCTGGATTTGTTCAGTGTTGAAGGTTCTTTGCATCGTCCGAACCGATTCCAGCAACGAACATAGTTACCTGATCGAATATATCGCACACGGGGAGACGCTGGCCCGCCGGGCCGTCTTGTCACAGGCGCTGCTGCTCGGACGACCAGAGGAAGCTTTGAAGGTACTTCGTGGACTGGGGGTCAGCGTGCTGTTCCATAACATGAAAGCGGTTCGCAGTTATTTGGATAGCCAGCATTTACGCTTTTCAGCACAAACACCGGACGATTTTTGGTGCAGTGTCAAGGTCGTTGGCTGGGCGCCAGCCCCTACTTGCTTTGTGTTGCCGGCTGAAATCATCGGGCCGCAGCGCGGTGTTTGGTTTGATGGGAAAGGTGATCTCGTCCAGTACAGTAAGGCCGGCGATTTCGCCCGCTGGCAAATGCAGGTGGCGGCCCGCTGTGACGGAAATTCTTATTTAATGCTGGCATTGAGCATTGCCTTTGCCGGGCCGCTCTTGGAGCCGCTGAATATCCCGGGCATTGGCTGCCACTTTTTTGGGGAGTCAACCACGGGAAAAACCACGGCCTTGATCGTCGCCTCATCGGTCTGGAGTTCGCCGAAGTTCATGATGGCTTGGCGCACCACCCTCAACGGGCTCGAGATTCAAGCGGCCAATCGATCTTCTACCCTTCAGCCAGTGGATGAATCCCACGAGGTCGAACCTAAGGTGCTTGACCCCAGCGTTTATATGCTGCTTAACGGCGTTTCCAAGGCGCGGATGAACCGGGACACCAGCCCCCGGGAAATTCTCCGCTGGCGCGCGTGCGTCTTATCGAGCGGCGAACGGTCAATCGAGACACACCAGACCGCGGCCGGGATCGATCATAAAGTCGGTCAGACCGTGCGGATGATCGATATCCCAGTCGCACTCGGCACTCATGGTCTGTTTTCGCATCTTCACGGATACAATACCGGCGCTGAATTTTCTGATGCTCTGCGCGCGGCCGCCGCTACCCACTACGGGCACGCGGCCCCGCGCTTTATCGGGCAATTGATTAAGAACTTCGCGGGATTGTCGTTGTCTACGCGGCTGCCCGATACTCTTAAAAATTTCGGCAATGATCTCAATGCCCAGGATACGCGGGTCGCGCGGAGCTTCGCCTTGGCGGCGCTGGCAGGGGAGCTGGCAATTGAGTGGCGAATCATTCCCTGGCAGACAAGGTCCGCTTTGCTCGCCGCCGTTGAAATCTTCCGCTATTGGAGACCAACCCAGCCCCAATCAGAAAAAAACAAAGAGCATGTTCAGATTTTGGATGGTGCTCGTGATTTTCTTGAAACCCGCGCTGCTGATTTTTCGGATGCCGACTGGCTGCCGCAGCATGATCCTCTATCCGGCAAACTCATTAATCCGGAGCCTGTAATTCATGATCGTGCCGGCTACTGGAAGGAGATCGGCGGGAAACGGATCTATCTCTTTAATGCTGAAGGGTTGAAAAGGGCGAGCAGTGGGTTCGGCACACGTAAAGCCGCCGAAGTACTGGATGCCGCCGGCGCACTAATCGATAAAGACTCTGGCAAGCGCACCAAGAAGGTTTGGATCCCTGAACTCAAGCGAAGGGGTAATTTTTACATGGTTGACCCTGAAAAACTGGAGTTGAACCCATGAAAAACGCGGAAAAAGGCTCTGGTGGCTATTTCCAGCATTGTTTAATTTTCTATGTAACACACTTTCCCCATTCTCTTGTTTTCAATAGGGAACATAGGGAACATTTCAAAAATCGACCGCCAAACGGCTCTGGTAAAGGAAAGTTATGTTCCCTATTCAGAAAAAAGGAATAGGGAACATGAAGGGGCACAAACACCAATCAATAGGGAACGGCCGGCCGGGCGTTCCCTATGTGTTCCCTATATGTTCCCTAATATATATAGGCTGGAGAATGGCTTAAATAAAGGATGTTCCCTATGTTCCCTATGTTCCCGAACGAATTCCTGATGGCCACCTGAAAAACTGGAGGTGAATCTGTGAGAAGAATTATTCGCTGCGCTTGGTGCGGCATGAAACGCCCTGCCCTGTTTCTTTTGCCCAATCGTGTTTGGGAACATTACATCGTAGCGGACCGCAGAACCGAAATCATCTGTCTCTGCTGTTGGGGTTATCTGACGACGATGGCCGATGGCGGCCGCTACGAGTCGCGCTACGGCGGCCCGGCGGCCTGGCCCTATGGGTATCCGCTTCACCTGCAATCTGTGCGTCACCCAGCTCGCGATTACATGCGAGGAATCGCAAAAGCACCTCGGGTGCGTAGTTCTTTTCCGGCGGCGCCGGCCAAACTCAAGCGCGGATTTCGATACACGGATAATAAAAAATCTATTCCCGTACCGCACGACTACGACAAAACAAAATGAAAGACCTCATTAGGCCCTCCAAGGAGTGAGCGACACGATCGAAATTTTCGATGAATAGCTTGCCCGCGCTACCCGTTCATGTTGCGGGCTGCTTCCAACGTTCGATTCGATTAGCCTTAACCGATGACTGACCAGCCCGTACCAAAAACGCGCCAGAAGCCAACCGCCGCACAGCAAGAGACATCGCAACAGCAGGCAGCGGGTCCGGATTCACCAATTCCACCACCGGCTAGTCTTCTCCGCCGTCTCCGTTTAGCCGCCTCACGTTTGGAAACCTATGCCGTTCGCACCCAAAGCGCTTTAGCAACCGGTGATCGTGACGCGCTTTATCAAGCCTTGGCCGATGTCGCCGAAGCCTGCGAGATTTCCAGACGTCTTAGTGTCGCGCTCCTGTCGTTTTTGCAGTACACGCCGCCGCCGGAACCTTAGATTGTGATGTAATCTTTCCACCTTCACCGTCATCAGACGCGGACAATTCCGATAAGCTTCGGGTGATTAATTGGGCGGCCTGTTCGTCTACCTTCAGATCAACGCGACTTAATAGCAGCCACCGCGCTTCTAACTCATTCTCGGTTAAGGGCATTGTCGGCGGCTGTGCCAGCGCTGTTCGGCTTCGAGCTTTTTCTTGATTCGCGGATGCAACTGCGAGCCGTATTTATCCAGCAGATAACGGCGCGCCTCAACAGTGTCCGTCGCAATTACCGGCGCATAGTAGATGCGGCTTTTCGGCTTCGCCCTCGTCGCAGGGCGGAGCTGGAAGCGCGACCAAAGATTACCTTTGTCCATTCGGAATTACCATGTGCACTGTGGCAACAACACGTCGCTGAAGTCGTCGCTCTTCTTTGCGCGCTCGCCGCAAGGTGCGTTTTCGTTCTCGCTCCAATTTTTGATACGATTCTCGGCGCATATCGCTATTGGTTAGCCGCATCAGAGCTGATGCAAAAGCTGGGGCCGCGCAATGCGCCGGTGTCGGCAAACACATCGATGAAAACCCGCACATTAGCAGCCGTAGCTTGGCTGACCGGATCGAGTAGAATTGAAATCGGCCACAGTCCGAGCACCAGATCACTCCATCGGCCAAAGATCGCTTGATGCGTCGAACTCAGGACATTGGATGCGCGCAACGGATTGTCACCGACTCGGCCGTCTTCGTACAAAAATTCCGGGAACGTCGCCACTTTCGCTTCCTGCGCCCATCGATATTTTGTGCTTGGGCTTACGATCCAACCAAAACTACCGTCGTCTGCGATGTCGGTCGACTCGACACTGGCCGGGAAGCTAGTCACTTTCGCCCACGTTGCGGGCCCAGCAAAAACAACTGGCGGTTGGAGCTTCGATAAATCTCGCGCTCCGAGAGCGTTTTGGCCGTAGTTCAGGAGCCCTAATGGTTGCGTTCCGCCAGCGCCGCTCAGCGCGTATTGATCGATCATACTGCCGATGCTGCGCAACATTTCGAGTTGAATCAATCGCTCGAGTTGAATCGTCATGGTCGAAATTCGGTGGGCGCTCAACTGCAACGCTGAACTGGTTTGCGTGTTACCCGTGACCGGCGCGATTTCCGTGTACGCCGCTGGTGTGCTCGGCGTTGCCCAGCGCGGCCAAGTAATGTTGTCCTTCAGATTATCGAGCACTGTGCATCCGGATGCGACTGTCTGCGAAACCGGCCGCAGCGCATCTGCGATTGTCGGCAGCCGCTCCAGCTCGATAAAGCTCGCACCAGTCGTTGCTCCACCAGCCGTCACGTCGCGTTGGCTCAGACTGCCCTCGCCACGCGTGAAAACCGACCATGGAACGTATGGCCCGCGCGCCCCAAAGAGGTCCGGTACCGATCGCCTAATCTCTTCGCTAACCTCGCGCTCAAATCCGCCTTCCCGGCCGCCGCGCAGCAGGCGACGCAAGTCATACCCGCTCCCGGACCGCGCCGTCTTTTGACCAAAATCGTGCGGCACCGGAGCCCCACGACCAAACCCGTTGCTGAAATTTCGAGCGTCGGTTAACGAATCGATCGTCGTTGTCATAATGTCAGAGTAGTTTGCAGAATAAGTACTAGCGCAGAAGCAGTTGCTTTTTGGGGAGCTGCAAGCTTTGTTTCAGTTCCGGAAACGCTACAGGTGAAACAGTCACCTTCCGAGCGACCTTGTCCGACGATCTCCGTCGGCACCATGCGCCCGCAGCTCGAGCTCTAAGCTTACATCATCGTCGATCTGGCTCTACCCGTATTCGGCGCCAGGCCGATCGGACGAAGCGCTCCGCTCTCATACCATTGCTGCGCAATCAAACGCGCCAGGATTGGCAATGGTGAACGCCCATTAGATATACTTTTGCAGTGGATCGAATGGGAGTATTTAAAACACGCCAAAGCCCTGTTTGTTTGGTGCTGGCGGAGATCGACCTTGAGTCTCATCTCGACTGGGCCCTGAGGCACTTGCACCGCGTCGGGGTCCTGGTCCATTTTTCCAGAATGCGCAGTCAGCGACGCCCATAATTCAAACCGATGTTCAAAAACGCCTTTTTACCCTTAGGGCGTAAACATGCGGCAGAATGCGGCCCGGATCGTGTGGCAAAAAGGACGTTCCAAAAGTAGTCATCGTATCGCCTATCGCCATGCACATCGCGACGAGGTCAATGCCAGAAGCCGCCAATGGCGCCTGGATAATCCGGAGAAAGCCAAGGCTTACAGTCTCAAGTATCAAGATGAACATCGCAACGAACTCAGATCGAGTGAAGATTTAGCAAGAATCACATCGCAGGTGACATTGATCTGAAAAAGCTGGATTCCTACGCCTTTAGCATAAAAAGTGTAGCTCTCCCCGACGCCCTATGACCGTCACGCCCTTCAAAAAGCTGCTGCGTTGGTCTATGGCGGATATTCTGCGGGAATTCGGGCACGAAGTTCGCGCTGACGGCACATTGCGTAAAAAGCTTCGCGCGGAGCGACAATCCCCGGGTTCAGACGGAAAATACAGCACCGA
>WNFM01354481.1_pt1 | contig 14775 bp, 16 predicted proteins | sample 5400271 | NCBI WGS metagenome assembly WNFM01 (sample SAMN13153352, study PRJNA577476) | soil metagenome | isolation source: 60 cm saprolite on Douglas fir-dominated hillslope | place: USA:California | collected 2013-09-17 | reverse complement strand
CGCGCGAGCCGCTCGCGGATCACCTCAGGCGATGGCACCGATCACTCCTTGAACGCCGCGGGCGCGACCATCGCGCCGGTGCGAGAAGAACAGCTGTGGGTAGTCGCGCGTGCAGAGGTCGACGCGCTCGACGCGCTCGACCCCGGCCGCGCGCAGCGCGCGCTCGGCGGCGCTCCAAAGATCGAGCTTCCCATCGACGGTGAGATCTTCGTCGAAGAGCCCTGACACCTCCGGCCCCACCTCGTAACAGCACGGACCGATCGCCGGCCCGACGACCGCCGCGAAAGAACTTTGTGATGACTCATCACTAAGTGCTTTCACGCCCTCGGAGATCACACCCTCCGACAGCCCGCGCCAGCCGGCGTGAAGGACGGCGATTGCGCGCGGATCAGTTGTGCGCACGATGGCGATCGGGAGGCAGTCGGCGGACATCGCGAGCAGCGGCACGCGCGGCTCGTCGGTCCACAGGCCGTCGCCCGGGAGACCACGCGCCGTCGGCCCCGCCCGGTGCACCGTCGGCGAGTGCACCTGGCGATTGAACGCGAGGTGCTCGGACGGCAGGCCGAGCGACTCGCAGGCGCCGGTGCCGCGCGTCAGGTTGAGCGACGCGTAGACCCCGTCGCTGACGCCGCCGATCCGCGTCGTGAACGCGACCACATAGCCGGGCTCGTCCCAGAAGATCACGCTTCGACTCGCCACCCGGTAATCGGTGCGCGCACTGCGATTTCCATCGCCGCACCGCGCAACTCGATGTCTCCACCGCGAAGGTGGCCGCTCTCTGAGTGGTAACACCAGATGTCCGAGCCGTCCGTGTCGAGATACCGCAGCCCGATGAACGTGTCCACCGCTGCGTCGACGACGTACGGGCCGACCGTCACCCGCGGCGGCTCGACGGCCGAGCGCGCGGTCGGCAAGCCTGGGCCGCCACTCTCCGTCGCGTGCTGCGCGACGCGCGGAAGGGGCGGTGCAAGTGCAGTCAGGAGGTGAGCCCACCTCCCGTCCGCTGTGCTCGCGTGCGCCCAGCCCCAAGTCTGCGCGTGGCGCTTCCCCCAAAGGCGGGCCGTGTGGCCCGGCGCCTCGTCGAGCACACGGTCTCCGATGCGGCCGCTGATCGACAGTGCGGGCGTCGTCAGGAGGTGCGTCGGCGCAAACCTCTTAAGCAGCGCGTTGCCCGGTGTCTCGAACGGAGCGGCGAGCGCGGTCCAGCGAAGGTCCCACGCAATCCCATCGAGCTCGCCGCGCTCGATCGTCGAGTCGCCGGCCGCGCTCTTTCGTGCCACGGGCTCCTCGCCGTCGAACAGGACCACCCACACCGAGTCGTCGACCCGGCCGTCCTGGGTCTCGACGCGCGAGCGGCGAATCCACGCGACGCCCGCGACGATCACGTAGCTCGTCTCGTACCTCATGCGAGCTCACGCGCCCGTTTCAGCAGGTGGTCGCGGCTGTTTGCCGCCGGGTCGCGCACCACCTCGTCGAGGAGCGCGCGCAGCGTGTGGCCGATCGCAGGCCCGGGCTTGTAGCCGACCGCGATCAGGTCGTCCCCGTCGATCGCGAGGTCGCGCAGCCGGTGCGCGCTCGTCTTCTCACGCTCGACGACCTTTCGGAAGGTCCGCAGGCGCTCGAGATCCTTCTCGTTCGCGGGTCCCTTGCCGAGCAGATGCGCGCGCTTGTGGTCGAGCAGGTCGAAGGTCAGTCCGGTGCCGTAGCGCTGCAGCAACCGGCGCGCGCGCACCTCGTCCGCGCGGCCGGGATCGAGCATGTGCCCGCGCACGATGCGCACGACCCTCTGGCGGAGCTCCGTCGGATAGCGGAGGCGCTCGAGCGCAGCGGCGACGAGCTGCGCGCTCACCTGCTCGTGCGGTTCCCCGCCAGGCGACCTGCGGCTTGCCGAGATCGTGGAAGAGCGCAGCGAGGCGCACGCGCAGCGGCGCGTCCGCGTCGGCCGCCGCTTGCACGACCTCGAATGTGTGCTCGTCGACGGTCATGTCGTGGAAGCGGCTCTCCTGCTCGAAGCCGATTGCCGGCTCGAACTCAGGGAGCAGGTGCACGAGGACACCGGTGTCGCGCGCGAGTCGCAGCGCCTTCGCCGGGTGCTTCCCCATCAGCAGCTTCGACAGCTCCCCCATCCCGTCCGCGGCGAGACCGCCGCCGACGCGCTCGCCCGAGACGTGGCGCACGCTCTCCGCCTCCGCCCGCATCTGCTCAAGTGTCTCCTCGTCGGGATCGAGGTCGAGCTGCGATACGAAGCGCAGCCCGCGCACGAGCCGCAGCGGGTCCTCCGCGAAGCTGTTCGGCGTCACCGTCCGCAGGATGCGGCGCTCGAGATCCTCGCGACCGTTGTGCGGGTCGACAATCGTCCCGTCGGAGAGGTGACGCGCCATCGCGTTGATCGTGAAGTCGCGGCGGTTGAGGTCATCCTCGACGGAGGCCGACGGGTCGACGACGATCTCGAAGTCGTGCCGGCCTGGACCTGTCGACACCTCGCGGCGCGGCGGCGCGAGCTCGATCCCCGCCCGCACCTTCCTCCGCACCTCAGCGTCGCGCGGATAGAACCGCACGCCGACGGGCCGGCCGGCGACGATCAGCTCCTCGGTGCGACCGTGCGGCTCGAGCGCCGCGCGCAGGCCTTCGATGTCCACACCGGGGACGAGGAAATCGGCGTCCTTCGACTCGTGGCCGAGCAGCTCGTCGCGCACTGCACCGCCGACGACGTACGCGTCCAGCCCAAGCGAGCGGACATAGTCCTCTATCGCCTTAGACGAGTGCGATCGCCTCGATCTCGACCAGCGCGCCGGCAGGAAGCTTGGCCACCTCGACGGTCGACCGCGCGGGCGGCGTCGAGCCGACGTGCTTCGAGTACACCTCGTTCATCCCGGCGAAGTCGTCGAGGTTCTGCAGGAACACGGTGGTCTTGACGAGCTGGTCGAGCGAGCTGCCGGCTTCTTCGAGGATCGCGCGCAGGTTGGCGAATATCTGCTCCGTCTGCGGGGCGATCTCTCCGCCCATCAGCTCCTTCTCACCAGGCCGCAGCGCGACCTGTCCTGAGACGAAAACGAAGCCGCCGGCCTTGATCGCCTGCGAATACGGCGCGCCCTGGAACGGCGCGGGTGCAAGCTCGGTGCGAACGACGTCCTTGCTCATGAGCCCTCTCCTTGATCGGGGACCGGACGGCAGGCCTGGCCGAGGGCCGCGCCGACCGCCTTGAAGATCGCTGCCAGCACGTGCTGCGGGTCGGTTCCCTCGACGAGGCGCACGTGCAGGTTGAGACCGGCTGTAACCGCGAGCTCCTGCAGGAACGTCGAGGCGACGTCCGTTGCGAGGCCGCCAACTCGCTGGCCGGAGAAATCGACGTTCGTGACGAAGCGTGGCTGATCGTCCCGCTCGAGCGCGGCCGAGGCGAGTGCCTCGTCGGCCGGGACGAGCGCCCAGCCGCTGCCGGCATTGACCGCCAGCCGCTCGCCAAGCGCGGTGCCGAGGGCACGGCCCGCGGCCGCGACGGCCTCGTCGGTGCTGCCGGGCGCAACCTCCAGGGACAGCTTGAACCGGGCCGCGCGCGCCAGCTCGCCGACCAGGTGATCGAGGACCGGCAGGCCCGTCGCGACGTTGGCGGCGCCCTCGCGCGCCAGCTCGACGCGCACTCCCGTCTGGGTCTCCGTCATCGCGCCGGAGCGTACCTCTGGGTGAACCTCACTTGTAACGGTGGGCCGAACGGCCTATGTCTTTCTACCCCTTTCGGGTTACGTTGAGTTCAGGGAGGTAAGGGGAGTTGGGAAAGGGCCTGAGCTGCGTTGCGGTGACGGTCGCGGCGTTGTGTGTCGTGCCGATCGCCACGGCCGACCGAGTGGTCTCGGTCGGCTACCGCACGCCCGCGGCGCTGCACGGCTTGCAGGTCGTCTCGCGCATCCCCGCCCTGCGCACGGCCGAGGTGCGCGTGCCGAACGCCCGCGCCGAGCGCGCGCTCCGCTCCCGCCCCGGGATTCGCTTCACCCAGCGCGTCGTCCCGCGCGTCCAGACCGATGCTCCAATCCCATTCGCAGCAGGCCTCGCCGTGCCCGAGTGGCAGTGGAACGCGGTGCACGCGGACCTCGTCCCGACGTGGGTGCAGCAGGCCGCGAGCAGCATCACGATCGCGATCGTCGATACCGGCGCCGACATCCTCGCGCCGAGCATCGCAGCCAAGAACCCTGTGACGTGGAACGTGGCGAACGGCGCGAGCACCGTGCACGACGCCGTCGGCCACGGGACGTTCGTGGCGTCGCTCGCCGCCGGGACGATCTCCGACGCGAACGCCATGTCGGGCTTCGGTGGCGACGCTCGGCTGATGATCGTGCAGGCAAACCGCGGCGGAACGGGCTTCTCGGACATCGACGAGTCGGCCGCGATCGTCTGGGCGGTCGACCACGGCGCGAACATCATCAACCTGAGCCTCGGCGGCGCGCAGACCTCACAGGTTGAGCGCAACGCGATCGATTACGCGACCCAGCACGGCGTGCTCCTCGTCGTCGCCGCCGGCAACGCTGCCGAGCAGGGCAACCCGATTGTGTACCCCGCCGCGCTGATCGGGTCCTCCGGCCTCGTCGTCGGCGCCTCGAACCCGGCAGGCGCGCGCGCCCCCTTCTCGACGACAGGCGCCTACGTCGACGTGCTCGCTCCCGGCGTGAACGTGCTCGGTGCGCTCGCCTCCGGCATCTCGAGCACGTTCTTCACCCCGGTGGCAACGCCCGGCGCCAACGGGGCATACGGCTACGGCAGCGGAACCTCATACGCATCGCCGGAGACCGCCGGCGCGGCGGCCCTCGTTTGGGCAGCGAACCCGAACCTCAACGCAGCCGGCGTCGCGGCGACGCTCGAGGCGACAGCAGCGAGCCAGGGCACGTGGACGAAGGACCTCGCCTTCGGGACGATCAACGTCGCCGCAGCGGTGCAGAACGCGACCGGCGGCACGGTGCCGGTCGTCTCGCGGCCCGTCATGCTGACGAAACCGAAGGCCGCGAAGGCCAAGGTTCGCGCAGCCGCCAAGAAGGCGAAGCGCGCCCGGCCCTAGCCCTCGACGCGCTCGATGTGCGCGCCGAGTGCGCGCAGGCGCTCGTCGATCCGTTCGTAGCCCTTGTCGATCTGGTACGCGTCGCCGATCGTCGACGTGCCTTCGGCACAGAGCGCCGCGATCACCATCGCCATCCCGGCGCGAATGTCAGGGCTCGACATCCGCTGCCCATAGAGCTTCGCCGGCCCTGTGACGACAACGCGGTGCGGGTCGCAGAGGATGATCCGGGCGCCCATCGAGACGAGCTTGTCGACGAAGAACAGTCGACTCTCGAACATCTTCTCGAAGATCAGCACGGTGCCTTTCGCCTGCGTTGCGACGATCACAGCGATCGACGTGAGGTCTGCGGGGAACGCCGGCCACGGGCCGTCCTCGACCTTTGGGATAGCGCCGCCCAGGTCGTCGACGACCACGAGCTCCTGGTCGGGCGGCACGCGCACCCAGTCGTCCCCCACTTCGACCTCGATGCCGAGCCGTCGAAGGACGGGCAACACCGGCCAGAGATCGTCCGGAGCGATCCCGTCGATCGTGATGTCCCCGCCCGTCACGGCGGCCATGCCAATGAAGCTGCCGACCTCGATGTGCTCGGGCGCGATCGCGTACGAGCCACCGAAGAGGCGCTCGACACCGGCGACGTGCAACACGTTGGAACCGACGCCGTCGATCTTCGCGCCTATCGACGAGAGGAACTTGCAGAGGTCCTGCACGTGCGGTTCGCTCGCAGCGTTCGAGATCATCGTCTTGCCGGGCGTGAGCGTCGCGGCCATCACGGCGTTCTCCGTCGCCATGACCGACGCCTCGTCCAGGTGGATGTGCGCGCCGCGCAACACGCCGCTGAGCTCGTACCGCTCGCCGAGCTCGAAGCCGGCGCCGAGCTCTGCGAAGGCGTGGATGTGCGGGTCGAGCCGGCGCCGTCCGATCACGTCGCCGCCCGGCGGCGGGACACTCGCGCGCCCGAGGCGCGCAAGGAGTGGGCCGGTGACGAGGAACGATGCGCGGATGCGACTGGCAAGTCGTTCGTCGACCTCATGCGAGATCTCCTGCGCGTGAATGCGCGCTTCGTTCGGCCCGGTCCACTCCACGTCCGCCCCGAGGTGCGAGAGGAGTTCCATCATCGTCTCGACGTCGCGGATGCGTGGCAGGTTCGTCAGCGTCACCGGTTCGTCGGTCAAGAGGCACGCGGCGAGGATCGGCAGGGCGCCGTTCTTGTTGCCGGATGCGCGCAGCCGTCCGGAGAGCGGGTGACCGCCTTCGATCACGAATGAGTCGGACGCGGGTCTGACGATGGTCGAGGACACGAGGCGCACTATGCTAGCTCCGCAGTGAATCCGACCCGCGAACAGGCCTGGGAATCGCTCAACCGCTACACGAAGAGCGAGGCGTTGCTGCGCCATGCGCTCGCCGTAGAAGCCTCGACGGCCTGGTACGCCCGCAAGCTCGGCGAGGACGAGGAGCTCTGGCGAGTCACCGCGCTGCTCCACGACTTCGACTACGAGATGCATCCGACGCTCGACAAGCACCCGCAGGACGGGGCGGCGATCTTGCGCGAGGAGGGCTATCCCGAAGAGGTGATCGAGGCCGTCCTCTCGCACGCGAACCACCTGTCTCTCCCACGCGACACGCCGCTCAAGAAGGCGCTCTTCGCCTGCGACGAGCTATCCGGCTTCGTGCATGCGTGCGGGCTCGTCCGGCCGACCGGCCTCGAGGGGCTCGAGCCGAAGTCGGTCAAGAAGAAGCTGAAGCAGCCGTCGTTCGCGGCGGGCGTCTCGCGCGAAGACGTCTACGAAGGCGCGGAGCTGATGGAGCTCGAGCTCGACCAGCACATCGCGAACGTCGTCGAAGCGATGCAGCCCATCGCCTCCGAGCTCGGCCTTCGCTCCGAAGCGGCTTGACCTCGAACCCACTCTTCGATCCGACCGTTCATGAGGCGCTCATCGACGACGCGTGGAATGAAGTGCGCATTCGTAGTGCGATCGGCGCAATTGTCGGGGACACCGAAGATGCGTTCGACGATGGCTGGCCGACGCATCCGATCGACAGCGAGGGTCCGGACGACGACGCGCGCCGTTTCCGCACGATCTATCTCGGCGGCGCGGGTGTCGTCCAGGCGCTCGACGGGTTGCAGCGCCGCGGCCTCGCCGAGCTCCGCCGCGACTACGTCCCGTACCTCGAGCAGCCCTACGAGGTGGATTGGCCCGACTACGACCACGAACGGAGCCTTTGGATGGGCGAGACGGGCATCCGGCTTGTCCTGCAGCGGCTCGCACCGTCAGCGGAAAACGCCGACCGGCTCGAGGTGCTCATCCGCGACAATGAGCAGGACGAGCGGCGCGAAGTGATGTGGGGCAGCCCCGGCACGATGCTCGCCGCCGGCGCCCTGCACGAGCTCACCGGCGAAGAGCGCTGGCTCAAGCTCTGGCGCGAGAGCGCTACCTGGCTGCGGGGTGAGTGGGATCCGGAGTCCGACCTTTGGACCCAGCAGCTCTACGGGAATGCCGACCAACTCACAGGCCCTGCCCACGGGTTCGCAGGGTGCGTGCTCGCGCTGTCCCTTCACGCGGACGACGAACTGCATCGACGAGCTGCCGCAGCCGTGCGCCGCTATGCCGTCGAAGAGAACGGGCTTGCAAACTGGTCGCCCGACATGTCGCAGGACGGCCTGGTGTCACCGCGCGGTCAGATCCGGGTGCAGTGGTGCCACGGGGCTCCCGGCATCGTCGCCTCGCTGTCGGGCATCGCGCCTGATGACGACGAGCACGAGCGGTTGATGGTTGCAGGCGGTGAGCTGACGTGGAAGGCCGGCCCGCTGACGAAGGGCGCGAACCTCTGTCACGGCAGTGGAGGGAACGGCTACGCGTTCCTCGCGCTCCGCATCCCAGGTCGAGCGCGCTCGCAAGGAGCACGGGCGCGGCCGCTACACGCTGTGGACCGGCGATCCGGGCACGGCGCTTTACCTCGCCGACTGTCTCGACGGCTCGTTCCACATACCGCTTCCCTAGCGCAGAGCTGCGAGCCCCTCGACGAGGCGCTCGAGGTCGCTGCCGTCGTTCCACCAGCCGACGGACGCACGCACGAGACCGGTGCCCGGGAGCTCACGCACGACCACACCGCGCTCGTACAGCGCGGCAACCGCTTCCGCCGGATCGCCGGGCGCCCGGAGCGACACGAGCGTCGACTGGCCCGGTTCCGTCACGACGTCGTGCCCCTGCTCGAGCAGCAGTTCGCGGCAGCGCTCCGTCAGCTCGCGCGCCCGCTCGAAGCGCCCGGCGGGCAAGTCGGAGAGAGCAGCCTCGAGCGCGGCCAGCGACGACGCCGGTGTGAAGGTCGCGTCGAACCGCGACGCGCCGGGTTTCGGCTCCCAGGTGCCGGCGGCGATGTCGTAGCTCGCGGCGCTCGGGTAGGCGATGAGCCGCGGCGGCAGTGCTTCGGGCTCGCGCACGAAGAGCGCACCGGTCGCGTCGGGACCGCACAGCCACTTCTGTGCGCTGACCGTGTAGTAGTCGGCGGCCGACGCATCCTCGTCGATCGCACCTGCGGCCTGCGCGCCGTCGATCAGCACCGGCAGACCGGTGGCCTCACGCAGCTCGCGCCACGGGAACACCTTGCCGTCGATCCACGAGACCGCGGAGGTTGCGATCAGTCGCGTGCGTGGTGTGACCTGCGCGCGAATCAGCTCGTAGATGTCGGCAGTCGGTGCGTCACGCACGCGCGCGATGCGCAACGTCGCACCGGAGGCGACGAGTGGGCCGGTGAGCCCGAAGTGCTCGGCGTCCGTCGTCACCACTTCGTCTCCCTCGGTGAGACCGAGGCCGACGACGACGATCTGCACGCCGCTCGTCGTCGAGTCGGTCAGCGCGACGTGATCGTGCGGCACGCGGATCTGGTCCGCGACCAGTCTGCGCACGACGTCGCGACGCGCGATCATCGCGTCGAAGTACGTCTTGCCGGCGCGGCCGTGCTCGCCCTCCCACCGCCGCAGCTCGCCCTCCGCATCGAGCGTCGCGCGCGAGAGCGGCCCGAACGTGCCGGCGTTCAGATACGCGAACCGTTCGAGCACCGGGAAACGTGCGCGTGCTTGCGGCCAGTTCACGTGATCTCGAGCTCCACCGGCGCATGATCGGACAGAAGGCGGTCGCCGTGCTGCCGCTGCTCGTCGGGCCACCGCCGCAGCGAGCCCGCCGCCGCCCCGCGCACGAGGATGTGATCGATGCCGGCGCCGGGTTCTGAGAACCCCCACTCCGCGCTCGTGAGGTCGCGTAGCGTCCGTGAGCGCGCGGCGCGCACGTTGAAGTCCCCCGCGAGCACGACCACATCCTCGGGAGCAGCTGTGGAAACCGCGAACCACGCGGCGCGCAGCAACTCGGCGTCCGCGAGCCGCTCGTCGGCCGGATAGCTCGTGCAGTGCATGTTCGCGATGAGGAGCGTGCGGCCGTGCGGCTCGGCCAGGCGGAGCGTCTGCACGATCCGCCGTTCCTTTGCCCACCCGAGCCGCGTGACCGGCCCGAGCCCGAGCGCGCGCGACTGCGCGGCGCGGAACCGCCGCGGGTTGAGTGTGAGCGTCTCGTGCGCCAGCACCTGCAGGCCCGAACGCAGGAGACCGTTGTTCAGCTCGGTGAGCCGGTGACCGAGCTCCGCGGGGATCGGGAGGGGCCCGATCCTCGGCCGGGCGGCGAGGTCGCCGGCCGTAAACCGTCCGAGCGGCCACGCCGGCACTTCCTGCAGGCACAGGACGTCGGGGTCGTCGGCAGTGACAAGGCGGAGCATCTCGTCGAGGAATTCCGCCCGTTGCGGCGGGACCGTGTTGCCGTGGAAGAGGTTCCAGCTCCGGATCAGCACGCAACTACGCTACTGCGGTGCGCGTGCTGCTTGCGGATCCTCCGGCGTTCACGCCCTGGTACGACCACGAGCTCGCCGCCGCGCTGGCGCGCTCTGGCGCCGAGGTGGAGCTCGCGACGTCCCGCTTCCGGTTCGGCGACCTGCCCGAGCCCGCCGGCTACCGGCGGAGCGAGCGCTTCTATCCGCTCTCGTCGCGCCTCTTCAAACGGTCGCGACTACGCCTTCCGCTGAAAGCGCTCGAGCACCTCGAGGTGATGCGCGCGCTCTCTCGTGCGCGCGCCGACGTGCTCCATCTCCAGTGGCTCGCGCTGCCGCAGGCCGACGTTCACCTTCGCTTCCGCTCGCCGTCCGTCTTCACGGCGCACGATCTGTTGCCGCGCCGCACTTCGTCCCGCCACGACCTCTGGCGGAGGCTCCTCGAGCGGTTCGATCGCGTGGTTGTGCACTCCGAGCGCGGGCGCGAGACGCTGGGCGAGCTCGGCATCGACGCGCGCGTCATCCCCCACCCCGTCTATCCGAGCAAGGCGACGCGCGCAGACGACGGCCGGACGCTGCTCGCGCTCGGCGTGATCCGTCCCTACAAGGGCCTGCCTGATGCGATCGAGGTGACGCGCCGGCTGCCCGATGCGCGCCTGCTGGTCGCCGGCGACCCCGCAATGCCGCTCGATGGCCTCCGCAGCGCGGAGCGCGTCGAGTGGCGGCTCGGGTATCTCTCGCAAGCCGAGCTCGACGGTGCGCTGTCAGAGTCGACCGTCGCCGTCTTCCCGTACCGCGCGGAGCTCGACCAGTCGGGAGCGCTGCTGCAGGCGCTCGGCGCGGGCGTGCCTGCGGTGGTCTACGACGTCGCGGGTCTCGGCGAACCGATTCGAGCCTACGGCGCGGGGCGCGTCGTGCCTGCGGGTGACGTCGAGGCGCTGGCCGAAGCCGTCCGCGAGCTGCTCGGCGATAGCGCTGCACTCGCTGCGGCGCGCGAAGGTGCAGACCGCGCACGCCGCGAGCTGACCTGGGACGCATCGGCCGCGCAGCACCTCGAGCTCTACCGGGAGCTCGGCTGATGTTCCGCCGCTCGCCTTTCGCGAACGTGATCGACGCGCAGCTCGACCTGTTCGTCCACGATCATCCCCACGTGATCGAGGAAGCGAAGGACCGTCTCGACGCCTACAACCGCGCGGGGCGCGACGGGGCCGAGGAGCTATACGGCGACTATGTCGACGCGGTCGAGACGGGCACCGAGATACTCGCGGACGTGCGCGATCACTATGCACGCAGCGTCGACGACCCGGACAGGTATTGCATTGAGTTCAACCGGGCAGTCGCAAAGCGCATGCCCGCCTTCGCACTCGAGATCGAGAACCGGTAGTGGCTGAACGGATCGAGGACTATGCGATCGTGGGCGACCTCCAGACCGTCGGCCTGATCGGTCGCTCCGGTTCGGTCGACTGGCTTTGCTTCCCCCGCTTCGACTCGGGCTCGGTGTTCAGCGCGCTCCTCGGCTCGTCGGAGCACGGCCGCTGGCTGATCGCACCGGCCTCGGGCGGCCACGCGACGGAGTGGCGCTATCGCGAGGACACCCTGATCCTCGAGAGTGAGTGGCAGACAGACACGGGGCGCGTGCGCGTGATCGACTTCATGCCGCAACGCGAGACGAAACCCGACATCGTCCGCATCGTCGAATGCCTCGACGGCTACGTCGACATGCGCACCGAGCTCGTGATGCGCTTCGACTACGGCTCCATCGTCCCGTGGGTGAGGCACACGGACGAACAGACGATCGTCGCGATCGCCGGCCCCGACGCACTTGTCTTAAGAACCCCGGTGATCCTCGACGCGGAAGCGATGACCCACACCGCGGAGTTCACCGTGCACAAGGGCGAGCGGGTGCCGTTCGTGCTGACATGGTTCCCGTCCTCCGAACAACAGCCTGAGGTCGTCGACGCAGAGGAGGCGCTCGCCTCGACCGAAGAGATCTGGCGCGACTGGCTGGCGGGCTGTCGTTACGAAGGCCCCTATTGGGCGGCCGTGCGCATGTCGCTGCTCGTGCTGAAGGCGCTCACGTACCAACCGACCGGCGCGATCGTGGCCGCACCGACGACGTCGCTGCCGGAGGAGATCGGCGGCGTGCGCAACTGGGACTACCGCTTCTCATGGCTGCGCGACGCCACGTTCACGCTCTACGCGCTGATGAACGCCGGGTTCAGCGACGAAGCGCTCGCGTGGCGGAACTGGCTGCTCCGCGCAGTCGCGGGCGACCCCGCGAAGATGCAGATCCTCTACGGCGTCGCGGGCGAACGCCGCATTCCCGAGTTCGAACTGGACTGGCTCCCCGGCTACGCGGGCTCGCGCCCGGTGCGCGTCGGCAATGCCGCGCACGAGCAGTTCCAGCTCGACACCTACGGCGAGATGATGGACTCGCTGCACGAGGCGCGACGGCACGGCCTCGCCCGTGACGACCACGCGTGGGCGCTGCAACAGAACGTGATGGAGTTCCTCGAAGGCGCTTGGGACCAGCCGGATGAAGGGATCTGGGAGGTGCGCGGCCCGCGCCAGCACTTCACGCACTCGAAGGTGCTCGCCTGGGTCGCCTTCGACCGGGCCGTCGAAGCGGTCGAGCGCTGGGACCGCCCCGGGCCTGTCGACCGCTGGCGGCGGCTGCGCGACGAGATCCACGCCGAGGTCTGCCGCGAGGGGTTCAACGTCGAGCTGAACAGCTTCACGCAGGCGTACGGCTCCGACGAGCTCGATGCGTCAACGCTCCTCATCCCGCTGCTCGGCTTTCTCCCGCCGGAGGACCCGCGGGTGATCGGCACCGTCGAGGCGATCCAGCGTGACCTGACGCGCGACGGTTTCGTTCAGCGCTACCGCACGAATGACGTGAACGACGGCCTGCCGAGCGGCGAGGGCGTGTTCCTGCCGTGCTCGTTCTGGCTCGTCGACGCGCTGCTGATGCTCGGGCGCGACGACGAGGCGACGGCGTTGTTCGAGAAGCTGATCGCCGTCTCGAGCGACCTCGGCCTGCTCGCGGAGGAGTACGACCCGTCGGCCAAGCGGCTGCTCGGAAACTTCCCGCAGGCGTTCACGCACGTCGGTCTCGTCAACTCGGCCTACAACCTTTCGAAGCACACCGGGCCTGCGCATCAGCGCGGGCGGCGGGGTGTCTGACTGCTCTTCGAACCGACGTGACCTCCGAGAAACTCTCGAACCTGGTTAAAGAGCGAACCAGGTTCGGATGGACCATCCGGGCCCAGGCGCACCACGACGACCCTTGCGTACTCGTCGACAACCGGAGCGGTCACGTTGTCGGCGCCCGTGACTGCACCGTCGTTCCCCGGCTGCTCACCGGCGATGCCGAGCGTCTACACGTTCCTGCTCGATCTGTTCGCAGGCAGCGGACGGTTGACGCTCATCGGTACGACTGACCCGATCATCAAGCCGACCTAACGATGGCCGAAATGGTGCGCGCGCGGCAGGTCGCGGGCCACCTCGGCTTCGTTCGCCGCCTGGCGGGCAAGCGGGCCGAGCGACTTGACCGACGAGACGAGCAGGTTGATGTTCCGGCCGCTGCGCTCGAGCTTGCCACGCGCAAGGATCAGCGGCTCGCCGCGCACGATCGCGCGATGTTCTTCGTAGACCTTCGACGGGATGATCAGGTTCGCCTGGCCGTGCTCGTCTTCGAGCAGCATGAAGACGATCCCGTTCGCGGTCGAAGGACGCTGGCGCGCGATCGCCATCCCGGCAACTTCGATCCGCGAGCCATTCGGAGCTGACGCCATGTCGGCCGAGGTGCACACGCTCGCAGCGAGATGCGGCCGCAAGAGCTGCAGCGGATGGATGCCGACCGACAGCGACGTGTGCTTGTAGTCGGCGAGCATCTTCTCCCACGGCGTCTGCGCCGGCAGTTCGGGAACGACCGCGGTCGGCCCGAGTGGCAGCGCGAGCTGGCGGTTGCCGCCCGTGACCGACACACCGCGCGAGGTGACGCCGAGCCGCCACAACAGCTCACGCCGCGGCCCCCACTCGTCACAGGCACCGGCGGCGACGAGCGCCTCGAGCGTGTCCTGCTTCACCGCCGCGCGCCGGGCGAGCTCGCCGAGGTCTGCGTACGGCTGCTGCGCGACGATCGCCTTCGCATCGTCCTCACCGACCGATTGCACGTAGGCGAGCCCGACCCGCACCGCGCCCTCTTCGATCCCACACTGCGCCTCCGAGAGGTTGATGTGCGGCGCACGCACCTCCACCCCGCGCCGCGCGCACAGGAACTCGCCGGGGTAGTAGCGCCGCAGCCACGCCGACTGGTATGCGAGCAGCGCGAACGCCGCCGCGTGCGACTTCGGGAAGCCGAAGCCCGCGAAGCCCGCAACCTTGTCGTAGATCGTGTTCGCAAGCAGCTCGTCGATCCCATTCGTCGTCGCGCAGCCCGCGACAAAGCGCGGGCGCCAGGCCTCGATCGCCTCCTCGCTCCGCTTACGGCTCATCGCGCGGCGGAGACCCTCCGCCTCGCCGATCGAGAAGCCGGCGGCCGCCATCGACACGTCGAGCACCTGGTCTTGGAAGACGACGACGCCGAGCGTGTCGCGCAACGGTTCGCGCAGCGACTCGTGCTCGACCGGCGGCTCGAACGTCGGATCGGCGCGCTTCGCATGCCGGTGCTTTATGTACGGATGCACCGCCTTGCCCTGGATCGGCCCCGGCCGCACAAGCGCCACTTGCACGGTCAGGTCGTCGAGGTTCTCGGGACGCGTCTGCAGCAGGCTCTGCATCTGCGCGCGGCTTTCGATCTGGAAGACGCCGACGGTGTCTGCGGCCTGGATCTCCTCGTACACGCCCTTGTCGTTGAGGTCGATGCGCGAGAGGTCGATCGTCTCGCCGCGCAGGCGCGCGATGCGGTCGATCGCATC
>WNFM01303287.1_pt1 | contig 14776 bp, 17 predicted proteins | sample 5400271 | NCBI WGS metagenome assembly WNFM01 (sample SAMN13153352, study PRJNA577476) | soil metagenome | isolation source: 60 cm saprolite on Douglas fir-dominated hillslope | place: USA:California | collected 2013-09-17 | reverse complement strand
TCGCACGTGCGCGGCGCCAACCGTCAGCCGCGGCGTGCAACGCTCAATGAGCGCAAAGTCGACGAGATCGGTCAAGGTCTTCTCCAGCGGAGCCGTCGAGTAGAAGCCGGCTTTGTCCTGTCCGAGCGGATAGTGCGCGCCGAGAAAAGCCAGCGGATTGGGCTCGAAGAATCCGGGAATGCCGCCGAGCAGGGTCGACCAGTAGGACGTCGTGTCGCAAAGCCCCGGCCAGTTCGACAGACCCCAGAACTCCTTGCGCCGCATACGACGCCAGAATTCCTCCAGCCGGTCGAGGCGATTCTCGGGCTCGTTGCCCGCGATCAGACTGGCGTTGATGGCGCCGATCGACGTGCCGATGATCCAATCCGGCTCGATCCCGGATTCATGCAGTGCCTGATAGACGCCCGCCTGGTAGGCGCCGAGCGCGCCGCCGCCCTGGAAGACAAGGACGACTTGCCGATGCTCCTGCGTTGGCTTCTTCGCGCGCTCGGCGTGTTCGCGCCTGCGCTCGATGTGCCGTGTCCTCGAGACATCCAGCATTTATTCCTCCTAGATTGCGCCCGCTCAGCGCAACATCGATCAATCGACCAAATCCAGTTGATCGGCGCCCGGTGCTCTAATGCGCGGTCCAACCGCCATCCACCGGCAAGGCCACGCCGGTGATCGACCCCGCAGCCGCGCTCGCAAGGAAGACCGCTAGCGCGCCTAGTTCGTCGACCGTGGCGAATCGCTTGTTCGGCTGCTGCGCGAGGAGGACGTCGCGGATGACCTGTTCGCGCGGAATGCCATGTGCCTTGGCTTGGCCATCGACCTGCGCCTCGACCAGCGGCGTGTACACATAGCCCGGACAGATGGCGTTGCAGGTGATGCCCTGTTCGGCGGTCTCGAGCGCCGTGACTTTCGTCAAGCCGACGATGCCGTGCTTGGCGGCAACGTAAGCCGATTTGAACGGAGATCCCACCAGCCCGTGTGCCGACGCGATATTGATGATGCGACCCCACTTGTTCTCAAGCATTGAGGGCAAAGCGAGCCGCGTCGTGTGGAACGCAGACGACAGGTTGATGGCGAGGACGGCGTCCCACTTTTCCGGTGGGAAGTCCTGCAACGGGGCCACGTGCTGGATTCCGGCGTTGTTGACGAGAATGTCAAGCCGGCCGGACGATTGCAGCGCCTTTTCGATCATTTCGCGGATGGCCTGCGGCTTCGACATATCGGCCGACGAGTAGGACACCCGAACCTTGAAGTCCGCGGCAATCTTCGCCTGCGCCTGCGCGACGTCATCCGGCTTGCCGAAGCCGTTAAGGACGATGTCCGAACCGGCGGCGGCGAGCGCCCGGGCGACGCCCAGACCAATCCCACTGGTCGAGCCCGTCACCAGCGATAGCTTGCCCGCAAGCGTTTGTCTGGTAATGACGTCTTCCGGCTTGATGGCGACGTTCATGGCCCGCAGACTCCTGGTTGGGATGATGACTTGCGTTGATCTTTCGCGTGATTTTGCCGGACCGGAGCAGCGCAACGCCAATACCAATTGGCTAACGGGTTGATAGAATTCCGCTATGGAAATGTGGGGTCCGGGGCGGTTGACTGCCGAGCGAATATCCGAGCTCGGCAGCCGTCGGCGGTGCCGGCATCACCGCCGGCAGCACATCTTCGATGCGTGAACCGGAGATGCCGGTGATCAATCGGGTCCCACGCTGAAAGGTAACGTAATTCCAGCACCAATTCATGGCGACCGCCAGACGGTTGCGCGAACCGATCAAGAAATAGATGTGCGCGAAGCTCCAAAGGAGCCATGCCGATACGCCCGACAGCTTGCACGCCCCGACCTGTGCCACCGCATGCTTTCGTCCGATCGTGGCCATAGCGCCAAAGTCGCGATAGCGAAACGCCGGCAGCGTCTTGCCCTTCCCACGCGCCATCAGCAGATTCGCAACATACCGCCCTTGCTGCTTGGCCACGGGCGCGACACCGGGCAACGGCTTGCCGTCCGGGCCGCTCGCAGCGGCGGCATCGCCGATCACGAAAATATTCGGGTGTCTGGGCACTGAAAGGTTGGCTTGCACCTGGACGCGGCGGGAGCGATCGCTACTGACGGCAAGCCACTCGGCTGCAGGCGATGCCTTGACGCCCGCCGCCCACATGATGGTGCGTGTCTCGACGCGCTCTTGGCCGAGCGAAACCCTCGTGCAATCGCAATCCGTCACCACGGTCCCGAGGCGGACTTCCACGCCGAGCTGCTCCAGCGAACGTCGCGCCGCCTCCGACAACGATGGAGCAAACGGCGCAAGCAGCCGCGGGCCGGCCTCGATGAGAATGATCCGCGCGCAGCGCGGGTCGATGGACCGGAAGTCGGATGCGAGTGCCCGCTTCGCCAATTCTGCGATGGCGCCGGCCATCTCCACGCCGGTCGGGCCGCCGCCGACCACGACGAAGTTCAGAAGACGGCGCCGCTCGTCCGCATCCGACTCGGTTTCGGCCCGTTCGAACGCGAGCAGGATCCGGCGGCGCAAATACGTCGCATCGTCGATCGTCTTCAAGCCCGGCGCGTAAGACGACCAATCATGCCCGAAATAAGCATGTTCGGCCCCGGTGGCGACGATGAGATGGTCGAACGGGATGCGACGGCCTTCAGCGATCACTTCGTTGCGCGCGGTATCGACACCCGAAACTTTGGCGAGGATGACCTGGGCATTTCTCTGACGGCGAAGAATTCCCCGAATCGGAGAAGCAATGTCTCCCGGCGACAGCCCGGCGGTCGCAACTTGATAGAGCAGCGGTTGGAAGAGGTGGTAGTTGTGGCGATCGACGACGGTGACATCGAAGGGTGCTCGCGCCAACTGCTTGGCGGCGGAAAGTCCGCCAAATCCTGCTCCGATAATCACGACACGCGGGCGCGGCTGGGGGGCTGAGGTCATGATTTGTCTCATCGGTTCATCGTTGAAGCCCTCGGCGCGCACCCGTTCCCGACTTCGGATAACCAGAGCATGCACGAGCAGTGAACCTGTACCGGCGGACTTTCGGAAATATCCATTCGCTATCGAGGCGATAGCTGCGTGTTATTGCCCGCCGCCTCGGATTCCGCCCGCGCTCCATAGCGCCGCGCTATCGAATCTGACCCCATTCGGCATTTAAGTTGGGTGTGATGCTGCTCCATGCTTCGTCGCGATGCGCTGTCGCGTCATCAGCAGCCATAGGAGCAAGCCATGTTCGCGCGCACGATCCAAATCTGTTCAGCTTTTCTACTCGCCTGTGGCCTGACGGCATCGTCGCCCGCGGTCACGCTGGGCGATACCGACGGCGTCGTCAGGGTCAGAAGCGCGTATCCGATAGGCGAGACGATCGAGCGGCTGAAGAAGGACATTGCCGACAAAGGCATCAAGTTCTTCGGCGAAATCGACCAATCTAAGCTCGCCGCCGAAGCCGGGATAAAGCTTCAGCCGTCGGTCCTGCTCATCTTCGGTAATCCGCCGCTCGGAACGCAATTCATCACGGCCAGCGCGAATGCCGGTCTCGATTGGCCGGTGAGACTGCTCGTGTTCGAGAACGAAAAAGGCGAAGTCTGGACAGCCTATACCGACTTCGACTGGATTGCACGGAATCGAGAACCGCAAAGATCAATTCAAGATGGCTTCGACTGTAATTGCATCGATCACGTCGAGCGTGAAGGCAGAGCCGTCGGTTATTATGAGCAGGGTTCAGACCCTCGAACCGGTGATCGATCATTCCGTCCGCATCGGCGGAAGCGACATCAAGATTTTCGGCGGTCTCATCGTGATTGGCCCGACGACAGGCAGGCTCGTTGTCATGACCGAGTAGAGGGACGCACTTGCGACGTTCCACCGATACCAGGACCCTGCTTCAGCAGGCGGACGGTCGCTCGCGGACAATAGCAGTCGGCTATCAACTCGAGAGCCATTCGGCATTTCCGTTCGCCGCCAGTTCGATCAATCCTCCGCACCGCTACGGCCTCCCTCGCGCCGGAGCGTAACAAAGGAGATCAGAATATGTTCAATCGCATCGCAAGCGGCCGAGACACTGTCCTGGCGGCTATAGTGGCCGGCGCGACGCTCGCCGGGGTGTCGGCGTCAGCCGCCGGCGAATGCCCGGCCGGCAAGTTCAAGGCCAGCGTGCGCGCCCCGGCCACCCATGCCGGCAAGGGTGTCACCGACACGGTGCTCGCGGCCATCGACCTCGAGAAGGAGCCGGCGAACATCAAGGAACGCCAGCTGCGTTTTCGCAAGCTCACGATCGAGCCCGGCGGCATCGTGCCCTGGCACAGCCACGGCGACCGTCCTGCGATCATCTACATCGCCGAAGGCGAGATCGTCGAATACGCCAGCAACTGCGCTGATCCGATTGTGCACAAGGCCGGCGACATCAGGCCGGAGACGAGCGGCACCGCGCACTGGTGGCAGAACCTCGGCAACAAGACCGTCGTTCTATTCGTGGGTGACGTCCTTCACGATAAGAGCGACCACAATATGTGACGCCATATCCCCCGTCACCTGAGCAAGCCGTGATGCCCCGAATGGGGCGTCACATCTGATACCCGACCGAGCGAAGGATCCTCATGACACAGGTAGCAACCGCTCTACCATCGTCACGGATGGAGACGCAGCACCGCTCCCCCAGCGTCTTGCTGCGCACGGTCGTGATCGGATTGACGGCTTTTCTCACGGTGGTCGACCTGTTCGCGACCCAAGCCATTCTCCCTTCCCTCACCCGTGCCTATCACGCCACGCCAGCCGCCATGGGCTTTGCAGTCAACGCCAGCACGATGGGCATGGCGGTCGCCGGATTGATCGTCTCTGTGTTCAGCCAGCACATCGACCGCCGATTTGGCATCCTGGTCAGTCTCGCCTTATTGTCGATTCCGACCGCGCTGCTGGCGATTGCGCCAGACTTGACCATGTTCACGGTCCTGCGTATCGCGCAGGGCGTTTGCATGGCGTCCGCCTTTACGCTGACCCTCGCCTATCTGGGCGAAGAATGCAGCGCGGCGGATGCCGGCGGCGCTCGCCGATCACCTAGGCCTGGCCTGGAATTTTTACTTCTTCGCGACGCTCAATCTCGCGGGCGCCGTGCTCGTCTACTTTACGGTCGCTCGTGCGGCTGCGATGGAGCAAACCGGCGCAGTCGCATCCTCTCCCTTCGCGGCGTGGCTCGAGCACCTGCGCAATTCCGCAGCTGTGCGCCGCGTTCGGCATCGGATTCTGCATCCTGTTCGCGTTCATCGGTACGTTCACTTACGTGAATTTCGTCCTGGTGCGTCCGCCGCTGTCGCTCGGCCCCATGGAGCTTGGCTTCGTCTATTTCGTGTTCCTGCCGTCGGTGGTCACAACGCTCTGAGCAGGGCGGGCCGTTCATCGCTACGGGACGCGGCCGAGCCTGTGGGGCTCGCTCGCCCTGGCGGGCGCTGGCTTGCCGCTACTTCTGCTACCCAATCTCGCGGCGGTCTTGTTGGGCATGATCTTCATCGGCGTGGGGACGTTTTTCGCCCAGGCGACCGCGACCGGCTTCGTCAGCCGCGCCGCGACCGCGGACCGCGGCTCGGCCAGCGGCATTTATCTCGCCTGTTACTTCGCCGGCGGCTTGGTCGGAACGGCGATCCTCGGGCAAATCTTCGATCGGATCGGATGGCCAGGCTGCCTCGCCGGCATTGCGCTCGCACTCGCCGTCGCTGGGGCCCTCGCCCAGCGCCTGAAAATGCACGCTGATCACACCTCCTCCATACGAGCAGCATGAGGTCACCGCGGTGATCGGCGCATGAGTTTAACCCTCGCAAACCCTGAACACAGGAGACTGACCCATGCACAAATTTTGGCGCAGCATCGCGATCTTCGTTCTCGGCGGAGTGCTCGGCACTGCTTTCGGTGTCGCGCTCGGATTGTTCGTTTCCCCCTACGTCTTCCCGCCGCCGGCCGCGTCTGAACGACTTGCCGAGCATTCCAAGCTCGTCGCCGCCGGCACATTCATTCACGCCAACCCGTCTGACCCCGTGCATTACGGGAAGGGCAGAGGTAGCGTCTACGAGCGTACGGTATTTCTCGAATCCGGTTTCGAGGTCGGGCCGGGACCGGCGTTCTTGTATATCTTGTTCCCAAGACATCGATCCGCTCATCGTCAGATCTGAAGGATGCAATGTTCGTCGATCTTGGGGCTTGCGCGCCTTCAAGGGGAGTCAGCGCTATTCGATCCCGGCGGGCATCGACCTTAAGGACTATCGCAGCGTGATCATCTGGTGCGAGCGCTTCGGCGTCCTCATTTCGCCGGCCGACCTGACGACGGTCGTGGCCGCAAGGTAAAGCCCCGCCTCGGAGCACGGACACCGCGCAAAAGCGGTCGCGTTCCGAGGCTCAATGAAAATACCTGATGTGCTGCTCCCTAATGCATCTTGCTGGCATTGCGTACGCGACTCTTCTGCACCGCCAGCGCGGTTGCGCCTAGCCATTTCGTGCGCATGGCTTCGCGCACGAGTGCGCCGATCGCCGGCGAATGCGGACGTCCGCGCACCGTCACCAGGCTCACCTCGCGCCAGAACTCGGGCTCGACCAGTGGCCGCACCACGATATCCGGGCGCTCCGTGATGCAATATTGCGGCATGAAGGCGAAGCCGAGCCCGGCCGCAACCATGGCAAGAATCCAGTCGTCGCGGTCGCTGCGATACACCCGTTCGACCTTCGTGCCGTGCTGGGCAAAAATATCGCGCGCAACGTTCACTTGCTCGCAATTGATGCGGTTGAGGTAACGCTCGCCGTTGAGATCACCGACGCGCACTTCGTGTCGGTTGGCCAGTCGGTGCTCCCGACCGAGCACGATGAAGAATTGCTCCCGGAAGAGCGGAAGATAATGAAGCCGCTCGTCGATCTGGTCGGGCCAGCAATAAATGGCGACCTCCAATCCGCCTTCGAGCAGCCGGCCCTGAAGGTCGGAAGCGCCCGCGTCCGTGATCTGCAGCTCGATGCCCGGGTGCTGCGCCTGCAGGTTGGTCAATAGTCCGACGAAGTTGCTGGGACCGATGGTGCACATGACCCCTAGTTTCAACGGGGTGCCTTTGAGTTCGATGAAACTCGTGGCGAGGCGCTTCGCCTGCTGCGATTGCCGCTGAACCTCTTCGAGGTAGGGCCGCACCGCCTGGCCAAGCTCGCTCAGATGCGTTCGCGCCCGCTCGCGGTGGAACAGGAGCCCGCCGAACTCGTCCTCGAGCAACTTGATGGCACGCGTGAGCGCTGGCTGGGCCACGTTGCATTTCTCGGCCGCCCGGGTGAAGTTCAGCTCTTGGCACAGGGTTAGAAAGTACCTGACCTGATGCATTTCCACGGCGACAACCCCTCAGTGCACGGTCACGTCCCGAGCCAACGCTTGGGTCTGCTCCCGCACTGGCCGCCGTTGGAATAACCGCGGGGTCTCGTTTCGACAAGTGGCTACTGAAATAGCCACACATTGCGCGCGTCACCACCATGTCCCCCCTTTATCGATCTCATAGTCCATCGGCATTGGCTTTAGCGTCCGCCTGCATGCTCGAATCCAGCCGCCGAACCATCGCGAATCATGCCATGTCGCAACTCCTCGTCGTCTCGACCAGTCCGGTGTGGGCCCATCAAGTGGGCATCGCCACAACGTGATTTGTTTCGTGGAGTGATTTCGGCTCATGCTTGATGCGTAAACGCAACATTGGAGTTATCGGTGCGCGCCTTGCGCGGCAGTGACGGAGAGAAGCCCCATGGGTTACTCCGGGAGCGGGCCTATCGCTACGCCTTCGCAACATTGCTGTGCGCGGTCGCACTCGTGCCGCCTGCCGCCGCGGCAGCGCGCGACCTCGTGGTCTACGGCGAGCCCACGCTGCAGGCGGCGCTCAAATCGATTGGCTTCCTGTGGCAAGCGCGCACCGGCACGCGCGTCAACATTTTCGTCGCGCCGACGGACCTCTCCTACGCCCAGATCGATCGCGGCGCGCGCTGTGACGTGATTTTTGCGCTCGCCGGCACCGCGACCGAGGAGGCCGCGCGCGCCAAAATCATCCACGGCGCCACCATCAGCCGCGCGTTGCGCAACGGCTTGGTTCTCGTCGGCACCGAGCCGGGCGATGGGCCGATCAACGGCGCAAGCCTCGCCGACATCTCCCGGCTGATCGCAGGCAAGCGGCTTGCGATCGCCAACCCGGACCGCGACCCGGCCGGTGCCCGCGCGGTCGAGCTGCTGCGCAGGATCGGCATCGCGGTCGATGACAATAAGGCCGTTGCCGTCGCCGAAAGCTCCGCCGGTGTGGTCAGTCTCATTGCGACCGACAAGGCGCGGCTTGGCATCGTCTATTCGACCGATGCCACCGCCGGCTTCAAGCTCGTGGTGCCCCTGCCGCTGCTTGACCAGCCGCCAATCGAATATGTCGTTGCGCAGGCCCGCGATCCGCAATCCGATACCCAACCGTTCATGACGTTTGTCAAGTCCGCGGCGGCGAAAGCGGCGTTCAAAGCGGCGGGACTTGCGCCGATCGACGACGCGCAAGCAGCGGGAGGCGGCGGTGACTGACATCGCGGCCGGACGTTTGCACCGAGTTTCAAAGGTGATCGTGCATCCGCTGACGGTGCGGATCACCCATTGGCTCAACGCGCTCGCCATGGTCATCATGATCATGAGCGGATGGCGCATCTACAATTCTGAGCCGATTTTTCCCTTCCGCTTTCCCGTCGAGCTGACGCTCGGGGGCAGTTACGACGGCTCGGTCGACCTTCACAACGAGGATGGGCTTGCCGGCGCCTTGCAGTGGCATTTTGCCGGCATGTGGCTGCTCGCCATCAACGGCATCGCCTACGTCGCCTACGGAATTCTCTCCGGGCATTTCCGGCGGGCCTTTTTCCCGGTCGGGCCGACGGCGGTGCTCCGCGACGCCATCGCCGCGCTGCGTTTTCGGCTGCCGCACCGGCTCGGCGTCTACAACGCCGTGCAGAAGACGCTTTATCTCGGCGTGCTGGCCGCGGGCGTGATCATGGTTCTGTCCGGCCTTGCGATCTGGAAGCCGGGACAGTTTCAGGAGTTGACGTGGCTGTTCGGTGGTTTCGATGTGGCGCGCGCGATCCATTTCCTCGGCATGGCCGCGATCGTCGCGTTCCTAGTCGTGCATATTGCCCTCGTCATCATCGTTCCGAAGACGCTGCCGGCCATGATCACCGGCCGCGCCAGCGCGCACGAAGCGCACAGTGAGGACTAGGCCATGGGCGAGCCCCCCAGCACCAAGCCGCTGCGCGACAGCGGTGAACCGAAAGAGCTTCTGCGCACGAGCGGCGGCGCGCGTCAAATCGAGCGCAGGCTCTTTCTCAAGCAAGGTCTCAGCCTCGGTGCGCTGACGTTGCTCACCGGCTGCGACGTCACCGACACCAGCGCGGTGCAGAGTGCGCTCGACGGCATTTCACGATGGAACGACCGCACCCAGGCCTTAATCTTCAATCCCCGCCGGCTGATGCCGACCTACCCGGAAAGCGAGGCCGTGAAGGACTTTCGTTACAACGCCTATTTCGGGCAGAGCCAAATCCCCGAGATCGACGGCGCGAGCTACAAGCTCAATCTGTCGGGGCTGATCGACCGCAGGACGCCTTGGACGCTGCCAGAGCTCTACCAGCTGCCGCAGGAATCGCAGGTAACGCGGCACGTTTGCGTCGAAGGCTGGAGTATGATCGGCAAATGGACCGGGGTCCCGTTCCGGACTTTCTTGCAGCGCATCGGCGCGGACTTGACGGCGAAATATGTCGGCTTCGAGTGCGCCGACGGATATTACTCCAGTATCGACATGGCATCGGCGCTCCACCCGCAGACCTTTCTCACCTTCAAGATTTCCGACGAGATCCTGGCGCCGCGATACGGCTATCCGCTTAAACTGCGCATTCCGACCAAGCTCGGGTTCAAGAACCCGAAGTGGATCACGGCGATATTCGTGACCAACCGCTTCCCTGGCGGGTTTTGGGAAGATCGCGGATACAATTGGTTCGCCGGAGTGTGAACGCTGGAGCCGTTGGCGCCGATGCAGGACGTTTGATCAATGCCTCTATTTGTATTTGACGCCTATGGAACGCTTTTTGACGTCCACGCTGCGATCCGACGATACAGCACTGGTCCGGACGCCGACCGTATGTCGGAAATCTGGCGGGCCAAGCAACTTGAATATACTTGGACGCTGACGCTCGCCGGCTGTTACGCCGATTTCTGGATTCTGACCGAGCGCGCGCTCGATTTCGCACTGGCCCGCGTGCAGTCAGTCGACAAGGCGCTCAAGCCCAAATTACTCGACGCCTATTTTAAGCTTGATGCTTTCCCCGACGCGCGATCGGCACTCGGCCATCTCAAGCAGCAGGGCCACAAAACCGCGATCCTGTCCAACGGCTCGCCGGCGATGCTCAAGGGCGCAGTAGATGGCGCCGGCGTTGGCGGCGACCTCGATGCCGTGCTTTCGGTCGATGCCATCCGGATATTCAAACCACGGCCCGAAGTTTATGCGCTGGTGACAAACTATTTCAAATGCGCATCGAAGGACGTGACATTCGTGTCGTCGAACCGCTGGGACGTGATGGGCGCGGTTTCGTTTGGCTTCCGCGCGCTTTGGGTCAACCGCGGCAAGATGCCGGACGAATATGCCAACTACTCGCCAGCGCAGATGATCGGCGATTTGAGTGGGCTGACGCATTGGGCGCCTTCGCCGTAACCAGCGCGGGGCTAGTCTGACATGGTTTTCGCAGAAGCCGATGCGTTTTTTGCAATCGGGACACCGCGTCCGCTCTCGGGCGGATAGCCATGGCAGCCAGCTATTGCGTCCGATCGCGGATAAACAGAAACTGACACGGGGGAGGCATAAACTGCCCCATCATGGGGTCATTCCTCGTCATGTTGGATACGCTGTTGCTGCTTGCGCTGAACGGGCTCATTTGGGGCCTGATCATTGCTCTAATTGCCCTCGGCCTTTCGATTATTTTCGGCTTGCTCGACATCATCAACATCGCGCACGGCGATTTCTTTATGGTTGGCACCGTGCTGGCCTGGTTCACGCTGGAACTGACCGGCAATTTCTGGGTGGCCTTCCTTGTCGGGCTTCATTTTTGGCGCGTTGATACAGCGCGTCGTCATTCAGCCCATCCGCAACGTTGCGGCACTATCGATCGTAGCGACCTTCGGACTATCGCTGATCCTGCAGGAAGGCGTGCGCATCACGTTTGGAACGACGCCGCGCCGCATCCTGCCGCCGATCCACGGCACCTTTCTCCTATTCGGGATCGACTATGAAATTTATCGGCTGTTTGCCGCGCTCATCGCAATTCTTGCCTTGGCGGGCTTCTTCATGTTCCTGCATCGGACCAAGCTCGGGACGTGGATGCGGGCGGTACGCCACGACCGCGAAACTGCGATCGCCATGGGCGTGCCGGCGCAACGCGTCTACGTGCTGACATTCGGTATTGGCTTTGCACTTGCTGCGCTCGGCGGTGTGGTGGCCGCGCCAATCACGACCGTCGAGTTTCGCTCCGGAGTCGACATTCTACCGTTCTGCTTCATGGCCGTGATCATCGGCGGCCTCGGCAATCTTCCCGGCACCGCGGCGGCGGCGGTTCTGCTCGCATTTCTCGAAGGCGTGATCCAAAGTTTCGCCGATCCGACTATCGCTCGCATTTCCTCGCTCGTCCTGATGAGCGCGGTCTTGCTGGCGAGGCCACAAGGCTTGTTTAAAGGATTGACGAAGTGATTACGCCGACCATCATCGGCCGCGCAATGCTGATTGCGTTCGGGGCATTCCTGATCTCAGTCCCCTGGCTGATTCCGGCGCTTCTCAACAGATTCTGGGTAAGTGTTATCGCGGAAATCATGATCTGGTCTCTGTTCGCCGCCAGCGTCAATCTACTGTTCGGATATGTCGGGTTGCTGTCGTTCGGTCAGGCTCTCTATTTTGGATTCGGCATGTATGGGGTGGCGATCGGCGTCGCTACTCTCGGCCTGTCGTTCTGGCCGGCATTTGGAATGGGCATCATCGCCGCCGTGGCGATTGCGCTGATCTCCGGGATTTTCGCGGTGCGGCTGACTTGGCACTATTTCGCCATCATTACCGTGGTATTTTCTCTAATCTTCTATTTCCTCGCGGTATCGGTGAAGCCGCTGACAGGCGGCGACGACGGCATTAATTTTGCCTTGCCGCCGACTTTTTCATTCGGCGGCGTCGTGGGAAGCTTCAGTAGCGAGAACTTCCAGTACTTCTTCATTCTCGCGACCGTTTCGCTTTGCTTCTTTCTAATGCATTGCGTGATCCGAAGTCCGCTCGGTAAGGCGTTCGTGGCAATCCGCGATAACGACGTTCGGGCCGCGCTGATCGGCCTCAATGTCTATCGGCTACGCCTCATCGCGTTCGTGATGGCGGGGTTTCTCGCCGGCGTCTCCGGCGCGTTGTTTGCCTTCTTCGGCCGTTACGCATCCGCTTCGTACATGTTCTACCACGTGTCCGGCGAGGCTGTGGTGTGGGCAATCGTCGGCGGCGCCGGCACGCTGTTCGGGCCGATCGTGGGAACCAGTTTGTTCATCGTGATCCGTGAACTCGTATCGACCCATTGGGAGCATCACTCTTTGATCGTCGGGGTCATGGCCATTCTGGTCGTCATTCTGGCTCCAAAGGGGTTGGTCGGCTTGTGGAATGACCGGCTCGCGCGCTGGGGCGAACGCGGCAAAGACGCTTCGATCAGAACAAGTCTGCGAACCGATCCATGACCGAGCCCGCTCTGCGAACTGAGAATTTGACCAAAAGATTTGGCGGGTTGACCGCAGTCGACAACCTCAGCTTGAGCCTTCCCGGCGGCCGGCTGCATGCGATCATCGGCCCGAACGGTGCGGGCAAGACCACGCTTTTCAACCTCGTTTCGGGCTTGCTTGCCGCCGACAGCGGGCGCGTATTTTTTCATGGGCGCGATATCACGGGGCTCAAGGCGCACCAGATCAGCAGGCTTGGAATCAAGCGGACGATGCAGATCAAAAGCGTGTTTCCGCAGCTCAGTGTCGCAGAAAACCTCTGGATTACGCGGCAGGCAGCGCGTCAATTTCTGCATCCTTTCTGCCCAGCCTCACGCGATCAGGATACGCGCGAACGCGTCGGGCAAACCCTCGATCAGATTGGCCTAACGGCGCTCGCCCAACGTCCGGCGGGGACGCTTTCTTACGGCGATATCGCGTTGCTCGAGATCGGGATGGCGCTGATTTCTGAGCCGCAATTGTTGCTCCTCGACGAGCCGACCTGCGGCATGAGCCCGGCCGAGACCGAACGCGCGGTCGCCAAGATCAGGCAACTGGCGCGTACGATCGATATCGTCATCATTGAACATGACATGAGCGTGGTGTTTGAAATCGCCGACGACATTACCGTAATGGCGCAGGGCGGAATACTCGCCTACGGCAACCCAGGCGAAATTTCCAACGACGAGCGGGTACGTGAGGCCTATCTCGGCCAGCCAGAAGACGAAGATTACGTCGATGAGGCACTTCATGCTTAGCCTCCGAGACGTCCACGTTCACATCGGCAAGCTCCATATCCTGCAGGGCGTAAACCTTGAGGTAAGGTCTGGCGAGAGCGCCGCATTGCTCGGCCGCAACGGCGTGGGCAAGACGACGACGCTGCGCGCGATCATGGGTCTTGTACCGCGCAGCCGCGGGGCGATCGAATTTGACAGCGTCGATCTTGCGAGCTGCCCTTCCCATGAAGTTCCGCGCCAAGGCATTGGCTATGTCCCGCAAGGCCGGGGCATTTTTCCCAACCTGACGGTGCTGGAGAATCTCAACATCGGCCTGCCGGGCCAACGCGATAGCGAGCGCGAGGACTACGTATTCACCTGTTTTCCGCGTCTCAAAGAGCGGCTCAAGCAGTCCGGAAATACTCTATCGGGCGGCGAACAGCAGATGCTTGCAATCGCGCGCTGCCTGATGATGCGGCCCAAGCTGATCATCCTCGACGAGCCGACAGAAGGAATAATGCCAAAGCTGGTCTCGCAAATCCGGCGCGAGATTCACCGTATCAACCAGACTGGCGTGTCGGTTCTATTGGTTGAGCAGAATGTCGAGACCGCGCTTAAGCTCTGTCCTCGGGTTTTTCTGATGGAGAAAGGCACCATCGTTTATTCGGGTGCCTCGCATGAACTGAAATCGCAGCCTGAAATTGTGCATCGTTACTTGGGACTTACGCAGTAAATGTAGCTTCAAACAGGGAGTCACCACCATGGCAAGGAAAGTCTCACGCCGTAGCTTCCTCCAATGCGCCCTGGCGGGGGGCGCGGCGGCCGGTACCGCCAATCTGACACTGATGGAAGACCTTTACGCGCAGGCGTCGGGCCCAATCGTGATCGGTCACCATTGTGATCTGACTGGTGTGTTCACGTCCTGGGGTTACTGGCACGACAAGGCGGCAAAGATCGCAGTCGGCCTCATCAACAAGACCGGCGGCATTGCCGGCCGCAAGGTTGAACTCGCGACCGAAGACACCGAATCCAACCCCGCCACCGGCGCTCGCAAGCTGCGCAACCTCATCCAGCGCAGTAACGCCGAATTCATCGTGGGGTCAGTGCATTCCGGCATCATGCTGGCCGCTTTGCCGATCGCGACGGAACTTAAGACCATCTACTTCTCGACCGGCGAGTCGAGTGACGTGACCGGTTCCAAAGGCACCCGGTACAGCTTTCGGACCGGAGCCGACACCTATTCGATCGCCGCGTCGGGCGTGCCGTGGGCTTTCGAAAACCTCGGCAAGAAATGGACGATGATGTTCGCC
>WNFM01335640.1_pt1 | contig 14781 bp, 15 predicted proteins | sample 5400271 | NCBI WGS metagenome assembly WNFM01 (sample SAMN13153352, study PRJNA577476) | soil metagenome | isolation source: 60 cm saprolite on Douglas fir-dominated hillslope | place: USA:California | collected 2013-09-17 | reverse complement strand
CGCCCCGGCGAAACATCTCCAAGTAATGAGCAAACTGTGATGCGAATCGCTGCATGGTACATTGCGGCCTAAACAGCGAAACTCAGCGACCCGGCTCGCTAGAGGCCACGGTTGCAACCAGAGCGCGCCTGCCGGACGTCCTCACGGCTTATGGTCTCCCTGCAACTCTTTCACGAGTCGATCTGGCAGAACTTGGGCGCTCCCGCAAGAAATCTCCTCGATCAAGCCGTTGCTCTCGTATGAAATCCTGGGCCGAAACAACGCAATGCTCACTGGCTCACCGGACCGAGACGCTTCCAACGCGTGCTTGGTCGCGTTCCTGAAATTGACAATGAAAGGGTCACTCTTTGCATCGTCCTCGGTTTTGCCAAACCTCGGCACTGAAATGAGAACCCTCTTGGTGTCGAAATCCATATCCACTCTTTTGCGAGTGGAGTCTCCACGAGCGGCAGTGAAGAAAGAAAAGTTCAGATGACCGGAGAACACGAACGTCATCCTCTCGGCGTTTGTGTTTGCTTCTTGAATCGCGCCTCTCAAATGGATAAAGCCATCGCCCTTTCTGGGCCAGTCCTCAGGCAGGTTGCGCGATCGGTCCTGTGACACCGCCACGATACCCAAGGCGAAGGCGGCAAAGATAATAACCAAGACTCGATAGTAATTATGTCTCATATTAAAATGGCTGACGGCCCGAGCTCCGCCACCCGCCCCGCCCGTCCTCCGTATCAGCACTGCGGAGGGTGGAAGGGACCACGACTGCGCAATGACCGGGTTCGCTGGAGCGCAAGTTTAAGTTAGGCGGACAAGTCATCTTGCTCGTTCCAATCTCAAGGTAGCGGCTGCCGCCTCCATCCGTGTAATGTCCTGCTCGGCCGGTGCCGCAATAAAAATGTGCAAGAGGAGACCTGCATATGCTCGCGGTGCGCTCTGGCCGTAGAAATCATGCACCAAGGTTTCGCTGCGATGCCTGCCACCCTGCGACCATCGTGACCACTCGACGAGTGAATCGACGCCAATGCGCCCAGTCTGCCGCCGCACGTCAACAGCCTCGCTGCTGCGCAAACCGGGATTGTGACCAACGTAAAGCCCCATGCTGCTCTTGGTGGCAGCATCGGAGAAATAGAATACGTCGAAGTCGGGCCCCTCCTGCCGTCGCATGGAGAAGCTCGATGGAAGGTCAATCTGCAAGCGAGGTGCTCCGTTGCCCCACGATGGCAACGTGTAAGTCTTGGTGGCCCTGTTCGACGCCGGGCGGGAGACACACCCGAACATCAGTAGTGATGCTACGCAGCAAGTGATGGCGTTCGTTTTCACGGCGTGCGAATCGGCCTCTTCGCGGTCAGCGCCTCCTTGAGGTTCTTTGGGGTCTTAGAATTGTCACATCAAGTTATTCTCATAGTTGTTTCAGCATCCCAAAGCTTCAAGCGCAATTTGTCAGTTTTCCTAGGACGCTGCTGATTGGCGGCGTGGCTCTTGATTTTATAGTCCGCATCCTGGCGGCTTGTATTTCTCCTTGTCTTACTTCCCGCTCTCACTTAACAGCCATTCGAGCGCTACGGTGCGGGTTTTATGAGGCTCGCCGGTGTAACGAGTGAGGTTCTGGCCCGCTTTCAATGCTCCATATTGCGCAAGGGCCAAGGACAATGCTTCCTTGGTTTCTCCTGCTACCCACGTCTTGCCGGGCGCAGCCAGCGCGAGCAGCGCGGGCAAATCCCCATACTTCGCGCCGCCGGGCAGAAAGTTTGGATCGGCAAGATCCAGCACCTTGCCGAAGCGAAACCCTCCCGTGTCGATGACGGCCTGGTCAATTGCCTGGCCGCATTGGGCGCGCGCGGCCGCGGCCCATGGACCCGCGCCATCCAGACCGATGAGGGTGATCTGGCGGGTCTGGCGTTCATGGCCGTTCTTTACGAAATTGACAACCGACGTGACGTCATGCACGCGATGAACGAAGAGGGCGTGGTTGTAACCGAGCGTGTAGGCGGCAGCTTCGCGCGGATTTTTCACCCCGGGTCTGCGTGCCACCGGCTTGCCGTCGCTGAGGAATTCGCCCTCATCCAGCAAGTCCACGCCCACGACCGTTGCGCCGGAATTGACCAGTTTTTCCACTTCCCTCCCCGGTCAGCCAAATCACGGTGTGGCCATTCCACTGCTTGGGATAGCAGAACACCGCCGGCAGTTCCTCGTGATAGCTCTTGTTCCGGAGCAAACCGCTCATCTCAATCCAGGCGCCGCGATCAGCTTTATGCATCATGTCCCATTCCACCTCGCCTGCCTCAGTCAACCCGCCGTCAAGGACGATATCGAACGCGCTGCCGAAGGTCTGACGGAACCCCTCAGGGGTGGACTGAGCGGCGGCAAGATTTTTCTGCGCATCATCGTGGAGCCAGCGCAAGAGCTGGCGTTCGAAGTCGGGGGCGGCGGCTTTCGGGGCGGGGTGCTGGGCTTCCCAGACGGTAAGTTCATCGCGCTGAAGCGGCGCGTAATCACGCTCGATGACAGGCTCTATCTGTCCGAGTTTGAAATGGCGGTTCAGCCAGGTGTAAAAGGCGGAGCGGGACACGGCATTGTAATTATGGGGAAACTGTTCGCCGCGCTTAAGCATGACGTTGTCGGAAGCGCCGAGCAGTGCATAGAGCCGCTTCAAGTCGGGAAACCCTTTGGTGGACATCTCCTTCGTCCAGTCGTTTGCGCAGGTCATGCCTTGGGGCTTGGGCGCGAAGAGGCCGGCGAACTCGACATTGCCGGTGCCGACGCGGAGAAGAGAGGCGTTCTCGCAGGTGCAACCGCCCTGCATGGCAGTGCTGACCATGACGGCGGGGAACGAGAGCGCCAGGCGCGGCTCAATGGCAGCGAGGATCATGGTTTGAGTGCCGCCGCCGCTCGCGCCCGTCATGGCCACGCGATCCGGATCGACTTCTGGCAAGCTCAGGAGAAAGTCGAGCGAGCGGATCGAGTTCCAGGTTTGCAGTCCCATCGCGCTTTGCAAGTGCGCCTCGGCCTGCGGGCTGAACAGGCCCCAATTCTCGGTGGTGTTCATCTCCGGACGCTGCTTGGCAAAACCATGCACGAGCTGCATGGAGAGCTGTTGAGAATCCGAGTTGCCCAGCATGTCCCACTGCCAGACCACGCAGCCCATCCGCGCCAACTGCACGCACATCGATTGAAAGCGGCTCCGGCCTCCTTGCTCAAACCGCTCCTCTCCCTCCGCGAGCTCACGCCGCAACTCCGTGTCGGTCGTTTCCGTGAGGCGCGCATCGGCCCAATGCCCGTGGGCAAACAGAACGCCAGGCGCTTTGCCCACAATGTTCTTCGGACGATAGAGATTTCCCGTCACGAAGAAACCGGGGACGCTTTCGAAGAAAACCTTCTCCACGGTGTAATCACCGCGATCAATCCTCCCGTGCAGCACCGCATGAAGCGGCGTCTTCCTAGGCATCGGCCACAGACCCTGGGAAACCAGGATTTGCCGCCGCACGTGTTCGGCGCGCTTGTCCCACTCGGCCTTCGAGGCCGGCGGAGTGAAAGGGAAGTAGCCATCCAGATCTTTCAACGGCGCCAGCCGGGCGTCGTCAGGAAGTTTCCCTTCGGGCAAGACCCGTGGAGCAGCCCCTGCCAATGAGGGGAACGTGATGATGAGAAAAGCCAGCCAAGGCCGGATGATCGAAGACAGTCTTATGGTCATGGCAAATAGACTATCAAAGCCATCCCCGCCTTCGAGAAAAATAATTCCCTCAGGGGCGCATCAAGCTTTTCCTCCTCGCCCCCGCGAGGAAAGGGTAGGGAGAAGACCGAGGAGGTCTCTTTCCAACGCGGGCGGAAGAAGCCCCCGTGCCAACAAACCGGACCGAAATAGGCGAATCATTCAAGAAAGTGGGAAAAACTTTTCCTGGAGTGAAACCACGAGTGAGAAGCAAGATGGCTCGCCGACGCAGAAGTTCTCGCACAACAGAACTGGACGACCAGGCCGCAAAGCCTTAGATTAGGGTGTGCGTAAAGAGTGAGGCACAGGTTTGCGAGAGCGGCGGCATTGTGATTATTAGTTTTTATAGCGAGAAAGAATCGCGGCGCAAGAAGGGCCGGCAACGGAAGCGGGATCGCAAGGCCAAAAGCGAGGCCGAACGAAATCAACTCCAGGCCATGAATAGCTTGTTTCATTTCTCAGCGCCCCCGACCGAGATTCACGACGATTTCGCCCCACCGCTGGAATGAGCACTCGTCCAGTCAGCCCGCAGGACATCAAACCCATCCTCCAATCGCTTTCCGAGGCGGACGCAATCCTTCTTGGCGGACAAGGAATCAACGTCTGGAGTTGCATCTACGAGAAGCCCGACTGCGAGCCGTGGCGGAGCAGCCGCCCCTATACGAGCATCGACGCGGATGCGCTGGCCGACCGGGCTGAGATGGTTAGACTGGCCCGCTCGCTCGAACAAAAGGGTTTCAACATCACCGTTCAGATTCCACGCACAGAGCAAGAAACCAGCGTCAAAACCGGCCTGATTATCGCGCGCAAAGGCGGCGCAGAATTGGACATCAACCTGCTGCACACCGTGGTTAGGTTTAAGTAATCAGGATCTTCGGACCAATGCCGTCCGGATCGTTTGGGAGGACACACCTCTGCGGCTCATTCACCCACTGCTCTGCGTCGAAAGCAAGACGCACAACCTGCTCAGGCTTCCGCAGGATGATCCTCAAGAGCCGCGGCAGGATAAAAAGCATCTGTTGCTGGCCGTGGGCAATTTGCGGGAACATTTGCTGCGCCGTTCGGCCTCCGCTTTGGCGGCGCAGAGTTTGCACATTGCCCGCCGGTTGGTGGACTTCGCTTACCAAGAACCAGGCCGAGCAGTGCTGACCAAGCATGGGGTAGATGTGCTTGACGGCGTCCCTTGGAAATCCTGGCGGGAAGCCGCCGTGGCCGAGTTGCGAGCGTTCGCCGAGCGCGAAGCCGAATTCAAGAAGGAGATCCATGAGCGCATCTCATCCGAAGCGGAGATCGCGCAGTGGATTGAGGATCTTAAAAAGCGGCCAAAGTAAACGTTCCGATCGGTGCCAATCTTGCAAGAAAGTTTGATCAAAAGAGCTGTGGTCTTGCTTTCGGGCTTTTGCTTTCAGGCTTGTCTTTCAGGCTTTGACCGGAGGGGAGGATGCCATTACGTTCAAGATTGATGCGCAATTTCGCTGCCAGCACTCTGGCCTTCGTCGGGGGCTTTGTCCTCATGGCCTTGGAGGTCATCGGCGCGCGCTATCTGGCCAAGGATTTCGGGGGATCGTTTTACGTTTGGGTCAGTCAGATCGGCGTTGTCCTGATCGCGCTCGCTTTCGGTTATTACGTGGGCGGCACGCTGGCCGACCGTTGCCAGCGTCTCTCATTGCTGAGCGCGGTGTTGGTCCCGTCAGGACTTTTGACGTGCCTGATTCCGAATTTTTCCAACCGCCTCATCACCGCCTTGATTCTGCGCCATCCGACGGATCATGACATCCCGATTCTGTGGCAAAAGCTCGATCCGGTGCTGGGCAGTTCATTGGTTTTTTTGCTTCCGTGTTTTGGGCTGGCCACGCTTTCACCGTATCTAATCCGGCTGCGCGCCCAAAGTTTGGCGCACGTGGGGAGGACCAGCGGGCTGATCATCGCGGCCAGCACGGTCGGCAGCATCGCCGGAGTCTTCGTCTCCGGCTATGTATTGATCGATCATCTGAATGCGCCGGACATTTTTCGACTCACCGGCGCCTTGACGGTGTTGCTCGGACTCAGTTGCTTTTTCATGGATGGGTGGTTCGCGAAAGAAACCGGAGAGGCGGCGGGGGCTAAATGACCAATTACCAATGACCAATAGCCGATTGCACATCGTAAATCCCCGTTCCTCAATCAATCGCGAATGGTGGTTTCCAGTATGCTGGACGTTCCAAGCGGCTCTCAGGTTCGGCTTCCTCGTTCTGGCCTCGGCCGTTTTCGGGAATGGTCCGGCAGACTCGCCCAAGATCGTCTTCGAGGTGACCTCGGCCTACCATCATATCCGCGTGATTGACCGGGGCGGGCTTCGCACGCTGAGCTTCGATGGTTCGATGGAAACGCAGATGTTATTGGAGAACCCCTTGAAAGGGCATTTCCAGTACACTGAGTATTTCCATACGCCGTGGCTTTGGAATCCTCAACTGACGAACGTGTTGATGATCGGTTTGGGAGGCGGCAGCACCCAGCGGGCCTACGAGCACTATTATCCAGAGGTCGCCATTGACACCGCCGAGATCGATCCGATGGTCGCGAAAATCGCGCGAGATTACTTCCATCTCCACGATTCGCCCACCCAGCGGGTTCACATCGCCGATGGGCGGATATTCCTCCGCCGCAGCCAGGGCAGCTACGGCGCCATCATCCTCGATGCCTACGTGCAGCACCGATACGGTTCGTCTATCCCCTATCAATTGGCCACCAAGGAGTTCTTCGAATTGGCGAGCAATCATCTCGAGACTAACGGTGTCCTGGCCTACAATGTCATCGGAACGTTGCACAGTGGCGGAACAGACTTGCTCGGCTCCCTTTACAAAACCCTCAAGGCGGTGTTTCCCGAGGTTTATCTCTTCCCGGCGCGGGACACGCAGAACGTGGTTCTCATTGCCACGAAGTCGCCAGAGAAAGCGGATTTGAACCTGCTCCAACAACGGGCCATTCCCCTGCTCCGCTCCAGGCGAATCACCCTGCCCGGGTTCTGGAACCTCCTTTCTGCATTCAGATCGTTCCCTCCCCAAAACTCCAGCCAGTGTTCGGTGCTCACGGACGATTACGCGCCGGTGGATGGATTGCTGCAAACCGGATATTGAGTGACTTAGGAGGGAGCACGGACAGCGTGGCGATCGGAGCGCGGGATTTATCCCGCAGGAACGTCCGTATCACCGAAACGCGTTCGCAAATTCCGATCCCTGTTCGCCAACCCACACCCCTGCGGACTGAAGTCCGCGCTCCCGGGCCTTCGAAATCAGCCTTGGGATCCTTTCGGCGCAAGCTTGATTACGAGCTTCGCCGGGAAGGAGCCGGCCGCGTCGGATTTTAGGACCCCAGCAGCGCTGCTGCCGTCGGGGGAGGAGGCTCTGTATTGGATTGCCTGGATGGAAATGCGTGGCACGTCAATCGTGACCTCACCCTGGGCATCGGCGGGGAACGGCGGAAAGTCGATTTGGGAGCGCGGGGCTTGGGCGGTCCAAGTGAGTTTGGCGTCCGGGACGGAGTTGCCTGCGGCGTCCTGCAACGTGAAGGTAATCGGTTTGCTGGACGCATCCCCAAGGGTTTCCCCTGGTCCGTAAGACGGGGCCAGGTTAAGCGGCTTGTCGTTGATCGAGAAGCCGAACAGAAGCAGGTTCGCCTCAGCAAGCGGGGAGATAACATCAATGGCAGCGATGTCGAGTCCGGGCAGCGGGTTCTCCCAAATAGTGTGATACAGGCGGATGGTCGTGCCATCGCCGGTGCGGCGGTGGACCCAAGCCAGCTTGGAATTCGGATCGGCGACTGGTTCGTTCCGGCTAGCACTGTCCTGCAACCAATCATCTCCGTGAATGCCGAAAAGGATCTCCAGCTTTCTGGTTTCGCCATTGGCATAGTGCAGGACGAGGCGTCCGTAGGGCTCGCCGTCGAGCATGTCGCTCGTATTCTCCGCCGCGTGGAGCAGGTGGAGACGCGAACCGCGCCCACGCACGGGCACACCCAGCACCGCGCCAGGATAGCGGAGTTCATCGCGCGCCGACTGTAGTCCGGCTGTGCGAATGGCGCCGTTGCAGATGAAGGTGACCCCGTCGCACACCTCCCAGAGGCGCGCTTTGGCTTGCATTCGCAGGTGGGCTGTCCCCAGCAAGGATCGGTTGACCTCCCGGCGGCGAGAGTCTGCGGGCAACAAACAATCCGAGCGCGAGCAACAGAGAGGCCCCTAGCAGCCAAGGCCACAAGGCCCGGCGTTTTAGGACGGGCGAATTAGAGGAAACCGTTTCTGGCAGGCTCATGCAGGTGCTCCGTCTGAGCAATTTACGACTCTGGGAAACTGCCACAAGGGTGCTCCAGAATCAAGGGACTTCCGGGTATGCATATTCCATTCATTCAGTGTGTTCTGTGGGATGAATCGCCGTTTTGAGGTTTCTAAATCCGGGCGTCTTCGTGGTTGAATTCGCAACTTGATCTGACATAGTACCCCTCAGATGGCTGCACAAACTTTCGATGATTTCGCTCTCCGCTTGCGTGAGACTGACAACGTGGCCGTCGTCAAGCGACGCATCAAAGCAGGTCTGGAGCTGGCCAACGGTTCTTTGCGAGTGACCGCAGCCAGGGATATCCCTCCCGGCCACAAGATTTGCATCGCCGAAGTCCCCGACGGAGCGCCCGTCCGAAAGTATGGCCAGGTGATCGGCTTCGCCAACGGGCCCATCGCTCCTGGGGAGCATGTCCATACCCATAACCTGGCGATGAAGGATTTTGGGCGCGATTATCAATTCTGCTCGGAAGCGAAGCCAGTCAACTATCATCCCGCCAGCCAGATGCGCTCCTTCCAGGGTTACGCCCGCCCGAATGGCCGCGCGGGCACGCGCAATTACCTTGCCGTGATCTCGAGTGTAAACTGTTCCGCCTCGGTTTCGCATTACGTGGTGAATCGCTTCAAGGGGCCGGACTTCCAGCGCGATTTCCCGAACGTGGACGGCGTGATTGCCTTCACTCACAAAAGCGGCTGCGCGATTCAGCCGGGCGATCCGCACAAACTCCTTCAGCGCGTGCTGGCCGGAGTGGCCCGCCACCCGAATATCAGCGGTTATGTGATGATCGGCCTGGGCTGTGAGGTCAATCAGATCCAATTCATCGTCAAGGATTTCAAACTGGACCAGCCGCGGCCCGGCGAACTTGCGCCGGCCTTCATGAACATTCAAAACGCCGGTGGCATTCGCAAGACGGTGGAAGCCGGTGTGTCCGCCGTGAACAAGTTTCTCCCCCTCGCCAACGCCATGCAACGGACTACGCTACCCATCAGCAAACTAATCCTGGCCGAAAACTGCGGGGGTTCGGACGGCAACAGCGGCATCACGGCGAACCCGGCCTTAGGCGTCGCTTCGGATGAACTCGTCCGCTATGGCGGCACTTCGGTGCTGGCGGAGACGCCGGAGATTTACGGCGCGGAACATTTGCTGACGCGCCGCGCCGTCACGCGGGAAGTGGGCGAGAAACTCATTTCATTGATCCACTGGTGGGAAGATCACGTCCGCCTGTTCAATGCCACGATCGACAACAATCCCACCTACGGCAACAAAGAAGGAGGCTTGTCCACCATTTACGAAAAAAGCCTCGGGGCAGTGGCCAAAGGCGGCCAGTCGCCGCTGGCCGCGGTTTACCAGTACGCCGAAGAGATCAACACGCCGGGCTTTGGTTTCATGGACACCCCCGGCTTCGATCCGGTGAGCATGACCGGCTTGGTCACCGGCGGCTGCAACATCGGCGTCTTCACTACTGGCCGGGGCAGCGTTTATGGCTGCAAACCAGCCCCCTGCATCAAGGTCGCGACCAACACTCCTCTTTTCACACACATGAACGAGGACATGGACATCAACGCCGGGACGATTCTGGACGGCAGCGAGACCGTCGAGCAGGTCGGCCAGCGCATTTTCGAGAAGATCATTGCGGTGGCCAGCGGCGAAAAGACCAAAAGCGAGCTGGCCGGAGTCGGGGATGACGAGTTTGCCCCGTGGCACTTGGGGCCAACGCTTTAGCGTACGCCGGATTGCAGTCCGATCTCGCCGAGAGAAGGGGCTTTAATCATCGCTCGCAGCATGAGCGCGAAGCACCGATCGGATTCACCTCATATCTGCCGAGTGCAGGTCAAGAATCTTCAATGCCCGGCATGCGGTTACGCGCAGCACGTCCTTAATTCCTTGCCAACTCCGAGCATCAGGATTAAATTACCTCAATGAGCAAAGCAGAGATCATCTCTGAGATTCCGAGGCTGTCCCACGAGGAGCGCCGAGAAATCATGCGCCTTATCTTCCAAATGGAGGAAGACGCTGAAACCCTGGCCGAGTGTGATCGCTTAGCCATCGAACGCTTCCAAATGCTCGATGCGATGGAAGCCGAAGATGAAAAGAACGCTGCCCGGTGAAGTCTGGCGCGTGGACTTCGGTTTGGCCGCCAAGGTCCGGCCCGCGCTTATCCTGAGCGACTATCCTGCTGACGACGAACTTGCCTTGTTGATGGTCATACCACACACCACCGCGGTTCGTGGCAACCGTTGGGAACTTACTGTGCGTAAACCGTTCCTGAAACCTGGCGCGTTCCACCTTCAGCAAATCCAACCCATTCCGCTTGTACGTTTTGATTTCCGGCTGGGAGCGTTGAGCCTGGACGAATTCAAAAACGTAAAGCAAACCTTGATTCGGTTGCTGAACTTACAGGTTTAAACATCGGCCAGGGGACTTAGCGCAAAGACGCCAAGGCGGGGATGTCTCCGTGTTCTTGCGGTGGCTTGCCTCGCCCGTGAATCTCCCCTTGTCCTTGGGCATCTTTATGCTATGATGCCCAAGCCTGTGGATCTCACAAAAGAAATTCAAAAGCGGCGCACGTTCGCCATTATCTCGCATCCGGATGCGGGCAAGACCACGCTGACGGAAAAGCTGTTGCTCTATGGGGGCGCGGTCCAGCTCGCCGGTTCGGTCACCGCCCGCAAAAACCAGCGGGCCACGACTTCTGATTGGATGGAGCTGGAACGCAAGCGGGGCATCTCGATCAGTTCGACCGTCCTGCAGTTCGACTACGCCGGCTTTCGCATCAACCTGCTCGACACGCCCGGCCACAAGGATTTCTCCGAGGACACTTATCGGGTGTTGACCGCCGTGGATTCCGTCGTGATGGTGATCGACGCGGCCAAGGGGATCGAGGCCCAAACGCGCAAGCTCTTCGAGATCTGCCGCCGCCGAAGGGTGCCCATTTTCACCTTCATCAACAAGTGCGACCGGCCCATGCGCGACCCGCTTTCGTTGCTGGATGAACTGGAGCGCGTGCTGGGCATAGGGGCGTTTCCCGTCAACTGGCCCATCGGCGCCGGGTTCGATTTTCAAGGGCTTTACGAACGGCGCACCCGGCAGGCCTACCTCTTCGAGCGGACGGTCGGCGGGCAAGAACGCGCCCCCGTTTCGATTGGTAATTTGACCGACTCGATCATTCGCGACCGATTGGACAGTGAGAACTTCCACAAACTGGCCGAGGAACTGGAGATGCTCGACTTGGCGGGTGAAACATTCGATGAAGCCGCCGTGCTGGCGGGCAAGACCACGCCGGTATTCTTCGGCAGCGGCTTGAACAATTTTGGCGTGCAACTGTTGCTAGACGGATTCTTGAAGCACTCTCCATCCCCGCGCGGCCGCCACAGCAGAGGAAGTGGGGCAGGTGTCCCGCCTGCCCGCCCGGGCGTCTCGCCCGCGAATAGAATTGATGCTATGGCAAATAATTCGCGCAACTCCTGGGGCGAGACGCCCCGGCGGCAGGCGGGACGCCTGCCCCACTATGATGAGGCTGGCGGCGCCGGCTGCATCCAGCCCGAGCACCCGGTCTTCTCCGGGTTTATTTTCAAAATCCAGGCTAACATGGACCCGAGGCACCGCGATCGGATAGCGTTCTTGCGCGTTTGCTCCGGGAAATTCGAGAGGGACATGGCGGTGTTCCATCCCCGTGAGGAGAAAAAAGTGCGGCTGTCCAGTTCCCACAAACTCTTTGGCAAGGAACGCGAAACCGTGAACGAGGCCTTCCCCGGGGACATCGTTGGCCTGGTGGGCCACTCGGATTTCGGCATCGGCGATACCCTCACGACGGATGCGAACATCCGTTACAAAGAGATTCCGCACTTCACTCCCGAATCCTTCGCCTATTTGCACAATCCGAACACCGCAAAATACAAGCAGTTCCGCCAGGGTTTGGACCAACTTTTGCAGGAAGGGGTCATCCAAATCCTGCACCTGCGCGACGCCGACAGCAAAGTGCCGCTCCTGGCCGCGGTCGGCCCGCTCCAATTCGAGGTCGTGCAATACCGTTTGGAAAGCGAATACGGCGCGCCATCCCGGCTGGAAGCGGCCTCGTGGACAGTGGTGCGGTGGTTGCCGCCGAGTGTGGTCGAGGAGGACCTGGATTCGCTTTCATTGCCCACCGGCTCACGGCTGGCCTACGACATGGACAAAAACCCCGTCGTGCTCTTCACCAACGACTGGTCGGCGAACTACTTCGCACAGACCAATCCGAAAGTTGCCCTCACAGAAACGCGAGGCTAATGGAAGGATCGAAGAAAGTCGGCGGCCCGCGGGCCGGCAATTCCACTTTGTCAATAGCTGTGCATGTCCGCCATCCTGACTGCCACCGCGATTGAGGTTCGCTATAACGAACAGGTCGTGCTGGACCGCGCCTCCCTGACCATCGAGGAGCGCGACCGCATCGGCATGGTCGGGCGCAACGGATCGGGCAAGTCCACGTTCCTGAAAATCCTGGCGGGGTTGCAGATACCCGATGCGGGGGAGGTGACGGGGCGGCGCGACCTAATTATCGGCTATCTGCCGCAAGCGTTCACCCCCGACCTGACTCTGACGGTGGCAGAAAACATCCGGGCCGGCGCGCGGCCGGTCCTGGATTTGATCCAGCAGTTCGAGTCGTTGCCCGCCGAATCAAAGAAGCACGCCGAGCTGGAGCAGCGCATTCTTGCTCTGGGCGGCTGGGACCTCGATCACCGCATGGCTGCAGCCATGGCCCACCTGAATTGTCCGGACGGCGAGCGGCGGATCGACACTCTTTCCGGGGGTGAGCAGCGCCGGGTGGCGCTTTGCCGGGCCATCATTTCCCGGCCAGACCTGCTGATCCTGGATGAGCCGACCAACCATCTCGACACCGAGTCCATCGAGTGGGTGGGCGATTTTCTGGAGTCCTACCCCGGCGCTTTCCTGCTCGTGACCCACGACCGCTACTTCCTGGATCGCATCACCGGCATCATTGCCGAATTGGCCAACGGAACCATCTATTCTTACACCGGCAATTACACCGATTATCTGCTCGCGCGCGCCGAACGCGAAGCCGCCGCCGAAGTCACCGAGCATAAACGCCAAATGTTCCTCCGCCGCGAGCTTGATTGGGTCCGGCGCGGTCCGCCGGCGCGCACCACCAAATCGAAGAGCCGACTCGATCGCTATTTCCAGACTGCGGGGCAACACCCGCCTGAACTGGACAAAGACGTGGATCTGGTTATTCCACCGCCTCCTCCGCTGGGCAATCGTGTCGTCGAACTTGTGAACGTTGGGATGGAACTGGGTGGGCGCACTCTCTTTACCGGCCTGAACCTGGAGTTCGCGCCCGGCCAGCGGCTGGGCATCACCGGGCGCAATGGCTTGGGCAAAACCACGCTCCTTAAGATCATCCTGGGTCAACTCCAGCCCACGGAGGGCACGGTCAAATCCGGCCAGTTGACGCGATTCAATTATGTTGACCAGGGCCGGCTCCAACTGAACGAAGAGCGCACCGTCCTCGAAGAAATCAGCGATGGCACGGAGTTCGTCATTTTTGGCGACGAATCGTTGTCGTTGCGCGCTTATCTGAAGCGGTTCCTTTTTACCGACGAGCGCATCAGCACCCGCGTCAAACATCTCAGCGGCGGCGAACGCAGCCGGCTGCTGCTGGCGCGCATCCTCAAAAACGGCGGGAATTTCATCATCCTCGACGAGCCGACCAACGATCTGGATTTGCCGACGCTGCGCGTGCTCGAAGAGGCGCTGATTGCCTTTCCCGGAGTGGGGGTGGTCGTGAGCCACGACCGTTATTTTCTCAACCGCGTCTGCACGAGCATTCTGGCCTTTGAAGGCGAGGGCCAACTGACTCAGAGCGTCGGTGACTACGATTACTACGTTGAGAAGCGCGCTCGCCGGACTGCCTTGCTCGCGCCTCCCGCCTGGGCCTCCGCTAGAGAATTCAGAGCGCCGCTCCCCGTGAAACGCCCTGCCCCAGGGCGTCCCCGCCGCCTCTCCTTTAAGGAGGCCCGAGAGTTGGAGGGGATGGAACCCGCGATTCTCGCGCTCGAGGAGAACATTGCCTGCATCGAAGCCTGCTTCGTCAATCCGGATTTCCATCGCAAATACGGTGCGCGTAGCGACGAGATGACCGCTGAACTTGCAGAAGCAAAGCAACAGTTAGCCCAGCTCTACGAGCGTTGGCAGGAGTTGGAAGCCATCCGGAATGACCAATCGCCAATGACACGATGACCTTCGAAAGGACGAGGGCTGAAAACATGGGCTTACGCAGGCAGGATGCCCGCGCAACTCTTCGCAGGCGGGACGCCTGCGCCACTAGCTAGTGTTCCCCTTATGGAAGTGTCGCAGGCGCGGCCCCCGACGGTGCTATGCGCCGCGTGCTCTCCTGTTTCAACAGGGGGATCAACTGCATCGCCACAATGAACAAGGCGATCCCCATGCCCGTGATAAGGATTCCTTGGAGTCGCGGATGGATGGCGGCAATCAGAGTGACGGCGAGAATTGCCATGGCGGGTATGACGACGCCGAAAATGGCCAGACGCATGCCCATGATCGTCACGACGCGGATGGCGATGACCAACAGCACAATCGCCGAAGATGCGAAGATGGCCGTGCGGAGGGTGATGAATTCCTGCGCGAAGTACATCAGCGGGTAAGCGCCCGTGAATGTGCCCAGGACCAGCAGCAGCATCCAGCGGTCAAAATTGCGGATGGCAAAGGCGTTGGCAATCAATCCCAGCACCAGGCCGAAAATCACCACGCTCGCCG
>WNFM01041217.1_pt1 | contig 14781 bp, 12 predicted proteins | sample 5400271 | NCBI WGS metagenome assembly WNFM01 (sample SAMN13153352, study PRJNA577476) | soil metagenome | isolation source: 60 cm saprolite on Douglas fir-dominated hillslope | place: USA:California | collected 2013-09-17 | reverse complement strand
AAGCTCGGCAAATGTATTGGACATAGTTGAATATCTTTCGGCGGCAAATAAGTTAGTTCAAAGCGAGCCAGTAAACAGAACTACTCTGTTCTTATCATACCACACCGAATAGCATATTTCCGCTGAATAGATTTATAAGGATCTCTGTGACTATGCAGGTTGTAGCAGTATTCACACTGGCCGGTTTCCTGCGTCCAGGCTACTTGCCGATTCATCAGGCGATCAGCGATCTGGGCGTTGGTTCCAACGGATGGCTGCTGGACGGAAGCATCGTCATTAAGTGAGCCAAAGCCTAGAGGGCGATGCCAGATCATCCTTCTGAGTGCTAAACTATGAGCATGGACAGGAGTTCTTTTTTGAAGGTATATATTGACACGAAAGGAAAAATGCGATGACGCTCTATGTTGCGCTCAACGAAGCGCTAGCAGTAGTGAACTCACGCAATGGTGAATGGATCGCTGACTTCCAACTGGTAGGTCGTCAGCCGCAATGTCTGGCAGTAGACCCGCAACGTCCAGAACAGATCTACTGTGGGACATTTGATCAGGGTTTATGGCGCAGCAGCGATGCGGGCAGGTCGTGGCAACATGTGGACGAGGGCATCGCGCATGGACGAGTAATGTCGGTAGCCGTCAGTGCAGTGGAGCGCGCCGGTGGCTATGGCGTGGTCTACACAGGCACCGAGCCAAGCGCAGTGTTCCGCTCCGAGGATGGCGGCACCAGCTGGCGCGAGCTTGCAACCCTGCGCCAGTTGCCCTCGGCTCCGACATGGAGTTTTCCGCCACGACCGTATACGAGTCACATCCGTTGGATTACCCTCGATTCGTTGCAGCCTGGTCGCGTCTTTGCAGCCGCTGAGGCCGGGGCATTGTTGCGTAGCCTGGATGGTGGTGAGACCTGGGAAGATCGCGAGCCAGATGGGCCATTCGATACGCATACGCTGGTGATGCATCCGTTGCTCCCAAATCGTCTCTATTCGGCGGCAGGCGATGGTTTTATGAGACCAGGCACGGGCTTCGTTCAGAGTGATGATGGCGGCGACACGTGGTATCGGCCTGACGAAGGGCTTGAGCATCACTACCTGTGGAGCGTTGCAGCGGACCCGGCTGATCCTAATACTCTTGTGATCTCAGCTGCACACGGCCCCCAGCAAGCGCACAATCCACAGCAAGCGGAGTCGGCAATCTATCGTCGGTCGGGTAGCAACGCATGGCAACAGGTGCGCGAAGGCTTGCCACAACCACGTGGATTGCTGGCATCCGTCGTGACGGCGAATGAGGCTGAACCAGGAGTTTTCTATGCCTCTGGCAACCTGGATGTATTCCGCTCAACCAATGCGGGGCTCTCCTGGGAGATGTTGCCCATTCGTTGGCCCGCCGGTACGCAGCCGGACCGCACAAATGCGCTTGTAGTAGTAGGATCATGAGCTCGGAGGCGTTCGCCCCCACAGAATGTCCCACAAAAAATTGATACAAATGCCGGGGCATTTGTATCAATTTTTTGTGAAACATCATGTCCCCGTGGTTCACCTGCAATGGGAAATGACTCGAGGACATGGAGGGTGTGGGCATCGAGCTTGAACAAGCGATGAAACTGTTCATCAGCATGCCAGAGATGTTCCCCATTCCAGGCTAATCCACGGGGAGTTGAGCCGGGAGTCGGATAGCTGGCCATGACGGTGATCTGCTCAGTCCTCATCACACCTCCCGATAGCCCTTGTGCTGTTCGACAAAGCGCTTGAGGTGCTCTCCGAGCAATTCCTGCCAGCCGTGAGTATACGTCTGCCGATCATCATCGTCCACTGCTCCCATCACGCGGTGGGAGAGCTTGAGCCGCGTCCCATCCCCCTCTGATGTCAGATCAAAGGCGATGGTTCCCATCACAGGGCCACGCATTCCCATCGGTCCCGTCATACGCAGCTTCTTACTGGGTTCGAGATAGGTCACCGTGGCGTAAAGGGCGCTCCCTCGTCCCTGATCAAAGTCTTCATAAAACCGCCCACCGGCCACAGGTTCAAGATGAAAGGTCGAGTGGGGTGATTCAAACCCCTGCATCCACCAGGCATCGACGCCAGTCGTGAGGGCCTCGAAGACCCGCTGAGGCTCTGCGGTAATGACGAGTTCTTGTTCGATGTGCATCGTTTCCATAGTCCGTTCCTCCTGATGTCGTGACGGTTCGTCTTCTGTGGTTCGCTTGAGTTGCAGCAATGATGCGGCCCAATCCGACGCGTACGTACTGACCCAACGTTCATAGACGTGACGGAGCGGGACGGCATTGAGCGAGTGCCATCGTTCGCGTCCCTGCTGCCGAACAACGACAAGGTTGGCCTGTTGGAGGACCTGAAGATGCTTCATCACCGCAAAGCGTGAGAGTCCAGGAGCAAAATGGGCACTCAATGCACTGGTGGTCTGAGGACGATCCCGCAGCAAATCTAAGAGGTGCCGTCGCGTGGGATCAGCTAAGGCTTTCCAGATCAAGTCATCGTTTGCCGTCATATAGGTTACTCCTTTGTCACGTGACTATATGGTAACATATACTGTCGAGAAACGCAAGAGTTGGTGCTTCAAAGAGAAGAGAGGGCATTACGATGGAGATCAATGCCAAGAAGGGGTGCAGAAACCTCGCAGAAGAATATATTGACGAAAACCTCTTTTGAACAATATCTATGAGCGAAGAGACTCTCAAGTAAGATACCCCAGGTAAAAATGCGGTCCTAGAAAAAAAACACTTGGTCAAGCTATCCGACTAGGTGCAACCTTACTAGCGAACATTAAAACCTTATCCAATTGCCGATTGAAAGAAGGATTGTCGCATTCAGAAGATAAGTTTAATGTATATTAACTAGCAATACGGGCTTATATGACATGAGCGGCCCAAATAGCTGTCCCAGGAACGAATCCTTGCCATACCCCTAGTGCGTGTCATATAAGCGAATGGTGACTGTCGGGGTGACTATTTGCGTCACAAAGTGGTAGTGGCCATCCAACCAATGCTGGGCAGTGGCGGCATGTGGTGCCGTACTCGCAGAGATACGCCCGACAATAAAGAAGACGCGGGGATGGTTGGCGCCAAAGGCGCTCAAAACCGCCGGGTTCACCGCTTGCTCGGCATTCCCCAACTGGTTGGTGAGATCATAGTGAACCCAGGGGAAGGCACCAGGAGAGTCAGCTGTGAAATGGGCGGGTCCAGGATAGGTTGTAAGGTAGTAATCCATGGCAACCTGGCAGCCCTGATTATTATCATAGCAGATGAGACCATCATTGGCTTGATAGTGCTGCTGCAACCAGGCCGAGGTCGTGTTCCAATCTTCCACCTGCGGAGTACTATAATAGAGAGGCACATAGTGCAGGGCAAGCAAGAGCAGACAGAGGGTAAGGACAGCCTGGATCAGGCGCCAGCGGATGACTACCACGCCCAGACCAACCAGTAAAGCGAGTGGTGGCACAATCGTAACCAGGTAGCGGCTGGAAAAAAGGCGCGGCGAACCCTGGGAAATAATGTAGCTCAAAATAATTGGTACGATCAGCCAGCAGAGCAGGGCAAATCCTACCGGCAAGAGCTGCTGCAAGCGTGTTAAACGCTTATCCTGAGCATCTTCAACAAAGGTCAATGTGCTAAGGAGACGCTTGCCCCATGGTCGATCAGCGCAGATCACCGCCAGCAGACCCAGCAGGCAGAGCGCGAGCAGCAAGGCGAGGTAGATTTTGCTATTGGCAGCGATATTCGCTAAAACCCTGTAGATATCTATCAGGTGGGGAATGGGCAGCCAGCCTGTCTTGGAGCCATGACGACTGGCATATATCAAGGGCGAGATCAGGACAACGACTGCTCCTATGCTGATACATACACTACGCAACTGCTGACGCGCTGGATTACGCCATGGGCTGCGTAGGAAGAGCAGACCTGCATAAGCGGCTAGCTGTGCCGCGAGAATAAGCAAGCTGAACAGTTGAGCGTAGATTGCCAGGACTGTAACGAGAGTATAGCAGAGCCACCAGCGGCGCCGGTGGGACGAGCCGTTGAGAAGAGCAAATAGTGCGTACCAGGTAAAACAAATAAGGAGGAGTTGCAAAGCATAGGAGCGCGTCTCCTGGGCATAGACAAGTTGCAGGACATTAAGTACGTAAATACTCGCTGCGATAATACCTGCGACCAGTCCAAGGAAGCGGCGTCCTAGCAGAAACACCATGATTGAGCTTAAAGCGGCAAATACTGCTGAGGGGAGGCGTAACACGAATTCAGTCGGATGCAAGCCCAGGAGAGAGGTAAAAATCAGCCAGTAGTGCAGGAGAACGTAGTAGAGAGCCATGTTGGGCTGCGAATTGGCAATAATTTGCAGCAGCACAGGCAGCGACTGGCGAGCGCGTTCGACAGATAAAATTTCATCGAACCACATGCCTAGGAAACCCAGGTGATAGAGATTAAAGCTCAGGGCGATAGCACCTATGAGCGGGCATAACAGCCAGTAGTGAGAAGAGATAAATTGGGCAATGCCCACGCCAAACTGCTGGGGACGGGATACTGCCCGTATCGTTTCTACTGCACTAACGAGGAGCGATTTTTTATTCTCCTCGTTTAGCTGCAAATCTCCACTCGTCTGCGTCATAGAATACTAACCTCCTGGTACTTTGCAGTGTCCTTATATTTCAATAGTACATTGATCATGATAGATTATCAGCTCCCCTCGCTTGTTGTATATAAACGGATGATGACAGTGCGAGTCACTACCTGGCCGATACAATGGTAATGAATATCTAACCAGGTCCGAGCCAACTGAGCACGGTTGGCAGACGCAGCATTGGGCAGGCGTCCAACAATAAAAAAGATGCGGGGATGGTTGGTACCATAGGTTGCCAGGGCATGGGTATCGACAGCTGCATCGGGATTGGCAGAACCGAAAGTGTGCCATGAAAATGCACCTGGCGTGTCAGCGCTAAAATGTGCCGCGCTGGGATACGCCTGGAAATAGTACTCAATTGAGATTTGACACCCCTGCTCAAGCGCGTTGTCATAACAAACGAGTCCGTCGCCCGCTTGATAGTGCTGCTCGATCCAGAGCGAGGTGACGTTCCAATCTTCCACCTGGGCGCTTCTATAGTAATAGGGCACAACGGAGAGAGCCAGAAACCACAGCAGCAGGATGAGCACAAGCTGAAGTTCTCATCAGTTTGAGCGCTATTTTTCTCTGCATTCTACCGCTCCTGTTGCACCTGGATATGTTCAAAACAACCTGGCTGCCAATTCCACATTTATTAGACGTGGCTCACCTGCTGCTAGCTATCAGCGGCACGAATAGAATCTATCTACTGGTACTGTCGCTATGTTGTGGATTAGGCCTGTTGGCAGCTGTGCTGCCCGTGTATTGTAGGGGCGGGAGAGGTTGGGTGGTGGAGTGGGGACCCTTGTGGTCGCCCTCGTCCTTCCATCGACAGAGACGAGGGCGACCACAAGGGTCCCCACCCTTCTCCTCACCGCCCCCGCCCCTACTATACACAGGCAGCACAGCTGCCAACAGGCCTAATCCACAACATAGCGCCAGTGCCAATAAATAGATTCTATTCGTGCCACTGATAGCTAGCAGCAGGTGAGCCACATCTGTTAGATGTGGAACCGGCAACCAGTTTGTTTTGAACATATCCAGGTGCAGCAGTAGCGGTATAATGCAGAGAAAAATGGCGCTCAAGCTGATGAGAAACGCGCGTATCTGCCCACGGGCCCTGTCTCGCCAGGGCTGTGGCAGGCAGAACAGACCGGCATACGCGCACATTTGAGCCAGCAAAATGACAAGGCTAAACAGATGCGCGTAAATCGCCAGGGTAGTTGTTACGGTAAAACATAGCCACCATAACCGCTGTCGCGATGCCACGGTGAGGGCCTGTAAAAATGCGTACCAGGCCAGGCAGATGAGCAGCAGTTGTAGACTATAAGAACGGGCCTGTTGGGCATAGATAAGCTGCAGATCGTTCAGCATATACAGACTGGCAGCAACGAGACCAACCGGCGAACCCAGAAATTGTTGACCCAGGAAAAATACAACCAGCGTACTGAGGGCGGCAAAGATGGCGGAGGGGAAGCGTACCACAAACTCTGTTGCATGTAAGCCCAGCATCCCCGTCAAACCCAACCAGGCATGCAGGAACAGGTGGTACAGTTGCATATTTGGCTCAAGGTCAAAGATGATATGCCAGAGCAATGGCAACGGTTGGGATGCCAGCTCAACCGAAAATGCTTCATCAAACCAGATGCTGGGAACACCCAGGCAATAGATATTGAAACCCAGGGCAAGCAGCAATAAACAGACGGGAACGAACCAGCGCCCTGTTGAGGTCAACACCCTTTGCACTGTGTACGCCCGGAAAACGCGGGTACGCATTACACGAGAAGTCCACGCTGCATTGTCTACGCTGACTTGTCTGCCTGTGCTACTTGCTTGAGTCATTGCTGCTCTTCCTGGCTACGGGCCTTTCCTGCTGGAGAGCCGCTCGCTGCTCACATTCTTCAGAGTGCCATTTACGCGCATAAATAAACATCTCGCGGAAGGCACGCGCAATCACGGCGGGTTTTGCTCCCGTGGCTCGTCCCCCACGCCGGGGTAGATGATGCACACCAAGTTGGGTATAGCTATAGCCAGCACGCGTAAATTTGTACAAAATTTCGGTATTAATCATGGCTCCGCGTGTTTCAAGACGGTGTTCATAAAAGAACCCGGCCCGGTAGAGCTTAAAGGCGCAATCTACATCACGCAGGCGCAGGCCAAATACCAGGCGCACCAGCATTTTCCACCCCCAGGCATTGAGTTTGCGCAGCCATGTATCCTGGCGGTCTATGCGATAACCCAGTACCGCGTCATACTCATCAATGAGCGGAAAGAAACGCTCCAGGTCGGAAATGTCAAATTGTCCATCGGAGTCCATAAAAAAGGCCAGATCTTTGGTGATCGCCTCAAAACCGCTCACCAGGGCAGCGCCGTAGCCCTGGTTGTAGACGTGATTGATAAGACGCACGCGAGGGTCTGCGGCCGCAATCTCTTCAACAATGCTACGCGTGCGATCTCTACTGCCGTCATTAACGACAATAACCTCGAAATCTTCCAGCCACGTTGAGAGAGTATTGACAACACCGTGTACAGTGGTGGCAATGGCCACCTCTTCATCGTGGGCGGGCATTATCACCGAGAGACTATGTTTGGTAATCATCTTGCTTCCGTCTGGCTTTGAGCGTATTTGATGAAAGTCGTTAGGCATTGTTGGCAAAGAGAGAAGGATTACTTCTAGAGGTGGAGGTGGAGCGTGTGGCCTGTGGGCCGCACGCTCCACCTCCACACATGTATTCTATTCCTTGTGAGAGTCAGAATACAGCAAGAAGAGCTATTTTGCAACTGTATAGTGGTTTGAGATTTACCTCTCTTGAAAAGGGATGTTACTCTGGTGTCAATCTGTTATAATAACCAGGCAACTATACGTGGAGGAGAAGGAAAACGCACATGTCCGAATACAAGACATTACAAGGATTTAGAGATATTCTGCCCGACGAGCAGCCTTATTGGTTCTTTGTGGAGCAGACAGCTATAGAGGTTGCACAACTCTATGGCTACCAGCGGATTGAAACGCCTCTGTTGGAGGAGACAAGCGTCTTCCATCGTACCGTAGGTGAGGGCACCGATATTGTCGAACACGAGATGTATAATTTCGATGACCGCGCTGATAAAGAGGGTAACAGCACAAATATCGCTTTGCGACCTGAGGGAACTGCCGGTACGGTCCGGGCATACCTGGAGCATGGTATGTTTAAGCTGCCGCAGCCGGTCAAGCTCTTTTACTTTGGGCCATTTTTCCGGCGCGAGAAGCCCCAGGCCGGACGTTTTCGCGAACACCATCAGTTTGGCTGCGAGGTGCTGGGTGACGGCGATCCTGCCATTGATGCCGAACTGATAGGCCTGCTCTACCAGTTCTACACGACACTTGGTCTGAAACAGGTGCGCGTCTACATCAATAGTATTGGCGACAGCAACTGCCGCCCGCAATATATCGAGATACTCCAGGAATACTACCGGCCGCTGTTGGACACGTGCTGCGAGGATTGCCAGGTACGCTTCTATAAGAATCCTCTGCGCTTGCTGGACTGCAAAAAGCCCCAGGATCAGCCGAAGATTCAGAACGCTCCCAAGATCTCAGACTACCTGTGCGAGCCCTGTCGAGAACATTTCGCAGCCGTACAGCTTTTCCTGAAGCAGTATAATGTGCCTTTTACGCTTGATCCGCTGATCGTGCGCGGCCTCGACTACTATACGCGCACGGTCTTTGAGTTCACTTCTGAGGTTGACAAGCTGGCCTTAAATGGTGGTGGACGCTATGACGGCCTGGCGGAGATCCTCGGCGGCAACCCTACCCCTGGCATTGGCTTTGGCGCTGGCGTGGAACGCATCATCGCTGAACTCAAGAAACAGGGCATTGCGCCGCCAGAGCAGGAGCGACCACGCGCCTTTGTTGTCTACTTTGGCAAAACCCTGGAGCTCAAGCAGGCAGCCGTACAACTGGTTGCCGAACTGCGCCATGCCGGTATCAAAGCGGAAATGAGCTATGGGGATCGCAGTCCCAAGGCACAAATGAAGCAGGCCAACAATTCAGGAGCGGCCTATGCCTTGATCATTGGTGAAGACGAACTCGCCAATGAGGTTGTCTCCGTGAAAAACCTGCAAGCTGAAAGCATGGAACTCGCCCAAAAACAGGTCGACGTACCACGAGCAGAGTTGCTTGCGTACTTGCAGAATTAATTGAGAACAATGTGCATTCACCTTTCTAGGGGAGCCGCACGGGGCCAGGGCGACCGCAAGGGTCGCCCCTACTATACACGGAGCGGCTTGAGAGGCTCGTTCGTCGTATAGTAGGGGCGTGATATGGCCAGTTTCTTCGACTCCACCGGCTGAGACAATATATTTGCCATCCGGTGACCAGGCCAGCGTGCGAACGGGCTTGGGATTCTTAGTATAGGTATAGAGGGTTGTGCCTGTGCTGGCATTCCACAACTGAATGGTATTACTGCCCTGACCGCTGGAGGCAATACGCGTGCCATCGGGTGACCAGGCCAGCGAATTGACTCCACCCGTGGTACCGTTGTACTTTACAAGTGTCCTGCCCGTCAGGGGATTCCAGACCTGTACATCCTGGCCCGATGAGGCAATAGTTTTGCCATCCGGCGACCACTGAACATCTGAAACAAAGCTCCCACTGCTGGCATGCCCATGATAGACGGTAACTGTTCGTCCCGTGCTGGCCTCCCACACCTGCACGGTCTTATCATAACTGGCCGAGGCAACATATTTGCCGTCCGGCGACCAGGAGAGGGCAGCTACAAAATCTCTATGGCCGCGATAGGTGGTGACCAGGTGACCATTGTTGGTATTCCAGACCTGGACAATATTGCCGTAGCCACCATCGAAGGCGGTCGCCATAAGTTGCCCATCAGGTGACCACGCCGTTGTCCACGCCGGGCTACCACCGCTGAGAGGGTTATTCATACTCGTCGGTGAGAAGGCGGCGCTATAGAAAACTTTTGAGCTGCTATTATATGCCGTTGTGCCTGGAGTCGGAGTAACGGGTCCACCTGGGCTTGGAGTACTTGTAGGCGTTGCCGACCCTGGCGCATACGTGAGCAGCAAGCGCCCACTGGCGGCATCCCAGATGCGTACTTTGCCGCTTGATGCCGCCAGGCGCTTGCCATCAGGCGACCACGCCACGCCATAGGCAGGTGTATAGCCGTTGTTGCTATTATTCACCACGCTGTAATCCACCACATGGCCACCCGTAGGGGCAAAGGTATGGGCGCTATCATTATTTGCCGCGGCAATACGCTGGCTATCCGGTGACCAGGCCAGCGAGTAGACATCAAATGGCGTTTGATAGCTATAGACGAGTTTGCCCAGATTTGCGCTGGGTTTGCCAGGCGTTGTACTTTGCGCCGTGACAGTTGCCCCCGGAGTAGTACCACTACTCCCAAGGGTGGTTGAGGGGTTGTGCGAGTTACTGACCATACTGAAGACAACAGCCATGCTGCCAATCAGCAGCGCGACCACCGCAATGGCCGCCAGCATCGCCAGGCGTTGTCGGAAAATGCTTTTCTGTCTAAAACCAGGAACTGCGTCTTTCATGCTCATCCTGCTTTCTAGCGAACTTATCGGCGTATTACTTCCCTGTCGCCGCCTGCTAGCTTGAGATCCAGCAGCCTGTCCGCTATATACGATACGTTCCCAGGCGTACTCTAAAGAGTGCGCATCCTCTTTCGGCGCGTCCGAACCATAAAAGAGACGCAGATGCTCAACAACCTGTTGCTCCGGTGACATGCGCTGCTGATGAGGTTGATCGAGTTTCCTGGTAAGAGACTCAATTTGCCCATCAACCTGTTCAGGAGTAAAAAAATCGCGCTCTTGTTCCATACAGTCTCTTCCCTCCCTACTGGTGCTCATAGATGCTTCGTAACACATTCATGGCTCGTGAGAGCATGACACGAATGGTACCTTCGCGTTTGCCTAACTTCGCAGCTATCTCCGCACAGCGCAGGCCATTAGTAAAGCGTAGTCGCAACACCTCCTGCTGCGATGGTGAAAGATTTTGCAGGTAGGTTTGCAGGTGTGTATATTCTTCCTGGCGCAGGGCCACCTGCTCAGGAGCTAGATTATCGTCATCATAGAGAGTTTCCGCCACCTGCTCCAGGTCCACACTCTGGCGGTGCTTTGAGCGCCGGTAGTGATCGACCGCCTTGTTGTGCGTTACGCGCCAGAGCCAGGCTAATTGTTCTTTCTCGCTGAAGACCGGGAATTTGCTGTATTCCAGGGCCGCGAGAAAGACATCAACCAGCACATCCTCAGCATCCTCTCGCGTGGGAGTGTGTTGACGTAAATAAGCAAACATCGCTGGCGCATAACGCTGATAGAGCAGTGCAGTGGACGGTTGGCTATCCAATGATTTTTCAGATTGTTGTTGCATTGCGTCCCTTTGCATTTTTGAGATCTCACCTAATCAATCGTTAGTGAAGGAAAAAAGTTACAGCAGGAGTGAGAGAGCAAAAAGTTCTTTCTCTCTGATGAAGTAATACCTCTCAACTGTTGTATAATTGTCTCATATTGAGTAGTGCGTCTTTCGTAGCGTAAAGAATTTTTTAGTTCAGCCATGTTTTTATTGAATTGGAGGACTCAATGCGAGGAAAAGACAAGGATGTTTTGCCGGTACAGGGGTGGCGGCATGGTCTCCATTTGAGCGCAGGAATGGTTGTAATCGTAGCCATGCTTCTGGGATGGCAATTTTCAGCTTTGACTACGTTTGCGACCACCTCGACCACGGGCGCAGCGCCTGACGGCCCTGGAGCACTTTCTTATTTTGACCCGGCGCGCAAGGACTGCCTCGGTACCGCCCGTAATACCACCTCAAAAGTGTGGTTCACCCTGGCGAACGGCGTCCTCAGCGATGTTTACTATCCCACCATTGACAATACCAACGTCAAAACGCTGCAATATATTGTCACAGATGGGAGCACCTTCACCGATTTACAGGAACGCAACACTACTTATACGGTGCAGACTCTCGGCAAACAGATGCTTGACTGTCGCGTGACAACGACCGCCAATAGCGGCAAGTACCGTATCGTCACCGACTACGTGGCCGATCCTAACCACAATACTGTGGCAATGCACGTACATTTTGTTCCGCTCGTTGGCTCGCTCTCCTCCTATAAACTCTATGTGCGCTACGATCCCACCATCAATGGCAACGGTGGTGGTGGCAGCGGCAACGGCGGCGGTGATACCGGTATTTTCGATACCTCCACCGGCCACATCGTGCCCGTCGCCTACGATACCGTCACGAAGTCGAACGCGACCAACCGCACCTATGCCATGCCTGTCTACAGTGCGTTGGACGCTTCGACGCCCTTTGCCCAGGTGAGTAACGGCTTTGTTGGTGGTGGCAGTGATGGTCTAACGCAGCTCGATGCCTCGCACACCCTCACCACCATCTATTCCCAGGCCGTCAATGGCAACCTGGTACAGACAGCGCAGGTGAACCTTTCCCAGGGCGACTTTACGCTTGCCCTGGGCTTTGGTACCGGAGGAGCTGATGCCGTTAGCTCAGCCGAAGCAACACTTGCGACCCCATTCAACCAGCTTGTCCAGAGCTACGAGAAAGGATGGCAGGCATATGATGCCGGGCTGATCCGTCCCGGCTCAAGCCTGAGCGGAATAGCGGCTGCTCAGATGCCTCTGCTCACCAACGAATACTATCTGAGCGCGAACGTGATCAAGGCCTCTGAAGATAAGACCTTCGCAGGTGCGGAGGCAGCCAGCCTTGCTTCTCCCTGGGGACAAGCGGTTTCGGCGGGAGATCCCAACAATACTTACTTCGGCTCGTACCGCGAAGTCTTCGCTCGTGATCTCTACGAAGCCTGGACCGGTTTCTTCCTCGATGGCGACCTCCAGACAGCGCGTGATCTGGTGAATTTCCTATTCACTCGCCAGCAGCAGGCTGATGGCTCGATGCCGCGCAACAGTTTACTCAACGGCAAGCTCGCCCCCGACTCCTTTGGGACGCAGCTCGACGAGGCCAGCTATCCCATCATGATGGCTTATCAGATGGGTATGACGGATAGCAACCTCTACCAGAAGCACATTAAACCGGCGGCGAATTTTGTCATTAGCCATGGCCCCTCGTTTGGCGTCGAGCGTTGGGAAGAGCAGAGCGGCTACTCACCCTCTACGATCTCTGCAGAGATTGCCGGATTGGTGGCGGCGTCTGATATTGCCCTTGCCAACCACGATAAATTGAGCGCGCAGGTCTGGCTGGGCGTAGCCGATGATTGGCAGCGCTCCATCGAGGGATGGACCGTTACTACCACTGGTTCGCTGGCCTCACACCCCTACTTTATCCGTCTCTCCAAGACGGGCGACCCGAACGCGGCTATCAGCTACAATCTTGGCAACGGCGGCCAGACGCTCGACCAGCGTGCCGTCGTCGATGCGGGCTTCCTTGAACTGGTGCGGCTTGGTCTCAAACCGTTCAACGATACGGCGGTCACCGAGTCACTTCCTGTCATCGACGCCAATATTGAGACGAACACGGCGAGCGGAGCGGGCTGGCATCGCTACAACGGCGATGGCTATGGTGATGGTGCCTCAGATGGGCATCCCTGGCCTCCCACCAATAAGGGCACAGGCCACCTCTGGCCATTGCTCACAGAGGAGCGCGGTGAGTACAACGTGTCTGCCGGTCAGGGGACACAGGCATCCACGCTGCTGAACACGATGCGCCTCTTTGGCTCTGGCGTGGGCTTGATTCCCGAACAAGATTGGGAACTTCCCGACCTGGCTCCTTCACCTTACGGTACCGATCCTACGCTGGCATCGATTGGCTTCCAGAATGGACATCCCGCCGGTTCCGCGGCACCGCTGACCTGGTCTGCCGCTGTGTATGTGCGCCTGTTCCGTGATATCGACGCGAAGAGGCCGCTGGAGCAGCCCGCCGATACCTACAGCCGCTATATCCTTCACCAGCAGGGCAAGACCAGCCTGGCCGTCACATCGCCGCCGTTGAACTCACCGGTGAACGGATCGCCAGTAACGGTCACCGGCACGTCGGTAGCAGGTAACACCATTTACGTATCGGCTACAAATACCGATAACAACAGCCTCACCACCGTCGTCAGCACGTCAACGAAACCTGATGGCAGCTTCAGTGTGCAGGTTCCCATCATCGGTGGGAATACCGTGCTGAATACGGTGGCTGTCAGCCAGGCCGGAGCTACTGCTCACGATCAGCGGACGATTGTCTTCGACTTTACGCCAGGCACCGTCGCGCTTGATGTTACCGATCCCTCCAATGATGACAACGGCCCTGGCAACTACGTCTATCCTACCGCCAGCGACTTCCACGCCGGGGCCTTTGACATGCAGGAGTTCAAGGTCATTATCAGCCCTGATGGCTCGACCACGACCTTCAAATTGCAGTTACGCGACCTCACACCAACTTTTGGTAGTCCACTTGGCGCGCAATTGGTGGACGTGTATGTTCATGACCCCCATGCCACGACAACTTCAACGGCGGCAGCATATTCCACGCGCAATTATGCGATGGCTTCAAGCGCGGCGTGGAGCAGGCTCCTGGAGGTGCAGGGCTTCGGACAGAGTTACCTTGATGCAAATGGCAACTCGGTAGGCACGATCAATATCAGCGCTAACGCCATTTCCCGTACCATCACCTTCAGCGTGCCAACATCAACTCTCGGTGGCACTCCGGCATCGGGCTGGGGCTTCACTGTGGTACTGACCGGTCAGGATGGTTTCAGCCCGGACAAAGCGCGTGCCTTCACCTCAACACCAGGGCAGTACACGTTTGGTGTCTGTGCAACTGCGAACGGTGACCCGCACTGCACGGTAAACCCGAACACAGTACCCAAGGCGATGGACGTTCTTACGCCGAACGGCGTGATTCAGTCCAACGAACTTGACTATACTTTACACAACCCGGTTACCTTACAGGCTGTCGTTATACCGTAGTTCCGTTTGTACCTGGCTGAAGGATGGTGTTTAATCGCAGAGAGCAACATGAGTCATCCGTCAAATTTGACGGATGACTCATGTTGCTCTCACTCCTGCTGTAATTAATGGGATATTGTCCACACAGCCTGGGTATGACGGACAAGTTTGGCCGCATCGGTGGATTCGACGCTGGGATCGATATACATCGGCAGAACAACGGTGAAGGTACTCCCCTGCCCCGGTACGCTCTGGACATCGAT
>WNFM01261902.1_pt1 | contig 14782 bp, 13 predicted proteins | sample 5400271 | NCBI WGS metagenome assembly WNFM01 (sample SAMN13153352, study PRJNA577476) | soil metagenome | isolation source: 60 cm saprolite on Douglas fir-dominated hillslope | place: USA:California | collected 2013-09-17 | reverse complement strand
CAAGCCACGCATCCAGGGCAGCGTGAACGTCGTCGGAGATGGGCCGAAGATAAGGAATCCGAAAGTAGACCGTAGACTGCCCTGTAACCTCTTGAATAGCCTGCTCCGCACGTTCCAACTCATCTCGCCAGAATTGTTGACTGTGCAGTTTCCGAGCGTCAGGGTGAGAGTAAGTGTGATTACCGATCCCGTGCCCCGCTGCTAAAACCTGAGTGACAACTTCAGGTTCTGCCTCGACTTGCTGCCCGATCATGAAGAAGGTCGCACGAACATGCTTTGCTTGCAAAATCTCAAGGGGTTTTTGGCGTAAACAGTGCGTTGGGTCCGTCATCAAACGTGATCGCGATCTTTTTTTGATCTCGGCGGGCATGTTGGTAGATGAGCATTGCGTCTCGATTCAGAGGTGTTCGCTGTTGAATGTATCCAGTCTAACATCCTGCTAATTATTGGCACAATTGAAAGAATACATGTCAATATTGGGCGCGGTTCAACCTGACCAATCACAATAGGGCAGATATGGCAGCCTCTCAAGAATTGACCACGGATTCAACCACCAAACGGATTCCGCTGCCGGAGATCGCCCGGATGTTTTTTCTCCTGGGTATTCTCGGCTTTGGCGGACCTGCCGCGCATATCGCCTTGATGGAAAACGAACTTGTGACACGTCGCGCATGGCTGAGTCGCGAATATTTCCTCGACCTGCTGGCAGCGATCAATCTTGTTCCCGGCCCGACGAGCACCGAAATGGCCCTGCAAATCGGCTATGTGACGGCTGGCTTCTGGGGCATGATGCTGGCAGGCGCGGGCTTTATCGTCCCGGCAGTGGTGCTGTCGTTGGGGCTGGCAATGCTCTATACCGCAACTGGCACTGCGCCTGCCATCCAGGGGATATTGCTCGGCGTTAGACCCGTTGTGCTTGTCTTGGTCCTGAGTGCAGCCTATCATCTGGGCATCAAAGCGATAGACAACATGCCGATGCGCGTTCTGCTGGCGCTAGCGCTGATTGCCGTGGCGCTTGACTCAGCGTGGCTGACAGGATTGTTTGGCTTCCCGCCGATCACCGTGTCTGAACTGGCGTTATTGCTAGTGACAGGGACAGCCTATATCCTGTGGAAGTATCGCCCGACTCAGGCAATTAGTATGGTAGTTCCGATTTTTGGATTAAGCGCGTTAGCTCAGGGTATACCCACATTGCCCGATCTCTTCTGGCGATTCTTCGTCATTGGCGGGACGCTGTTCGGCAGCGGCTATGTACTGGCAGCCTATATGCAGCGGACTTTTGTGGATGGACTGCACTGGCTGACGCCGCAGCAGTTGCTGAATACGCTGGCGATTGGACAGGCGACACCCGGCCCACTGCTCAGCACGTCGGCGGCAGCAGGTTATCTCATCACAGTGCAACCGGGCGATGTCTGGTCGGGTGTGCCGGGCGGTATTGTCGCGGCAGTCGGCGTATTTTTGCCCGCGTTTATCGTTGTCCTGATCCTTGGGCGGGTTGTCCCGCTCTTGCGCCGCTATCCAATCGCGCTCGATTTCCTCAAGGGCGTCAATGCCGGGGTAATCGCGCTGCTGATCGGGACATTTGCCTCGCTGGCTTATTCCACAGTAACACAGTCGGGCGGCGATTGGCTGACGCTGGTGTTAACTGTCGTCGCCTTCGTGCTGCTGGAACGCTACCACTGGAGTCCCATCACCTTGATCGCGGTGGGTGCAGTCATCGGTATCGGGCGCGTTGCGATCGGCCTGGGCTAGATAATCGCGGAAATGCCCGTAATCTTGCGCCCGACCACCAGCGTATTGATCTCGTTGGTTCCCTCGTAGGTGTAGATCGCTTCCATATCCGCAAAATGGCGGGCGACATGGTTTTCTAGCAAGATACCGTTACCACCTAGAATTTCACGACCTAGCGCTACCACTTCGCGGGCCGAAGCGCAGTTATGGACTTTGGCGAGGCTGGCCTGTGCATCGGTCAGCTTGCCTTCATCAGCCAGTTGGCTCAGTCGCAGCGTCATCATCTGCATCGCCGTGATCGCGCCGAGCATCCGCACCAGCTTGTCCTGAATCATCTGGAAGCCAGCAATGGGCTTGCCAAACGCCTCCCGCTTCTTGGCATATTCCAGTGCATATTCGTAAGCTGCCATCGCCGCACCAACGGCCTGCCATGCCACGCCAACGCGCGTCATCATCAGCACTTTGGCGGTATCTTTGAAACTGTTGGCGTTCTCCAGCTTGGCGTCCAGCGGAATTGCACAGTTGGTCAATGTAACATCGCAGTTGATAAGCGCACGCTTGGCAATTTTTCCAGTGATGGGTGTTGCGCTGTAGCCGGGGTTATCGGTCTCGACCAGGAAACCGTTGACCTGACCGGTTTCAGCATTGCCCGCCCAGATAACCGCCACGTCCGCCATATCTGCATTCCCGATCCAGCGCTTGGTGCCGTTGAGAATCCACTTGTCGCCATCACGACGGGCCGTCGTCAACGGGAAGGACGCGTTCGAGCCGCTTTGAGGTTCGGTCAGGGCAAAACAGCCGAGCTTTTCCATGCGGGACATCGGCGGGAGCCATTTCTGCTTCTGCTCCTCGCTGCCGAGCATCCCAATCGTGCCCATCGCCAGCCCACTGTGGACGCCAAAAAACGTCTCGACGCTGCCATCACCACGGGCGAATTCCATTGCGGCCATCCCGACTGCCACCGCCGATAGCCCTGGACAACCGTAGCCCTTGATCTGTCCCCCGGTCAGGCCGAGCAACGCCAGTTTCGGGATTAACTGTTTGGGAAACTCGGCCCGGTCCCAATAATCGTTGATGATCGGCTCAACCTCGATTTGCATGAAGGTGCGTACGCGGGTCCGAATCTCGCGTTCTTCCGGAGTCAGGAGTTCATCCATATTGTAAAAATCTACGGGGGTCGTGATTACCGTTGCTGCTGGTGACTGCATTTTCTACATCCTGCCAATAATCAAATGATTGTTTGATTACAATATATCAGAAGTTTGAGTGCTTAGCAACGCAATTGCCTAGCCGCGCGAGAGAACTGCTAATGTGCGATCATCAAATGAGCCGCGACGGTCATAGCTGATGAGGGCCAGGAGTGCCTGCTCCTGGTACTTGAGCGGATAGCACAGGACACGACTGCGAAGCGCCTCAAACAGATTCGTGTGGAGCAGTTCAGCGTAGGGTTCCAGGTCGCCGGAAAGTCCATCGGTCATCAGCGCGACGATATCGAGTGGCTCGTCAAATTGGTAGACTTTAGTGCGTTCCAACCACTGTTTGAGCGGCCCACTGGTCAGGAACAGCGTGCGGCTGGCCTCCTCAGGGTCGGTGTCCGGATCCGTCAGCAGATAATATTGCCCATCCTGCGTTTCGGCGGTGACAATGCCATCGCCCACATGGGCCACACCGAGCAGGCAGCCACGCCCTTGCGGCCAGTGGATCAGCAGTTGGAGCGTGGTGCTCAGGTCGCTGGCGTTAACTTCCTGTTCATTGGCCCACGTCCTGACCGCCTGATACGCCGCCCGCAGTCCGGCCCAGATGGCGCGGCCTATGTCCTCGGTTGTGGGCGGATCGGGCATCGCGGCTTTCATCGCTTCCACGGCCCGCGTCACGGCGAGATTCGAGCCAACACGAGCAAGGTCCGCCGTACCAGCACCATCGGCAACCGCCATGATATTCCAGTAGCTTGTCGTCGCCAGCGCCGTCGCATCCTCGCGAAACGTCCCCTGATGGGCGTGAGTTTTGCCGCGATGGCTGGCTGCAACCAGCCGATAGCCCGCCGCACCCTGCATCGACAACGTAAACTCTTCGGGGTAATAGTACGCATCCTGCGTATTGGATGACAGATGCCGCCAACGAGCAGGCGCTAACCGGACTGGCGCGGCAACTGGGGCAAGCTCGATTGCCCTATGCAAAACCTCAGCCACCCACTGCATCGCGTTTTCGACTCCGACGGCATTATGCTGCGCGATACGATACGGTGCGCGGGCAACAGGTTGCGTTGCCGTCAACGCCGCAAGATCACGGACATCGGAGGGGTTCACATCATCGGTATATAACACGTACAGGCGATGGGCGGGACCAAGCCACGATTTAACCACAGCCTGCCAGCCATCGGCGGGCGACTGCGTGATCAGTAAGAACAGGACGCAATCGTCGGTAGGCAGTTCGTCAGACCAGCGCTCGGTTACTCGGTGGGCACGTGGCTCAGCAGGCAGCGGAACTTCCAGGCGTGCCTGCAAAATCGCGCTGATGACCTCTGCTTCAGGCAGCGTGGCCCATCCGCGCGAATCAATGAACAGTTCGACAATTGGCGTCATGTCGTCGTGTTGTCTTTATCCCACTTCATCACGGGCGGCAGTGGCAGCGCATCCAGGTTGCCATCTTCGGCCTTGCTGTCGATGCGCTGGCTGGTCTTCTGGATGCTGGACGACACCCATTTGAAGAACTGGGTCAGCGAGTCTGGATTCGTATCCGACATCTTCAGCACATCATCGGTAATGTCTTTGAGCGTCTCAGTGTTAACGTTGGGGCCACAACCAAGTGCCACCAACGACCCGATCTTGTTGAGCGTTCGCGCCTTCAGTTTGGCAACAGGCTCTTTCCAGAGATCGGTAGGTGCGCCGTCGGTTAGCAGGAAAATCAGCGGGCGATAGTCACCCTTGCGCCCTTCGGTGTTCGGATGCAGTTCACGATCCAGCGCCTCATTGAGCAGCGTGATTGCCGCGCCAAGTGCGGTATTGCCTTCTGCTTTCAACGTCGGTGGCGTGAAGTTTTCCACGGAGGTCAACTGCACAATTTGCTTGGCCGTTGTGTCGAACGTGATCACGCTCAAATACACCGTTTCAATGGCGTGCGGATTATTTAGCAATTCACGGTGAATTAGATGCACACCCTGTTGAACCGCCTGGATGGGCGCACCAAACATGGACGACGACGTATCGAGCAACAAATAGACCGGACGGCGACGGATAAAATCTTCGTTATTCAAGCCAACACCTCACTACTAATCTGTATAAGGATAACATAGGGAGGCGCGCTTGAAAATCCGGGTTTTCGAAATTTTTGGGCCGATCTCGATGAGGCGAATGTTAGTCTTTCGGTGGATGAAAGCCTGCGGTGATCCATCGGCTTCTAGCCCTCAACATGTGATCGCGATTCATTTTGAAGCGTATAACCGTGGCACGTCCCGTTGCCGTTAATCCCTGCACGCGCCGACCTTCATCTAGCCATGCAAAGTGCTCAGACCAACGTTGTGTACGTGGATTAAAAAGTGGAACTTCTAAACCTGATTCAGGGTCTGGAGCTGTAATTGCTGTCGCTTTGCTACGATTACAATTACCACAAGACAAGCATAAATTCTCGAGCACATCACCACCGTTCGGAATAATGTGCTCGATCTCCATTACCTGTCCGGTATTGTCCAAACAGGTTTTGCAATATTCACAACAACCCCTGGCGCGTTCGTAAACAATTTGTCGTCTCGCGCTCCAGGAAAGTTCACTCATGCGTTGACGATAAATCCTGTGGCGTTACTTTGTGGCCGCGTTCTGTAAGCAAACCCGCTGCTTCGGCCTTGCGTACCATCAGGCGGTCCCCATAATACAACAGCGCATCTAATTCAGATTGTTCTGGCTCAGTAATTGAACCATGTCCATTGAGTCTCAATAACTCACTGAGTCGTTCCTGCCGGTGACGCGGCATTTGCTCTGCTGTTATTGTCCACAACGCATCGTCCGAAAGTGCCCTGAGCGCGGCCAGTTCTGCTTCTTCATCGGCTGGCAGTGTCGGCAACATTTCGATGAGCCGCCGCTGCAAAATTTGCTCCACAGGCTGTTCTGTCGTTTCTGCAAGCTGCCGTGCGTAGTTGTATACCTCATCCGAAATGGTTAGCGTTACCACGTGATCTGCCATAGCTTAACTCCTATCTTCAGTACAACTGTATTTTATCAGTGAAAACTCGATTTTCTGGAATAATGTCAGAAAGGAAGTCCAACTGGTATGACAGTCTTTAGAACCGCACGCTGATGACTGCCGCCACCACGAAGAAGACACCGAAAAAAGCGCGTGCTACGATGGCTGACTGCGTAGATTGTGTATAGGCACGCACCAATGCCACCACCAGCAGCATCAGGAACGGTTGCAGCAGCGAGTACCACGGATCGGCAGTGCCGCCCGTCAGCACACTGGCATTGACTAGCGCATATATCAGCGCGGTGAACAGGCACGCGACAACGTTATTGCGCAGGTCACGAGCCAGCGCTGGATAGAGCAACCCACCAAAGATCAGACCTTCGGCAAGGGGTTGTACGACAATGGCAAAGATCGCCACGACGACCCATGTTACGCTAATTGGTTCACGCAATGTTTCCAGAATTGTCGGGACGATCTGATCCGTCTTCAACCTGAGCAGCACACCGATAAGGTCGATTGCCCACGCTGCACCCAGCCCGGTCAGGACCACGACAAACACGGCTGGCGTTTTGGGCTGGCGCAATCGCAGCCAGTTGATCCAATCGTCAGGCGAACGCCGCCGCGCCCATTGAATAGTTCCCAGGATGATGACGATGCAACCGATCAAGGCTCCGAGCGAAAGCGAATCCGCCGTTGGGACCTCACTGGCCCCGCTCAGAGTCGTTACAATGACCTGTCCCGCGATCCACAAAATGGCGTACGCGAGGACAAAAAACAGTGCCAGGAGCAGGGACCAGCCAACGGGTGTTTCCGGTTCAGAAATACGACGTATGAAGGGTTGTTGCATGGCTACTTTATTTTGGCCTTAATATGCTGCGCTATCATATGCGAAACACCCATAATCGTGAGCATGGGGTTGACACCGGTTGCCGTTGGCAAGGCGCTGCCATCTGCTACGAATAGATTGCGAACCTCGAACGTCTCGCCCATTGGGTCAAGCGCTCCGTATGCGGGATTTGCACCCATGCGACACGAGGACATCTGGTGGGCGCTCAACAGCGCAAAGGTATTCTTGCGCAGTCCTGCCGCCTGAACAGATTGCAGATAATCCTCGAAGTTAACATTATCCTGTGCGGGTACATAAACTCGCGATGTCGTATGCGGCCCGCCTATCTCAATCGCGCCTGCGGCCCGGTGAATCTTGAGCGACTCAACAATGCCCTGCATCAAATGCGGCTTGTCGTAACTGGAAAGCTCATAATGCAGTATTGGCTGTCCATGCGAATCGAGCGTAATGTGTCCGCTGCCCCGATCCCGCGTGATGATAATGATGTTACTCAGGTTGGCAAGGCGCTGCATGATGCGTTTGTGCTGTTCGCCGTTTGACCATGAAAAGGCTAGCGCGGCGATGCCGGGATGGACGGGTGCGGTTTCCAGCGTGACGCCGTAGCCGATTCCGTCAAGGTTGTTAAACTGAGGAATATAGCGGCTCATAATCACGCCGCTCCAACCCTGAACGGGAGCATCGTAGACGCCATAGGTGACACTCGTGGGATGCAGGTGCAGATTACGTCCGATATTGGCGTTGGTCAGCCTGGAACGCATCAACAGGGCGGGTGTATGCAAGGAGCCTGCCGAGACGACGACTGCTTTTGCTTTAACCTTCAGGCGTACTTGTTTGCCATCGAGCGTTTGGACAGTCGCTTCCAGCCCTGTTGCCGCGCCATTTTCGACGGTCACCTGATCCACATCGGCTTTGACGACGATCCGTGCGCCACGCTGATGTGCATCCTGTAAATAGGTACGCAGCGTGCTCCGCTTCGCGCCCAACTGGCAGCCATAATTGCAGAATCCACAGTCGCCGCAGTTTTTGACATTGCGCGGCATGGTTTTGACCTCGTAGCCAAGCGCCTCACCGCCCCGTTGCAGGACTGCGTTCTGCGCATTCGGGGCCGACTCATTCACATTGACGTTAAGCCGCGCCGAAATCGCATCGAGCGCTTTTTGGTAATCTGGCCCGATGAAGGTCTTCACCCCGTAAACTTGTTCCCATTCGTCCAGCACATTGTCTGGCGTTCGCAGCGATGCGCACCAGTTGATGGTTGTTCCACCACCGAGATTGCTGCCAGCCAGCACGACTATACCCAGATCATCCGTCGTCAAAAATCCCTGATGCTCAAAAAGATGCCGTGCGCTGCTTAGCTCAAGCCTGTCGAAATTAGCCTCTGGATAGTAACCACCTTTTTCCAGCACGATTACGTCCAGCCCAGCGGCAGCGAGTTCCCCTGCAACAACTCCGCCGCCCGCGCCACTGCCCACAATGACTACATCCGTGTACAGCGTCGTGTCGTCGGTCAACGCCAGCGGCTTAATCGGGTTATCGGCTGGCGGAACGGTCAACGGCCCCGGATAACCGATGGCGGGCCAATTTGGATTGCATTTGTGATCATCGACCACAGTATAAAAATAGAACAGGGCCAGCCGTTTGAATCCCTGGAACGCAAAACGTAGCGCTGGCAGATCGCTTTCAGCCCATGTTCGCAGCAACGCCGTCCGCTCGTCGAGCGTCATCTCTAGAAACGATTTGAAACGTCCGCCGGAAAAATAGTTCAGGAGCGGGATATCAAGCAGATCAAGGGTAAGCCGAACCAACCACTGACGCGCGGGCAAAGTCATCGTGTTGAGTGTTTCCGCTACCTCTGCTGGCACGCCTATATCACTGGCTTTGCGGGCAAACAAACCGTCGGGATCAGGCGATACTTCCACAGGAGGGACCAGCGTATCGCAGACAGCAGTGAGCATTTGCATTTCACGTTCGGAGAAATGTGGAGATGTTTCGGCGGACATAGGCATCCTGAATGTACGGAATATCCAGGAGAAGTATAACAGGAGATTGCGGCGGATTGTAACTGCTCAAATAGAGTAGACGCAGGTGTTACGCCGTATCTCAACTTGCAACTTCATCGTGCATCTGGCGTAAATAGATCAACACCAAAGTGGAGAGAAACGCAATGTCTCAAACTGGTAATACAAATCTTCGGGAACTTCTTGCGAAAACCTCACAACGTAACAAGACGGCGGCACGCTGGGCATTCTTCGCTGTCCATCTCTTTTTTGCTATCATGTTTACGGCAATCGCATGGTTGCTTGTTATCACCGGCAACGAAGCGTTAAACAGCGGTGCCATCCTGATTACATTGCTGGCGTTTTTCGGTACACTGATGCACTTGCGTTCAGCCCTGTACGATTCGGGAATGTATCAACAATCTGCATCGGATGCACTGGTGAAGGAAATCGTGCGACGCGGTATTGACATTGAGACGCTTTTGGATGAGAGCGCCCGCGAAAAACCCAAACGCTCTGCGGCGCTGAGCCTGGATGACGACGGCGAACTAGTATCCGATGTTTCATCCGCCGAACAATCTCAACCAGTTACACGCGCAACGGTTCAGCCATCAAACGCTCGCTGGAAATAAAAAAGAGCCAGCCGTTTTGGCAGGCTCAAATAGCTCATTGAATATGCTTGCCTATCGGCTGGCGAAGCGATAGCCGACAACTCGCGAGGTCAGGATATATTCGGGGCGCTGCGGGTCGTTTTCGACCTTCTGGCGCAGATAATGAATGTACAGTTTGAGACTGTCAATCGCGTCGCCGTATTCTGGCCCCCACGCCTCTTTTACAAGGTCGGTGCGAGTAATCACGCGGCCAGCATTGCGAACCAGCACGCCAAGCAAATTGAACTCTTTCGGCGTCAGGTGGATCGTTTTGTTGCGGACTTTGACTTCGCGGTTCAGGAAGTTTACGCGGAAATCTCCACCGTTGAAGACCAGTTCCTCGGATACGGCAGGCGTCGGTGAGCGCCGCAGATGTGCCCGCACAGGGTTTCACAACATAGTCATCCGCGCCCATCTCAAGGCCGCGTACCACATCCCGGATTTCGCTGCGGGCAGTCAGGAATACAATCGGCACGTCCGAAAGCTCACGCAGACGGCGGCACACCTCCCAACCGTCCATATCCGGCATCATGATATCCAGCAAAACCAGATCGGGGTGGGAGCGGTAGGCTTTGCGCAGACCATCCTCAGCCCGGAAGGCTTTGATTACCTCGTAACCACGCCGTTCCAACAAAATGCTGATTAAGTGAACGGTCGTCTCTTCATCATCAATGACAAGAATCTTTTCCGCCATTTGTTCCTCTGTACATGGATAACAAACCAGATTTGCCCAACAAACAAACCATTCTGGCAGCTTACTCTACATGATATTGCTTAGCGGCGCAAGCAGGCCCAAACCGAACTGACGACAAAAGTTTGTGTTGTAATTACCAGCGTTGTGTCAAGCACTCAGGTGCGTCATTGTGAGTCTGTGAGTGGTTGAGTCCTTTCGGCCTTATCGTTATGCTGTGGAATCTGTAGCCAGTGATAAGGAATGCTGCCAGATGTCACCATCCGACCACGCCAATTCAGCCCGAACCATTGGTTTTGGGATTGCTCTGGGCATCATCGGTGCCATTGTCTCGTATGCCCGAATGCCAGCACTCGGTTTTACATTGTTTATTTTTCTGCTGGTCGGCGTGCTGTTTTTCAATGCGCGATTGCAGAATGTGACGCCGATCCGCCGAAATCTGTTCATTCTCATTCCGCTGCTATTCTTCGCGGTGATGTTCGCCGTCCGCTCGGATGAGACGCTTACCGTCCTGAATCTGGGCGCAGGAATTGGCGCGGCGCTGCTGCTCGTCTATTTTTTCGCCAGCGGCAATCTGGCCCAGCAAGACATTCTCGAATATGGCATCAAAATGATGGTCAGCGGTATAGCGGTAACCTTTCAACCTTTCGCAGAGATGGCTAGTTCATGGAAATGGTTCAGAAATCACCGCAATGGATGGGGCGCTGTGCTGCCCGTTGCACGGGGTATTCTGATCACCGCGCCCGTGCTTGTGGTGTTCGTGATCCTGCTCAGTTCCGCCGACAAGGTTTTTGCTGATGCCGTGTCAAATATTCTGCGGGGGCTGACCTTCAGTGACCCAACTGCCATCATGTCTCAAACCGTGTTAGCCACAATATTCGGGTGGTCAGCAGTTGGCGGGATGGCGTTCGCGCTGCTGGATCGCAAAGCAAAGCGAGTTCCAGCGCACACGCCGTCAGACCAGGAGTTACCTGACCTTCCTATGTTCCTGGATGAGCAGATGCCTGCCAAGAAAGCACCACCAGTCCTACAACTGGGCTTCACCGAAATGACGATTCTGTTGGGCAGCGTATGTGCGGTTTTTGGCGCGTTCGTGGCGATTCAGTTCGTGTACTTGTTTGGCGGCGCACGTAACATCGACGTTTCCAAGTTTAACTACGCCGATTATGTTCATCGCGGCTTCGCGGAACTGGTCATCGTCGGCGTGTTGGCACTAGGGCTGGCATATACGGTCAAGGCAGTCACTCTGCGGTCAAAGAATTTACAGGAAAACATCTTTCGCGGACTGTCAACGCTGCTGATGGCCCTGACAGGCGTGATCCTGATATCGGCGTTTGAGCGGATGCGACTGTACGAATATACCTATGGATTTACGACGCTGCGCCTGATGGTTTACGTTTTCATCGCATGGCTTGGCGTACTATTCGTGGGATTCACGCTTTCACTATATTGGAAGCCTGCCACAATCAACGTCTTTGGCCTGACCACACTCGTCGCGGCTTTTGGTTTTGTCATGACGCTCGACGTGCTGAACCCGGATGCGTTTGTCGCCGGAGAGATGATAAGCCGCAATGATGTTGATCCGCTCTATTTGGAGAGTTTGGGAACGGAAGCGATCCCGGCGATGGAATCGTTGGTTGATGCACCAGAACCGGGACTGCGTGATATTGTCCGCAATACATTGGCACGCCGCCAAAATGATCTGACATTAAATGGTGCGGATTGGCGAAGTTTTTCGTTAGGTAATAGTTCAGCGTTATCTGCGGAAGCATTGGTAAAAGATAAAGCTACGCCCAATTACAGATTAGGCGATACGGCGCACAAACTGAGCGAGTTCGATTTCTTGAAGAAGGGTATGAACTTCCGGCAAATTGTCCGACAGTTGGGGGAACCGTATGCCTTTGGCTCAGCGTATTATCGTTTTGGTTATGGCGCTGGTGATCTAAATACCGAGGGTGATCTATATGTCAATTATTTGCTGGACGATGGCTCGCAGGTCAGTTTGGTGATCGATTCATCAGCAGGTTTGAGTTCTGCCTGTACGTCGGCGAAGCGTGGTTCGTCGTGTGATCAAACGCTAGACATCAAATAAGTAATTTCCAGTAGGAGTACAATGATTTCCGTAGTGGAAATTAATCGGAGCAGGCACGATGGCAGATTTGGGGGAACTGATACGAGCCGTAGATGAACTGGACATAAGCGACTTGAAGCAGCTTTACGACCACATCATCGAAACGCATGGGCAAGCACTTAATGCCCCGATACGAACGCCTTCTACGCCACGTATTCTTGGCTTGTTCGAGCATGTCGGAGAGACATGGACGAGCGATGATTATGCTGATCCACAATGCCACAATTTAGACACATATTCAAAGTCATCCTCTTAGCATGGTTTGTCTCTTAAGGCGAGCGGCTATATGATGTGCAAGCTCGCTGGGGGTCATCGTTACGGACGAGTTGCGGTCTGCTGCACCGTTTGTGTAATAACCACCTGCCATGTCTCACCGGGTAGCAGCCGGACGTTCCACAGGTGCAAGAAAACGGTTCCCTGATAGCCGCGCTCGAATCCAGCCTCGGACAGCAGCATGGTCCACAGCGTCAGATTGCGCAGATTGGAGTCAGCGGCGTGCGAATTGACCGCTTCCATCTCGCGCAGATCGGCCAGTGAGCGACGTTGATAACTATCGTTGATACGCAGCGAACAGTAATTGAGGTCCTGTCCCCCATCGAAGCCGACCACGGTTTCCACGCCAAAACGGACATCAAATGGAGTGTCGCTGGTATGAGACAGTATATAGGTGACGCGCAGGGAACTATCGTCGCTGCTCATGTTGAAGACTTTGTTGACAGTTATGGGTTCCAGCACCTCGCCAAGCCAGACATGCCCTTCGCGGCAGAGATGAACGTTGGCTGTCGTACCGTCGGAGGTAGCATCCACGATCTGGTAGGGTTGGTTGACGAAATCGCCCTGCTCGGCATATTGCGCGCGGTAAAACTCATCCAGCGTCGTCGATGGCGCGACAAAGTGATCGAGGAATGAGGCGCGGCGATGCCAGTCATAGATCAGGTAATGTTCGAGGCCGGCTTCCTTCGCCCGGATTACCGGATTAGCACCAGTTTCAAAGTCGGCAGCATGTGGCGACATTGGCGTAATGAGCGAGTTATCCGCCGATGCGGCGATAAGATCAGCGTGGTAGCCTTCCTTGCGCCGCGTCATCACATTCGACAGGTTGTAATTGGCGGGCCGGTAATCGAGTTCAAACAACGCCCCACCCTGCGACGGATTCCATACGGCAGTCAGGGGCGACCCGGTGACAACAACATCTTCGCGGTTATCGCGATCAAAATCGCCACGAGCTAGCATCAGCGGCAATTCATCGCCATCTGCCGCGCTTTCCGCCGCGATGAGGTTAGCGTAATTGGCAACGCGGAAATTGAACAGATACACCCCGCCAAACAGTCCGTGCCAGTACGGATCGTTGCTCTGCGATGCCCACAGTAGATCGAGCGCCTGATCGCGCTTGCGGCCCCGGCGCATATTGTGGACCTTCTGGCTGACCATCAACATGCGTTTGTGCATGTGATTGATCTCGTCGTACTTGACCATGAAGTTGCGCCACAGACCGCCATGCAAAAACCGCGTGATATCCGTGCGATTTTCAGCGTCAAGGGTGCGCCGCAGGGTAATCAACTGGTGCGAAACATCCGGTGGCAGGCTCCAATCGCCCATCTCGCGGTAGCTAGCCGTGGGCAGATAGATGCGTCCCAACGGCGGATACTCTTGAATAAACTGACCCGGCGTGATGGTTTGTAGCCAGTCGCTGCTTTTTTCGAGCGTACTGAACAGCGTTTCCATATATTTGCCATCGCCCCAACAGTGCTCGAACGTACCGGGCCATGTGCCGAACTTTTCGCCGTCGTCGCCCATGAAGGCCAGCTTGGGCTGAAAACTCGCCAACGGCTGCTCGGCCTGAGTGCGCAGCCAGTCCATTAGCGTCTCAATCGGCTGCCACGGGATGGCATAGCGCAGGAAGCCTAGCGTTGGGAAGACTGCCAGCGGAAAACCCTCGTCCTCAGTCACATAATAGCCGAACAGGTCTTTTTCTTTGTCCAGCCCCACGTTCTCGAAGTGGGTATCGTCCAGTATGGTGTAGCGGACGCCTGCCTGCGCGATGGGTCGGGCGAGATGCGGCTCCCACACACGCTCAGCCAGCCATAAACCAGTAGTCTCAACACCGAATGTCTCTGTCAGGGTGAGGCTCAGCTTTTCGATCTGGCCGATCTTATCTTCATCTGGCAGCGCAGCGAGGATTGGTTCGTAATAGCCGCCCGTGATCATTTCGACCTGCCTGCGGGCAACGAGGACACGCAGCCGCTCGACTACTTCGACGTGATTTTGCTTGAGCCATTCCAGCAGCGATCCGCTGTAGTGCAGGCCCACCTTGATCTGTGGGTGGCGCTCCAATAGCTCGATTAGCGGGAGATAGCTGACATTGGTGCTGTGTTCGCTAACCTGATCGAACTGGCCCACGGGTTGATGATTGTGGAACACGAACGAGAGATACATTGTCCCAGTCATCTGGCCCCCTGGTGGCGTGGTCGAACCAAGTTATAAGAAAGAGTATAACACAGCTACAAACCCATGTTTTGCCGAGGTTGGGTCAATTGTTCAGTTGAACAATGCGCAACT
>WNFM01158984.1_pt1 | contig 14783 bp, 24 predicted proteins | sample 5400271 | NCBI WGS metagenome assembly WNFM01 (sample SAMN13153352, study PRJNA577476) | soil metagenome | isolation source: 60 cm saprolite on Douglas fir-dominated hillslope | place: USA:California | collected 2013-09-17 | reverse complement strand
CGCCAGGCCAGGCCGTGACGATTGACACCCTGAATGCTAACGTTATTTTCTTGAAAGATCAAAATGGCGCTCATTAGCTATTACAGCGGCTTCACAGACAAACGATAAGCAGGAGCGCCATTTTGATCTTTCAAGAAAATAACGTTAGCATTCAGGGTGTCAATCGTCACGGCCTGGCCTGGCGCCAAGATGCCGTGGTTGTTGATCCCATCCCAGCTCCACACAATCTTGTTCGTTCCCATAGTATCGTCATTGGCAAGCAGCATCCATTTAGCGTTAAATTGAAAATAAAGAGTTTGAAAGGTTCCAGTAAGGGGAGTCCCTGTCTGATCCGTATAGTAACCAAGAGTATTCGGGGCAGCAGCGCCAGTCATTGCACCAGATGTGGCTGGAGCAGTAACAGTGCCAGGAGTCGTTTCCACCATTGACACAAGACCGCCCGCGCTATTTCCATCCACAGAAGGGGATGTAGCCTGAATAGCAGCAATAACCTGAGCAGTTGTGCTGACTGTGTCAGCAATTTTAACGCTTATATTGGTCAGCGCTGCATTGACAGTGACAACTTCAGAACCTGCGGTCTCACCAGTCGTAAATGAAATCGTGGGAAATTTGCCCCATTGCTTTGCGGTAAAAGTGATCCCTTGGAAAAGTACAGATGGAAAAGTATACGCACTCATTTGAAAGCTCCTTTATTATAGATAGATTTTTTGATCTTGACCTAAGGCTTTCTTTAAAGCCCACCTATGTTCATTATCTCGCTGCTTCTTTGCATCTGAATCTTTCTTATGGATTTCCTCGGACACTTCCATGATCTGATCAACAGACATCTTTGCTTCACCACGTTTATCTGCCTCTTCAAATACAAATTTACCCATCTTCTTGAGTATTGGATCAGCATTGCTAAACTCTGACTTTGGAATTCGTGACAAAAAGAAGTTTGGCCAAACCTTTCCTATCTTGTCTACTGTGGTGTAACCTTGTGCTAGCAGGATTCTTACTATTCGAACCCATCCACTCTTAAGAATATGACCTACTTCATCCACCGTAGTAGTGACAGGCACGTAGCCTTTATCCACGCCACAAATGGAAATCCAACCTTCCCTGTCGTCAATGATATAAAGACCAGCTGCATGATTGCTATTCTCCAGGCTGCAAATCCGTAACTTCGAATTGAGCTGTTTCAAACACCTATAGAAATCTCCAGGCTGAAGCCCCACAAGTGCATGAGCCATTCATTACTCCTTTTCGCCGTCTTCCTTGATTCCTGATTCTGCATGACCTTTCATATCTTTGTCTAAGCCAGATTCTCTATCCAGTGACTCTGTCTTATCTTGGATATTCTTTTTCAAGTCATCCATTCGCATTGTGCTAGCATTTTTCTTTTTCTCTGCTGTATCACCATGAGTGATAGAATGAACATCAACCTCGGCTTCTCCGTCACTAAATTTATCTTTGGCTCGATTAGCATGCACATGCCCGTGCAAAACTAAATGGACGCGATCCCCTGGAGCTGCTTCTTCAATACCAGGCAAATCGGCATGTTTGATACGAATAGTGGTAGGCATCTTATTTTCGGTCGGACCCATTACGGGTTCTTCAGCGTAGTCTTTCATTATTGGCTCTCCTGATCTTGGGTTTTTTGGAAGAGATAAGCCTTCAAGTCATCCATCGGTCCCATTGTAATAGCTTTGTCTACAGCGTCGGGTTTGGCTGCCCCAGGTATCGCAGGGGCGGGTGCAACGGCATTTTGAACGGCATCTGGCACAATTGTGGCCATTCCAGACACAGAATCAATGCCCGTAATCGTTAAACTGATCCTTTGACCAGGTTGTACGCCTGGCGGGAGCATAGCAAGGGGAATCTTGGCGGTTCCCGCATCAGCAGGGGGAGCACCATTGCCTTTGAGCATATTCGCTAGGCCAGGAAGAGTTCCGTTGCCGGAAGCGTCTTGGCTTTTCACAAACGATTGATGGATGCTATCTAAATCCATGATTTAGTAGGAGCTAAGGTTCGGAGACGTTGCGCCAGGAGGATTACTCGTGGGCTGAATCTTGGACTTCAAATGATCCATCGGCATATTCGCCGCATTAGACTTTCCAAATTTCTTTGGGGCTGAAGAATTATCTTCTGACATGTCTTCGCCTTTGGTTTCGACTTTAAGCATCTCCCCACAAGCAGGGCACTTAAACATCGGTTCTTTCTTTTCCATTCCCATGTCCATCATTTTAATAGCTCCCGTTTGTCGTGGGCGGTCATTTCCCGTTAATCCCACTGACTTAGTTTCAAAATTGTGCATGGCGGGGTTTATAAGCCCCACCATGTCTAACTTAAAGCTACTGCTTAGGCTGCGCTCGTACCGATAACTTCAATCGCACGCTGCGAGTCCAGAACAGGGAACACCGCATAAGCTTTCCAGCCGATGCTGCCGTTCAGATTCAACGGATCAGCCACGCCTGAATCACCTGGTTGGTGGACGATTTTCTGAATCCCTTGGTTGGCCACATCGACCGCACCAAAGGATTCCTTTCCGAACACCCAGCTGTGGTAGGTTACTGCCGAAGCAGCGCCCGTCCCAGTAAGGATGTTCTGCGACTCTTGGAAACGGATGTTGTACAGCTTTCCAAGTTCGCCAGCGAGAGCTTTCTCATGCACTTTGTCGATGCTGATGTACTTATTCAGCTCGATCCAACCACTCGCTGCGCTGTCGCTTTGCAGATCGAACGAGGTGTTAGGATGCACGATTCCGTGATACGTCCCGTCCTCAAACGGCATAACCGCGAGGGCGCGGAGATGGGCTGAGGCTCGGCGGAAGTCTACGCCAGCAGCGACCACGGACACAGTGGCTTCAGAGACAGCCGTTCCCGTGAACTGAATGGTCATGTTGCCAGACAGAGAGTTCCGACAGATGGTGTCCAGTGACAGACCAGCCTGGTATCCAAGAACGTCATGGATAGCTTCGGTGATGTTGTCATAGGCTTCCAACATGAGGCGGTCGGAATACGACACAAACGCTCCGTACTGCAGGGGCGTCGAAAGGATTTTCGTAGACTGCCAAACCAATCCGTTAGGGTTTGCACCTTCGCCCAAGGGCGTGGTGACTGCAGCCTGGTTCACAGGGCGTAGGAACTGAATTTGCGTACCGCTCGCTTTCGGGAGGGTCCGTTTTTCAGCGTTCTCTTGGAAGAACAAAGAGAACATGAGACGGGTCAAGAGCTTGCGATCATAGAAAATCGCGGAAGCGTCATTGAGGCCGCCCGTTGACGTAAGGTTTACGTTAAGAGCCATTTTTGTTTCCTTTACTACTAAATTACTTGTGAGCGCAAAATCTCATGCAAGTTGTACAAGTTCCAAGGATAGCAACCGTCTAGCCGTTGCCGCATCTATTTCAGTCGGGGCGTCCGTGAATCACGCTTGTCCGTTAGTAATGGACACATGCCTTATCTCGTACAACGAGGGGCTTTGCTCGTTACCAAACATCTTGTCCCAATATCGGGGGTTGATTGGTAACTTAAAATTGGTTTGTCTGAGTGGACCTAACAGGAATTGAACCTGTGACCCTCACATTGCAAGTGTGATGCTCTCCCTAGCTGAGCTATAAGCCCACACAGACAAATGGTTGCGGAGTCCAAGAGTCGAACGATAACCCTACCCTCCACCCGCGAAAGCGGACGCTCTACCCACTGAGCTACTCCTCCGATTGGGGGAGGCGGGACTCGAACCCGCGACCTGTATGCTAAAATTGTGCCTGGGGTTGTGTGCAAGAACTTCTTGCAGGAACAGTTACCCCAGGGCTTTATTACTTAGCTCGGTTTCCCTTTCGGGTTAAGCGTTTGCCTGCTGCGCAATGAGCCAGTCACGCTGCTCGGATAGCGACAGCTTCTTAAATGCCGCTAAGCCATCAGAAGGAACACGGCCTGCACCCTTACCTGCACTGGCTACTGTCCCACCAGCCGCTTCTTGACGAAGAGCTTCCTGAGCATCCTTCATGGCCTCTTCTTTCGCAGACTTGGCAATGACATCCTTCTCTTTGGCCAACATGTCGACCAGCATTGCCTTCATCTCTGATTCTTTGTAAACCTTTTCAGTCATTATAGGCGCGGTAGCAGCGACAATTACCGGATTTTCCTGCAAAGCCATCTCATACAAAGTATCCAACACATCACTGGCGGGTTTAGTGAAATCCACTCTTGGGTCACCTTGGCCTGTCGGTCCCATCGCAATCTTCACAATGTGGGGGTAAAGGCGTTTCCATTCTGGATAGTTCTCAGTATCATGCTCACGTTTCATCCGTTCAACCAAAGTGTCTTTGGCTTTCGCTTCATTCGCCAAAACATCTAAGCGTTCTTGCATCTCGGCTGTGGCAGATTCTTTTTCATTTTCAATGATCTCCGCCAACTCTTCAGGGCTCTTTTTAGAAAGCTCTTTATAGTCCATTGGAGTCTTAGACATCTTGGCCAACAGCTTATAAGTCTTTTCTTGCTCGGCGCGGATCGCGGCCACTTCCTCGCGCATCTTCTTGTTTTCTTGAGCCACACGAGTGTTCCATTTCCGCATCTCATCAGGATCGTTCGGGGCCTTCTTTACTTCAGGTTTCTTTTCTTCCGCCTTTGCTTCAGGAGCTTTCTCTTCTTTCTTGGGCTCCGTAACAATAGACGCCTTCTCTTCAACTTTTGATTCAGGAACCTTAGCGGCTTCAGCTTGTTCCGCTTTCTCTAAAGCATCTGCTCTCGCACTGATTGACGCGGGACTTACTATTGAGGCTCCTTGACTATCCATTGTATTTCTCCTTGCTTGTCGATTGTAGCCTTTCGGCTGTCGGGCATGTTCCCCCTGCTAGTTCCCTTACTGTAGGCCTAATGATTCCTTATCAGCCTCTACTGCTTTAAAATGTTCTTGAATTGTTCTTGATGCGATCTGTCCGGCCAAGCTCTGACCATGAATCCAATTGCGAAGGGTAACCATGCCTTGAACTTGAAAGATTGCCTTTCGATGATCACCATCAGCATCTTGAAAGATTTTCTTCTGGGACTCTTCAATATAGTTCTTCATGTATTCTTCAATCTTCTGCCAGGCGGGATGCCGCCGTAAATCTTCAAATAAAGCGCCAGCGTGCGCTTGCTTTTCAAGAACATCTAGTTGCTTTAATATTTGAGTTTCTTCTTGGGTATTATATTCGTCCTTACTCATCTCTTCAAATGTTGCCATTTATAGAGCTCCTCGCTTCTCAAGTTCTTCACGAAGGATGTGATAATCCCTATCCACAATCTCTTCAGCATTGGGCAAGTTATTAAAGGCTTTGATAATGCTATTACGCATTTTCTTCAGCTCTTCAGTAGATTCCGCTCTGATTATTCGTTCAGCCAACGACATATCTGACATAGTATCTCCTCCTCAAGAGCTACTTAGACAAACCTTTCATGATTCCTTCGTAAGCTACCTTCTTTGCACTTTTCTTATACTGTGGCAACTTCTTTTGAGTAGGAAATTCTTTTGACCACCGTTTCGCAATCTCTGGATGCTTCGCATACATAAATTTTCGTTGCTGCTCAGATTGAAAAGGCATTAACAAATCCCGCCTAAACAAAATGGATGATCACAATAAAGAATTGAACCGTTTCTCCAATACCAAACATTTGGTAATGCGGATAATCTAAATCCAAAAAACTTCCATAGCTTAAAGAAAGCTTTAATTATTTTCATATTATCTTCCTGTTGTTGGCATTGAAGCTATACCTGGTAGATTAACGTGACCAACTCCTGAGTTCAATTGAGGCAAAATCCCAACTGCCGGAGGACTCGTAGGGATCGGAAGACCTGGATTACCAGGTACAGCTGCCGTATGAGCGGCTAAAATTGCTTTGCCCATCTGGGCTGTGGGGCTCGGCGCAGCGGGAACGGGAGCTGGGGCTGGGGCTGGCGCGGTCGGGTTCGGAGCGCCAGGAGTCGTCAAGCCCGTAACATTTCCTGGTGCAGCAGCTGGCTGTGGATTTAAAGCGGCTGCACGAATGTCCTTAGAATCAAAACCCATCAGTTCCCAAATCTGTTTCAATATCACATCAATTGATTCTGGCGCTAACTGATTCTGAGCTAAAGTAAAATAGGTGGACATTTGGTTGACTTTTTGATCCCGATTTACCATTTCACTCAAAACTGTCATCTTAAAATTAACACCAGCAGCTGTTCGAATCATGGCTGGAGTCACAATTGCGGGTTGAGGAAACAAATGCCCATAGAAGGCACGAATAACTTGTGAGTTAGTCAGATATTGCAAATCAAGCATATAGAATAGACGAAGAACATTCTTGACGCCTTTTGTTTCAATAGCTTTGGCTGCTGTAGCAAATTTCTCCATAGCCTGAGACACAGCAATCTTGGCAACACCCTGACCAATACCACCTTTGTTGCCCTGCATATCATCAATATTCCCTGTCAATGACGCTGGCACGGTTGCATTAAACATATCTTGCTGAATGGCTTGGGCATCCTGATATGCGCTAGTCGTGACATCCTTTCGGTCGATAGCCTGAAGATTATTCATATCATCCACAAGGATGACACCGCTAGGACTTGCTGTGACTTTATCAACGTCAATACTCGTATCCGTTGCTAGAACTTTATACATCTGGTTAATCAGAATATTAACATTATCCAGTCGTTGGCGGCGAACTAAATTTGTCTCGTTTTGTAATGTGAGGACAGGCTCTACAAGGCCAATACCAAACCATTCAAAAGGAACTTTGCAAAAGTTTACTTTTACAAGCGGAATTTCTTGATGATCAAAAGGATTAGGCACAGCCCGCACGACGACTTGACGATTAGCAATAACGATCTGGCAGGGCTCGGCCTTGCCATCACCATCCAAATCCCAGTAGCCCCAGACTTCGATGAGCTCAATGTCCTTCGGGGACACTGTGGAGATTTCACCACGCGCCGTCTTTCTCCATTGACGCGTCTCCTGATATTTGATGGAGGTGCCAGTGGCCATAGCCGCTTCTTTATTTCCAAAGTAAGGCTGAGGTGAATCACAAATCCGCTCAAACTCGTCGCGCACAATGAACTTGCGGATCATCACAGAAGGCTGATTTGTAACCTCAGCATGATCCTGCGATGGAAAGACATCCAGAACATCGAGAACAGTAAGCTTAGGTTTCCGACCTACAATCTCATATCTCTTTTTTGTTTCATAAACCGTCTTTTCTTGATTCACTCCGTTATCATCTACGTAACGGTTAACTTTCGGAACCCTGCTTACTTTCCATTGCCATTCTACATCCCAGTCAATCCAGAAGTAGGAGGTACCGTACATCAGTAATTGTTTCAAAAATGTTTCATATTTATCATCAAACTCATTCTTATTAAATTGATCTGTGAGCAACCGTTTTATATTCTTGGCTACATCCGCTTCATTGATATCATTGGCCACAACATCAAAAAGAGATTCATTTCCAGATGTAAAAGAAATTAATTTAGGGGTGGCGATTTCAATAATCTGGAAAATCAAAGGGATAAACACCTTACTCCTCGTGGGAGTGCGTGTTGCCACGTTGCCGGACATATAGGCAACGTAAATCTGCCACCATAAGAGCTCATAAGCACGACGCCAGTTCTCGCGCTCAATTAAATCACCCATGAATTTGGACACCATATCTTTCTGGACGCCCATTGTGATGAGCTCATCAGTCTCGCCCTCAGTCTTTTTATATCCTTCAGGCAGAGCAATCTGGATAGGGGAGTCTCCATTGAGCTGATCTAATTCAGATTTCCCTTCAGAATTTTCTATCTCCTGCAGGTCATCATCCTTTGTTTCAAAATCCATAGTTTTTAATTATCCTCTGAGACGTTTGTAAATGACTTGTAGGGAAGTAACTCATTTGAATCTCGTTGTTTTTTCGCTAAATTTTGTGACTTTTTATGTAAATCAAGCGGGTCATACCCAATGTATTTTGCCTTTCGAGACACTCCGCCAACTCGGACAAGATCATAAACTCCAGCTAAATTTCTTGAAAATCCGTAACGAAGTGAATCTGGGGAGTGAGAACAATCGTGTCCTGGTTTAGAAGAGCCATTTTTCTCATAGCAATACCCCTCTATTTCTCGGATAAAATCCTCACAGGTATCAAAGACTTTTATGCGGTTCTCTTTGAGAAGTTTGGTGATGCGTTGGATTCCAATATCGACTGAGTTATCCGCCTGTTCCATTCGTAGCTTACAGACGTTCCTAACCTCGTTCATAACGGCCACGGCAGCAGGGTCCCAAATAGTGTAGCTGAATGCCTTCTGCTTTATGAATGCACCAATGACCTCGGCCAATTGCCGATTTTTGTAAAATTGAGTGTAAACGAAAAACTCCTTGCCTTCTGGATCATAAGTGATCCCCAGGATGCTGGTAGGATCAGACCAACCATAATCTAGACCTGACCATTTCGGCCAGTGGGCCGGAATCTCGAATGGCTCAACAACGTGAGCAATTCGGTTGAAATCTGGGTAGATTAGTCCTTCAATCTTAACGAATTGCCCTTCAAAATCACGTCGAAAGACTGATTCATTCATCGTGGCCTTAGCGCGATCATATATTGAGCGGTCAATGTAAGGGTTATCAGCCATGCTGAAATTAATATAAAATAACCACGATTTGAGTTCATTTCTCAACTCAATCAGTCGCTTGTTCATCCAAGAAGAAGGGCTACCATAAGGCGTAGTAGTCATCATCAAACGGCCTTTCGGTTCACCCGCTTTCTGAACGAGACGTTGACAAACTTTGTCATACGTTGTCTCATTGCACAATGCCGCTTCGTCCATCCAGCAGCGACGCGCTGTTAAACCTTCTACAGCATCCGGCTTATCAGCGGAGCGAATCCATACAATACCGCCATTTACTAATTGGATTATACTATCCTGCTTTTTATAGGTACCCAAACCTTTTGGCCAGTAGGCGAATAAAGTACGTAAAGTAGACTGATTTAATACGCGATACGTCGGCCCAAGGATCAGATAATCCGCTGTAATCCCTTTCTTTATATCTTCTGAAATTTCTCTAATCAACCAGATAGCGCCTACAGTCGTCTTGCCACCTCTATGTCCCGCCACTACTAGAACCTGCTCCATTAAAGAATCCAAAACTAGCTGTTGGTGACGATGTGGCGTAAATTCAATACGTCTTTGTTCCGTATCATGCGCCATGTTAATTTGATTCCTGGTCACCGCCGAGGAGGTCCTTGTAAGGTCTTAAAGTCATGACCGCGAGACTGTGCATATTCTTATCCAGCTGCTGAGTATTGGAATCCATACGCTGAATATGATACCGTAGGCCGTCACAAAGAGCAAAGATCGCTTGTTCTAGACCCACGATTCGCATCTCCAATTCAGCTATTTTCACAGCCGATGCCTGTCGTTCCAAGCTAGTGAGGCCGGAGGCCTCGACGGTGTTTTTGGGTTTGTCGAAGGGCCACATTATGAAATATTCCCAAACGTGGTTGTTTGCCCTTCTCCCTTAGAGGTAGTACATGGAACGATTCCGCCTGACCAGACAGTAGGAAATGGGTTGTAGTACGTGATGCCTGGGCACGGTCTCACAGGGTTATTTTCAATAACGTGCTGCAACTGGTCGCTCTTTTCGACGTTCGTCGAATCAAGGCTGCTGTCTTCGCTCATATCAGGCCCTCTCCTCAGAGTCATAGTTTGTACGCGGATAGTGTCCTCCCAGGTGCTTTACTACACATAGGATATAACTATCGTAAACCTAAAGATTGCAAAATCCTATTGAATCGACGCTTCGTTCTGACTCTAGCCTTTCTGTGTTCTGCTTTCCACATGAAATAGAGCATTGCTAAATCGACTACTAAAATCAACGTAATTATGATGTTGTCATACATGGGGGATCACCTTGGTACGACGTATGTTAAAAGTGGTTGAATTCTATGCGCGTTCCTACTTAATGGTCAATTTGGTGATTTTTAAATCTAACCATGTTCCCGTACAGTACATGTACCATATGCGAAGGGGCTCCCTGGGGTAGGACAAGTAGTCTACCGTCGAGGACTTGTTAAGTTAACCTAACTTACCCTCTCAACTTAACAATAAGAATGGTTAAGAGAACCGCATTTGTTAAGGCGTATTAACTTCAGGAGGGGTACCCTCCGGCGCTAACTCCGCATCAATAGGCTCTGCAATCGCATCCTTATGGCCTTGCATAAGCTCGTAGCGGTTGATGTCATCGACTTGAGTCGAAACGAGAGGAGATGAATCAATCGTATACCGATTGATGACCAGCGTGTCTATCTGGGTCATGCCTACGTCCTGCTTGGGCATGTTGGCGAGGTATGGGACCATCTTGACCAATAGCTGAGCCATGCCGTAGGCCACCTGGTCGCCCTTGGCGGCCTTCTCCAAGAACATGGTGAGCATCTTCTCATAGTCGTATCCGTGCTCCGCGAGTGACTGCATTAGCCAGATGCTCTTTTTGTTCACTGAACCCTTGGGCCTACCCATGTAGAAACGCTCCGTTAACGACATACGGCCTACGTATAGAGTAAAGAATCCATACGTTAAATAGATATGAAAGTCATTAGATTTAAATCATTGTGGTGCATATTCTGAAGGTTAACTAACGACGTTTAAGCCATGCGTGCATGATGAGGATATAAGCTATAAGAAAGGAAGGCCTACGAGCAAACAGGTACGACGAGGCATAATATGCCCTACATATATAGCAGGGATGATGACAAGAGTGCATGAAATTCATCTATAAGACGACAAAAAGGCCATGCTATGAATGACCATTCATTGAGTCGTCAACGGTCGCCACCGACGAGCCAGCAACGGACGTTGTACTGACTCACGATGGTCAATGAAAAAATAAATATGATCCCGTGTTATTGTTGACATGGTTACGAACTGCGCTTGCGGGGGTCTTCGCCCCTTCCGCTCTTCTCACGGGTTCGGTAGCGTCCTACCTCACCTGCTGGCGGACACTGACGTGTCAGAGGATATCCGGCCCTACATATAATGGGCTGGTAGATGACAAGACCTGAATAATTTCCTCTACAACACAGCAAAAAGCTACGTGTCATGTTGGTGTGCCACATGACCACACAACAAAATAGCATCTCCACAAAATAATCATTGACAAAGTAAGCTTCTGGGGCTATACTGTAGTATGAAAAATAAAATTGACTGCGGTTGTGAAAAAGATGTATTTGCGTGCCAGACTCATGTCCACCCTAAGCACACGCCGGTACCATGGAGAGTCGCGCCCGATGAGCCTATGATTGTAGAAACAATAGCAGGAAAAGAAATTGCAGATTGTTCTCTTCGTAATGCCTCATTTCCTTCCGTTGAAAACGCCGCCTTCATCGTTCGCGCCGTGAATGCTCACGAGGAGTTAGTAAAAGCCTTGCAAGGAATGATGGAATGGGCACGGCGAGTAAAAAGCATAAATCCTGGTAATGAGATATTGAATGCCTCGAATGCCCTTCTTAAAGCAGGGGATCGTCATTTGTGCGGGGATGGAATGTGCGAGGCCATGATTGAAGAGTGTGAAAACGTTGGAATACCACATAAGCAAGCCATCGCCAAAGCAGAGGGGAAATAACATGAGTACACGATCTCAGATGGGAATCTATGAAAACGAAAATGATAAAACATCTTCAGCCAAAGTCCTCTTATATCGGCATTCGGACGGCCATCCTAAGGAAGTTTTAGAGGACATTAAACCGTTCCTTTTGGAATTCAATAAAGTGCGCGGCATTGACGATACAGCCTATTGTTTAGCTCGCTTGCTTCAACACTTAACGAACCTTCAAAATGGCTATCTCCTGAAAATGTGGAATGAAATAGGTCAAGGGAATTCAGCCCATGAAAAAGAGAGCCTGTTTCTAGGCTATGGCATTGATACAGAATTTCATTTCGATATCGAATACTTCTACCACATTTCACCGACGACCATTAAAGTCTATGAATGTGATGGCAAATCCATAGATAGCTGGAAACTCATCAAAACCGTTAAGCTGGCGGGAAAGAAACAGGAGGTCGCGTAACATGAGCGCCCGTTGCCCATTCTGCTTTACGACCTTCGCCGCCAAAGGAGGTTGACTATGTTCAATCCGTACAATTGGATAGTGAGCTGGATTAAAGATGCGGTATGGTTATACCAGTTTAATCACACGTCTATAGAACGATTAGGCAATCTTCCCGTTAAGTATTTCAGAGGCGCGTACTATGTCGTGAATGAAGACGGGACACGATGACAGAACACCGTCGTAACATCATGGTGACAGCGTGTCTAGAAGCTAACGCCTATTACAATGGGCAAGCCTATGGGTCTATGTGTACCGATAAATGGTATGCGTTTCAACGTATCGCAGAGGCTTATTTGATGAGGTCAGAAACAATAATTAACAGCTAAACAAAGGCCTTGCGCTATTACCATTTTGGGGGTATACCTGAGTATGAAAGATAAAGACTTATCGAATGGACTAAGAGCCTTGACTGTCGAAGAAGAACGTGTGGAAGTATTAGCCGTCTTAAACGGCAAAGGAGCTAATATGCTCAAGTTACAGTATATAGGTAAAATGTCTTGGGGTGATAAATACGGTGTTGATAGCCGAATGTGGAATGTTATTAGCCCTGCTTTAGAGGGTTACCCTCAAGGCCCGTTATCCGGCAAGCCTACATTAACACTACAGGGATTGAAAGAAAAAGGGTTATTGAAATGATTATCCAATCAGTTATTGGTATCGCCGTATTGATTATCATTCTACCAGTCCTATTGCAAGTATTGGGGTTGTTTGGAATGGCGGCTATAGCAACCCCTGTATTGATTGCTAAGGGGGTTGTAGCGGGCATTGATGGCGTAATTGAGGCTGGACTAGGGAAATCACCTATTATCCCCCTAGAATCAACGCCTAAGCCTCTAGAACGCAAGTATGCAGACCTTACCCAGGCTGAAAAATATGAATACAATCACGAAGAATGTAGAATACTAGGCGCATACTATCGTGAACAAGCTCAGAGGGGGAATAAATGACCCAAAATATTGCGAATCTCTGCGTGCGCTGTGAAACCCGATTCAAACAGTGGGTAGAATATCACCAACACGTTACCGAGAACAAATGCCATAAGCAGATCAAACCCATTAGAACAAGCGATAGAACTAAAGCCCAGATTGTCGTAGATTGGGAATTTCAAAATAAGGGAGCACTAATCACATGAAAAACCAAATGAAGAAACTAGGAATCATATTCGCTATGCTGAGCCTATCGGGTCGTATGACAGGGTTTAGTTATGCAAATTGTGGAAATAATAACGGAAATGGTAACGGATGTAATGGGAATGACGGGGGAAGCATAGGCCCTACAGGACCGCAAGGGCCAGTCGGAAACAATGGGACTAATGGAATGGATGGGAAAGATGGTAAGAACGGAGCGATGGGCGCAGTAGGGACGCAAGGCCCTAATCATATTGACCCGCGCATGACAGAAGCACGTCTAGGTTTAGATACTGCTATCCGGCTGTATGACGGCAAGCGGTTCCAGTGGCAGGTGTATAACGTCTATTCGCCAAGTCTTCATACGAGTGAGGATGTTTTAGGAGAGGGACGAAACATGCAATTTGGGGTACGCTTAGTGTTCAAGCTAGGCAAATCATACGAAGAGGCAATGCTAGAGACACAAATAAAACAGATTAAGGCACTTGAAGCGGCCTTGTCACGCTTATAGAACTAGCCCTAGACCTAGGCCCTAGCAATGGGGCCTAGAATGTAGGACTAAAAAATCAGGGGGTATAAAATGCCTAGAAATCCTTTATCGGAAAGTCAGAGCGTCATTAGTCCAGACCATCCGGCTAATAATCGCCGTCATAATGAAGAAAGGAATACTACCTATACTTACCGTCAACGAAGTATGAAATTGAATTTAACTTTAGGATGGGAATTAGAGGCTAGCCATGAAGCGATAAAAGTACCCCACGGAGTAGAGCGAATATCAGACAACAGCGTAAACGGAGCGGGCGCGGAATTTGTAGTATTGCCCGCCGTTACCAAGTCACCGCGCTATGTGCTAGGTTTACTCAAAGATTTAGTACATGCGCCTAGACTCAATACGGATGAGTCATGCGGTTTTCATATTCACGTTAGTGCGTCTAACCTTGCAAGCGCGGCCCGTATGAAACAATGGGCCATTGCAACGGAGCATCTAGCCTCACTCATCGAGGATTTAGCATTTAAGGCCGTGCCAGATTCGCGCAAGGATAACTCATATTGTCGCCGGATAGTCCCTATTCAAAACGATACAACGTTTCAATCGAATAAGTACGGCAATAATCGCCGTTACCATTGGCTAAACACTGTGGAAATGTTCCGGCCTAACGGTATACGCACAATAGAGGTACGCTTGTTAGGTCATACGCATAGATGGAAATATCTTTTAGCATGGTCTTTGTTTTGTATGGAATTAGCGCGGAGAGGTTGGGACATAAGTAATAGACCCTTTGAGGTCACGCCTCACGTTGACCCATTGAGTAAGATACTCGTTAAAATTGAAAAAGAAATTAAACCTTTAAGCAAAAAGACAGAGCCTATCCCTCAATGGGTTTATAACGGCCTGTCTACTTTCGGTATTGAGCCTAATGTATGGGAAAGACCACTAGCCCGCTTGTCAGAAATAGAAACAGACTTGCGCGGCCTTATCCGTATTCCTTATACAGATGAACAGCCGGAAGAGGAAACAGAGCGCAATGAGGATGAGTGCGAGTGCGGATGCGGAGAGGAAGGCCGTTGCTCATCTCAG
>WNFM01034389.1_pt1 | contig 14784 bp, 12 predicted proteins | sample 5400271 | NCBI WGS metagenome assembly WNFM01 (sample SAMN13153352, study PRJNA577476) | soil metagenome | isolation source: 60 cm saprolite on Douglas fir-dominated hillslope | place: USA:California | collected 2013-09-17 | reverse complement strand
TCTCAACCGTCTTTCTGCATGGCTACTTGATCGGCGCCACAATCACCTGAACGCCCTTAGCGGCAGCCATGGTCCCGCGCCAGGTGGCTCAGTCCTTTGGCGGCGCCCAGCTAAAACCCGCACATTCACTTTGTAGTTCCGCGTCCAGAGTCCTCCTCACATCCTGGAGGATTTGCGACGGCGCCAGCGCTCCCGCTGAGTGTATAGAGATTGTGGGCAGAGCCGATTCTGATCCAGCAACGGAATGTCCGGACTCGTGAACCTACGTGCCCTCGAGAAGTACTTCGCCCCAAAGTAATCCAGCCCGTGTCCGCATCCCGTTCTTTGTCGTTCAGTAACTCGTTCACCACTTGACACGGACTCGCACGTTCTGAAAAGACGTGAATGCGACCTCGCCCTCTCCGATTGTCAAGTGCGGCTGCTCAATACCTGCTTTTGCCATGGACGCCAATTTCGGCGCAACCTCCTTGCTAAAAACAATGCCCGGCAAAAAGATGAAGTTCGAACGGTTAGGCATTCCCACGTCATTCTGCACGGCCGAATCACGTAGAGCGCGCGCTCTCCATCTTCATCGCTCGCAACCAGGATGACGCCGTCGGCAGCTTTGTACACGTTTGACCGAGACGACGCGCGTTGCGAATACGTGATCTGGGCCGTAACCATCCTTCCACCAGTGTGGACCAGATGCTATTGCGGCCCCAACAATCAGGAGCATTAAAATCCAGAATATCCAGAGCACTCGTAGTCTCACCTTGTTCATGGTTTGTACCGCCGAAAAGTGACGGACGGGGACTCCAGCGAGCTTTGAGTTCCAGAAACGGTGTTGATTTTGACGTCTCGCGGGCCCGATCCGCTCCTGGTGGAGGCTACCTGACGCGAGAATCATTTTGCCATCTTATTGTAGATCGCCTTGGTCTGCGCAACGTAGGCGAGCGCTTCCTTGCGGTTCTCGGGGGTCGGAAAATTGGCCCCGCTTTCCACCCAGCGCTCGAAATATCCGAGTTGCTCGAGCAGCAGCCTGGCCGACTCCGCCGCGGGCGCCGGCCGGCCCGGCATATCTAGATAAATCGGAGAGGAGTGCGCGAACACCGGCATCTTCCACCAGGTGGCGCCATAGGGCAGCATCTTCGGTCCATGCGCGCGCGCCGCGATCCATCCTCCGCGCTCGATTTCGATCGCTTCATCGATCGAAGCGTCAAAATGACCGCCGGACGGCGCAACGTCGCGCACCACCTTGCCGTTCACAACGATCTCCAGCTTTGCGTACGGCTCGAGCGATCGCGCGCGAGCCTTCACGCGCACCTTCGCCTTACCTGGAGCGAGCGCAATCGTGTCGCCTGCCTGCTTTCCATCCGCGGAAAATTCCAGCAGCGGATACGTGCTGATGAAAGTACGCCCTTTGCGGATGCCCTCGATCCAGGAGTCGTAGGAGAGCGGGCCTTCCGTCTTGACGTACGTGCGGGCCGAGCCCATGGGTGGATTGAGCGCCATCTTGTCCGAGCCGGACGAGACCGCGACTTTGAATCCGCAGTTCAAATAGTGGTAGTACATTTCGATCGGCGGAGTCGAGTAGGCTTTGGGCCCATGCATTTTGTAGATGTCGACCAGAATCGGATGATGCTCGAAGGGATTGCCAGTCGTCAGGATATCGAGCGAATCGATGCGGCCGAGCGCGATATCGAGCGGCGCTTCCATGGACGGGTACGGCCAATGCGCCCAGGTCACCAGCGCGCCCTGCTCATGGGCGTCGTCGGAGGCATGCAGCATTAACGGCCAGTCGAATCCGCCGGCGCCATTTTCGCGCAGTCCTCCGGTGCTGACGGGCCACACGATGGATTTCAGATTCTGGAAGATCAGGTGGGCGAGCAGTCCATGGCGGAACTCCTCGCCGACTTTGACGAAGTGCTCCTTGTCCGAGACGGAAGCGAGCTTGCCGGTGAAGTACTCCACATTTTGAAAATTGCCGTCGCCGGGGCGCGGGGGATACGGGTATCCGCCTTTGAGCAGCAGGAGGCTGCACACCCGCAGGCCTTCGCACTCCATCTGGTAACGGACGCCGGCGAGATCGGGAAAGTGCATGTGGGTGTCGCCCGGATACCAGCCCTGCGCCTCGAAATCGGCGTACTTGCGCAAAGGCAGCGTGACGGTCTGGCCCTGCGCTTTCGTAATGTCCACGATCTTGTTGACGAATTCGTATTCGAGGCCCTTGCGCGCGGCGAACGTGTAGCGGCCTGGGGGCAGATCGATTTCGGAGCCATCATAGACCAGCGCGTGGAGCTCCAGCGGCGTCTGGTCGCCATCGCCGAAGATCAGATCAGCCGCCGAGCGCCTGGCCGGATCGGGCATGGGGAGGTGGCCCAAAGGAGCGAAGTATTCGCCGGCCGCATTGGTTACACGGAGCCGCACGCCCGTCGGCCGGCCGTCTGCCGCGCGAATCGCCAGTTTGACGCGAGCGTGGCCGGGAAAGGCGCGCCGCGTAGGCAGGTCGGCGTAGACCAGTAGCGAGGCAAAGACCGCAATAAATAGTAACCGCGGCGTGGCGCACGCACTCATGCGTGCCGCGTCGAGACTCGTCTCGACGCCCGGCGCGCGCTGCACAAATCTATGTGCGTAAGACCCATGCGTCGACGCCTGCACCAGTATTGGGGCTATTCCGGATACAGGGCTCCAATGTCGAAAGCATCCTCCGGCGTCCCATGGTCCGAGCCGTCGGCGAAAAACGATGGCTCGTTTTTCTCATGGCTGTACGTGTAGAACGCCATGGTCATGGAGTTCTCATCGCCCTTGTAGCGTAGCCGCACAAGGTGCGTCGGATGCGGACTCGACTCGGTGTACGCATCGATGTAGCAGAGCGCCCCGCGGAACCGCACGTCGATGCGGTCATACCTGCCGGCATATTTCTTCGCCGCGTGCTTCAAGATCCTTGTCCGAATTCTGTCCTGGACATCCGCCTTCGGCTTCTTTCCGCCACTATGAGGGCTGTACACCCACATGCGCATGGAGTTTTCTCCTGGATGCAGTGTACAACAATGAATGATGCTCTTTCTGACCGAATCCGACGTGCGTGAATTGCTTCCGATGGCGAAAGCTGTCGAACTGATGGAAGGCGCCTTCCGCAGAATGGCCGCGGGCGAATCGCTCAATCACCCTCGGCGGCGTCTCATTCTGCCGTCCGGATCGGTGCTGCACTACATGGCCGGCGCCGATGGAGCGTACTTCGGAACGAAAATCTACGCCACCCATCCCAGCCATGGCGCGCACTTCCTCTTTCTGCTCTATGCCGCCGCGGACGCGAGGCCGCTGGCGATTCTGGAAGCCAACCATCTTGGGCAGATTCGTACCGGGGCCGCCAGCGGTTATGCGACCAACCTGTTGGCCCGTCCGGACGCCGCGACTCTAGGCGTAATCGGCAGCGGCTTTCAGGCCAGGACGCAGATTGCGGCGATACGGGCGGTGCGCCCCATCCGCCAGGTGAGAATCTGGAGCCGCTCGGTGGAGAAGCGCCGAGCCCTCGCCCGGGAGTGCGACGCCACAACCGTGGACACAGCAGAGCAGGCTGTCCGCGACTCACAAATCGTGGTCACCGCAACCAACGCCAAAGAGCCGGTACTCGAGTCCGCCTGGATTTTGCCTGGGACTCACGTCAACGCCATGGGGTCGAATCAAGCGCAACGCCGCGAGTTGCCGGCGGATCTGATCCTGCGGGCCGATCTGATCGCCGTCGATTCGATCGAGCAGGCTCGCATGGAATCCGGCGATTTGCTCCTGGCCCTCGATCCGGCGGATTGGCCTAGCCGTCACATCGTCGAGTTGAAGGATGTAAACACTCGCCCCTCTGCCGACGCCATCACGATATTCAAGTCGAATGGAATCGCCGTCGAGGATGTGGCCGCTGCTGCCTACGTCTATGAAACGGCAGTGCGCGAAAGCCGCGGAGAGAAGCTGAAAATCTATTCCTGAGCGGGCATCTGCTGCTCGGTGTCGCGCCAAGCGCTGATTTTCAGGCGGCGGCAGACCCAGCAGAGCTGTTCGGCCGGGTCGAGTGAGGCCTCTGCGCCACACACCGTGCACTTCACCGGCTTCTTCAATTGGTCGCTAGAGACGGAGCGCTTCGCCTTCTCCAGTATTTCAGCGGGAACCACCGGCTCGGACTTCGCTTGCGCTTTTCGTCTCATGCTTGCAATCCGAGTATCCCAGAAACCGGCGCCGGATACAAGCGGGTGGAAACTCTTACTATACTTACGCAGCTTCCCGGAACTGAACGACCAACCCGGCATCGAGCGCGCTTGCGCAACGCGAGCACTTCTGCCCCGGCACGACCAATGGTTTTTTGCCGCTGAAGCCGGCTTCGGCTTCCACCGTGTGAGTGCACATAGGGCAGTAAACTAGAGCCTTAGCTCTTTTTACCACGTCTGTTTGCATGATGACTTTCTCCATTTCCTCAGTCATTCAGACGCAGGAACCGCAAAAAAGGTTCATCAAAAATTGTTACGAAATTTAGTCGCCCACAGCCGGAGCTGACACCCGCGCCGGTTGGCGGCGCGTCAGCAGGTCCCGCGCTTGCTCGACCAGCGAATAGCCGACCGGCACCACCAGCAGCGACAGCGCCAGGCAGAGCAACTGGCCGCCGATAATCGTCACCGCGATGGCCGAGCGCTGCGACGCTCCCGCGCCGATACCCAGCGCCGTGGGGATCAGGCCCGCGACGATCGAAAACGTGGTCATCAGGATCGGCCGCAAGCGCACCCGATTGGCTTCGAGGATAGCGTCATGCAGCGGATGGCCCTCCCTCCGCAGGTGATTCATGTAATCGATCTGCAGGATGCCGTTTTTCTTCACAATGCCGAGCAGCAGCAGAATACCCAGCGCGCTGAACAAATTGAGCGACCGGCCGGTGACGATCAGCGAGATCAGCGCGAAGGGAATAGACAGGGGCAGCGTCAACATAATGATAAACGGGTGCGCCAGGCTTTCGAATTGCGCCGCCAGCACCATATACATGAACACGGACGCGAGCAGCAGCGCCATCACCATGTTCGCGTATCCCGGAGGCAGGCCGATGCCTTCCACCAGCTTCTGTGTGTCTGCGGCGGCTTGGCCCAGCGAGAATCCGGGCGCGACGTTGGCGTAGATGCCCACCGTGAACTGGCGATTGAAACGGTCGATCCGGCCCGGTCCGAAGCCGCGCTCGAGGGGCGCCACCGAATCGAGGCGGATCAGGCCCAGCTTGGCGGAGGGAACCAGCAGCCGGCTCAACGCGGCCGGGTCGTCGCGCTGGGAGGGGAGCAGGCGCATCGTCACCGGATATTGCTCGGCGCCCTCTTTGAAGGTGGATATCTGGTCCTGTCCCGACATCAACAACCGGACCGCCATGGCAATGTCAGCGACGCGCACGCCCAGATCCGAAGCGCGCACACGATCGATCGTTACGTGCATCTCCGGGCTGTTCAGATTCAGCGCCACGCGTGGGTCGGCGAGGGATGGGATTTTGAAGATCTCCTTATTGATGTCCTGGCACAGGTCGGAGAGATTCTTCAGGTCCGGCCCCATCAACATGCCGCGGATCGGCGCATAGGCATCCGTGCCGCCCAGCGCATTCGGAAAATTGATCCGTGGCCGGCTAAAAGCGAACTCAGGATAGAGCACCTTACGCAACCGCGCAGCCATCTGGTCGATTGTGCCGCGCTGGCTGGCGTCCTCGAGAAGTATGGTGGAAAAAGAAGCGTTGATACGGGGGTAGCGGGCCGAGCTCTGCGGCATGACGGAAATCACGCCCGGGACCTTCTCCAGCTTGGCGGCCATTTCGCGCGAGAATTTTTCGGTCGCCTCGATGGAAGAGCCTTCGGGCAGCTCGGCATAAACCATCAGCTCATTCTGATCGTCCTGCGGCATCCAGTCGCGGCCGATGTAGCGGTTCACTACGAACGTGGAAGCGAACACGAGGATCGAAGTCGCGACCACCACCCAGCGATGATGCAGAGACCACTCCAGCGCGGCGACATAGATGCCGTCGAACATGCCGTGCTTGTGGGCAGCTTTATTGCCGTTACGCTTCTTGCGCAGCAATCGCGCGCTCAACGTGGGGGTCAGCGTGAATGCCACCAGCATGGAAACCAGGATCGACATCGCCATGGTCCACCCGAACTGGTTGAGGAAGCGCCGCGCATATCCGGACATGAAGGCGATGGGAATGAAGATGATCACCAGCGAGAGCGTGGTCGCGATCACCGCCAGCGCGATCTCCTTGGTCGCCAGGACGGCGGCCTGCATGGGCGGCATGTCCTTCTCATCGATGAAGCGGTAAATATTCTCGAGCACAATGATGGCATCGTCGATGACGATACCGACGGCCAGCGTCAGCCCCAGCAGCGTCATGGAGTTCAGCGTAAAATCCATGGCGCGAATCAGCGTGAAGGTGGTGATGATCGAAGTCGGTATGGCGATAGAGCTGATGAGAACGGTCCGCCAGTCGCGGATGAACAGCCAGACAATCAGCGACGCCAGCAGGCTGCCGATCACCAGGTGCTCTTCGAGCGACTTCACCGAATTCTTGATATAGGTGGCCTGATCCTTGACCACTTCCACGCTCACTCCGCGGGGAAGCTGCTTTTGGATGACGCCGATACGCTTCTTGATCGCATCCACTACCTGGACGGTATTCGTTCCCGTCTGGCGGCGCGCTTCGAGCGTTACAGCGGGTTGACCGTGAAGCTGCGCGAAGGTGCGCTTCTCCGCCATGCCGTCCTCGACGTAGCCCAAGTCCCGCAACCGGATGGGCGAGCCGCCGACATTCTTCACGATGATGTCGTTGAATTCGGCCACATCGTCCACGCGGCCCATGGTGCGGACGCCCACTTCGGTGAGTCCGCGCACCATGCGGCCGCCCGGAGTCTCGATGTTCTCATTCTGCAGCGCGACCCGGACATCCTGGGCGGTGAGGTTGTAGCCGGATAGCTTGTTGAGGTCCAGAAAGACGTTGATCTGCCGGTTCTGGCCGCCGCTGATATCCACCCCGCCGACTCCATCCACGGTTTCGAGCGCGCGGCGGACCTGCTTGTCGGCGATCTCGGTCAGCTCGCGAGCCGGCCGCTGCCCGGACATCACCAGCGTGATGACGGGATCGGAGTCCGGATCGACTTTCATCACGATCGGCTGAAGCACGTTCGGCGGCAGGCTGCGCATGGCGCCGCTGACCTTCTCCCGAACGTCGTCCGACGCTTCGGTGATGTTGCGCTCCAGCACGAAGGTGACGGTGATATTGGCGGTCCCCTCGCTGACGCGCGCCTGCATTTCGTCGATGCCGCTGACCGAGGCGATGGCCTCTTCGAGCGGCATAACCACTTGCGAGGTCACCTCTTCGGGCGAGGCGCCGGGCAACTCGACCTTGACGCTGACGGTAGCCGGATCGCTGCGCGGGAACAGGTCCACGCCGAGCTGGGTGAACGAGGACACGCCCAGCACGACCAGAAACATCACCAGCATGAAGGCGAAGACGGGCCGCTCGACGCAGATTTCAGACAGACGCATGGGAACATCCAAATTGTAACAAGCCGAATAACCCCAATTGTCAACGCGTGGACTTGATCTTGTGCTGGAGTGGCGCAACGGATTGCGAAGCCGGTCGCGATCCAGGTCCGGCTGGCCTTCCGAGCTGAAATCCCGGGGATCATAAGGCAGCCCACCTCGGTGTTTATGCGCCAGCCTCGAATTTTGTGGAGTCGAGAGGCCGAGCGCCGTGGTGTATCGTCAGGACGTGGACCGTGTCTTCTCGAATACGATAGATGACGCGGTAACTTCCGACAATAACCTCTCTAATGGTCTCGATTCCCAGTTCCGGAACGCTTCGCCCCATGCGTGGATTTTCTGCCAGTCGATCCGTGGCGCGGAGAACGCGGTCGGCGCACGTCGCCGCAACCTGCGCAGAATCCCGGGCAATGAACCGGCAGATCGCCTCCAGATCGTCGGCGGACTGGGGAGTCCATCTTACTTCAGCCACTTAGCCATACGCTGGTGGACATCTTCTTGGCTGATCAGTTCACCGCGATCCGCCTGGCCAAGGCCTTTTTCGACTTTGTACAGTAAGTACAGACGATCCAGTGCATCTTCGACGCGGGCGTCGTCGGGGAGTTCCCTAATCACTTTCAGCATTTGCTGCTTCGTCTCCACGGTAACCCCCAATCCCCTCCGTATCCTAGCACGATGGCGCGCCTCGGCGGACCCGGCCGCGCGCTTGGTGTTATTTGGTAATCAATCGCGCGCCTCGATTGCGCGTCACGTAATCGTAAATCCACTTGATCAGGACCAGAATCCTGTTCTCGAACCCCACCAGGTACATCAGGTGGACGAACAGCCACGTCAGCCAGGCGAACACTCCGGAGAAGCGCACCACACCGAAGTCGGCCACGGCGGCTCTACGCCCGATCGTGGCGAGATTCCCTTTGTTGAAGTAGTGAAACGGCCGGGCCGCGACGCCACGCAAGCGCTTCTTGATCAAATGCGCCACGTAGGTTCCCTGCTGCATGGCCACGGGCGCGACACCCGGAAGCGGCTTTCCGTCCTGGATGAAATGGACCATGTCGCCGATGACCAGGATCTCGGGATGTCCCGGGACACTCAGATCGGGCTCGACCATCACGCGGCCTGAGCGATCGAGCGTGGCGCCGGCGCGGGCTTTCAGGATTGCTCCCAGTGGCGACGGCTCCACGCCGGCCGCCCACAGTACGGTATGAGACGGAATCCGTTGTGTCGCTTCGCCACAGCGAATCGTTACGCCGGTCGAATCGATATCGGTGGCCAGCACTTTGGTTCGCGTCCGCACGCCCAGTCGAATCAGTTGCCGTTCGGCGGCCTCGGATAAGTCAGGCGGGAACGCCGACAGAATCCGCTCCGACCCCTCCAGCAGCAGGACCTGGGCCTCGGCAGGATTGATGCTGCGAAAATCGTGCCGCAGCGTGTCGTTCGCGATCTCGCCCAGGGCGCCCGCCAGCTCGACACCCGTCGGACCGCCCCCGATCAGCACGAAGGTGAGCCACGCGCGCCGCTTTTCCGGGTCGTCTTCCATTTCCGCGGCTTCGAAAGCGCGCAGAATGCGGCTGCGGATTTCGGTCGCATCCTCGATCGACTTCAGTCCCGGCGCCACGTCCTGCCACGCTTTCCCGAAGTAATGAGTCTGCGATCCGGCGGCGAGAATCAGCGTGTCGTACGGAAGCTCGCGGCTGTCCAGAATCAGCTTGCGCCCGTCCACGTCGATATCGGTTACTTCCGCCAGCCACACGCTGGTGTTTCGGGCGCCGCTCAGGATGTATCGCAGGGGCGAGGCGATCTCCCCGGGCGAGAGTCCGCCCGTGGCTACCTGATAGAGCAGAGGCTGGAACAGATGGAAATTGCGGCGATCGACCAGCGTCACATGGACCGGCGCGCGCGCGAGGCCCTTGGCGGCAAGGAGTCCGCCGAAGCCTCCCCCGACGATGGCCACACGATGCATTACGTCGTCTGGCTCTTTTCCTGAATGAACTTGATCTGCCGCAGCAGCAGAAACTCGGACAGATTTTCAGTCGTCAGCATTCCCAGCAGGTTGTCTTCGTCCATCACCAGCGCGCAGGATCGGATCGACTTGGCGAACGCTTCGGAAAGATCCATCTCCGGCGGGAGGCGCACGAAGTTGCGGTCCATGGCGCCGGCCACGTAGGCGTCCGGCCCCTGAGACAGCATGGCGCGAATCAGCGCGCTGCGCGTCAACAGGCCGACCACACCTCCGCCATGCATCACCGGAAAATCCTGCTGGGATGTTGCCAGTAGCAGGTTGCCCGCGTCGCGAATCGTATCGCCGTGCTGCAGCGTGCGGAAATCGGTGACCATGGCGGCGCGCACCGGAAAGCCTACAGTGAGAATGCGTCCTCTGGCGACAGCGCCTTCCTGCTGCGCCCCCAAATAGACGAACATGGCGATGAACACGAGCATGAAGTTGGCTGAAAGCAAACCGAACAGTCCCAAACCGACCGCCAGCGCCTGACCGGTCGCGGCCGAAATTCTGGTGGCTTCATCTTCCGGACGCCAGCGCGCCAGCAGCGAGCGCAGCACTCGTCCGCCATCCATCGGATAGGCCGGCAAAAGGTTGAACAAGGCGAGAACCAGATTGCCCGCTCCGATCCGCTGCGCCAGGTTGGCGTCGGTCGGCTGCAGGAGCTCGGCAAGCGGCAAGAGCCGATTCCCCTGCCACCGGCGATCAGCAGATTGACGACGGGCCCCGCCAGAGCGATCCACAGTTCTTCGCGAGCTTTCGGCGGCCGGTCCGGACGCGATACGCCGCCGATGGGAAACATGACGATCTCGACCGTGCGGATTCCGAAGTAGCGCGCCACCAGCGCATGCCCGAGCTCATGCAGCAGGACCGATCCGAACAACGCGAGGATATAGATCGCCGTGCTCGCGCCGGACTGCCGCTCGCCGATCCCGACGACCAGCAGGAAGACGAGCAACAGCACGAACGTGAAGTGCAGGCGGATCGGCACTCCGAAGATCGTGAAAACTCCGACGGATCCCCCGGTTAGCGTTTCGTTCGCCATACCTGTCTTAATTCTCGCTCATAACCCTGTTCGAAATGGTATACCTGGGCTACAGGATGCTTCACGACATACGATTTGCGTTGCGCAGGCTCGTCAAGAGTCCCGGTTTCGCGTTGGCCGCCATCGGCACTGCCGCTTTGGGTATAGGCGCAAACACGGCGATTTTCAGCGTGGTCAGCGGTGTGCTGTTGCGCCCGCTACCCTTTGCCGACCCCGATCGCCTGATGCAGTTGCAAGCCACATTCCCGCCCAGCGGAATCGGAGCCGTTGCCTTACCGGATCTCGAGGAATGGCGACAGCAGAGCAACTCCTTTGAGAGCTTCGTTGCCTACAACAGCTTTGGCAAGAACCTCGAAGGCATTGCCGAGCCCGAACGGATCATGACCATTCGGGCGGAGAGGCGCCTGTTCCGAATGTTGGGCGTCGAAGCGCGCCTCGGGCGGACCTTTCGCGACGACGATCCGCTGCCGGTGGCGGTCATCGGCGCCGGAATCTGGAAGCGGCGCTTCGGCGGCGACCCGGCGATGATCGGCCGGAAAATCAAGCTTGACGGGGAAGACTTCACCGTGATCGGCGTCATGCCGGAAGGATTTCAGTTCCCCTATCGCGCCGTCAACACCGAGTTGTGGATTCCCTGGGAAGCGCCCCCGCAAACGGCGCAACGCCGCTACTTCCGTTCCGACTTCGTCGCCGGGCGGCTGAAACGGGGCGTCGCGCTCTCGGCGGCGCGCAACGAGTTGAGCGTCATCGCCAGGCGTCTCGAAATGCAATATCCGGACACGAACGCCGGACGTGGCGTGCGCGTCACGCCGCTGGCGGAGATGATCGTCGGGGAGGTCCGCAATTCGCTCCTCCTGCTGCTGGGCGCGGCCGGCCTGGTGCTGCTGGTGGCCTGCGCCAACGTCGCGAATCTTCTACTGGCGCGCGGGGCGGGGCGCAGGAGGGAGGTCGCGATCCGCGCCGCGCTCGGCGCCGGACGGCTCCGGCTGGTACGTCAGTTCTTGACGGAAAGCGTGCTGCTCGCGCTGGGTGGTGGTTTGCTGGGTCTGGCCATCGCGTCGTGGGGCGCCGATCTGCTCCTCAAACTGGCCGCGGCGCAGATCCCGCGCTCCTCGGAAATCGGTATCGATTGGCGCGTGTTCGCGTGGCTCCTGGCGGTTTCAGTGGCGACGGGAATCGGATTCGGGCTCGCGCCCGCGCTCGCCGCCGCCAGGACCGATGTCCAAAAGGGATTGAAGGAATCGGGCGGACTTAGTCGCGGGAGGTTGCGCGACGGGCTGGTTGTCGGCGAAGTCGCGCTCGCCTTCGTGTTGCGCGGGCGTTCCTCCATTTGCAAAACACGGCGACTGGACTTGTGTCCGAAAACGTCCTCACGCTGCATCTCTCGCAGGGTGGCGACGCGCGTCAATATTACCAGATGGAGGAGCGCGTCAGCCAAATTCCGAGGGTACGCGCCGCCGGCTTCATCCAATACCTTCCGCTTCAGAACTCGGGATGGGAGGGCCATTTCACTGTCGAGGGGCGGCCGCCGGAGATCCCCTCGCGCCAGCCTATGTCCGAGCTGCGCTACGTGACTCCCGGATATTTTCGGGCGCTTGGCATCCCGGTGCGCCAGGGCCGCGGCTTCACCGAGTACGACAAGAGCGAGGCGCCGCTTGTCGCGCTAATCAACGAAGCGCTGGCGCGCCAATATTTCCCGGGCGAAGACCCGGTGGGCAAGCGCACCAGTCGCGGTACGATCGTCGGGATTGTGGGGGACGTGCGCAGTTTCGGTCTTGATCGGCCGCCGGCCCCGGAAATCTACAATGCTATCGCGCAGAATTACTCGCAACGATCGGAGTATGGAATGTCGCTCATCATGAGCGGACAAGTGGCGCCCGAAGCGCTGGTGAGCGCGGTCCGGGCTGCGATTCATGAGGTGAATCCGAACCGGGCGGTGTTCGACGTCAAGACCATGCAGCGCGTGATTGCGGATTCGCTGTCGAACGAGAAGCTCTACCTGTGGCTGATCGGACTCTTCGCGGCGCTCGCGCTGTTGCTGGCGGTTGCGGGCGTCTACGGCGTGATCTCGTACGCGGTGACGTCGCGGACGCACGAGTTCGGCATTCGTGTGGCGCTGGGCGCGGGTAGCGGCCGGGTGCTGAGGCTGGTGCTCGGCCACGGCGCGTGGCTGGTCGGGCTCGGGCTCGCGCTGGGAGTGGGCGGCGCGCTCGCGCTGACTCGCTTGTTGAGAAGTCTGCTCTTCGGCGTCACTCCGACCGATCCGGCCACGTTCGCGGGGATGGCGGCGCTGCCGGCGCGGCGCGCGACGAGGGTCGATCCGATGATTGCTCTCAGGTACGAATAGCCGCGGATCCCGCCTCTATGCTTAGGAATTAATATCCAGAGCCGCGGCCAGCGGAATCTCGATAACGGGATTCTCGGTCCGCAGCACTTCGGATAGAACGCCCCCCGGATTGCGTTGCGAATAGCAGATTGCGCTCTTCTCGATGGGGTCGATCAGCCAGATCCATTCGACTCCGATGGAAAGATACTCTGCGATCTTGGGATGCACGCGCACCATACGATCTTCCGGCGACAGAATCTCGATGGCCAAGAACGGAGGGACGGTGGGGATGCGGTCGCCAATGTTATCGTCGCGCCACACGGCGAGGTCTGCCACGCGATAGCGGGTGGGACTGATTTGAATCCTGATTTCCGGCAAGATTCGAATCCCAAAGCGGAGCCGGAATGGCCAAAGCAAACGCCCCAGGGTATATCTCACAGTCGGGGCCGTCAAAGCTGGTCCTCAGGTATTCGTCGACACCCATCAGAACTTTCGTGCTCATGTCGCCACAATCCGATTATACGCCTGGATTCGGATTTCGCCTAAACAGATGACGCGCCGCAGTTCCATACTATGATTAGTTCAAGCAATGGATAATGATCGCCACCTGCTGGGGCCCATCATTCCCGCCCTCGCTTCGGACGCCCCGCAATTCATTGAGCTTGTCAGCAGGGCTATTTCCGGGGAACTTGAGGCCAGGACAGTCCGCGGACTCTTCGTGGTCCGAATCGACAATTGGTTCGACCACAAGTGGCTCTACTACTCGGGAAAAGCCGCCTACGATCCGGGCGCGGCGCTCGATGAGTTTCCTCGCAAAGGACGCGGTTTATATTCCCGCCATTCACGCCGAATCGTGTGATCGCGCAGGAATGTTTCAGGATTGACCAATATGGTTCCTACGTCCTGGAAGAACATGGCCCCCGGATTCACGCCCCCGCGAAGGCAAGAAGTAGTCCGAATTTGCGCAATCGAATAGTTACGCATAACAATTCCTGCCTTTTTGTTTGGTTCAGCTCAAACACGCTCGCCAATCGCCGCGGAAGCCTTATGGCCTATCGCGCCATCGGCAAGATGATTACGTCGTGGTACTCCGCGTTTTCCGTCGACGGCGATTGGCGCGTCGAGCAAACCAAAGGAATCTCTCGTCAACATCGAACCACCGAACACAGATCCCCAAAAACCTGCGGACGGCCGCAAGCCTTCGCTGCGGAGCACAACTCACCCGAAATCCGACATCCGAAATCCGACATCCTTCTTCATAACGAATCGCAATGGCAAGTCAGCGCATTTCGTAATGCCGATCCGCTTTGTCACTTGGATCTCGACCGGCGGCTCCTGCTTCCACCTCCGCACCACCAGCGAGCCGCGCGTCACATCGCGACCGTTTTGCGCACGGGTAATGCCCATCGCCAGTGTCAGTTTCCCGGGGCCAGAAGCTAGATCCTGCGCCTTACGCGCGCCAGGCCTGCGCCGGAACATGTCGGCAAGGCCGCACACCGGGTCGAGCGCGCGGATCAACACGCAGCCCGGCGTGCCGTCCCGCTCGGCCACCAGGTTCAGGCATTCGTACATACCATAGATGAAGTAGACATAAGCGTGCCCGGGCGGGCCGAAGATGACTTTCGTTCGCGGTGTAACGCCTCGCGCCGAATGCGAGGCCAGATCGTCGCCACCCACGTAGGCTTCCGTTTCGACAATCACGCCGGCCACGCGGCCATGTACCAGAATCTTGCCCAGTAGATCGCGCGACACTTCCACAGTGTCCCGTTCGTAGAATTTGCGCGGCAGCGTCTCGGATCGCGCCTCCAGCTCCGCCATCGACATTGGGCCCACATTCATCGGAAAATCAAATCTTCGCCCATGCGCCTGTTCACCGCAATCGACCTGCCCCAG
>WNFM01131367.1_pt1 | contig 14790 bp, 12 predicted proteins | sample 5400271 | NCBI WGS metagenome assembly WNFM01 (sample SAMN13153352, study PRJNA577476) | soil metagenome | isolation source: 60 cm saprolite on Douglas fir-dominated hillslope | place: USA:California | collected 2013-09-17 | reverse complement strand
GACCGTCCTCGGCGTCGACGCATGGGCCAACTTCCCCCAGTCCGGGCTCGTCGTCGTCGTGGCTCCGCGCATCCTGCTCGGGGGGAGCGTCGTGGACGAGAGTGGGAAGCCCGTGACTGGAGCCGAAGTTCAGGTCCGCCCGGACCGTGCGTTCCTTCAGGACCTCGGCCTGATCACCGACCAATCGTTCGAGGTGCGCTTCGTCACGAAGGCGGACGAACGGGGTCAGTTCGAGTTCCCCGACGCTCCGGGGATGCACAACGCGGAGATCGCCGTCGATGCCGCGGGCTTCGAGCCGAGCTCCCAACCCGCGGCCATTCATTCGACTCACGACCTGCGCATCGTTCTCTCGAGGAACGAGCATCCCGTCATCCTCGGGCAGGTCCTCGATCCGCGGAACGAGCCTGTTCCAGGTGCGTGGGTCGAAGCGGGCATGAAGACGACGCGGACGGACACGCAAGGACACTTCAACTTCGAACCCGGAGACTCGGTCGAGGTCAAGAACGGATCCGCTGAAGAGGTCGCGCTCGTCGTGGTCAAGGAGGGCTTCCTCCCCGCGCGTGTTCCGAGGCCCGTGGATGGTTGGCCGAGGGAATTGACGATCCGCCTCGATGGATCGCCGCTCGCCATCCGCGGACGGGTTCTCGATCTCGACGACCATCCCGTCGCAGGTGCCGAGGTGTGGACCGTCGACGAGCACCGGTTCGCAAGAGTGCCCGACGGGGACAGCAACGTGGAGATGATGAAGACCCTCGAGACGATGCTGAGAGGCACGTCGAAGACGACGAGCAGCGAGGACGGATCCTTCGAGCTCGGAGGCCTGCTGCCGGGGTCGTACCGCATCGCGTGCTCCCACAAGAGCACGCTGCGTTCCACTGCGACCGAGGCCGTCCAGGCTGGAAGCGAGAACGTGACGATTCGCCTTCCGACTCAGACCCGATGCGTGCGAGTCGCCGGTCGTGTGCTCTCGCGTTCACACAAGCCCGTCGTCGGCGTCTACGTCTTCCCGCTCCGGGCGCTCGGCATCGGCGACCACAGCCAATACCCCCCGCCCTCCGCACCGGGCGAGGGGCGTATCACGGACGAGGAAGGACGATTCTCGTTCGAGAGGCTCTTCCCCGACGAGCTCTACTTCCAGGTGTCGGGACAGAACCTCGACATCGTGTACAAATGGGATCCACCGCCCGGCGCTCGACTCGACGAGCTCGAGATCGTCGTCTCTCTCCGCTGCCACGTGCAGGTCGATCTCGGCGATCGCGCCGATCTGGCCGACGGATTCCAAGTGCTCGATGGGGCGGGCAAGGAAGTTCAGCGCCTCGCGGTCCGGCTCGTCCCCGGCGAAGTGACCGTCGTCCGGCCCTAGGCCTACAGCGTCTTCGAGAACGTGGGCTTCGCTCCCGCGCCGCTCGCGCCGCGCTCGCGGAAGTAGCGATCGAACGGCAGCGCCACGTTGCGCATGAACATCTGGCCGAGCGTCGACAGACGCAGCGCGTCCTTTTCGACCTTCACGAGGCCGTCGTCCTCGAGCGGGCGGAGCTCGGCTAGCTCGCGCGCGAACGTCTCGTCGAACACGATCCCGTGGCGCGTCTCGATCTCACGCTTGCGCAGGATCCCGTTGCACATCAGGCCGAGGATCACGTCGCGGCGCAGCTTGTCGTCGGCGGTGAGCTCGTGTCCGCGTGCGGTGGCGTGGCCCTTCGCCTTCACCGCGGACTCGTACTCGAACTCCGCGGGCGCGTTCTGCACGTAGCAGCCCGCGACGTCGCCGATGCTCGACACGCCGAGCGCGACGAGGTCGTCTCCGCGCCGCGTCGTGTAGCCCATGAAGTTGCGCTGCAACTTCTCCTGCTTCAGCGCGATCGCGAGCTCGTCCTGGGGCACGGCGAAGTGATCGAGTCCGATGTAGACGTAGCCCGCGGCTTCGAACTGCTCGACCGCGCGGCGGAAGATCGCGAACTTCGAGTCGATCTCCGGCACGGAATCGACGTCGAGCGCGGTCTGGTGCTTCTTCAGCCACGGCACGTGCGCGTAGTGGAAGAGAGCCACGCGCTCCGGTCGGATGTCGAGCACGCGCTCGACGGTCGCTTCGAAGCTCGCCGGCGTCTGGAGCGGAAGGCCGTAGATCAAGTCGATGTTGATCGACCGGATCCCGTGTTCCCGCGCGGCGTCGACGACCGCGCGCGTCTCGCTCTCGCTCTGCACGCGGTGGATCGCTGCCTGCACGGCGGGCTCGAAGTCCTGGACGCCCATCGAGATCCGGTTGAAGCCGTGCGCCGCGAGGAACGCGATCTGCTCGCGCGTCGTCACGCGCGGATCGACCTCGATCGCTACTTCCGCGTCCGTTTCGAGCTGGAACGTGTTCTCGAACGCCGCCTGCACGCGCTCGAGCCGCGCGAGATCGAACTGCGTCGGCGTCCCGCCGCCCCAGTGGTACTGCCGTACGCGCCGCGCGCCGATCCCGCTCGCGCGGACGGCGGCGAACTCCGCTTCCAGGCCGTCGAGATAGGCGTCGTAGCGGCCCGTGTTCCGTGAGATGACGACGTTGCAGCCGCAAAAGAGGCACAGCTCGCGGCAGAACGGGAGGTGGACGTACACCGAGAGCGGCCCGGAATCCCGCGCCGCCTTCTCGAGGAGGGCCGGATAACGAGCGCGGCGCGGACGTCGCATATTTCTCGAGGATCGCGCGGGAGATCGTCGGTGTCGAGCTCATCGATTCAGCTCCCCGCACGCCGCGCCTTCACGGCGCGGAAGATCGCCTCCATGCTCGCGACCGGCGTCTTCGGGAGGATCCCGCTCCCGAGATTGAAGACGTATCCGGCTTGCTCCGCGAACTCGTCGAGCACTCGATTCGTCTCGTGCTCGACGACGTCCGCGGGCGCGAACAACACACACGGATCGAGGTTGCCTTGCAGCGCAGCGCGCGCCCCGACGTGCCGAATCGCTTCCGCAGCCGACACGCGCCAGTCGATACCGATCACGTCCGCACCTGCGCCTGCCATCGCCTGGAGCAGGTGAGACGCGCCGTTCACGTAGAGGATCACGGGCACGCCCAGGCTCTTCGCTCCGGCGACGAGGCGGCTCGTGTGCGGCAGGATCGCTCTCCGCCAAGTTGCAGCGTCGAGGGCGCCGCCCCACGAATCGAAGATCTGCACGGCGTCGGCTCCCGCTTCGACCTGCATCGCGAGGTAGGGGATCAGATTCTCGACGAGTCGCGCGCACAGCCGGTCGAAGACGGCGGGCTCCGCGAACATGAGGCGCTTCGCGTTCTCGAAATCGCGGCTCGAGCCGCCTTCGATCGCGTAACTCGCCGACGTCCACGGCGATCCGCAGAAGCCGAGGATCGCTTTTGCGTCGCCGAATTCGGCCCGAACCTTCCGGATGGCTTCGCCGACGAATCCCGTCGCCTCCCAGGGAACGAAGGTGCGGAGCTTCTCCACGTCCTCGGCCGAGCGAATGGGCGGGGAGAGCGACGGACCCTCGCCCTCCTTGAACTGAACGTCGAGACCCATCGCAGCGAGCGGGACGAGGATGTCGGAGAAGATCACAGCGACGTCCATGTCGAAGCGCCGCACCGGCTGACAGGTCACCTCGGCCGCGACCTCGGGCATGCGCACCATGGAGAGGAAGTCGTGGCGCGCGCGCAGCTCGCGGTACTCGGGCAGGTAGCGGCCCGCCTGACGCATCACCCAAGCCGGAGGTGCGGATTGCTTCTCGCGGCGGCAGGCGGCGAGGAAACGCTCGCGCGAAGACAGATCTGAACGCATGGTGTTTCCGGAACGATCCGACTACGGAGTGTATCGGCGACCGGGCCGCTCCCCATCGAGGACCGCCGGATCTACACTTCCAGGCGTGGTGAACGAGAACGAGTCGGGGCCCGCTCCGCGCGGCGACACGCTAGCCGGAATCCTCCGCGCCGCCGTCGGGAGGATGTCCCCGCGCGAGCGCTGGGGCTGGGTCGTGAGCGCTCTCGGACTCCTGGTCATGCTTGCCGGCGTCCTGCACCTGACGAACGCGACGATCGGTGGACCGATCCACGAGTTCAAGGACCGGCGCACCTACGTCGAAGTGAAGACCGCCGCGCACGCGGCCTTTCCCCTGACCCTCCTCCTCGGACTCGGAGGTCTGGGAATCGTCGTTCTCGGCGGGAGATTGCGCGCCTCCGGTCGGCCTCCGGGGTCCAAAGACTGAGCGAAAGGGCTTGGATTCCGCGCAGCAGTTGGAATCATGTCGCCGCCGACCGACCGATGGAAACGACTACGAACAACGCAGCGACGTCTCCCAGCAGTGGGGCGGACACCTGGGAAGGGCGACTGCACGATCTCGACGTCCGACTGCGCGAGTGGAAGCGCCGCTGCGCCGTCGAGCTCGAGCGCGTCTTGCGCGAGAAGAAGTGGAAAGGATTGTTCCGCAAGCCCCGCCCCGAGGAGCTCCAGTCCGCCGAGGAAGAGGCGCGCAGGCGCTCGGGCACCGAGATCCTCGGTGAGCTCACGGCCCTGCTCGACGAGATCTGCGATCTCTACGCGGGCTTCCTGCCCCAGGACCGCGCCAAGATCCGCGCGCGCATCGGGTCGGCGGAAGGCGTCTTCGATCTCTTCTGGGACTACGTCGAGGAGGGCCCATCGCGCATCTGCGGTCGCGAAGCCGGACCGAAGCTGCTGCGTGGGTTGATCGCAGTCGTCATCGACGACATGCGCAACGATCTCGAACTCGTCGATCGGGTTCTCGGAAGACTCCTCGTCGCGGGCGAGGCCGCGAGGATCGACTGGCGTCCGATCCTCGCCCAGGCGGCCAAGTTCGCGAATCTCGGAGCGGGCGGGGGCGGAACGTGCATGCGGAAGCACCTGGAGGCTTTCGAAGGTTCGACGTACTTCCGCAGCACGGTGGCCGAGGAGCTGAGGGAAGCAGCGCGGAAGGCGCTCGTCGGCTCGCGCTGACGATTCGCGCGCGCTCAGGCAGGACGAGAGATCAGGAGCGGGGAGCGCCTCGTCCCGCGGCGATCAGGAGATCCAGCTCGCACTTCAATCGCGGCAGGATCTCGTCGTACCCGAACGCCCCGAGCTCCTCGCTCCCGCGCTTCAGATTCACCGTCCGCGGCCCGCACCAGAGCCCGAGATCGGCGTCGTCGGTCTCGCCGGGTCCGTTCACCCGGCAACCCATGACCGCGATCGTCAGGTCGTGCGACTTCGCATAGGCCGTGATGCGCTTCACGTCCTCCGCGAGCTCGATGAACTTCTCGTTCTCGACGCGCGAGCAAGATGGGCACGCGATGATGTTCAATCCGTCGAAGAAATTCGGCGGAACGGACCGAAAGCGGCCGTTCTCGATGTCGCGCAGGATCTCGCGGCCGACCTCGATCTCCTTGCCCTTGTCGTCGAAGGGCACGGTGAGCGAGACCCGGATCGTGTCGCCGATGCCGCGCGAAAGACACTGTTCGAAGGCGACTCGGGTCTTGATGATCCCTTCGGGCGGCATCCCGGCCTCGGTCACGCCGAGGTGGATCGGCACGTCCGGGCGCTCGCCGGCGAAGCGCACGTTCGCATCGACGACGAGGCGCGGATCGGAATCCTTGATCGACACGAGATAGTTCTCGAAGCCCAGCCGATCGAGAATCGCGCAGTGATCGACCGCGCAAGCCACGAGCGCCGCGAGATGATTCTTGCCGTAGCGCTCCTTGTACTCGGGCGCGATCGATCCGGCGTTGATTCCGATCCGGATCGCGCAGCCGTGCTTCTCGGCGACGTCCGCGACGAACGCGACCTTGTCCTCGACGCTGCGGTGCTTTTCGTGGTGATGGAGATGTCCGGGGTTGTAGCGGATCTTGTCGACGAATGGCGCGACGTCCGCAGCGAGTCGGTAGGTCTCCTGCAGATCGACGGAGAGACGCGCGCGCGTTCCCTCGCGAAGCTTCGCGAGCGCCTCGACGTCCGCGCGGCTGTCGACGGCGACGCGGATGAGATCGGCTCCGGCCGCTTCGAGGATGCGGATCTGTCGCCCCGTCGCTTCGAGATCGCACGTCCTCGTCGCGGCCATGCTCTGCACCGCGACGGGCGCGCTTCCGCCGACTTCGAGGTCTCGAATTCGGATCGTGCGCGTTTTTCGGGAAGGGATCATCGTTCCGAGCCCCCGATTGTACGTTTTCGACAGTTTCCCGACCCGCCCAGACGCCCGCGGGGCGGAGTCGCGCCGGGGAGCCGATCCACAAGGCCGGTCTAGCGCGGTCGCGTGCGCATACCCCTCACAGCGCACGCTCGTGTGAACCCGGTGCGATGGGCTCCCCATCCGCTCGGCCTCGCCGGTCCGTTCTGCGGACCGGCGGGGCTGTTTCCGTTTTCGGCGCCAAGACGAGCCCCGTCTACAATCCGTCGCTCAGCGGCGCGAGCTCGCCGCTCCGGGGTGCGTTGAAGGCGAAAGTCGTGATCGTGGGGGGAGGCGTCATGGGCGTCTCCATCGCCTGGCACGCGGCCGCACGCGCGGATCCGATCGAGGAGCCCGTGGTGCTGCTCGAGAAGAAGGCGCTCGCCGCCGGATCTTCGGGACGTTCGGGCGCGATCCTTCGACAGCACTACTCGCAGCGCGAGGTCGCGTCGATGGCGCGCGATTCCCTGAAGATCTACGCAGGATTCGAGCGGCGCACGGGCCGGCCGATCGGCTTCCAGCAGACAGGCGTGCTGACGGTCGCGGGCCCGGACCGGACCGAAGACATCGCGCTCATCGAACGGAACGTCGTGATGCAGACCCGCATCGGCATCGATACGCGTCGCGTCGATGCCGGCGAGATGCGGCGTCTCGTGCCGGGGATCTCGGTGCGCGATGGATCCGTCGGCGCCTTCGAACCGGGCGGAGGCGGCGTCGACCCGGTCGCGACGGTAGAGGCCTTCGCCGCCCTCGCGCGGGAGAAGGGCGCGATCACGCTCGTCGGGACCGCCGCGACGGGCTTCCTGAGGCGCGACGGCCGCGTGGTCGGCGTCACGACCGACCGAGAACCGATCGAGGCGGAGCGCGTGGTCGTCGCGGCGGGTCCGTGGACGCGCCGCTTGCTCCTCGGCGCGGACGTCGATCTCCCTCTCCGTGCCGTCCGGCCCGAGCAGCACTTCGTCGAGATGCCGCACCGACGAGAAGAGGGCGGCCCCCGGGAGCGTGAGAACCTCGAGCTCGCGCCCGCCGCGCATCCGGTCGTCCTCGATCTCGAACTGGGCTTCTACGCACGCTGCGAATCGCACGCCTCGCGCGACGGGCTCCCTGCGCCTCGGACTCGAATCGGGCGGATGGACTACGCGGAAGACGTCGAGATCGAGGATCCCGACGCCCTGGACGAATCCGTGAGCGCCGAGTTCCGCCGTTGGGCGCGCGCGCGGCTCGAGAGTCGCATCCCGGCCTACCGCGATCGATCCGACGTCGGCGCGGTCGTCGGGATGTACACGCTGTCGCCCGACGCGCAGGCGCTGATCGGTCCGGTCGATGTCCCGGGCCTGCTCGTCGTCAGCGGTTTCTCCGGACACGGCTTCAAGCTCGCGCCTTCGATCGGAGAGGGCGTCGCCCAGATGTTGTGGGGCGAGCCGGTGAGCGCGTTCGACGCCCAGTTCTTTGCGCCCGATCGGTTCAGGCGATTCCGCAGCGGCGCGAGCGAGAGCTCGCGCCGCGCGTTCGGTCTCTGAGTTCGGCGCCGGTCTCTACGCGACGAGTCCGGCCGCGCGCCAGAGCTTCATCTTGTTGCTCAACGTCCGCGCCGTGAGGCCCAGGCGTCGCGCGGCTTCGGTCTTGTTGCCGCCCGTCGCGTGCAGCGTGGCGAGGATCGCCACGCGCTCGATCTCCTCCATCGGTCGGTTCGCCAGCGACGGACCGAGATCGGTGATCGGGACCGGAGTCTCGGTGCGTCCCGTCGCCATCGGGCCGGCCGTCGATCCGGAGCCGAGGCCGAGGTCCGCGCCGTGGATCGTCGTCTTCCGCAGCGACACGACTGCGTGTTCCACCGCGGCTTCCAACTCGCTCACGTTCCCGGGCCAGGTGCAGCTCGCCATCCGGTCGAGGGCCTCTTGCGTGTACCGCGGCGATCCCAGTCCACTGGTCCGGCCGAAGTGATCGGCGAAGTGGCGCGCCAGCGGAAGGACGTCCTCCGCTCGCTCGCGCAGCGCCGGGACCCGGACTTCCATCGCCTTGAAGCGCGCGCAGAGGTCCTCGTGGAACCGTTTCTCGCGGGTCAGCTCGAGGAGGTCGCGAGTCGTGGTCGCGAGGATGCGGACGTCGACGGCGATCGGGCGCGCGCTTCCGACGCGTCGGATCTCCTGACGATCGAGGACCTCGAGCAACTTCTGTTGCATGTCGAGGGAGACGTCCGAGATGCCCTCGAAGAGGATCGTCCCGCCGTGGGCGAGCTCGAACCGGCCCGTGCGCGGGCGGACGGGGCCCGCGAAGGGTCCCTGCTCGCGCCCGGACAGCTCGGCATCGAGCAGCGACCCGGGGAATTGCGCGCACTTGATGCGGATGAACGGGCGCTCGGAACGCGAGCTGTTCAGATGAATGAATTGGGCGAGGCGATTCTTCCCCGATCCGGCCTCGCCGCTGATCAGCACCGCTCCGCGAGAGCGAGCGAGGCGGGAAGCCGCGCGCATCGCCAGGATCATCGCCGGGCTCTTCGCGATCATCTCGGGCGGTGCACCGCCGGAGATCTCTTGCCGCAGATACTGGTTCTCGCGCTCGAGCCGAGACACGCGCTCGAGTCGGTCGATGACGATCTCGATCGCATCCGGCGTCCAGGGCTTCATCAGCACCTCGTTCGCGCCGGCGCGCAGGGCTTGGACTGCGGAGTCGACCGCATTCTCCGCGGCGACCGCGATCGAAGGGAGCTCGGGATGGCGTGCGCGCAGGTCCTTCACGAGCGCGAACCCGTCGATGCCCACGCCGTTCTTGTGCACGTCGATCAGCACGAGATCGGGTGAGGACGAACCCGCGCACGCGAGGGCTTCGCTCGGATTCGCGGCTTGCATGACCTCGTACCCGAGCTCCGTGACTGCCTCGACGAGGCACTTCCGGCTCAGGGGATCAGCATCGATTACGAGGATTCGCTCAGTGATCATCATCGACCTCGGCAGGTGGTATCCAAAGGAAGGGTGCCCCGTACCATGGCAGTTTGGCCGGCATCCTTCGAGACCCCGAGTAGGGGGCGGGGATTGTAAGGGAGGAAGGGCATTTCAGGGGAACCGACGTCCGTGCCCCGACCCGCCACGGGTCATGGACTGGAGGTCGGGTCCGCACAAGAGTCGGCCGAGGACGACTGCGACGGCGGGCGGGATCCCCTCCACCTCAGGGTCCCCTCCGTCGAGGAGGGTCTTGAGCAGGTCTCGAGCCTCGCCGGGTGCCAGGAAATCGGCCTCGGAGAGGTCGCTCGCACGGTCGGAGAGGCTCGCGCCGGAAAGGGAGAATCGCAGTTCGACGGCCGTGCCCGCAGCCGGCGCGCTGCGGATTCCGAACGACTCACACAGGGACATCGCGCGAGAAAGTCCAGTTCTCGCCGGTCCGCGGGTCGACGCGGCGCGCGTGAGGGTCGCGTCGAAGCCCACGCCGTCGTCCCGGATCTCGAGGCGGAGCCAGTTCGGCCGTTCCGGATCGATCTCGGCCCGCACGCGGATCGAGCCGCCGGGGGGGATCCGGCCGTGGCGGACGGCATTGTCGACGATCTCTCCCGCGCAGCCCGCGATCCGTGCGCGGGTGGAGGGAGGCACCCCTCGGCGCAGGGCGAAGGCGGCGAGGTCGCGGCCGCAGCGCTCGACGCTCGCCGGCACGCCTGGATACTCGAGGACGAGCACTCCGTCGGGCTCTCTGTCCGGTTCGCTCGGGCGGCTCGAGCGCTGGTTCCGACGCCCCTCGACGGCGCGGACCAGGTCCGTCAGCCGGAAGGGCTTCTTGAGCAGGTCGCTGGCACCGAGCTGAAGCGCGCTGAGGCACTGTTCCACGGTCGGATCGTTGAGCAAGAGGACGACCCGGGAGCCGTCTCCGCGGGCCTGAACCGCGGACAGCAGGTCGATGCCGTCGGCGCCTGAGAGCCTCGACTCGCACACGAAGACGTCGGGCGAGGGGAGCGCGAGGGCCCTCTCCGCGCTCGCCGCCGTCCGGACTCGGTGTCCGCGGCGTTCGAGCGTGCGCACGAGAGCGTCCGTGATCGGCTCGTCGCCCTCGACGATGAGCACCGCGAGAGTCATCCGGATCACGCCGCCTGCCGATCGGGAGTGCCCGGGAATCGGATCTCCGACACGATGCGGCCGTCGTCGCCGCGGCGGAAGGTGAAGCGACCTCCCATGCGCTCGACGTCCCGTCGCGCCAGGACGAGCCCGAGCACGGCCGTCGCCGTCGTGGAACTCATCGCCGCCTCGCCCGGGCGCGGAGGCGCGGGCTCAGCCTGGACCACCGAAAAGACGGCGTCCGCCCCGTCCGTCCGAGCTCGGAGCAGGACCGGGCCCATGGGATCCGCGGAAGCAGATTCGATCAAGCGAGCCAGGGAGCGCGAGAGGAGCGCGCCGTCGACTTGCAGCCGAGTGCGCCGGTCCTCGATCGCGACCCAGACGAGCGGGCGTCGCTGAGGACACAATCCGTCGACGGCCGAGCAGACGATCTCGCGCAAGGAGCAGGAGAGCGCCTGCAACGGGAGCGGGAGCGCGTAGTCGAGCAGCGTCTGCATCTCGTGCCCGAGTCGAACGACCTCGTCGAGCGCGCCGCGGACGGCGAGAGATCGCGGATCGCTCGAGTTGAAGCCGTGGACGAGCGACTCCATGGACGCGCGCAGCGCGGCGAGCGGTGCTCGCACCCCGTGCGCGACCGCCGAGGACATGTTCGAACCTGCCGGGAGGAAGGCGTCTTGTTCGAGCGCGGCTTGCATGGGTCGGAAGGCTTTTCGATCCGGAGACTGGGGTCAGAAGTCCTTTCGTCCAACCAGGGACGTGCTCTTGAAGCTCCGGAAGGCGATTCGGGCGGTTCTTTCCGCCCGGGCATCGGCATTCCCCCGGGCCGGAAGGAATGCCCTCGAATCGGAGCCCGCTCGCTGGATCGGAGCTGCCCGATCGCGTCGCCAGGCTCCGCCCTTGCCGGTCCCACAAGGGCTCTTCATCATCCACCGCCATGTCGGGATCCGTCTCAGCTTCGAACTCGATGGGCGGATGGATCTGCGCGATCCTGGCGCTGACGGGCCCAGCGGCGGCCCAGGCGGGTGAAGACCGCGCCTGCCGCGTCGACTATCGGATCGGCGCGAAGGTCGACGTGCCCGGTCACGGCGTCGCCGGCGAAGAGACGATCCTGTGGCGCAACGAGAGCCGGGACGTCGTCCCCGACCTGTGGTTCCACCTCTATTGGAACGCCTTCTCGAACAACCAGAGCACGCACGTACGCGAGGCCGGCGGAGACCTGGGAGCCGCCGAAGGCAGCGACGAGTGGGGTTGGGAACGCGTCACCTCGATCCAGGTCGGGGGGACCGATCTCCTGCCGACGCTGCGGTGGCGCGCACCCGAGGACCACAACGACGAGGACCGGACGGTCTTCAGCGTCCAGCTCCCCAAGCCCGTTCGTCCCGGGGAGAGCGTCACGATCGAGCTGCGATGGGATGCGCGCATTCCCCGCGTGCGCCGGCGCACCGGACAGAAGGGCGACTTCCTGCTCATGGCGCAGTGGTTCCCGAAGCTCGGCGTGTACGAATCGGGGAACGGCTGGAACTGCCATCAGTTCCACGCGAGCACGGAGTTCTTCTCCGACTACGGCACCTACGACGTGACGCTCGACCTCCCCGTCGAATACGAGGGGAAGATCGGGGCCTCCGGAGCTCCGGCCGAGCCCGAGCGCGTCGTAGACGACCGCGTCATCGCGCGCTTCGTCGCCCCGACCGAGAAGGACCAGAACTCGACCGACAAGACGGGCAAACATCCGCTCGTCCACGACTTCACTTGGACGGCGGATCCGCGCTACATCACCGTCGAACGTAAGTTTCGGTTCGACGATTGGGCGTCGCGCTACCCGGATGACGTCGCGAGCAGCGCCCTGACGCTCGGACGCGGGCTCGACGAGATGCGGCTTCGCGACGTCGACGTCACGGTGCTCGTGCATCCCGAGCACTTTTCCCAAGCCGAGCGCCACTTCGAGGCGGCGAGCACGTCGCTCTTCTTCTACGGACTGTGGTTCGGCGAGTATCCCTACGAGCACTTGACCGTCGTCGACCCCGCCAACGGCGCGGGCGCGGCGGGCGGAATGGAGTATCCGACGCTCTTCACGGCCGGATCACGCCTGTTCGCGACGCCGGAGATGTTCACGCCGGAGAGCGTGACCGTGCACGAATGCGGACACCAATTCTGGTACGGACTCGTCGGCAACAACGAATTCGAGGCGGCCTGGCTCGACGAAGGCTTCAACACCTTCACGCAGAGCGAGGCCATGTTGCGCAAGTACCGTCTCTCGCATCGCACGTCGGATTTCGCCGCGATTCCGTTCGACGGCGTCCCGCTCGTGCGCGAACCTGGAGGCAAGTCGGCCGCGGACGTCCTGGCGCTGAGGCATTGGGATCTTCCGTTCGGCCGCAAGCTCGAGCCGCTGCGCGGATCGGGCGGCGTCGATTGGTGGAAGTTCCAGCCGATGCTGTCCTTCGGTCGCGAGCTCGACGATCCGCGCTCGGGAGATCGCAGCGGCTACCTCTCGGATCCCGACACCGATCCCATCGACACTTCAGGTTGGCTCTACGCGGATCGCGCGAGCTATCGGACGAACAGCTACCGTCGCACGGCGACGGCGTTGCGCGCTCTGGCCAACATGGTCGGCTGGGAAAGGTTTCTGAGGGGGATGCGCCTCTACTCGGAGCGCTGGCGCTACGGACATCCCTACCCGCACGACTTCTTCGATGCTTTCCAGGAAGGCGCGAAGGGCGACAATGCCTGGTTCTTCGACGCGGTATTCCGCAGCACGGCCACCGTCGATTGGAGCGTCGAAGTCGGACAGAAACTCGAAGCGAAGCCGAAGGGTTGGTTTCCCCAGGCATCCGGAGAGTGGACGAAGCGCGAAGACCCAGCCAAGTCGGAGGACGAGGGACCCTGGCGTGTGAACCTCCTCGTGCGGAGGAAGGGAGACCTCCTCCTTCCGTTGAAGCTGGCCCTGAGGTACGCGGACGGCACGGGCGAAACCTTTCTCTGGTCGCGCGAGGATCAGGCGCGGACGACTTGGTGGAAGCCGCTCGAGGGTCGCGAGGTCGCTCTGAAGAAGCTGACCTCGGCCGTGCTCGACCCCGACCGCGTCTACGACTTCGACAAGAATCTCTCGAACAACCAATGGTTCGACGCCACCGACGAGCGCACGCCGCTGCGCTGGGCCGAACGCGCGTTCGAGGAGTACGCGCACCTCCTGCACTGGTTCGGAGGGATCGGTGGTTGAGGCGATCGAAGCGCCGGATTCCGTCGAGGCTTCCGCGCGTCCGGTGTGGATCGAGGCGCTGCGCGTCGCACTCGGGAGACCGCCGATCTGGCTCGTCGTGTGGGCGGTGGAGGCGTTGCTCGCGCTCGCGCCGGCGCTGCTCCTCCACGGCTGGCTCAAGGGCGCGATCGCCCACCGCTACGAGCCGGGGAGCCTGTTCGGAAACCTCGACGCGTACTTCCGCTTCGACCACCAAGGGGAGATGGAGACGCTCGACGGCGCGACGGGGATGCTCGGGAGCGTGCTCGCGATGCTCGCGATCCTCTTCGGAGCCTTCTCCGCGGGCGGCTGGCTGCAGGTGTTCCTCGAGCGCACGCACGGGCACTCGCTCCAGCGCTTCTTCCTCGGCGGCGCCCGCTACTTCTGGCGCTTCTTCCGCCTGACGATCGCGACGATCCTCGCGCTCTCGCTCGTCACGTGGCTCGTGCACGGAAAGGCCTGGAACACGGTCGTCTTGAAGTGGATCTGCCATGTCCCGCCGGCCGACTTCGAGCGGCTGGAGACGTTCACCTCCGAGTGGAGCGCGTTCCTCGTGCGCGGCGCGCAGCAGGCGGTCTACGCCGTCGGGGTCGCCGTCGTGTTCGTGTGGGGCGACTACAGCCGGACGAGGCTCGCTCTGCACGACACCTCCTCGGCGACGTGGTCCGGGCTGTGCACGCTTTTCACGATGCTGCGTCATCCGGTGAAGACGCTGCGTCCGATCGCAGGCCTCTTCGTCCTCGAAGTCGGCTTGGTCGTCGGCATCGGCGCCCTGGCGCGCGCGGTCGAGGCGGACCTCGCGCGCGGATCCGGCCTCGCGGGAGTGGGGCTCCTGCTCCTCCTCGGACAGCTCGCGCTTCTTTGGCGCGCGGCGCGCGGTACGATGCCGCGGTGCAGGTGAGCCGCGAGGTCGTGCGCCCGATCGCGCGCCCCGATCCGTGGAAGGCGAGCCTCGGGCCCGAAGGCGGCCCGCGCTATCCGATCGGCGGCGACGAGTACGGGATGTCGCTCTGAACTGGAGGAGGATCGATGCGAAGGACGTTGTGTCTGCTTTCTCTGCTCGCGGTCGCGAGCGTCGCTCGCGCCGATGGCCCGGGTGGCAATGAACCGAGGGCGCAGGATCGCTCCCACGAGTGCGGGTTGGGGGCGACCTTCCACGCTGGGCGTCGCGCGGCGCTGCTTGGAAAGCTCGAGGAAGGGATCGTCCTCGTCCGCGGGCTCCCGCCGCCGCGCGAGTACGTTCCCTTCCGCCAGGACAAGGTGTTCTGGTACCTGACCGGCGTCGAGAGTCCGGACGCGGCGCTCGTGATGGACGTCAAGACGAAGAAGCAGACGCTCTTCCTGCCGAAGGCCAATCCGAACGCCGAACTGTGGAAC